>Ga0182078_10252487_pt1 | contig 9639 bp, 5 predicted proteins | sample 071ome_15_FD_127749 | JGI IMG/M metagenome (GOLD analysis project Ga0182078, IMG submission 127749) | Metatranscriptome of coastal salt marsh microbial communities from the Groves Creek Marsh, Georgia, USA - 071409BT metaT (Metagenome... | ecosystem: Environmental > Aquatic > Marine > Intertidal... | reverse complement strand
TTTGCTTTTACCGTTTTTTCTTTCGGCGTAACGGTAGCTTTACCAATAGCAGTAGCACTGCTCTTCTTTCCATCTGCATTTTTGTCGCTTTCTTGCTTACCAAACAAGTCCGCCGGGAACAAATTTTCAAAGAAGTCCACTATGGCTTCGAGACCATTCAAATCTTTTTTCGACTCTGGTATTATCGGTCGCAAACGCTCCTCAAAGGCTTGAACCATATCATCATAACTTTTACCTCCTACGCCTTGTCCCACATCCACACATTTTGTCGCTAGTTTGCGTAGATGTCCGAAAAACACCAATATTGCGACTTCTTCTCGAGAAATACCGGTGAAAACGAACGTTTTGTGACTCCCATAGTGGCTTCTGTTTTCCAAAAATTTCTGGGGAAACTCGCTCCAGTGAATGAGATCCAAGGAATTTGCTCCAGTGTAAATGTGTTCTAAAAGCTTGTATCCATCGTTGAAACTCATTTGGTTTTCGTTCGCATTAATTATAGTAAAGTTCTTCGCCCAGACTGAGCTTGATTCTTGCGGCGTTATGAACATGTGCTTGGACCAGTTCTCAAAAGACAAATCCCAAGTGCCAAGCACCCAAGGTACGAAGAACGTCCAAAACGCCGCTATTGGCGACTGCATCTTCAAGAATGCGTACATGGAGTAACTGAAATAAAAACCGCCGACAGTCTTCAGCGCATCTTTTACACCCCTGTTTTTATACACCCACAAAGTGAGCTCGATTGGACCAAACGCGGCGTTTCGCATCCAATACATAATAAATTGCGATATTGAGTCTCTTTGGTACTTGCTTGTGGACGCCAATACTTTCGCATCTCTCATGCGATACCGGTCTTTATCGAATGCGCACTCGTCCGGCATTACCGCGCTTCGGTGAAAAAAATATAGTCCACTGGGTACGCCAAACGCTGGCGCCAATAAAATAGATGGAACACGGTTCAAAAATCGAGCAGTTTTTCCTTTAAACACTTTGTACCTAGAGAACTTACTCAAAAGGGACATGAACTGTCTTCCAAATAAAGCGCGCGTGACTATCAACCACACGAATCCAACAAAGTGATCTCTTTTGCGATTTTTTAACTCATCGATGTTAATTATCGTCACCAAAAGGAAGACACTCAAAGGTAAATACAAGCACACGCTCACCAGCGTCTCTATCAACGGCCAGTCTCTCGAATCACTCAACATATGCGTTTTGATTTTATCAGCGAGAAATTCCGGAATTAGTTTCATTCTTCTCTCTTTCCTCTTCATCATTTGGTCTTTCATTAACACGGTGGTATACGTCTTATCCGGGTTGGTCACGTACCCAACGTAATTGGGTTCCGGGAACAAGTTGTTCAGGAAGGAAAACGGCGAGTTTTGTTTTTGTTCTTCTTCCTTCTCCTCTTTCTTGCCATTCTCGAAATTCAGTTTACGCAACGGCGATTTTTTTCCTTCTGTCTTCGTTCCGTTGGTATGCGGCGGCGTCGTAGGTTGTTTCGTCGTCGTCGTTCCGTTCTTCACTGCTGATTCTGGCACCTTCAATTCTTTCCCTTTGGGTGTCTTCTCAATTGGAGAGGAGGACGGCGGTTGAAACAATCCTTGGAACGCTTTCAACGGCGAATTTTCCACCTCCTCTTCCTCACTCGCGATGGTGGTAACTTTCACGATTCGATAGTTGATTATGTCGTATCTCGTCTTTCGAAAGACATCCACGCGCTTCTTGAACCACCGCACGAAAACGAAACTCAAATGAATTGCGATAATTAACAGCAGCAACGAGGTGAAATAAAACAAAGCCAAATAGTCGAGGGATTGAAACTTCGTCGCCAACTCGACGAAACGAGAGTCCGTGGTGCGGACTCTGTTCTTCTTGTAGAAGTCCGTATCTTTGACGCTGTCCAAGATGAACATGATTGATCGATGGTAACTCCCTGCGCCGTCGGAAGATATTTTTTGAAGAATTGACTCAGCACAGTTCTGAGAAAGTCCCCCTTCCGCCTTTTCTGCTTTCCTAACTCCTAACTGTATTTAATCTTATTAGTCGCACAAATGGCGATTATTACGCTATTGAAATATATAACAATATTAAACTATAGAATACAAACGCTCTCTCATCTCTCGTATCGCCCTTCGGCGCTTTTTCATTTGCTCACCGCGGAAGAAGACGCATTCTCAAAGCCCGACGGCTTCATGTTTCCCGTGACTTTCATTTTATTCGCGGCGGCTTTGTAATACTCGCTCGGGTCCATGTGTTCCGCGCCTCCACCTTCGCTCGGGTGGAACGGTGCCTCGGTTTCTCGAAGCCATTTTTCTCTACCGCCTTGCTTTTTCCAGAAATTGTTTTGCGTTTGAGAGACGTCCCACATCATTTTGAGGTGGTCAGGTAACGGCGCGAGCGTGGAAGCCGCGATAGCGCCTGACGCGGCAACCGCAGGTACGCCGACACCCGGGAAGACAGAGTCACCACACCGCAGGAGTTTCGGAATGGGGGTTAACACGCCCGGCTGTGGGATATTTGGTAACGGTAAGACATCGAATAAGTTACCGCCGGCTTGTAAAGCCGGACCATAGGTACCTTTGTGGCGACGTAAAAACCTTTGGTGGGTTTGCGGGGAGGCATAAATTTCGACTTCAACGCGTTCGCGAATATCTGGGATGATACGTTCGATAGTTTCCCATAAAATTTCCGCCCGCTCGCGTTTGAAATCTTCGTAATCTTTTGTGCCTCTTTGTTTTTCTTTCCAAATGTCGTATGGTTCTGAACCGGCGGTGTAGACGTGAATGATGTGTTTCCCTTCAGGCGCAACTTCTGGATCTAACACGGTTGGGATAAATATAGTCACCACGTTTTGCGGATCACCCAACGGACGATTCCAATCTCGAATGCATAAGTGAGAGGGGTCTAAATCCGGCAACCCGGTCGCGTCGATACCTAAGAATAAATGCATGATGGACCCGAGCGCTGGAATTTCAGACATTTCTTCCTTCCACTCCACCGAGCGGTCCAACTGTTGCGCTTTCAATACCTCCGCATCTGGTAACATAGGCACGGTATCCCAAATAGTCGCGTTGGATACCACCGCATTTCTCGCTTTGATCACTTTTCCGTTCTTTAATCGCACGCCTTTCGCTTCGCCATCTTGGACTATAATCTCTTCCACGTGTGATTTCAACTGCAACTCTCCGCCAAATTTTTCTAGACAATACGTCAACTTATCTACGACTGCCTGCGTCCCACCTTCTGGCGCGCACAACGACGCTCCCGGTCGATGAAACCCAGGAATACTGTAAATCATCGTCGCACCCATGGTCCCTTCCGCAGGAAATCCGCTGAAAAATGCCAACATATCAATCCATCGTTTCAAAAATTTATCCGTCACGTATTGTTCCGACAACTTATGAAACGAATCTAAAATGTAAGGAATGTCTAACATGACCATCGGGTGTGTTAAATAAAATGGGACGGCAATAATCGTGGACACGAGCAACCCAGCGTCTTGTCTCAACGCGGTTAACGGGCACGCGTCTAACGCGTCGTACAGCGGTTCCAACCGTCCTTTCAACGCCTTCCACTCCTTGATGGCTAACTCAGGATTGTCCGACTGTTCTCTCAGCAAATCGCAAAACCCACCCGGCGCCTCGTCGTCCCCGGTTTGAAACCTCCAGTGTCCTTCTTCCGTCCAAAGCGAAATCCCATCGTACGTCTTCACCGGCATTTCCTCTCCTAACGCATCGAAAACCATCCTCAACGGGTTCCCAGTCGGTCGATCTAACCCTTCCCAGATTGACGGTCCAACCTCGAACTTGTACAAATCGCCTTCCGGCGTTTTGTGATCAAACATGTGGCAGCATCCACCGGCTAAATAGTGCGACTCGAACACTTTTACCGAGTTCCCGTATCGCGCGAGTAACGCTGCGCAGGATAAACCACCAATGCCAGAGCCGATGACAACGCAGTCGTACTCCTCGTCTGGAGATTCGATGGAACCAGCCATCGCAACTGCACGAGATCGGCGCGTCGTTTTACGAGCAACATTACCGCTTTTACCGCCACGAACGTTCGCCCGTCTTTGGAGCTTAGCATTACCGAGCATCCGCGTCGTTGTCGTTGTCATCGAAGAAACCATTCTCGTTTGTTGCATCATCGTCGTCTCCACTTGAAATATTATAACGCGGGTGCGAGAGGATCACAGCACGAACTCCTTCGAGATGCGATCGAACAGAAGAGACCGCGTGAGGGGAAGAAAAAAAGCCGCTCTCTCTCTCTGCTTTAATATCTTCTCGTTGAGGCCGAGAAATCTGCGGCGCGTCAGTCGTTGCGCTTCTCGCGGAATGCGGTTTTTTTTGTTGTTATTTTTGCGTATCTTTTCTTTTTCGCGTTTTCGCTGCCAGCTGGCAGCCCCCCCGCCGTCTCCAAAAGCTGACTGAGTGAAATCTCACATTCTCTGTTTCGTCTCTTCCTCCGCTCCCCCCGCGAGAAAATATAAAGAAGCGAGCAATAAAATAATTTCTCACGCAGCAGCAACGGCGGGTAAAAGTGCCCAAATTTTTGCCTCTCGTGGACAACCCGATCGGTGGGGAAGAAGAAGAGGGAGAAGAGAAGGAAAAAAACACAGAACATATACGCGACATCCACACGCAACCGCCTTTTTTTGCGCGCGCGCGCAGTCTGCACGTATACTCTCTCTGAAAAGAGTTTTATTAAACGCAACAAAATGGGAGCCGCCACGCCGGAAAAGAAGAAGAACAAAGCGAAGGACGAGGAAGAAGAGGCTCCGGCCGCGCGGGGAGGAGCGAGCATCAAATCCTTGAAAATAGAAGTCGCGCCGTCGTCGGCGGACGAGAAAAACGAGGCAGGGAACGATTTGGGAGGTCCTTTAGTCGTTTGTTTGCGCAACGCGCCGAGGACTTTAACCGACGGGACGTACGAATTTAATTTGTTCAGAGGTAATCCGGATACGAGCGATAAGGAATTAGAGGAGGAGTTCGGGAAGGATGCGTATGAACAAGCGTATAACTTTTCCAATGGGCGAGTTGGGAACGGCGACACGCCGCATTCGGAACGGCATTTAGTCGTGGTCGGGAGAGGCGACGGGTGCGACGTCGTCGGAAAGAATTTCGCGCACGAGAAGTGTGGGTTTGGCATGGGCGCGTTCCCGAAAGATGAGACTCAGGGCGTGATGGCGCACGAAAGTGGAGGATCGATGGATGTTTTGGGTCGGTTAGTTCCAGTCGGGAAGAAAGACTCGGGCGAGTACCTGTTAAAGCTTCAAAGGTTATGCGGCGATTCCGTGGTGCACTTGACGACGAGACCGCAGAACTTTAACTATCAGTTCAACAGAGACGACGTAGAGAAGTTGGATTACGACAATATTGACGTGAGAAGGGCGCTTGCTGCGGACGCGACGAGGTTGTTTTCTTCGCAAAAAAGGCAAAGACAACAGGCAAAACTCATGTCGGCGAGAAAGTTGGACTCGGACGCCATCGCATCTCCGAAACTATTGGAATCACAAATTGGAAAATCATCGAGGTTTGCGATGACGAGGAAAGATTTGATGCAAAAGGCGGGAGAACAAAGAAATCTACCCCCTCACGACTTGGAGGCGACGAAGCCGCACGAGGCGTTTCCCTGGAAATTAACGCCGGGATACGTTTTGTTTACGCACAATTTACCGTATAACGATTTCATGAAAGCTGGAAAGAAGAAGACGGTAGAGGCTATGAAAGAGGTGTTTGGTGGGTCTGGGAAACCGAAAGCGATTATGGATTTGTTACCAATGATTCATGTGACCGATCCAAATTGGGCGACTTCCGACGGCGACCATACTTTTGACGCCGTGGAGAAAGGCAAGGCGTTGGCGTTTATGGACGCGCTTTTACAATTCGCGAGTTTGAAGAGTGGGCGTGTAAAAGAATCGAGACCGAAACGAATAGAGAAGAAGAAAAGAAAGCGAAAAGAGGAAGGAGAGGAAGGAGAAGAAGGCGTGAAGAAGGAAGAAGATGGAGGAAAAGAAGAAGATGAGGAAGAAGAAGAAGAAGAAGAAGAAGAAGAAGAAATAGAAATTATAGAAGAGGAAGTGAAGCATAAGTGGTTATTTACGGCACCTGAGCGCGTAAATCCGCTCATACAGCAGGTTATCATCGATACTTTCACGGAAGTAGAAGTTGGAGACCAGACGCAATTTGGCGAATCGCGACTACGTACGAAGAGACTGAAGGATTTACTCACCCTTCACATTATTCTTCTCGCGTTGCGCATATCAAACTGGCAAGTGGATACTGAACCGTTACGTGCCGCTTTGAAATTGAAAACGAGCGAGTTTACGCCAATGTATAAGCAATTAGGCGCGAGTAAAGTCATGTCGATTAAGCATAAAAAAGATGAATCGCCAACAATTGCACTCGTCATGGCTGAACGTCAGCTTGCCACGATCTTGCCTGAGATAAAGAATCGCGCCCAAGCAAAGAAGAAGAAAGAATGAAAGTAAGCGTAGCGTTATTAATAATAGTTTTCTAGCAACAATATAATTCCGATATGAAATACATATACATCACGCCGCTTTGTGCCGTCCTCGTCTACCCGGCGCATTCTCAAAGCTACATCCCCCGCTGCTACTCCCATCCTCCCCATAACACTCCACTCCACCCCACCTCTCTTCTACTTTCGCGCAGTCAAATATTTCCTTTCCTAACTTTTCATTCACAACGTTGTGCACTTTACACATCCACTCCTGGAAGCTCACCGAATCCCCCACCTCGGGAGGATACCTCTTAATAACCGTCTGGAAGTGCGTCTGACACTCTTTGCACGGGTATAAAGCCGCCACGGCGTTTATTAAATTCTTCGCGTCTCTCTTCTCCCTTTCCGTTGGCTCGTCCGGGTACTGAGATGCTATCGAATGCAACAAAAGCCACGTCGCTCTTCCCAACTCTTCCTTAGAAACGTATTCCGTGGACGACGCTAGGGGATTTTCTCGGTCAATTGGTAATTCTTTTCCTTCTTCTTCTCCGTCTGTTGGTTGACTTTCCCCGCGGTGGTGGTGGTGGTGCCGAGGTTGCGGTTTACTCGTAGAAGCGAAATGGTTCGCGTTGCTGTTCGCGCCGTGCTGAGAAATCTTTCGAAACCACCACGACGGTGAGTTTTGAGACATTATTGTTGTGTATTTCACGTGATGTGTGCTCGGGCGGCGAGGGAAGGCAGTTTACGATATAATTTTTGTGTGGGAAACAGAGCGAACGAAATTTTTGAAAAAACGCGAGAGAACATTTTTCCTTTGCACACGGTTGTTGTTTGTTGCAAAAGCAATTTAAAAGAACAACCAAATCAATCGAACGCTCGTTGAGGGAAAGGGAGAAAGGATGTCCTCGCGTTAGCAGAAGAAGGACATTTTTCATCGCGTCGAGAGTGAGGCGCGAGCGTTCCCCCTTCGCGCGCGCGCGCACGCACACGCTACAAAATTTACGAAAGAGTTTTTTGAGCGGTGCATAGAAATTTTTACTTTCTCTCCTCGCTGTTACTCGTAACCAATCGCAAGATGGAAAGTGCCTTGCGCGAGTCGTTGAACCGACTAACTAGAGTCGCGCGACGAGAATCAGCTCACGCAATTGGCCCCGAGGATGAGTCGAAACAAATCATCGCGAAGATACAGGTGAGTGTTGTGGCTGAGAATTTGTTCGTGCGATTTCTTTTCACACCTAGAAGCAACGAGAACAAACTCTGTCCTCGTATACAAACTAATTGACAATTTTTTTCTATTCGAATGCTACGACAGGAACTCTTGGAAGCTGCGCACGAAGAGGACATCCCGCCTTTATCGGCGATATTTTTGGACCCTGATGTTGGAATTTTGAACTATTTGAAAGAAACTTCGAACGTGTTTGCGAAAGATGTGCAAGCGGCTCGGGCGAAGGCGTTCGACGCGATTACTAAACATATCGAACGCGTCGGTCAAACTCAAAGTTCGGCAAATGCGAGGGAAATACGCGATTTATGCATGCAGCAGTTCCGAAGCGAGCAACAAAATACGACTAAAGCTGCTGCTTTGGGACCGATAATTGCGCTTTTTGGTATGCAGCTACCCTTCGACGCGACGGAGGAAGAGTTGAAGAGAGTAGGGGAATCGTTACGAAGAGATTACGAAAGAACCGCAAAGACGCCGACGGTGAAGTCCTTAATTTTAAAGGCGTGCGCAGCTCTGCACGCAAATTTCGACATTGAGTTCAAGGAGGAAGACGTTGCGCGAGACGCACATCCGAAGTGGTTAATGAATAAAGCACTAGGGGTATTAGACGACCAAATCGGATCGGCAGATTCCGATGACGACGACAACATGCAGGGCGTAGAGGAGGAAGGAAAGAAAAAAATCGACATGGTATTGATCTCTGGTGCACTTGAAGCGATTGCCTCTTCCTTACAATCTGTCCCAGATAAGATTTCAACGAGTTCACGTTCGGTTTTATCTAAAATTTTGCTGAAAGCTTTAGAACCTCCATCTTACGGTCAACGGAGCGAAGTTCCTCGAAGTGCTATGAAAGTTGTGGAGTGCGTTGGCGCAATTTTAAAGAAAGAGTTCATTGAGTTCGCTCCTGAAATTTTTGAGAAACTTTTAGAACTTAGAGTTTGTTCGAATAAGGATGTCACCAGAAACGCGACAATTTCTTTAGATGCATTTTTGATAACTTTGAGAGATGCGTTGATGGACAATACTTTACTCGAGGAAAGCAAACGAATCAAGGCTATGAAAAGCATGATGAGAAAAGTTGAAGCACTCTTAGAAAGTAAGCACGATAAGAACTCAAACCCACGAAAGATCACCGTAGCGGTCCGTGCTCTAGGGAAATTAGCGAAACCTGCATTTTATATGTCGAGTGATGAGCTCGCGATGGATTTAGACGAGCTGATGGAAAAGTTGGCAAGATTTACTTTAGAAGAAAAATTTGCTGCAGGGGGTAACGCCTTTGAGAAGAGATTCGAATCCATGGAAAGACAGGTTTCACTTTTGATTGCATACACGGACGTTCTCGAATTGCAGCAGACCGTCGATGAAGCTACGTTAGATATGGTTGCTTCTATATTACGTTGGATATTTGAACACTACTCAAACGAGGTCGATACTAGAAAACGGGTTGTGCACGATGCCATCGTCAATTTATTCCAGACGTTACACGAGAGAGGTGGAGCGTTACGAAGTTTGTTTAGCAGGTGTGGACAATCATTAGTACTTTTGACGCTGCGTGTTGGTCCACCTGATCCTATTGATAGGTTGCTGGCAGATGCTCCTCCGATACAGCTTTGGCCAAGGTACGTCGATTTGTGGGTTCGCTTGCTCGGGGGTGAAGAAAAATACGAAAGATTCAAGCCGAATAGAGCATTAAAACGCAACATCTCACCGCATGGGTCTGGTTCTAAGAGGCGCTCCCAAAGTCTTGACTCTTCTGTAGCAGCGGGACGTTTATCAGAAAATTCTGTGGACGAACACGGCATGGATGTCGATGTAGTCATAGATGAGCAAACCCAAATTGCCCAGGGCGCAGCGAGCGCTACGTATGACTGTTTCGTAGAGCATATACTTTTGATATGCAACACTCTCGAACTTGGCGTTCGAGAATCTGCGATGATTAACCCTGGTGCGAATGT
>Ga0182078_10157227_pt1 | contig 9713 bp, 5 predicted proteins | sample 071ome_15_FD_127749 | JGI IMG/M metagenome (GOLD analysis project Ga0182078, IMG submission 127749) | Metatranscriptome of coastal salt marsh microbial communities from the Groves Creek Marsh, Georgia, USA - 071409BT metaT (Metagenome... | ecosystem: Environmental > Aquatic > Marine > Intertidal... | reverse complement strand
GTCTTGGTCTCGTCAAATTTTGAGAGGATTGGAGTATTTGCACTTGCACGATCCTCCCATCGTGCACAGAGACTTGAAGTGCGACAACATTTTCGTCAACGGTAACGCTGGTGAGATAAAAATCGGCGATTTAGGTCTCGCGGCTATGCTCAATCATCAAAGAACGCATTCTGTGATCGGAACGCCTGAATTTATGGCGCCCGAACTCTACGAGGAAGATTATGACGAACGCGTGGATATCTACTCCTTCGGCATGTGCCTGATTGAGTTAGTCACTTTCACGTGTCCGTACTCGGAATGCAAAAACCCGGCGCAGATTTATAAAAGAGTTTCGCAGGGCATTTTACCTGAGGCCCTCGAAGCGGTCAAAGAAAAAGGCGATGCGATCTATAACTTCATTCTGAAATGCATTGCACCAAAGGAGGAGCGTTGGACTGCTTCTGAACTGCTCGCAGATCCGTTCTTGGAGAAGAAACAGTCGCGTCCGCGTAACTTACCGCGCGCGGTCACCGAAGAGGAACCCGAAGCGCCAAGACCTCAAGTGGCAGAAGAGGAATCGTCAGAAGTGAATAGGTCTAGCTTTGACCTTACGAATCCTCCGCCCGTGCTGACGGGCAGCGATCCTGTCTCTGTCGGAGGTGGTGAAAAGAAGGGGAAAGGTTTGTATCCCATACAAGAAGCTTCGAAAGAACTTCCAGCAACGCCTGGTGGACGATTCTATCGCGTCGTTTCCAATACTGAAGGATCTTCCGAGCTACCTGCTGGTCATTTTGAACAACGCGAGCGGGGTGCGTCGTTGAACATTCGCGTTAAAGGTTTGATGATGGACAACAATACTTTACGTTTGCGCTTGCGTATTACGGATCAGTCTTCTGGTCAGACCAGGACTGTAGAATTTCCATTTAGCACGAATACAGATTCAGCGCACAATGTCGCGAGGGAGATGGTTGAAGAATTGCAGCTCTCTGAATCCGACGTGAATACGATCGAACGCGAGATAAATAAGGAGGTGAAATATTTGTCCGAGGAGAGGCCAAACTTGGAATCAAGCGAGCAACACTCCTCTCGAGACTCTTTCGAAGAGATGCGATCGACGAACGGTTTCGGCGATGGAGGTTCGAGCGAACATCTCGCTAGTGGTGCTGGATCAACCACTGGATTGACCAGAGTGGATAGTGCGAAGTCAGTTGAATCGCAAGATCGAGAGAGTCAATATCATCAACACAGCGCGGGAGGGTCGCCGGACGAGATGCAGGAGCGAGAAAGATCTCCTCAAAAGTCTCCGATTGTCGTCTCTGCAGAGTTGCGACAAGAACCCTACGCCAGAGCAGCGTCGCCGTCGATAGTCGTTGGGAGATCAAAGACGCAAGATGACGGTTCGTCCGTTCAGCAACTGGGCTTGGACGTGAAGAGCATGTCGCTTGCTTCGGATGAACGTGTCGAACGATCGCACTCTGCGGGACCGGGATTGGCTCAACAGCAATTCAAAGCACGCGAACCGTCTCATCAGTTCTCAGGTGATCATAGAGGTAATGATTCGAGCGCGAGCGCATCGCAGTTGAGTTCTCCGTTAGCTTCACCGCCAGTTGGTGCGATCAATAATTCGAATTACCCACAACAAGTTCCTGCGGATGTGCTGTCGAACGCTAGTATTTCTCTTCCACCAAAACACCCTCAGTCTCAGCAGCAAGCGATGGCTCAGCAGCAGCAACAACAACAACAGCATCAACAACAGCATGGATATGACGCTTCAGCTGCGGCTTATCCAAGTCGATCGGAGACTCCAGTTCTTGCCGCGCTCGAGGATGGTGATTTAGAGTATGAAGATGAAATGGAGCTTCAAGTTTTAGAGGAGTTAGAAAAAATGCAGCAGCAAGAAGAGGCGGAAATGCGGCACAGGCACGCTACTGAGCGCCAGAGTAAAGTTCGAGCTTTCCATAAAAGGCGTTTAGAGCGTTCGCTATCAAGACTAGCATTAGGGAGCAATCATCAATCAGATGGGAATCTTACGCAACTGGCCGCTGCGCAGCAACTGCACCAACAACAGTATGCGCAGCAACTGCAACAGTCTCAAATGACGCAGACCGCTCACTCTTCGGCTTCGTTATCGGCCTTGTATCAGCCGGTACAATCTCAGCAACAGCAGCAGCAACAACAACAACAACAGCAACAACAATATGCTCAACAGCAGTTCTCTGCTGGGATAGAGAGTGCCAAGCCGCCTCTTGCTCCCTCTCAGGGTTATGTCTCTAATCAACCATTGGTTAATGGTCATTTGCAAAGTGCGGCTGCTGTGTCAATTTCGTACGGAAGTGATGTCGGAACCTCTTCGATTGGAACAATGTCCCGCGAGTCATCGAAGGCGTCTATGAGTTCTGACAATCGCGACGAAGCCGGCGACTCCGGGAAGGCGCAGTTGACCGGAGAGCAGTTGAAGGAGGCGAAAGAGAAAAAGAAACGCGCCGCGTTGGAAAAAATGAACGCGTTGACGGGTAGTTGCTTAACGGGATTAGATGTTAAAAAGAATAGCGAAAAAGCTTCTCAAGTAGCCCTGAAGGATGAAGCAAAGCTCATGGAGAAGATGCAAAAGGCGGCAGACTCGGTTTCGCTCAGCGGAGAGAGTTGAGAGCACGTAGAAAGAAAAAAAATTGTAAACAAAGCAAAGCGTACACGCATAAATACGAAACGTAGCTAGAAAATTCACGCAAATATAATTTGGATGCTAATGGTTTTACAAGTTCTTTACTATTTTTTGCTGTTAACCGCAAACAACGATGATTTTATCCCACGGCGTTCTCTAATTTCAAGGACATGAGCGCTTCGACTTCAGCAGCGAATTCGAGGGGCAACTCTTGAAACACTTCGGAGCAAAAGCCGGAAATGATGACACCAACCGCAGATTCAAGGTCAATGCCGCGCTGTTGAAAGTAAAACAACTGATCTTCGCCAATTTTGGAAGTAGACGCTTCGTGCTCCACTCTAGATGAAGGATCTTTGACTTGAATGTACGGATAAGTGTTCGCTCCCGCATCATCCCCGATCAACATAGAGTCGCACTGCGAATAATTTCTCGATCCGGTCGCGTTGGGGCCGACAGAAACTAATCCTCGATACACATTTTTCGATTTTCCTGCAGAAATACCTTTCGAAACAATCCTAGATCTCGTATTCTTACCAACGTGTATCATTTTCGATCCCGTGTCCGCCTGCTGCTTGTTATTCGTCAAAGCGACGGAGTAAAACTCCCCCTTGCTATTATCTCCCGCGAGTACAACGGATGGATATTTCCAGGTGATTGAAGAGCCAGTTTCAACTTGTGTCCACGAAATTTTGGAGTTGTCACCTTTGCACAAGCCTCGTTTCGTGACAAAGTTGTAGATGCCCCCTTTTCCGTTTTCATCACCAGCGTACCAATTTTGAACGGTGGAATACTTCACCTCGGCATTCTTCCCTGCGTAGATTTCTACGACCGCAGCGTGGAGCTGGTTTTCGTCGTAGGCCGGAGCGGTGCAACCTTCAAGATATGATACGTACGAATCGTCTTCGGCTACGATCAAAGTTCTTTCGAATTGTCCGGCAGACTCTGCATTGATGCGAAAGTATGTGGACAACTCCATCGGCGAAATTACACCCTTAGGGATGTAGCAAAAAGATCCATCCGAGAAAACGGCTGCATTTAACGCTGAAAAGTAGTTATCGGCTACTGGAACGACGGAGCCAAGGTATTTCTTTATGAGCTCTGGATACTCTTGGATGGCCTCGGATATCGAACAGAAGATAACGCCGGCTTTCAACAAGTCCTCTCTAAATGTCGTTGCGACGGAAACGGAATCGAAAACGGCATCCACAGCAACATTCGTCATTCTTTTCTGTTCATTTAAAGGTATGCCCAGCTTATCGAACGTTTTCAAGAGTTCTGGATCGACTTCATCTAAAGATTGTTTCTTCTCCAACACCTTCGGCGCTGAATAATAAGACACAGCCTGGTAATCAATCTCTGGGTATTTGTTATCCGACCAATCCGGTTCCTCCATCGTGAGCCACTTTCTGTACGCTTTTAATCGAAAGTCCAACATCCACTCCGGTTCGTTCTTCTTCGAGCTGATCAACCGAACGGTTTCTTCGGATAGACCTTTAGGAATTGTCAAGGTTTCGATGTCCGTGGTGAAGCCCCATTTGTACGGTTTATTGAGCATATCCTGGATCTTCTCCCCTTCCGACTTCTTCTCCACGGCGACGTTCGACATTTTCGAGGACTCTCCATCCGATACAATCGCCTCATTCTGGTCGCTGGAAGAAGAACTTTCGTTTATCACCGCGCGCGTCGTCGTCGTCGTCTTATAACTCTTGAATGGACGAGAAGGACGACGACGTGTCTCAATTCCTCTCGAGGCATTTTTCGTCTTTGAGGAAAACGACAAAGTCTTCTTTCCCGTCGCGGACGATGACATGATCGAGTGAAGAGAGGCGGTAGTGCTCATCGCGCGTCGTTTGTGTGCTTTTTGTGTTGAACTCTTGTAAAAGTCTTGGAATGCGTGGAAATAACTCTTCGAGACAAGATAGAGAGAGGAAAGCAAGTGCAGAGATTTTCTTATTTATGACGGAAGTGACAATAAATGTGTGGGGACGGCAAAGACGAGCCACAAAAAAGCCATATTCCAAGCAACAAAAAAAAGACGGGTTCAAAAATATAAACGCGGGAGCGCGCGGTGCGGGTAAGGACACGGCGTTGCAGAGAATCACACGAAAGAGACAGAAGAAGAAGAAGAAGAAGAATGACTGCTGGAGGATTAAAAGACGTCATTCGATCGCCGAGGACGTTATCCATCGAGGATCGCTCGTTGCAAGAGATTTACGAGTCCGTGAGAGAGTTGCTTTTGGAAACTTTGAACGAGGACGAAGGGTGGAAAGGTTTGACGCGCGATGACATCTCGGTCGAACCGCTTTCGGGGGGGATAACGAACAAGATGTTCAAGTGTGAACCGCCAAAACCATTGACACCGGTAGTAACCAGAGTGTACGGATCGTCCACGGATAAATTCGTCTCGAGAACGGACGAGAGCGAGATGGCGTTGGCGCTGAATAAGAGCAACTTTGGCGCCAAAGTAAGAGCGGTGTTTCAAAACGGATGGGTGGAAGATTTCATAGAAAGTTCATCGTTAGTTCCGTTGGATATGAGGAAGACAGAGATTTTGACAACCGTAGCTGGAATTATCAAACGCTTCCACGAATTAGACGTGCCACACAGAATCGCTCGGCCGCAAACGTTGGCGGAAACAGCAACGACATCGTCGCCGTATGGTGAAGACGCGGCAAACGTCGCCGGCGAGTTTTGGGAGACCATAGAGGTGTGGTACTCCATGGCGTTGGAAGTGTCTTTCCCGGAAGATCCAGAAAAACAAAAACTATTAGATGCGTTGTGTGTCCCTCAGTTGAAGGAAAAGATTAAAAAAGTTAGAAAAATGTGCGATGCGACAAACTCGCCGACGGTCTTTTGTCACAACGACATTCACGCTGGAAACTTTCTCGTCGAGGAACCGTCCAAGAAATTGATTTTGATTGACTTTGAGTACAGCGCGCACGGACCGAGAGGATTTGATTTGGCCAACTTCTTTTGCGAGTTTGCTGGATTTGAATGCGATTACTCGCTCTTGCCAGACAAGACGATGCGAGAGATATTTTATGACATATATCTATCGCCCGGCGACACGGTCGAACAGTTGGAGAAAGAAGTGGAGGTATTTTACATCGCAACGCACTTGTTTTGGGGGATTTGGAGCGTTTTGCAATCAAAATTTTCGCCGATAGAATTTGACTTTTTAGATTACGCTAGGATGCGTCTGAGGCAAGGCGCGGTTTTGCTCGGGGAAAACGCAGATTCAATGTCTCCTTCGAAGCCGGACTCTCCTTTGGCAACGCCTAAATCACCGAACGCGCCTTCCTCGTGGGGTACTGTAAACGAAGCGCACTTTACGATGTCGCCTCGGCATTCGCTGGATAAGAGTAATACTAGGTAATTTTTTTGTTTAGGCGTGAGTTAATAAATTATGAGTGTGCACATATTGCTTTCTTTCGTTTTATTTTTGCAAGCGCACCATCCTCACGATGGCGACTATAATCAACTCGATTGAGCGAACGCAACACCCTTTTCTATACTTGCTCGTAACTCGGGGATAGCATTCTTAACCATTGCTTCTTCAAACGACGTCATCGATCCCAATTCTAAGACTTTCTCGACTCCGTTCACGCCTAGTTTGACTTTACTCGCAAAGAACGGCAGTTCCGGGATGACGTTTGACGAGACGTAAGCGCATTCTATCACGTTCGATTCTCCGGCTAAACCCTTCAGGCAAGAAGTTGCCATATTTTCGGCAGCTAGCGCCATACTTAACGTCGCAGATCCGGCGCCGGCTTTAGCATCTACGACTTCGGTACCGGCGTTTTGAATGCGAGTCGTTAAGTTTTGCAACTCGCTGCCTTCAAAAGGCTTCGATAACTTTGGCGTTATTTGCGAGAGTAAAGGAATAATCGTCTCACCGGCGTGACCACCGACGACAGGTACGGTTATGTCCGATATTGTACTATTCAAACGCTGCAGTTCGTCTTTTCGCAAGCTGTGGACGAAAGTCTCTGCTCGCATGACGTCGAGTTTTGTCACACCTAAAACTTTTCGAGGATCAAACGCGTTGTATTTCTTCAGCACTTCCACTGCAATAGGAACCGTTGAATTTACTGGGTTCGAAATGATGTTCAAAATTGCGTTAGGACAATATTTTGCGACACCAACGGTTAAATCCCTCACGATCCCGGCGTTAATTTTGAACAAATCGTCTCTGGTCATGCCCGGTTTTCTAGGGATACCCGCCGGAATGATGACCAAGTCGCATCCGACTAAAGCGTCTCGTAACTGGTTTGGACCTGAGTATCCGGTCACTTCGGATTCCGTGTTGATGTGTGATAAATCTACAGCTACCCCTGGCGTAATTGGTGCGATGTCATACAATCGCAAAGATTTTATCAGAGGCGACTGTTTCAACAGCAACGAAAGCGTTTGCCCAATCCCGCCGGCAGCTCCTAAGACGGCAACAGTAAACATTTTGCTGTTCTTTTTTTTGCCGTTCCAAAATAAAGTATCGTTACGTTCTATGATAGTATCTGTTGATGGTGCCACGGCTACGAATGATTTTGACGATTGCAAGGACGATGAAGATAAATGAAATTGAGATGGCGATTCAATCGCGCGCACATCCTGAGAACGTTGCCGTCGTCGCGCCTGTGAATGAATTTTCGTTTTAAAAAAGAAGTAGGAAGAGAGTTCGTTAGTAGTTGAAACAACACACTCTTACGTAAAACTTGGTTTTCTCTTGGCTCGAGTTTCAAACAAAAGAAGAACGCACCGAAGAGACGAGCGAGGAAGGAATGAGATGTTCGGAGAGCGAGCGAACGCGTCTTCTCGCGCGAGACGACGAGGAGGAGCGCTCCATTTTTTTTCTTGTTCTTTTTTCTTTTTCTTGTGCCGTTTTTTTCTGCAAAAAATTGATGATTGTGACCGCCACGCAGTCACAATCTCACAAAAAGTAGGAGATGCCCTTGCCGCCGCCTCAAAAGAAGACCGACAGAGGTTCTAGAACAGCGAAGAAGTAGAGAAAAGAGATAGCACCATAAGACAATGCTATCTCCGTCTAATTTTGAAAGATTGCTATCCTCTCCTTCCTCTTCCTCTTCTTCTTCTTCTTCTTCCTTCTCCTCCTCCTCCTCCTCTTCGCGCACCGCCCCCCTTCGAGACAGAAGAATGAGTTTCAACTACCGTCACGATACGAACGCACTTTTGCACAAGAGAAAAACACCGATGCAGACGAAGCTCTTCGCGCACCCGAATAATAAAAACAGAATGCGAAGCAATAAAAAGGTGAACAGTAATGCGAACAAGTCACCACCGACGCCGTGGGCGCTCGATTTAGCGTTGATATTCAACTGGACTGATATAATCGACGAGGAGCTGCGAGAGAAGAACAAGTCTCTGAATATATTCCTGGACGGGGCAAACATCGCGTGGCAACGCGGCGCTCTCTTGAGGAAGAAGTTCAAATGTCGTCAGTTTCCTCTCAGTGCTGGAATAATTGAGGCTTTGAACTACGAACACTGGTCGAATCATAAAGTGGTAGCGTATCTTCCGAAAGAGTACGTCATTGGAGAGTTGCCAAACTTGTGCGACGGCGGAGGCTTGGCTACGGTGAACACAGAACGCGTAAAGTATTTGCAGAACGGTATTTGGGTGAACGAAACGCTAAATGCGCTCGTTGAGGAAGGGAGAATCCAGCTCGTGGAACGTAAAGAAGGCGGTGACGACGATCTGACGATAATCTCTGAAGCGAAAGCCAAGGACGCGTGGATATGTTCAAACGACCAGTTTCGAGATCATAAGAACGATAAGAGCCTGCCTTTTTCTGGCGGCCGCTCGCTCAGAGAATTTTCTCGTTTGAGACGATTCGAGTGTAACTTTTTAATCGCTCCAGGCCTTGACAAAAAAATGTTGCGCGCTATGCAATCAGCGAAAGGGTGGGAACCCAAAGTTGGCTGGGAGTTCGACGCGTCGTATAAAGAAGAATCCGAGAAAAAGAGACGAAATATCGTGCGCAATAGTAGCGACAATAATAGTGACAATAATAATAGCAGTGCACATGGCTCGGATAGAAACGATAATCCCGGCGCTTTAAACGGCGTTCTGCCGTTTTACGCCATGCCGCACGAAATTCTGCCGTGTTATTTCGAGCCAACGCCAACCACGGCTATGATTGAAGCGAAGAAGCTATTTGAAAAGAAGAAAGATTGGTCACCACCGTTCGTAAAGAAAGAGTGATAACAACGCGTGATTCGAACGCGTAAAAAATAGTAGGTTACGTAGAATAGATGTTAATGAACATAATTACATAGATTTAATCAAGCCCTCAATTTCTTTGAATACGGTAGTTTTTTGGCGGTTACCGTCAATAGTTTTCATGATGTTCTTGTATTTAGAGAGCACCGCGTTGACGTTGGCGTGATGCACTTTCAATCGGTTTTGTGCCTTTTCTTCCGTATCGTCTGATCGCTGCGTGAGACGCTTCGCTACGGTCTCATCAGGCGGCGGGAAAAACTTCAAGTGATAAATTTGTCCAGTCACCGGGTCCAATCTTCTACCAACGACGCGTTCGAGCAACTCTTCGTCCGGCACATCGAGGAGCAAAAACAAATCTGGTTCAATACCATACGAGCTCAGCGCCTCGGCTTGGGACGCAGATCTCGGGTAACCATCGAGAAGCCAGCCACCGGCGCAATCCGGTTCATTCAATCGAGACTTCACCATATTCACGACAACTTCGTCTGGGACCAAATCACCTCTGTCCATAAACTCTTTCGCTTTCAAACCATCTTCCGTGCCTTGCGCAACGGCAGCTCTGAGTAAATCTCCGGCGGAAATGTGCGTGATTCCAAACTTCTTAACGATCAATTCGCACTGAGTCCCTTTCCCAGAGGCTGGAGCGCCGGCGATGACGATTTTCTTCGCTTTCTTCTTCATCGCTTTGCGGGCAGTCACGCCGATAGCCGCAGCGGCGAAAACGCCGGCAGCAATTTGCGTCGGCGTCGGTCCTGTCGCGGCTGGCGGTGGCGGTGGTGCTTTCGACTTAGCCGCGATCTGCTGAATGCATTCGTTCTTCGAAGACGACGGCGCG
>Ga0182078_10145892_pt1 | contig 9726 bp, 8 predicted proteins | sample 071ome_15_FD_127749 | JGI IMG/M metagenome (GOLD analysis project Ga0182078, IMG submission 127749) | Metatranscriptome of coastal salt marsh microbial communities from the Groves Creek Marsh, Georgia, USA - 071409BT metaT (Metagenome... | ecosystem: Environmental > Aquatic > Marine > Intertidal... | reverse complement strand
TGGGCTGAAGCTGGAAACCTGTTTCGGGTGGCCAATTCGAGTAACATCCGGTGATGTTAAAGCGAACACGTTTCTAAATTGGCCGATGCAAGCCCATGGTGCGGAAATGATGCGCCTTGCGTGCATTCTTGCAGTGGAACGCGGCATTAAACTCTGTGCGCCGATACACGACGCCCTTTTGATTGAGGCGCCTTTGGATCAGATAGACTCAGAGGTCGTGAGACTAAAAGAGTGCATGGCGGAAGCAAGTGAGGCTGTCCTGGGCGACGGAAAAGTTTGCAGGGCTGATGCGGATATTGTTCGGTATCCAGATCGATATATGGACGAGCATGGCCAGGATATGTGGGACCAGATCATGGTCCTCCTAGCACAGACTTGAGGGGAGACCGACGCGGTTTCCGCGGGACACCTACGCGCGTTCTGCGGCACCGTATCTGTATCCTATTATTCTCCTTTAATATAAATATAGGGTATTACTATGGGTAATATGAAAGCCGCTCAGCGCGCAAAACGGGATGCTATGTTCCTCAAGGGGCCAATTACATTTGGATGGATCAAGCACAGCATCCCCGATCCAACATCTAGACTAATCTTGGTTGCTGAGGCATTCATGAAAATGGCAACGCCGAAACTCAACTCGTTGGAACTTTCACTCAAGATTTGGGACTGTGCAGGGATCGAGAGCCACGATCAGCGATCCCGGGTACTAAAAAAGATTGATCAGCGATGCGAAGGGTACTGGGTTGAAAGGCGTGATGGCCGCACTGCCGTGTTGCACAAAGGCGAAAACCCAAATGAAATTACACCCGAATGAATTTATCGAGCTAATACTAAAGGACCGTGGACCATGGGCCATGGCCCGATTTTAAGGGGGTACCTCCTTTGATCTTTTAGTTACTAGCATGTGGATGCGGCACAGTAACCCCTGCTCCCGGGTCCATGGACCTTGGACCTTGGAACTCTTCTACAGCTTCCAGTCTTGGCGCCAGTTGCGTTCCAAGACGCCCTGCTCAATCAAACTTGCTTCAATCTGCTTTACCTCTGCGCGTACTTTGCGGCCTACCTCAGCACGCTTCCTGGCTGCCGCGCGTTTTTCTTTCGTTAATCGTCCGTGCGTAGTGTGCAAACCAGCAATTTTATCCCGACCCGCTTGTGTTTTTGGGCCAGTCGATTTACCGCCGTGCCGAGTGCATCGGCCAGTCCGCTTCACTGCTGGACGCTGACACTTACCTCCAGCCTTGGTCCTCGCACCGCAGCGGACACCGGGCCAATCAGGCCCAAAACGTGTTTCTAGCCCGATCGTGACGTTGCCTTTTGTTAACATTCAGAACACCCCTATATGAGTGTTATACTATAACATATTTTAGGGCGCCTTGCGAGAGGGCACGCTGAGCGGAAACCTCACATAAGAATAACTGCGAGTTGGATGATCTCAGGGCTCGTTTTAAAATACCTGAATGGAGAGTGTTTTGTCATACGGCCAGGCTACGAAACCGCCCGCCCCGTCTCAAGTTAGTTTTATCTGACAGTACCGTCTCGGAGTAGTGCGGCTTGCGGGCCGTTCCGACGGGCAAACGAAGCGGCTGGTTTGAAATGGTCACGCAAACAAGACCTGAGGGAGCCAGAGTGCAATCTCGGGGAAGACCGTGATCAGCGCCGCACCCAGGCACATCAAAACAAAGAATGGCGCAGCATAGAGCGCAACACGCAGGATGGGCGTATGCGTCAGGCCCTGAATGATAAACAAATTGAAGCCGATCGGTGGGGTGATCTGGGCCAACTCAACCATGATCACGAGGAAGACCCCGAACCAGATCGGATCAAATCCGGCGGAGATGATCAGTGGCAATGTGATCGGCAAGCTCATCACAGTGATGGAGATGCCTTCAAGGAACATACCCAGAATAACGTAGAACACCGCTAGCACTGCGATCAGCTGGAACGGGGTCAGGTCGAACGAAGCGATTGCGGTCGCAACATCCTGCGGGACATGCAAGAATCCCATGGCCGTCGAGAGAAAGCCTGCCGCAATGAGAATCACTGCGATCATACAGCTTGTCTGGACCGAGGATATCAGACTCTCGAAGGTCAGTTTGAACCGGAATTGCCCGGTCACTAACGTTAGGGCGATGGTGGTCACCACGCCAACGGCAGCGGCTTCCGATGGTGTCGCTATGCCGCTGTAGATCGAGCCCAGAACGATGAAGATTAAGACGGCGATGGGTATCAGGTTCCAAAGCCCCAGGGCCAGATCGCGCCATCCGGGCGGGTCTACTTCGGCCGGAGCCATATCGGGTCGCAGGAGGCTGACCGCACCAACGTATAGGGAATAAAGGCCTGCCAGCATAAGGCCTGGAAAAACCCCAGCGGCGAAGAGACGGGCAACCGAAACTTCGGCCAGCACGCCATAGACAATCATAACGATTGACGGCGGGATCAACAGACCGAGGCTGCCGGCCCCAGCCAGAGAGCCATAGACCAAAGACTTGGCATAGTTGCGCTTGCCCAACTCCGACATAGTGATCTTGCCCACGGTCGCCGTTGTGGCCGCGCTTGATCCGCTCACGGCGGCAAAAAGCGCTGACCCGGCAATGTTGGTATGAAGGAGACGTCCAGGCAAGTGGTAGGTCAGCGGCGAGAGCCCCTTGAACAACCTGTCAGAGATATCCGTACGCAACATGATTTCTCCCATCCAGATGAACATCGGAATGGCCGAGAGCTCCCATGCGGTGGCGCTCCGAATGACAAGCGGTGACATGATGGTGCCGATACGGTGCAGATCCATATCAACCAGAAGAACCAGCGCGGTCGCGCTGACGAGCAGGAGCCCGGCAAAAACCCAGACCCCTAATCCGAGGTAGAAGATCACCAGAAGCAAGACAATGAAGGCGATAAAGAGACTCTCCATCGGTCAGGCCTCGGTCGGCGCAGGATCTGGAACGCCGTCGCGAATGGTCAACACGAGGCTGGTCAAAAGCTGCAAAAGAAAAAGGATTAGCCCCAGCAATATCACACCGTCGATGATCCAGATCGGGGTTTCAGTCAGCGTTGGGCTGACGGTGCCCCGGTTCCAGTCCCGTGCAAATGTTCTGAAGATATACCGGGCGAGAAAGGCGGTGATTGCGAAGGTCAAGACGATGCAGAGGATTTCGACCGCGACAGCAAGCCTGCCACGCACGAAGGCTTGCAAGATCGAAACTCGGATATGTTTGCGCGCGCGGAATGTGTAGGAGAGTGACAGGAAGGTCATGGCCCCCACGGCATAGCCGACAAATTCATCCATCGAATGGGTTGAGAAATCGAAAAAGCTGCGCGCCACGATCTCTATCGACACATGGCCCACGACATAGAGCAGCAAAGCCCCTGAAGCCCAGATTGCCAATGTGCCGAGCGCATCATTCAGTCTGACAAGCCAATGGAGCATGATCCTCCCCGTCCTCTTCTGCGATCAGTGGAAAACGGGCGCCACCGCTGGCGCCCGTCCAGAATGCAATTGACACTCAGTTATCCCGAGCGGCGCGGTAGTCGTCCAGTATTTTTTGACCTGCGTCGCCGACCTTGGCGATCCAATCGGCATAAACTGCGTCACCAGCTGCGGAAAGAGCCGCGAGAAACTCCGCCGGAACCGCAGATACCACTGCAATGCCATTGGCGCCCATATCGGCGTAGTTTTCGGCCACACGGGTTTCAAGCGCGCCCCAGGCCGCCTGGCTGGCAGCCTCAGAAGCCGTCATCAGCGCGGCGCGTTGATCATCAGTTAACGCGTCCCAGGCGTCCTTGTTCACATGGGTCATGTTGAGCGACATTGAGTAGCTGACCGCCGAAAAATGGGTCAACCCCTGATCCCAGAATTTTGCGTTTGTTCCGCCCTCTGCCGATGTCAACACGGCTTCAATACCGCCGGTGGCCAGTTGCGGCACAACATCGGCCCAGCTCATCTGAATAGCCGCGGCACCGGCCCCCTGCAGCGTCTGCGTGCCCGAGGCGTCCCAGGCCCGGATTTTCAGCCCACTCAATGCCTCTGAAGAATCGATGGCCTTCTTGGCCCAGATGCCGGCAGGTGGCCAAGGTGATGCATAGAGCAAGATCTGATTGTTTCTCGCAAAGACCTCGTCATAAGCGGGTTTTGCGGTCTCCCACAGCAACCGCGCCTCTTCAGCGTTTCCTACAAGGAAGGGCAGTGACGACAAAAGGAACATGGGTTCAATGCCTGCAACCTGCCCCATCGACGTATTCGCGATTGGCAATGCGCCGTCCGCGACCGCATCAAAATGCTCCTTAGACTTATAGCCGATGGAGCCACCGAAATGGTTGGTGATTTCAATGCTGCCACCAGATGCCGCAGCGGCGGTTTCGGTAAAGACCTTCTGCGCCTGACCGTGGATGGACGTGTCTTGGTATTCGTTGGCCATGTCCCATTTGACGGTGTCGGCGCAGGCTGTGCCTGCGGTAAACACCAGCGCAAATCCGGCTGCGATAAGTGATTTATTATTCATAGTGACCTCTCTGTTTGGTTAAGTGTGATCCGGTTGAGTCCGGTTTTTATAGTTGGCTTCGATGAATTTGGACGAGAACTTGCCAGAGGCACGATCCTCATCGACACGGGTTGGCGCCCTATTTTGCGGTTTCCCATACCCACCAGCGCCCGGGGTTTCGATCACAGCGGTTTGATCTGGATGAAGGCGAACGCCAGATGCTTTGGGCGGCAGGGCCGTGACCTCGCCATTGTCATTCTCAAGCCTAAACTGCCCGGCCCGTCCGGGCAATCCGCCAAAGACGCCCCAAGGCTGATGCCGAAACCGCTCACCCACGCTGCTGAGTTCGCAACTGTGGCCGATTGGCCGGATCGCGCGGCGCAGCCCCATTCCGCCGCGGAATTCTCCCGCGCCGCCCGTGTCTTCAACAAGAGCATAGGCCTCAACCCGCAAAGGGTATTCCGTCTCGATGGCTTCGATGGGCAGGTTGGAGGTATTGGTGATATTCACCTGGACACCGTCCTTGCCGTCTTTGGTGGCCCGAGCGCCCATCCCGCCGCCCAGCGTTTCGAGATAGACATAGGGTTTTCCCGTCGCCGGGTCTGTGCCTGCAAAAACTGCACTAGTATTGGCTCCATTGGCCGCGCCCGTCACCTGATCCGGCACAGTTTCCGCCAGGGCCCGCATCACAACATCCACGACCCGCTGACAGGTGTTGGCCCGCATGGCGACGGAGGCAGGTGCCAAACAATTCACGAAAGATCCCACGGGCGCGATGATCTCGATGGCATCAAAAATCCCCTGGTTGTTATCAACCTCAGGATCCAGAAGCGCCTTGAGCGAATAGCATACCGCCGATTGCATCGCGTTGAAGGTGAGGTTGAAATTGCCAGGGACTTGAGGATCGGTGCCGGTGAAATCGAAAACGATGTTTGCCCCAGATTTGCGAATTTCAACGGCAATTTTGATATCAAACGTGCCCGCGCCGTCATCATCCATGAAGTCTTCGGCCCTATAGGTGCCGTCAGGCAGTGAGGCGATGGCGGTTCGCATTCGAAGATTGGTGCGCTCCACAATCTCGGCAAACAATTGCTCAATGAAGCCCGCATCCTGACGGTGCAGCATGTCCTGCAGCCGCGCTTCGCCCAGCCGGACGCCTGCAATCTGCGCATTCAGATCACCCTTGCGCTCCTCTGGCAGGCGCATGTTAAGCAGCAGGAGGCGCATCACATCATCCTGCAATTGGCCCCGGTGATAGAGCCGGATGATCGGAATGCGCAGACCTTCTTTGTAAATCTCATCAACACCGCCGGTCATCGATCCTGGATAGGCCCCGCCCACATCGGCGTGGTGAACGATATTGGCGACAAAACCCAGCAGCCTGTCGCCGTCAAAGATCGGCATCGCGAGGTTGATATCGGGTAGATGGGTGCCGCCGGCAACATGCGGATCATTAGCGATGAAGATATCGCCGGGCCAAATGTCATCGCCGTATTGATCCAGCAGATGGCGCATCAAACCAGCCATGGATGCCAGATGGATCGGCAAGGCCATCTCTGCCTGCGCGATCAGCCGACCTTTGGCATCGGCAATCGCCGTCGAATGGTCGTGGCGTTCCTTAATGTTGGTGGAAAACGCGCTGCGCATGATTGTTATGAAACATTCATCCGCAATGGACTTAAGTCCATTCCAGCCGATTTCCAGGGCGATAGGATCAAGTGGTTTGGTCATGTCTCCAACTCCACCATAAGATTTAAGGCCGGGTCAACCATGGCGGTTGCACCTGGCGGGATGACCGTTGTGGCATCAAACTGCGCGATGATCGCTGGGCCGCTGATTTTCGTGCCGACAGGAAGTGTCTCGCGCCTGTAAAGGGTCGCCGAAACAGGCGCATCAGACGAGAAATATACCTCGGCGGCCCCCTCGGGCTTGACTTCACCGCAGGGAGAGTTCGAAACCTCTGCCGCGCGTTCAGGGCGGGCGAGCGCCTTGACCCTCACATTGACGATCTCGACCGCTGCGTCACGATCAACATGGCCGTAGCTGCGCTTATGCGCTTCAAAGAAACTTTCGCGGAGCGCATCGACACCCGGCTTGCCATCAGCGGCGACCGGAAGCTCGTAGTTCTGGCCCAGATATCGCATGTCGAAACTGACAAGGATGCGCGGATCGGAGGCATCAGAGGCTTCCTGTGTCAACCAGTTTTGCGCTTGTCGGGTCAGCTCATCGGCAACCTTTGACACGGTGCATAGTTCGCCACTGAGCGGCACACGACAAGTGGCGACAAAATTTTCCTGAAGGTCTGCTTCAATCAGCCCATCAGCGCAAAGTATTCCTGGAGCGCGCGGCACCAAAATACGAGTAAGCCCCAGGGACTTCGCCACATCGGCAGCATGCAAACCGCCCGCGCCACCAAACGGCATCAAGGTGAAATTGCGCGGGTCATGCCCACGTTCCGTGGACACCGCACGAATGGCGCGGGTCATATTTGAACTGACAATCCCGGCAATCCCAAGCGCCGTTTCGACCAACCCAAGGCCTAATTTATCGGCCAGTGTGGCAACAGCCGCTTCCGCCTTTGCCTTGTCGATCAACAGACCGCCGCCGGCCAGTTCTACCGGCAGCCGCCCCAAAACCACATTCGCATCCGAGACGGTTGGCTCTATTCCACCCTTGCCATAGCAAGCCGGCCCCGGCACTGCCCCGGCACTTTGTGGCCCCACTTTCAGCAACCCATCTGCGCCGATATGCGCAATCGACCCACCGCCGGCACCCACCGTGTGAATATCGACCATCGGCAAGCGAATGCGGAACCCGGCTATGTCGCGCAAATGCGTGATGGAGGTTTCACCACCCCGGATCATGCAGACATCCGTGCTGGTCCCGCCCATATCGAGCGTCAGAACATCACCGATACCTGACGCCTTTCCCGAGGCGGCCGCACCGACCGCACCAGCGGCAGGCCCTGAAAGGGCTGTCCGCACGGGATAGGCGGTCGCATGATCTACAGCCATTAAGCCGCCACTCGATTGAAAGATCCCGAATTTCGCATTTGGAGCGATCCCGGCGATTGTGTCACGCAGGCGTGCAAGATAACGCGCCACTTCGGGCTGTAGGAATGCATTGATCAGCGTGGTCGAAAACCGCTCGTACTCGCGGAATTCGGGTTGAACATCGCTAGAAACCGACACGAACAAATCAGGACGCGCGGCGCGTACCGCCTCGGCTATCCTGCGTTCATGGGATGGGTTGAGGTAAGAAAACAGGCAACATACCGCCAGGCCCGATATTTCCGGATGCGATGAAAGCTCATCAACACAGTCTGCAATCGCCGCGTCGGTCAAGGGCGTCACGACTTCGCCCACGGGTCCAATGCGTTCGGAAATCTCAAATCGATACATGCGCGGCGCCAGAGCCGGTGGCGCATCGGTTTGTAGATCGTAGATCTTTGGGCGCACTTGCCGCCCGATCTCAACCAGATCGCGAAACCCCTTGGTTGTCACCAGTCCAACAGCGGCGCCCTTTCGCTGCAAAAGCGCGTTTGTGGCAACCGTGGTGCCGTGGGCAATCCGGACAACGTCCTCGCCCCTGATCCCGCTTTTTTCAAAGAGCTCCGCAAGCCCCTCGATCACCGCGCGCGACGGGTCCTCCGGGGTTGACGGGCGCTTGTGAATGGCGGTTTTGCCCGTCACCGCATTGCGCGCCGAGAAGTCAGAGAAAGTCCCTCCAACGTCAACTCCGATGATCCAATCCGGCATAAGTCCCCGCAAGAATTTTTAATTTGTATTCAGTATACAAATTGGATACTGAAGGTCAAGACTGTACTTAGAGGCCTTACACCCCTAAACTTTTGGGACCAATGTCTGAGGAGAGGGCATGACAGAGCGGGATGGCAATCATGTGGAAAAATGGATTCGCGAGGCGATCCTCCGGCTGAAACTGCGCCCCGGACAGGTTCTGGACGAAGCCCATCTTTCTGAAGAGCTCATGGTATCTCGGACGCCTGTGCGGGAGGCGATCATCAAGTTAATTGCCGACGGTCTCATCATCCGCGACGGGCGAAAGGCAAAAGTCACACCGCTGGATTTCGACGAAGTTCCAAAACTCTTTGACGCACTTCTGATCTCCAGCCGCATGGTGCACCGCCTGGCTGCGGAATTTCGGACCGATGCAAATTTGGAAGAAATCAATCGCACCTTGCTGGACTTCGAAGGTTCCGTTGCAAGCGGGGGCGGCGTTGATCGCTCTGAAGCCAATTTGCTATTTCATCAAGCGATTGCCCGAGCTGCGAACAATCGGTATTTTGCGGATTTCTACGACCAAGCCCTTATTGGGACCATTCGTATGGCCCGCGCCTGTTTCGCCAATTCGAGCCAGAGTGAGACTCCAGATGATCTGACCGCACACCTTGCCGAGACGAAACGCCAGCATCGTGCTATCCAAACAGCAATCCAAGATCAAAATGTCGAAGCTGCGGACCAAATGGCGGTGGAGCATTTTCATTTAACACAGCTGCGCTTAAAAACTGTGCTATTCCGTGGCGCCGAGGTTTTTGAAGGCTTGCCCGATCTTTCGATGCCCAATGACCGCTGGGAGTTTTCGTAAGCGCTACTGTCTTCGCGCCCAGAGCTGCGCCAGAACTGACCCGCCAGGGGCGGTTGTTGGGATGGCTTGGACTGTCAAGCCCCCGGTGCTGTCAGACAAACGAGCCCAAGCATCAGTATTCAATTGATGGCTATTTCTACGAGATCACTTAAGAGCGCCACTCGGTGAGAGCAGCGTCACGGTTTAGTTTGAATGTGCTACGTTTTGAGAGTGACCTTTGTGAGTTGAACAGATTGTGAAACGAGGCGTGGATGGATGCGAACTTCTGTAGACTGTGCATACGCCTGAACCGCAGCATCGCACGTTCTCGTCGTCGAAAGGGTAAGTGTGAATTCTCCGCTCTGTTATTTGCCCACCGCTTTGTAACTTGCCTATCTGCACAGCCCAGCTCTTTTGCTGCTGCACTGTAGGACCCAAGCTTATCAGAAACGATCTCGTTGGGTGATCCATAGCGCCGTATGGCTTTCTTCATGAACTTTAAAGCTGCTTTTTTGTCTCTCTTTTTGGTGACGTAGCTTTCTAACGGAGGATTCGGGATTCGAACCAAGGGGACGTTTTAGCACTTTTGCATCGTAGCAACGAACGTGGCAATGTTTCTGGGGCGCTCGATGAGAGTTGACGCGTCAATAACGCTAAGTGATTGTAT
>Ga0182078_10734425_pt1 | contig 9797 bp, 6 predicted proteins | sample 071ome_15_FD_127749 | JGI IMG/M metagenome (GOLD analysis project Ga0182078, IMG submission 127749) | Metatranscriptome of coastal salt marsh microbial communities from the Groves Creek Marsh, Georgia, USA - 071409BT metaT (Metagenome... | ecosystem: Environmental > Aquatic > Marine > Intertidal... | reverse complement strand
CGTCGCTCGTCGCTGTGCGCTTTTCCCGCTCCAAGCCGAGCCAAAGCTCTCGCCCCGCCCGGGCGCGTGCCACCGACGAACCCGCGCGCGTCTCGTTCGTTCTCTTTTCCAATCTGTTTACCCACACGGGGCAGTCCGATGTCCGATCGGTCAGCCGAGCCGATCCAGTTGCAGAGTTTGGTCGAGCGGAACGAACTGTTTCAAAAATAAGAAAGTAATCAAATCAGATCGACCGTGAGACGGCGACGCGTGGACGCGAAACCGCGACGGCGACGCGACGATGGTATTTCGAATGTCAGCGCGACCGGTCGGAGGGGCGGCGGCTCCGGATGCGGCTCCGGATGCGGTGATGGAGGAGGTTGGGAAGGGAGAACCGCAGGAGAACCGAACAGATGCTGATGACAAGAAGATTCCGTCGACGGAGACTGGGAAGAAACGTGGACGACAGGAGACGACGGCGGGGAAAAAGTCGAGCGGAGATGACTCTGGATCGGATTTCTCGGTAAGCGACCTGGGATCGGAGGATGAGGAGGATAGCGACGACGATAGCGACGACGAAGATTTCAAAGAGACGCGCACGAGAGGGAAGAGCGTGCCTGCGGGGGAAGGTGCGAAGATTGTCGATGGGAAAGTGGTCACGGGAAATGAAGAGGAAGGTGATAATGATGAGAGCAGTGCGGCGAAGCGGGTGCGAATCACGCCTAGTGGAGCGGTGAGAGCGGATAGACAGGGAGATGTGAATCCGGCACCAGCGCTTTTGGAAGCGCTTCGCGAATATGTGGAAAAGTGTGGTGGCCGTCTTTCGGATGAGTGGGCTTGTACGGCGACGATGCGGACGCAAGGTGCGAGTGCGGGCTCATATGATGCTCTCTACTGGGCTCCAGATGGGAAACGTTATCGATCGCGCTTGGAGGTGGTTCGGGCGCTCGGTCTTGCTCCGCAAAAGGTGACACACACCAAGACTGCAACCAGGATAAAGGCGCGCGTCGAACCCATCTCTCGGGAAGCGGCGGTCAAAAAGTCTCAGGAGAACGAACAACCGTCCATCCCGTATGATCTCGGTGACAGACTCGTCATCACGAAACTAGGAGAGATTTTGAATGATGAGGCGTTCCACGATGAGGATCACATTTGGCCCTTTGGCTTTACGACGCAGTGGACGAATGATGGCGGTGTCGTCTTCACAAGCACAGTGACTCGGGCGACAGACGGTGAGCCCGAATTTGTAGTCAGTGCGGTTGTCGGTGATAAAGAGCTTCAAGCATTTTCAGCCTCTCCGCTCGGTGCCTGGATAGACATGTGCGACGTCGTCGGCCCAACTGTATCCGTCGGGATTTCTGACCATTTTAGCTTTGAAGATGTTCGCGTCGTTCGTGCAATCGAAGGGTTGCCTGGATCTGATAAGTGCACGAAGTACCGGTACGTTGAAGAACGAGGTGGGTGGGACGACGAACGCGTCAGGCGCGCTAAGGCTCGACTTGTAGAATCGAAGGAAATGCTCAAAAAACTCCGCGAAGTGGTCAAGAAAGAGAAGATCCAAGATCTAGAGAAGAGCAAAGTGGAGAGGGAAATTGAAAGGGTATTGCTCCGAGTTATTTCCCGTGTCGATAACTCTGCTCGACGTGAAAAGTCTCGAATAGAACGCCTGAAGGCGCATGAAGAGGCTAAGAAACAGCGTGAATCTCTCAAGGAAGAGGCGAAAAAACAGCGCGATGCTCTCAAGGAAGCTGCTAAAGCTGAAAGAGAAGCTGCCAAAGAAGCGGCTAAAATGCAGAGAGAAGCATTGAGAGAAAAAGAGAAGTTAGCTAGAGAAGAAGCCCGTCTAGAACAACAGATCGAACGCGAGAAACAGAAGGAACTCGCCAAGGAGAGACGCGCCAAGGAAGCCGAGGAGAAGAAGAAACGCGACGCTGAACACGCTCAGCTCCTCGCTGAAGCAGACAAGAAGCAAAAGGTTTGGCTCGCTGGTGTCGAAGATCGTGAAGAAGACAGCGCCGATACTGCTTACTCTCCTCCACTGATGACTGCGAATCTCAAAATCGAACCAGAATTTCAAGAAAACTCTGAATTGGGAGATATCTTGGAAGCTTGGATGTTCCTTGACCGTTTCAAGAGTGAACTTTTCGGCTCGGATGCCGATGTCAAATCGCCACCGACTGTTCAAGCGCTCGCCAAACTTCTTTCGAATCCGAAGGAGTTTAGCGAGGATCTGTTGGCATCGATGTATCTGGCTCTCATTACGCCTTACGTGGCTGACGTCGCTGCATCCGTCGACCAATCGAGTAGCTCAGCTTTGCTTTTCTACCTACCAAACGCCAACTCTCACATTTCGGAGAAACGAGGAGTGTGGCAAGAAGTTGTGCGCAGATTTTTACACGGCGTAGCTGCAATCCATGACATGCCCGCTTACGAACCTTTCCTCAAGGATGCAGCGCCGATCCTGCCCGAGGCGGCCGATGTGTTTGCGCGTTACATGTGCGCGGGCAACGCGGGAATGGATCCTCTCTCACACAAGGAAGGCTCTCCGTGGAATGGACACCCTGTCGATTCTTACAAGTGTCGAGTTGCGCCCGGAATTTGCGCTCAGGCGGACGCTGAAGCACTGGCGGCAGCTGAAGTAGAACTCTATTCTCTAGGCTCTGGAGCTGCTGGTGATTCTGGCTTCCACGTCATGGAGTCTCGTCGATCAAAGGCGTTGACTTCCGCCGCAAACGCATCCAAGTCAGACCATATCCATGCTGTTCGATGTGCACTTAGGAACTCTGCGTGTGTCCACGCATTGAATCAGGTTTGTCGACGCGGTGATGCCGCAGCAGTCAAGGGACAACAACCACGTGGTTTGGATTTGCGAATGCTCGATGCCCGACTTGCCGCAGGCGTTTACTGCATTCAATCTGAAGATAACAACGAAATGGATGACATGATTCGAGCTGATACTTTCGAGGCGGCGACTACATTGTCTCACCTTACGAATGGAAATGGTTTAAAGGCTAAGAAGGACTTGATCGCCGCCGTCGACGCTGCGCTGAAGCTGACGAAGGAGAGCAATGAAGAGCTACCAGAGGCGCCTTGGGATCAAGGCTGCTCCGTCTGCGGCTTGGATGTGATGAGTGGAATTGTTTTACTTTGTGATTGTTGCGATGCGGAGTATCACACCAAATGCCTCGATCCGCCGTTAACCTCTGAACCAGAGGGCGAATGGTTCTGCCCGAAGTGCACGCGAGAAAAAGAGGGCAAAAACACTCTCAACGTGCATGAATGCCAAGCTTTCAAGGGCACTCAACTGGAGAAGGCGGCCACCGGAGAAGCAATCACAGTCAAGGATGCACTCTTAGAGGATGAAGGCGATGATGAAGATGGAAACGCCAGACCCACTGGTGGTAGCCGTGGTGCGATTGCGCGTCGCCTACGATCCATGGCTCGCGCCCTGGATTCGGTCGGCTTTGACGGTCTCTCGCCGCAAGTCCGATTGACGTTGATGCGAACACTCATGAATCTTGCTTTAGATTCATCACGCCTCAAGTCTTCCATCGAGAATGGTGTGCACGGTGCATTCGAGATTAGAAAGGGAATCAGACAGCACATCAAGGCGTGGAGCGAGTACCGACTGGACCGAGAAGATGGAAAGGGTGAAGCCCGAGACGCCGAGGAGGCTCGACTGGCGGAAGAAGAAGCGAAAGCGAGGGAAGAACAAGAGAGAGCCGAAAGAGAAGCGAAAGAAGCTGAAAAGATGGAAGTCGACGGTGAAAATGGAGGATCCGAAACTAAGCCATCAGAGCAGGACAAGGAAAAGAAGAAGAGACCGGTGCCTGTCAAGAAGATTGAAAAGATCCCAACGGATGAAGAGATTGCGCAAGCGAGAGTACGTTGGCAAAGCAAATGGCACGAAGTTGAGGCACCCGTTCTCAGTGCGTCGATTCGACGGGAACCACTGGGATCCGATCGTCACAAGCAAAGGTACTGGGCTCTCGGTAATTGGGGCGAACTCATTGTGCAAGCACCAAAGGATGCTGCAAACCACGAGACTGAACCCAACTATGGAGTTCTATCCTTGGAGGATACGAAATCGCTCATCGGCTCCATCAACCCCAAGGGTCGACGTGAAGGAGACCTCTGGCGCGCGCTCCAAAGACGCTACGGCGCCGATCCGAGCGCTTTGCCGGATATTGTGCCTATACCGCCTCGTCCAGTCACCAGCGATTGGGGCAAGGATGGAAACGACGCCGAAAACGCCGAAGAAGGCATTGCTCGCGTCAAATCAGCCTTTTTGACTTTGGAGAGTGAAATCCCGGACGCCGCGTTCGATAAATCTCTCGGTAGCGATGCAAGAAGAAAGATGTGGCGGAACCTCGCCGCAGCGGCTCAATCACTTCCGAGTCTCACCGCCGCGATCATCGTCTTTGAACGAGCCATCGACAGCGATTGGCTGCATCCCGGTTGGCTTCCGTGGAGCTGGCTTTCGCCGCTCTTACGATCCGCTATGCGATCGAACGAGACGAGCGACGCTCGCTCGCTTCGACTCCATTTGGTTGCTCTTCGCCGTGCCTTTAAATGGAACAAGGCGACGCGCGTGTCAGATCGAATCAACGCTCCCGCGGTTGAGGAGATGGAACTCCAGCGTTCGGCTCGCACGAGAAAACCGGCCATCGTTGAAGAAGAGACGACGTCATCCGACGACGAGTACGAGATCTTCTCTGGGAGCGAGAGCGAAGAGGTTATCAAAAAGAGCACGGCGGCGGATAGAAGATTTCGCTTGTGATGATGATGAATTGAAAATTGACAGCGCACGTCTACAGAAGTTTTAGCTAAACAGGAATTGATGATTTTAATACGAAAAAGAAACACATCCACCAAATTAAGATGAAACACATTTTCAGTTTTCGTCATACGCATTTGTCACGCCGCATGTTTTTACGCGAAAGAAAACAGAGCATGTCCGAGAAGAGCTTCGAGAAGAAACATACTTGTCAAGCCAACCATCGCAGCTCTACCGTTGAGCTGCTCGACTTCCGGCGAGAGGCGGTCCTTCACCGCGAGCCACGGCGGGCAGCCGCGAAAGACGAATTCCCACTCCTTGCTTCCCGCCATCTTGAACGGGTTCGCCTCGTAACCCTCGTTCGAGCTGAACGCCGGGAAGAGGGAAGCCAAAGACCAAACGAAGGAAGTGTGGACAACTTCTCCAAAGTTGTTCCCGACTTGGCTCGCAAATGACTCGCCCGTGGAGATTTCGCCGAGCACGGCGAGCACAAACCCAATCATCGCGACTCTGCCGTTGACCACTTCTGGGGCCCAACCTTCAAAGGCAAGGATTTCTTGCGGAGTTTGAATCTTCGCGTTGATGGAGAACGCCGGGAAGACAACTTCATCGACGACGTGCACGACGACGCCAGATCCAACTTGGATGTCCGCCTCAGACACCGCGACGCCGTCTACCGATGCCGACCCGCTGGCAACCTTGACGTTGAGCTCCCGTCCACCGAGCGTCTTCACCCGTCCTTCCGCCGGCAAATCCGTCGATTTCACCGCGCCAGACACGACGTGATGCTTGAGAATATCACCCAAGTTTTCTCGGCTCGCCAATTCCTCAAACGCCAACCCGCGTTCCGCGCTCGCCCGGGCAAACGCCGCGTTGGTCGGCGCAAACACCGTCAACGCATTCTCCGCCGTCGCCCCGGCAATCGCCGACGTCAATTCCGCCGCGTCGAGCGCCGCGCGCAGGCACGAAAACCTTTCATCGGACAACACCCCGAGATCGACCGCCACCGTCGGCGCTGCCGTCGTTTCTGCCGTCGCATCATCGGCCGCCGCATCCACCATCGCTCGGGTCTTCGCTCCACAGGTTCGTCGCGCCGTCGTTCGCGCGCGTCGAACGCTCGTCGCGGAAATCGACATCGTCCGCGTCATGGTCGTCATGGTCGTCGCAGACATGGTGTTTCGCTCCCAATCGCGTCCGCGTGTGACGAACGTCGACGTGGTTTGATGAGAAGATGAAAAGAGATTTTGTTCCAGCGTCAGTGACGTCGCTATCCAAAAATCCACACACACACACATGTGACGGTTCGTGATTCGTCTTTTTGGTTGACACGAGAGGGTCCCAGGCTTCGAAGAGTTTGGATGAGGTTGCGAGATATTATACTGTTTATCCATACTGCTGATTTTTGATGTACACACGTTTTGCCACTCGCGTCGCTTGGCTTGCTAAAAAGTAGTTGAGAGTTATGGACGAGTCTACCGACGGAAGGATGACGATTGTTTGGTTTAATCGCGTTGTCTACGTCGATGACCGCGGGGCATGATTAGCAGCACCCGCCACCGGCTTGGGCGGAGGACGGCACAGCCGCGGTGTCGACTTGGATGACGTCTGGAAGGTAGACGTCCTCCTCCTTGGACTCGTTTGAAACAGCAAAACGAGCGACGGCTTCGAAAGCGGCGGCGACGTTGACGTCCTCCTTGGCGCTCGTTTCAAAGTGCATGAGACCACCCTTGGATGTGCACCACGATTTGGCCTTTTTCTCGCTGATCACCCTCTTGCTCTCGCCACCGTCAGCGGCGTCGATTTTGTTGCCGACGATGACGACGGGAAACTTTTCCGGATCTGATGGCGAAGCTTGAATGAGAAATTCGTTCCGCCAGTTCTCCAACGACTCGAAAGACTTTGCCGAGTTGACGTCGTACACGCACATGACGCAATCGGCGCCTCGGTAAAACGAAACCCCGAGAGATTGAAACCGTTCCTGACCCGCCGTGTCCCAAATTTGCAACGTCACGATCGTGTCGTCCACGGTGATCTCCTTCGTCATGAAATCAGCCCCAATCGTGGCCTTGTACTGCTTTGAAAACTTGTTATTCACATACTGGGACATCAGGGACGTCTTCCCCACCCTGTGCCATCGGATTGAAAACGCGCAGTCAGTCATTTGTTCCGACGGTTTCAAATGGAGCGTGCGCGTTTCGCTTTTGCATTTCGCATCAGTGTTTCGAGTTCAAAGTCTTGCGAGACGCACCCCGAGTCACCCAGGATGATAACCTTTAAAAGTGTACGCTGTGATTTCAAAATAGTCGAGTGATTTCGTCAGTCACACAATTCAAAAACGTTCGCGACGAGCGTTGGATTAGACTCAACAATCCAACACCAAATCCAGCGAAACCCGCCGACCCGAGTGTCGTCGTGTGCGTAGAAACCGAACGCGCGACGTTCACGACGAAGACGAAGACGACGACGACTGTTTTCTTCGTACCTTTTTCGTCGACATGAAGCCTCGGCGCGTGAAACCCGTCTCTCTTTAGAGCGTCTCTCTCTAGAGCGCGAGCGCGTCGTCGTGCGGATCAAGACACAAAATGGAAACCGAAACGCCAGTTGACGCCGCGACGCCGACGCGCGCGGCGTCGTCATCATGGCGTCGACTCCCGGGCGATCGATTGCGGATGCGATCGCGGACGTTTACGCGCGATGCGAGAGCTTACGGCGGGACGCGATGGATGGGACGTCGGCGGGAGAGGTGCGAAGCGCGCTCGAGTCGTTGGAGAGCGCGTCTCGAGCGCTCCTGTCCAAGGGCGCCGCGATCGGGGGAAGCGCCGTGGGTGAGCTCGAGGCGGTGCAAAAGATGGTGCAGAGCACGTTGGATGTGGGACACCGGGCGATATGGGACATGGAGTTGAAGGATGACGGGACGAAAGGGAAGGAGCGCGAGGTGCTGAGAGAGTTGGACGAGTGGGCAGCGACGAGAGAGCTTCGGGAAACGCGAAACGCACCGGGATCGGTGGGAAACGGTCGAGACGGGGTGTTGAAATCGATGGGTTTTGGTGTGGGCGACGACGACGACGGGGCGTTCGCGTCGAAGGATGCGATGGAGCGCTCACGTCGCGCGCTCGCCGAACTGGAGAGTCGATTTCCAGAACCGCGGTCGCGGTCGGTTCTTAGAGGTCGAGAGGAAGAAGAGGAAGCTCGGCGGGCGAGCAGAAAGAAGAGAGATGAAGTGCTGTTACAGATCGACGCCACGCTCGCGTCGCTCTCTGATTCAACTGTGACGATTGCAAACAATGTCGGCGACGGCGGCGCCTCAACTTCGTTTCTCGTCCCAGTCGTCAATTGGATCAAATCTTCATCAAATTTCATGCGCGCTGGAATCGGTATCACCATTGCGTGCACGTTCATAGCTGTGATGTTGATTGAGTATTTCGTCGAAGAGTCAAGCCAGCCGGACTCGCTCATCGATGCGGGCATTCACTGATGCACGCCCGAATCGCGACACTGGTTGTATACAATAGATAGATTAAGTAGAAAGGAGAATGAAAACATTCATTCGTAGCAAAGAGAGAGTTGCGTGCTTTGTTTTTAAGACATGTTTTTAAACATCACAAGAGAGTAACTAAAACGCCTGTGACGCACTTACAGCACAGCGCTCTGGATTCTATGCCCAACAATTTATCGCGGGGACACGGTGATCTCGCTCTCCGGAACGGTGAGGGTACCGTTCTTGAGCTCGAGGCCAGCGAGGAGCGGCCACGCGCCCGCTTGGAACATGAGGCCAAGCGCCTTCGGGACGTCGATGATGATTTCGCCCTCAGTCGGCTTGGACGCCTTGGCGTTTTCGTTAATGTAAGAGCGGCCCGCGTAGCCAATCCAGCCCGCCACGTAGAGGAAGCCCAAGCCCGGGATGGCGAACTCACCGAGGTGCTCGAGGTTACCATCAACAATCAAGTGCGGGAGACCATCCTTACCGCAGAGAAGACCAGCTTCGCCATAGTTGGTGAAGCGGGTCTTCGTCTTTTCGATAGTCGCCTTGAGCGCGAGCGCCGGCGCAGAGTCGGCGTCGTACTTCTTGAGGCGCTTTTCGAGCGCCTTGATTTCAGTCTTTTCACGCTTCGCGAAAGCCTTGGAGGTCTTGCACGGGGTAAGGCCGGCGTACGGCTGCACATCGCGCGCGAAAGCCTCTTCAACCGCGACGAGCGGGGACGCCGCGACGGCGGCGGCGACGGCCAAGGACGCCGCCTTGCGGGTGGCATCCGCCGCGGAGCAGTGCGCCGCGGTTTGCACCTTGCGCGCGGAGACGCGGCCGGATTGCTTGAGACCAGAAACGGTCACCTTGCTGGTAAGCTGAGCCTGCGTTCGTTCAATCGCGATTAAAGTCAAGTCAGTCAACCAATCAGTCGTTGAAACCAAAACGACGCCGACGGCGCGCGCATCGTCAACCAAATCAATCCACCAAATCCCATATTATAACCATGTTATACCCATGTATCACGAGTTTTCGAGACTGAATCGCTCAAGATTTCGAGCATATCCACGAAAAACCCCCGAACGAACGGATGATCGGATCGACCGAGCGATCGATCGGACGACCGATCGGACGACGGACGGTGCGTCGCGTCGCGTCGTCGACCGAGATCCGTCCGTCGCGACGTCCGTCCGTCGCGACGTCCGATCCGGGTGTTCGGACGCGTCCCGTTCGACGCCCCCGCGGACGATCTCCCGATCGTTCTCCGTGGCTGCCTGGCTGGCCCGAACCGTATCGCCCGACCCGTGGGTGTGGATTTTCGAACCGAGAGAGAGGGTGCGACGCCCGAAGAACGAAGCTCGAAGAAACCGGCCGAAGGCGACGCGCGCGACCGCGGTGCGGCGAGGAGAAGCCACGACGATCGATCGATCGATTCCACCGGCGCGCGAACGCGAACCGCGAAAGAACGCGACCCGTTTCCACCCACTTCGGTTCATCAGCAATCATCATCGTCGTCGTCGAGTTTCCCTCTTCCAACCGCGTCGTTCGTTCCGTTCGCTTCCGTCCGCGCGCTCGACT
>Ga0182078_10984517_pt1 | contig 9807 bp, 6 predicted proteins | sample 071ome_15_FD_127749 | JGI IMG/M metagenome (GOLD analysis project Ga0182078, IMG submission 127749) | Metatranscriptome of coastal salt marsh microbial communities from the Groves Creek Marsh, Georgia, USA - 071409BT metaT (Metagenome... | ecosystem: Environmental > Aquatic > Marine > Intertidal... | reverse complement strand
GTTCGATCGCGGCGGCTTTGCGCGCGAGAGAGCGCGCGCGTGAGTGAGGCATCGACGTGGAGTGTGCGTCAAACCCTCTCTCGATCGAGGCTTTATGTTACAACTGCAATGGAACGAAACGGAACGCGAGCGAGCGTGGAGAAGCGGTGCGGCGGGGAAAGCGAGCGCGCGGAAGTCAACCCAGAAGAGTAACCTCTGGCGGCGACGATCAAGGGGATCTGATGATGTCGCCGAGAAGCCGGACGAACGCGCGCGCGTCGTAATGTCGGCTGTTGACAGCCATGTTCGGCGCGGGGTCGGAATCGCACTGGTGAACGACGACGCCCATGGCGTCGAGAACATCCGTATCGAGTTCGATGCCGCCGTTTCGTGGAGCGACAACGTCGGTGATGATGTCTTGGACGGTGAAATCGGTCTCAATAGAGGTGTAGCGCATGTTGACGGCGTCGACGATGGCTTGGACGACGTCGCTCGCGCGCATCGAACCCGTCTCGCGGTCGGTGCATCCGTTGAGCATGAGAATCTTCTTGCCCTTTGATTTCGCAATCTCGGCGCCCATGCCCTTCAAGCCGAGGTTGGGAATGATTGATGTGTAGAGAGATCCCATGCCGTAGAGGATGGCGTCCGCGTCAACCATGTTTTCAATCACCGTCGGGTTTGGTTGCGGATGCACTTCGAAATTGTCATCGCTCTCCTCGAGGCTCGAGGCGTAAAAGACGCGCTTAATCGGCGATGGGAGAGGATCGTACGCGGTGACCATCTTGTTGACGTCCCATACGCTCAACGGGGTGTCGGCGATGTCGTCGAATCGCGACTTGAGCAGCTCGGCGGCGTCAATGAGACTACCGCTGGCGAGCGCCGCGCGAACACTCTTGAAACCGCCCGAACTCTCCGCCAAGCCGCCCCACATTTCGTGCGGTTCAGACTCTGGGAGCTCTCCCGAAGTCAACACCTTGGTCCAGAACTCCTTCCTCACGACGTCTGGCGACTTTGAGCTGCTCGAGACGACGATATTCTTGGAAAACTTTTTGCTATCGATGGATGGATGGGAAATTTCATTCTGTCCTCGAAGAATCGTTCCGTCGACGAGCTCCGCCGCGAGGTTGACTCGCTCATCCTCCTTGTGCAAGATGCACGGAGCGATGACGGTGTCGTCGGGAATGCGACTGACTCGAGAATACAAAAAAATAGCGGCGTCCATGGATCGGAAAAACAACCGAGCACCGGCAAAGAAAAAGTTTCCAATCGACCCGTTGACAAAGTCGAAACGCTCCTTGATTGGCTTGGAGCTCACTTCGACGTGGAAGTGCACCAAAAACCGACGAATGATATTCGCGTAATCCTGCCCGATGCCTTCCCACAGAGGATGGTTACCCTCTTGAATCGCGTACCACTCGTCTCGCGCTAAATCGCTATCCGTCGGGTGAAGTCTGTAACCCAAAAGTTCCTTCACCGCGACGGCTTCTGGCGTCGAATCATCCGTCAGACGCAAACATCTCGAACGAAGATCCCCTACCGCGGGACCACCGAGCACGCGAACCACCTCGCTCGTGGACCCACCGTTATCGCTCACCGGAATCACGTGCGTCACTTTCGGCGTCATCGCGCTCAGTTCATCCGCAATGGTATTCATCGCCGTACCGCCGCTGAACACGACGAGTTTCGGCGGCGTTTTAAAACCGAAATCGCTCGGCGTCGTTCCGACTACCCTCCTCGCGTCGCCAACATCCCCACCTCGCGGAGTCACATCCGTCTCGACGGTACCTGACGTCGACGTTTCTTCACCCGCATCACCACCGCTCTCCTCATCCGATGCCGTCGTCGTCGAGATCGTCGTCGTTTCCTCATCCTCTCGCTCCGTGGACGCGATCCCGTCGTAGTCGCGAACGTCGCTCCACGTATCCGCGCTCGCCCCGAGCCTCCCTTCCCGCCGCGCGCGCGCCGTCACCACCGAAGTCTCACTCCGTCCACCGCGATGTCTTCGTCTCGTCGCGACGAATCGCGTGGACGTCGACGTCGCACACGACGACCGCATCGTCGTCGTCATCAGTCGAGAACACAAACACAAATTGTTGGAATATTTGTTGAACGAGCGAGTGCGCTTTGACCGAGACGGACGAACCCCGTCGGTGGACCCGCGACGCGACGAGACGAGACGCGACGCGACCCCGCCGAGCGACCCCGCCGAGCGACCCCGCCGAGCGAACGAACGACGGGACGGGACGGGACGAGACGGGACCGTCAAACTCTAAAGGCTGCGCTCGACACCCGGCGTGCGCTCGTGTCGACTTTGAACTTGACCCTCTATGCTATTTGTTGGTTCATGACTCAAAGAAACGGAAAGTGTTGATTCATGAACCGTCACATCATATAGAGGGTCGAGGGTATGGGGCAACACAAGATGGGACGACGGACGGACGGACGGACGGACGCCAGACGGCAGACGCCGGACGCGGTCGAAGATACTCACCCCGCGCGAAAGACGCGGAACTAAACCTCTCATCACTGTCACCGCCAGCGGTCTTTGCGACGCTTGAATCGAACGAACGACGATGAGCGACTCGGACGGGGCGTGGGACGACGACGATTTCGAGGTCCCGGACCTGACGGCGAACAAGACGGCTGCCGGCGCCGGCGCCGGGGTCGACAAGTTTGCCGACGAAGACGCCGAGGAAGAGAAACCGGTCGTCGCGAAGAAGAAACCAGTCGTCGCGAAGAAGAAGCTGGACATTAAAACGAGCGTGGATTACGACGACGGGGCGTTGGATGACCCCATCGCGGAAAAGTTGCGAAGACAAAAACTGGTGGAGGAGGCGGATCTGCGCGCGGCGAGGGAACTGTTTGGAGGCGGGGACGAGGACATCGCGTTGGATGGGTTTGAACCGAAGAGTAAGAGCGAGTACGAAAAGCTTGGAAGCGCAATTTCGTACAAGTACTTGACGTCGAGGTCGGAGAGCGCGTTTTATACCGCGGGAATCAAGGCGCTGTTGCGCGTGGCGTTGAGAGACTTGTGCGCGGCGGACGTCAAGGATGTCGAGCAAGCCATCGTGACAATTCGTTCCGAAAAGGTGAAGAAGGAAAAGGCGGAGGCAGAGGCGGCGAAGAAGGCGGCTGCTGGCTCTAAAAAGGGTAAGGGTAAGTTTTTGAACGCTGGCGGCAAGGGTGGCGACTCTGGCTTGGATGACTTTAAATACGACTTGGAGAGCGTGGACGACGCGTACGACTTTATGTAAGAGGAGATGGACGCTGTCGTTATTGCGATATGAATACTACGTACTACTACATTGATTGATCCTTCTAACATCGCACTATCCTCTAATTTTTCTACTACTATGTGGCTCGCCACGCCAACACGTTCATCGCGCCACCCCGAAGGCGACCTGCATGACGACGTCGAGACCTTGTGCCCGCGCGAATACATCCTTGCCCAACGTCTCGGCGTGAGCCTTTACTTCGCCGATAATCTTTGCGAGTTCGTCGACGCTTCCTTCCGGTCCTCGTTGCACGACACCACTTTGAATGAGAGCCGTCAAAAAGCCGACGCATCGATCCATCGTCGAGGTGTTGGATTTCGTCAGAGACACCGCCGCGCTTGCGATGGGACACGCGAGTTCTGGAGCGGCCCGCATGGTGCGCCAAACGGCATCGACATCGACGCCTTTGTGAGACTCTGCGTGGAGCGCGTGCCAGGACAGTACGTCGGCGATGGTCGCCGCCAAATTGGCTTCATCTATCGCCACGTTTCCCTTTGACGAAGACTGAGCAAACTCGGCGGCGCTCGCTGCGAGCGCGGCGAAACCACCCGCCGTTCTTGTCGCTCCATCGACGTCACCTTTATCGACACGCATCGCCCACACCTGTCTCAGAGCCCCACTAGCGAGCAGAGCTCCGTTCCACGGGGTGTCGGCGTCGCCAAAGGCGACCAAAGCGGACGCCGCGCTTGCCGATAATCGACGCGATATTTGCCAAGCCTTCTCATCGACTGTGGCGACATCTCGCTTGCTAGACTTGTCAAGAAAAGTGACACCCGGCGCGCCGGCGAGGAGCGTGGCGAGAAACGAAACCGTCAAGTCGAGCGGAGAGGCGAGCACGTTTGACTGCAGCGCTTCAATCGCGACGACTGGAATTTCGACATTTACTCTATCTGCATCCAAACACATCTTTGCGAGCGCCCGCACGGTTGGCGGCGTCAAAATCGGTAACACGCCGATGAGTTGAACCGCCGAACACTGAATGGCAAACGGCAGTCGAGCGAACGGTCCTGGCCGAGACTTTGCAGACTCGGTCGAGCCAGCTGGCGGAACCATGTAAAAGAGAACAGCCATCTCGGATTCGCACTGAGATAATACATCCGCGAGCGGTGAGCCCGGGGGATTGCGCGCCGCCACGTCGTGTAAGAGCGACAACAACTGCTGCGACGCCCGAGGGTTTTCGTGTTTCAGAGACCACAGCACCCTCGGAATGTGTCGCACCCAGCTCGCGGCTGTTTCAATGGGAATTCTTGCGTATCCTTGTCGAGCCTCTTCTGGCAACACCGTCGTGAGCAAAGAGACGCAATGCGTCACGCGTTCATCATCTTGAGACACCACTGCATCGTTCCAAGTCTCAGTCACCGCGGTTACGATGTCTGTACACGCGGTGCCGGTGTAGCCAGCGCTGAAACACCAAGCCGGCAATGAGAGTGCGTCACGAGCCATGCCGAGGACGTCACCGAAAGCCTCTTCTCGAGTCTCTTCAGCGTTGCCCATGGATCCACCGTCGAGGGCCACGCCGCGCAACGCGGATGAAATGTACTGCAGCGCTCGCGAGAGAACGTGCGGGAGCGCCTCCATGGTTCCCGGTGGAAGCTCGCGGACAAGCGCCGCGCTCGCCACGGATGAAGATGCGAAGACGAGAAAGCGACAGGTCTCAAAATTGAGAGATACGAGGGCTTCTCTGACCTGCTGTGCGTCTTGCTTCTCCACCACAGCTGCAGGCGAACACGCCGGAAACGAAACTAAGGTGCGACGAGCGATTTCTGGCATGATGTGAATCGCAGTCAAGCTTCCGCCCGTGTCCCAAATTTCAACTTCATCTGCGCCATCAGCCAGTTGAAGTGCCAAACGAGCGCACGCCATGGACTCTGACATGACTCGAACGCGGTCAACGTCGACGCCTCGCTCATCCGTGAGCGTCTGCGCCGCGTCGTCCCACACACACATGACTAATTCGACCAGTCTTCTCGCGTTGGCGCGTACTGCGCCGCGACCCTCCGCGTCGACAGACTCCTGCACCGCGCCGTGCGCCGTCAACACGTTCGGCGGCGCACGGCGCGCTCTCTCCGAGTACAGCGCCCCGATTGACCGCGTGGACACGCCGTTCCGATAAGCTTCGCCCCAGACAAAAGTGGATGAAGTCGACTCGCCTGAGTCGCCCAAGCTAGACTGAATGACGACATCCGACGTCTCCTCAGAGAGCGTCTCCAAGAACCGCCTCGTACTCCTCAACAACGCCAACCGCGCGGTGGGCTTTTGTGACCCGACGCCGCGCTGTGCCGAAGAACCGGTACCGACGCCACCATCGTCCCCGCGCCGAAGAAGCTCGCCCAAATGTCCTAAAATGCTCGCCGGTGCGTGCGCCGCCACAAGCGACGGCGCCGCGTCCAACAACGCATCCAACGCCGCCGGCGCATCTTTACGAACCCCATCCGCGACGTGTGTCAACGCCGCCCCAGCGTATAAAATCAACGTCTTGGCGAACGGCGCCAATCCTTTCGCCCCGAGCGCTGGAACCACCCCTTTTCTCAGACACTCTCTCGCCGCACGTCTCGCCGACGCCTCCGTATCCGCCAACCGCTCTCCCACGCGCTCCACCACATCCGCCGCCCTCGCCCGAACCGCCCCGGGATACCCCTCCGCGAGTTCCAAAAGCCCACACAACCCATCCGCTCGCGTCTTTCCAGAATAATGCCCGCATTGATTCAACAGCTCTGCCAGCGGCACGCCTCGTTTACTCGTCGCGCGCGCGCACTCTTCCGCCAGCGTCCACGTCTCCCGCTCCCGAATCCCACCATCCGCCTCCACGCTTCGTATATTTTGCGCCGTCAACCGTATCGACTTGGACCGAATCGTTGTGTCCGTCCCGGATGCGTGTTTCGCAACCTTTTTCCCAACCTTTAAGCGCTTCTTTGCAAACTCCACGCCGCCACCGAGCGTTTTCCCGGTGCGATGCTTCGTCGGCCCGGACGTGAACCCGGTGCCTTTTCTCTGCGACGACCCGAAGGATCCCCCACCGCCGCTGCCACCACCATTCGCGGCGGGTTTCCCTTTCGCCGGTTTACCCATCGCGCGCGCGTCGGCGTCTCCCCGCGCGCGCGTCGGCGTGTCACTTTTGTATTCACCTCTGATCGATAAAAATACCCTTCGAGTGTACAAATCGGTGGTTTCCGTCGATCAAAGTGCTCGAACCCGTCTTTTTCGGTTTCAACATGCGTCGTTAGAGCGGCAGTTTTGGACTGGATTTTTGATCAGTGGTTCGACCGACGTCAGACGTCAGACTCGCGACGACGACGACGACGACGACGCGTGAACGCACAAAAAAACATGAGCGCGCACGCAACGATCGTTTCTTCTTCCGTCACTCGCGTCGCGTCTCGCGCGTCTCGCGGTCGGACGCAGTTGGGGGGTGTCAAAAGATCCACATGCGTCGTTCGAGCAACATCAAACGAAGCAGTCGTCGCGAGCCGACGGGCGATGATGTCGTTCCTCGGTGTGAGCGCGGCGACGACGCTGGCGAACGCCCCGCGCGCGGAAGCTGAGGTGGCGCCGGAATTTGTCGATGAGACGATGGAAATCATCGGGCTCTGTCGGTCGATCATGCGCGGGGAAACCGTCGACGAGGCGACGCTCGAGACGTTTCAGGATAAACGCCGGGCGTGGTTCGCAAAGTATCAATACAAACACGGCAAGTCGTTTTATGGGTACGCGAACACGTGGAACGCGCAGGCAAAGATTGGGGTGCAGATTGCGGTGGATAGGGAGAATGGGGTTCCGTTTGATCCGGAACACACCGTGTATAACCGCGACTATTTATTGAGCATTTTGGATAAGGGAGAGGCGGAGCTTCTCGACATGCAGAGAAGAAACGCGTTTTAATTTCAATTTATTGTGATTCGATTGATTGATTGATTGATTGAATGAATGAATGTACGCGCTAGAACGTTCGTATTAATCAGTCACACAACTCGTTCGGGATGTTATTACATCGTCGCCCTCACCGTCTCGGACGCGTCTTTACGAGTTTCACCTCAAAAATCATCGGCTCGTTGGACGAAGCGATGCGCTCAATCTGTCTCCTCTGACCGTACTCTGGAGGTTGCGGCTCCAACCCTTTAGGATCACTTGCGTATCCGAGTTCGGGTTTAATCAGCGCCCGTTTCTTCTCACCGGGCTTCATACCCGTCAACAACTCATCCAATCCCGGTATCAATTTCCCGCTCGAACCGAGGAGGTACTCGGCCGGCGTCCCGTCGCCGCACCCGATCCCGCAATCAATCGTCCCGTATATAAAGTACCCATTCGCCCGTCGCATGACGTATTCAAACACCGCAATCTCACCCGGTTTCGCTGCCTCCCCGGAGCCTTCGTTGACGCTTTCGTACACCAACCCGCTCGGCGTCTTGACGTACCGCGCCGGCGGACCGCTCGACGCGAGACCGGGCGAGGACCAGTCCCCGGCGGATTCCGACGGCCCCGCGCGCGCCATCGGTGTTCGCGCAAAAATGATCCCGCTCAGTCCGACGATCGTCCGCGTCAACACGTCCCGACGGCGTTGAAACTCGCCGTCGACGCCGACATATTCATCGCTGCTATCTGTCGTGGACGACGTGGACGCATCAACCGTGCGCTTTCCGCGAGCCGCCGTGACGGCGACGCGACGGGATTCGAAGCGACGCCGATGGGTGTGGTTCGCGCGCGATACCACAAGTTGTAGGTTGGCGCGAGCGAGAGACATGGTGATGCCGTCGGACGTTCAGTGTGACGACGACACACAGTGAGGGAGGCTGAAGCGTTGAGCTCTCGTTGAGTTGTTGAATGCGCTTTTGATGAATTGAAATGAAATGAATGTTATTTGCGTGACGATTACAAAAGTGATGGATGGACAAAATCGAATCCTTTTTCGTTGTACGTTCGTTGTGTGATACTAAATGACGTCGCCGAGAACGGCGGCGAGCACCTCTGGGTGAGGCGTGGGCGGTAAAGGCGGCTGCGCGCTAACCTTTGTTCCCACCTTTTTTGCCGCGTGGTTGTTGTCGGAAGACGTCGGAAGGCGTGGGGTGATGTCGACGTCGCTGATTCTCGCAGAGAAAATATCGTCGTAATTGGACGAACGCGCCGCCATGATGAACGGGTCGTCGTCTTCGATGGTGTCGGCGGTGCTCTCTAGGAACGAGGCGATGGTGCTGTCAACATGAGACCAGTCGGCGGATACGTCCGCGCTGTGAGACGGCGCCGCCGCAGGTGCGAGTGATTCAAAACCCGGCGGTGGAACGATGCCACCAGAAGGTGATCGCGGCGACAACGGTTGCATCGCGCCCATGGTGACGTCCCCGCTCACGCCCGTGCCAAACGTAGGATGCATCGGTTCCGGCGTCGGGTGAACCTTGCGCGCGTACGCCGGTGGAGGCCCCGCCGGTAACGGCGGAGGCCCGCTCGGTAACGGCGGAGGTCGACTCGGATGTAGCGGCGGCGGTGGTGCCTGTGTTGCCGCCGCTGTTACCGTCGCCCCTTGTAAAGGTGGCGGTACCGCCGGCGACGCCGCTCTCGCAGCGGCTTGCGACGTCCTCGGCGTCGGGATGAAACGAAGCGTCAACCCCTGAGACCGCGGCGGCGCCGGTGCCCCCTTGTGCGGCGGAGAAGATTTCTTCTCTCCTCCTCCTCCTCCGCCTTTTCCTCCGCCATTCGTCACCCTCAGAGAAGATGTTTTGCTACCGCTACCGCTACCGCTACCGCTACCGGTGCTATGCATAGTATCCTTCTCAGCAGCCTCTCGCTCCTTCTCCTTCTCCTGCTGCTCTCGTAATTTGCGTTTTTCCTCCTCTAACGACTCTAACGACGCCGCTAACGCTTCGGCTACGCGAGCTTCCTCCTTTTCTCGCATTCTTCTCGCTAGTTCCTCCTCTGCGCGCCGAGCCTCGCGCTTGGCTCGCTCTTGCACGACTAACGCCGCTATTTCGGCGCGATCTTCCTCCTCTTTTTTCGCGATGAGCTCCTGCTCGGCGCGAGCTTGTCTCTTACGCTCTTTGGCCAACTCTTTCGCGCGCGCTACCTCTTCTAGACTACGCCCTCCTCGTCTTCCAGACTCGCTTCCGGGAGTCCGCGGCGAGCCGCCGACGCCGCCGCGAGGAGACTCTGCGCCGTCGCTATCGCCTTGTTTAAACTTCGTCGTCGGTTTCGTCACCACGCTCCTCGGGCTCGTCGCTTTCGCAACACCCCCGACGTGCGCCGTCGACACCCCTTCTGGCTCGCCCACCGCCGAAACCGCCGCCACGGCGCACGCCGCGCTCGCGCACGCCAAAACCTTTGCCGCGCGCATGAACATCGTCGTTCGAACCGTCCATCCGTCGTCACCGCCGCCTTCGACCCCTTCCCCTTCTCGACCGTACATCCCAACGCGATCATCCTTCCCGTACCCGTGGGTACCCACGGCGAGGTTTCCCAGCGCCGCCCGAGCGACGCGTCCGAACCCTTCAAACGCCAGCGACTCGCTCTCGCTCTCGCTCGCGCCCGCGCCTTCCCACCGCCCGCCGCGCGCCCCCGCGAAACGCGC
>Ga0182078_10585372_pt1 | contig 9819 bp, 6 predicted proteins | sample 071ome_15_FD_127749 | JGI IMG/M metagenome (GOLD analysis project Ga0182078, IMG submission 127749) | Metatranscriptome of coastal salt marsh microbial communities from the Groves Creek Marsh, Georgia, USA - 071409BT metaT (Metagenome... | ecosystem: Environmental > Aquatic > Marine > Intertidal... | reverse complement strand
GACGCACTCAAGGACAACCCGCAAGAGGGCAAACGCCTGCTAGAGAACCTCGAGCGCAGTATCGGACGACTTGAACGGCAAGCGTCAGATTTGCTCGAAGTTGGATACATCGAGTCAGGCTCTCTGTCGCTGATCAAACAGCCGATAAACGCGAGTGAACCAGTGCTCGCGGCAATGGACATCCTCCGACCTACCGCCGGTCAACGCCAGGTAGCCATTGAGCTTGATATTGATTACTCGCTCCCGCCGGTTGTTGCTGACCCTTTCAGACTTACACAGGTTCTGACTCACCTTCTAAGCAACGCCATGAAGTTCATCCCGGTTCGTGGGACGATAGCTGTTGAGATTGGCAAGGCAAGACTCGATGAAGGAGTAGTTACTCGTGAGGAGTCTGATGAGCTGCTGAATGCCTTGTGTGTCGAAGTGGTTGATACTGGTCGCGGAATTCCTGAAGCACATATCGAACGAATCTGGGAACCTTTTTGTCGGATTGTTGATGAAGGCACCGACAGCGGTTCAGGAGTTGGTCTAGGGTTGGCCATTGTGAAAGGGCTTGTCGAACTGCACGACGGGGTTGTCTGGGTGGAAAGCGGAGAAAGTGAAACTAAGTTTGGCTTTGCCATACCGTTGGTATAGTGTCGACTTCACACGATAGTTAGGCAGCTAATGAAAGTACTTGTCGTAGATGACGATCCAGACATTGTTGAGGCAGTAAATATCTGTTTCGCTTTGCGCTGGCCCGATGCTGAACTCGTCGATGCTCCCAAAGGGACGTCCGCGCTCGAAAAATTTGAGATTGAGGATCCTGATGTCGTGATTCTTGATCTGGGTCTGCCTGACACGAGTGGGTTAGAAGTTTGCCGAACCATTCGAGAAACATCTCAGGTACCTATCTTGATACTGACCGCTCGGGGCGGCGAGTTGAACAAGGTACAAGGACTGGAAATGGGGGCTGACGACTACATCACGAAGCCGTTCAGTCACCTTGAGTTACTCGCCCGTATACAAGCGGTATTGAGGCGAGCTTCAGCCCCAACGCCCGGCGGTGAAGGTGAATCGTTCAAGAAAGGTGACTTCGAGTTTGATTTCGTCACTCGTAAAGTGACCCTGGCCGGCGAAGATGTTCAGCTGACCAAGACTGAGTATGGGATGCTTTTTCACCTGACGAAGTCTTACCCACGGGTCGTTCAGCACAAGACATTGTTGGCGAAAGTGTGGGGGCGAGAGTACATCGACGAGATCGACTACCTGAAAGTTCACGTTCAGAGAATCAGGCTCAAGTTCGCTGCCGTTGATGCTGAATTTGACCCGATCGAGTCAGAGCGTGGAGTTGGATACCGGCTCTCAGTTTCCGACTAGCCGTAAGCTCTCGGCGGGTAGAAATCGTAGAACTGTGCGCTCAATTCCACGTGCGCACCGAAGTTAATTCACTCAAACTCATTTTTACGAATCTGTTACTTGTCCTGACCGGCTTTTGACTGAACTTGCCAGGCGAATCGTCTAGTTTGATACCAGAGGATTGATCGGTAACTAATTCCGGCTCGAATGACCACTCCTCCCGAAGACGAAAATACTCAGAACACTCCAGACGGATCAGTTCATACCTGTTTCAACTGTTTCGACGAGTTCGCATGGGAACCGACGATTCACGACGGTGAAACTTACTGCTGCTCGGGTTGTGTTCAGGGTGGACCGTGTATTTGCTCGTACGAAGGCCCGCCTTCTGTACATGGGGGTGGGCAGACCGACGATATGGAGTTGGTGTCTGAGGTTAGTGAACCTGATGAACTAACGGTCTCCGAATCACACCGCCAGGTACTGCTGGAAGCGGCACATGATCTGCCTCCAGAGCTGCAGCAGCTCGTCAGGCTGCGTATCACGACCGATCTCCCTATAGCGCAGCTTGCACTGGAGCTAGGGTCTCCCCTTGATCTAGTTCAGACACAACTTGAACAGGCGCAGCGAGTATTTGATCGAATACTCGGAGAAGAATTCGTGATTGAGTATGTTGCTGTAGTTGAGAGGGAAGAACGACCAGTTGCCGAGCCGAAAGTTCTTGTTGAGCCAGAACTACCTGTAGACCGTGAACCGGAAGCTACGGCCCCTCCAACTTCTAGAGACGATCTTTCTGGTGCATTGCTTGCCCCGCTGGAAGCGCTTACATCCCCGCTTCTGGGAGCAGAAGACTTACATGAAGAGGCTGCAGTCGCTCAGAGTACGATTCGTGAGGCACTGCGGGATGCTTCGGCTATTTTCCGACTGGCTGCAGAACGTCTTGGTGAAGAGGAAGACGGACATCCATTACGCAGATTGTTGGCGGAGGAATCTGTCGAGGAAACCCAGATTATCGCCGAGGGTCTTTCCAACCCTGCCCAGTATTTGCTTGAACTTGATGGACTGTCATCTACGAAGTGGGCCCGCATCGTATCGAAAGAAGAAACACGGACAGTCTTTTCGGTCGAATCTACAGGTTCTACGGCACTTGTAAGCGATTTAGTTGGACTCCCCGATCCGTACAAGCCAACTCGACTCGTTGTGAGAGACAACGAAATCGAGATCGAACTGGCCGAGGAAGCATCAGTGAGTGGTGTCGTAGCTGACGGAGGTTTGATGGCCCAGACTCGACCGGTCTTCGAACTAGGTGCCGATGCGTTCTTTGGAGCCAGACATTTCGTGACGATGGGTGGAGTTCAGGGACCACCTCACCATCATTCGTTCCGAGTGGAAGTATTGATGGATGCTCCGGCTCAGGATGACGATGGGGTGGTTCTTGGCTTCGGCGACGCGCGTGGACTGATTGAGGCTATCGTCGCTGATTACAACGAAACTCTGCTTAACACCGTGGAACCATTCACGACTCTGCAGCCGACCTCAGAAAACATCGCGAAAGTGATTTTTGAGCGTCTCAAGTCGCAGATCAACAGTCCTGAGGTTCGATTGAAGCAAGTGAGAGTTTGGGAGAGTCCGACTAACTCGGCCTCGTATTCAGATGCTGCAGTGGCGATCTAGTTACGCATATCCGCTCGCATTCCTGATTATTGCGGCGACAACCTTTGTCCTTTACCTGGGCATCGCTTTTCCACGCGACCCTGATCTTGTCTACCCGTGGTCGTCTGACACTTGGGGGCACCTTATCAAGGCCGTCTATTTGCGCCAGGAGATGGCTGAAGGCAACTGGTATCCAGACATGTTCCCGGAGTGGTACAGCGGCCAGCAAATGCTCCGGTACTTCCCGCCGCTGACCTACTACGTCCTTGTTGGGCTTAACGAACTGACAGGAAATATTTACGTCGCAGGAAACTATTTGCTGATACTCACCGCGTTGATTGGTGGTACCTCAGTCCTGTTATTCGGACCCCGCATTGGAATTGGTTGGGCGACCATAGGCGGGATTCTGTTTGTGATCTTTCCGGACAATCTCCGTGTCGCCTTCGCCGAAGGAAACCTCCCTAGAATTATTTCCACAGCATTCCTTCCAGCGGCGTTTTACTTCCTGGTAAACCTAATGGAATACAACGGCAGGAAACGCGATTTTCTAGGCGTAGTGCTCACCGTTGGAATCATCGTGCTGTCTCACGCGATGATGGCGGGAATATTCCTCCTCGGATTTGGCATGTACGCCGTTTTCTACTGGCTCGTGGGGCGTGGTCCACTTCGTTCCGCTGCCGTGGGTGCTTTCTCGCTAACAATGGGGCTGTTTGTCTCTGCATGGTGGATGTTTCCGTCGCTCACTGGCGGTATTACAGAACTCGACAACGAAGCTGCGAGTGAGGCAATCGCGCAGTTCCCACTTTCGGTCGTTCTGAACCCCGGTTTGAGGGCGACTGATCAAGAGATCTTTTACGTCGGGATTAGCGTCGTTATAGCGACAATTCTTTCGTGGTTGGTATGGAGCCGTCTGGATCCGTGGGTCAAATCTCTCATTCCGGTCACGATCATCATGACTTTGATCGGTTCAACCCTGATTGTGGAAATATGGAGAGCACTTCCGGCGCACCAGATTTTCTGGCCGCTTCGATTCATGAGTTTTGCCAGCCTCGTGCTGATTCTGACGAGCTTAATAGTCGCGTCGAAACTGATGACTATTTCCATCACTCCTCAGTACAGATGGATGCGTTTCGCTGCACTCGCAATCCCGCTCGTGATGTTGGCCGATTTTCAATCTTCAACGGCACTAATTAGAACCAGAGAAGTTCCAGAAGACGTGCAAGTCATGTCGGAAAAACTGCGGGAGCTTGATGGCTGGCGAGTCGCGACTGCCGACCTTTCTCGATTGGGATCAGCTCCCTCAATGTTGTTCACTACAGAAGGTGAACGCGAGCAAATATTCGGATGGGCGTTTCAAGGTTCAATTACAGCCGCACTGCTGGCACGAATAAACCAAAGCATGGACCAGGGACATCTCGAATACACGGTTTCACGTCTCGAACGATTGGGTACCGATGATGTCGTGCTACTGCCTCAACCGGATATTGATGCGAATCTTAGACCTGCTTTAGAGAACGTTGGATTTGAGCAGGTCCACACGCATCAACGACTCACCCTATTTCACAAAGATGGCTCTCCAAGAGCGGTAGAAATCCCACTAAACGCTATTGGTATTGGAACCGGTTCCAACAACATGGCAATGCTGTTCCCTGAACTGATTGTTGGAACATCACCGAACATCCAAGACTACGATATCGAGTTTCTCGATATGTTCGACGTGATAGTGCTTTCACGATTCACATGGAACAACCGGGGAGCGGCTGAAGACATGGCGGAAGAACTCGCAAGCCGCGGCAAGACGGTGATCGTTGATCTAACTTCAGCACCTCTGGACACGTTATCCCGTGAACCTAAGTTCCTCGGTGTTTACGGTGAGCCAGTTCTGCAGATCGGACAGGCAAGACTCAAGATCGATGGGGTGGTGAGTCCACTGCTGCCGTTCACCGATGAGTTCGGAACGTGGAGATCTGTTACGCCGCAAGGTGCCGACGAAACTCTCATTCCGTTCGAGTACATTGCAGCTGAAGGTTCAGCACTTTCGCGAAACACATATGGCGACGGAAATGTCTACTTCGTCGGTTTGAACTTGATGTTTCATGCTGCGATCACAAAAGATCCACTTGCAATAAGGATCCTCGAATCTTTGTCAGGATTGACCGCGAAGGAAATTCCCGCTGACTCGTCGATTCCGATGAGGAACTACGAAGCGAGTGAAGACGGATGGAGATTCGATCTCGCGCTAGACGACGAAAAGTGGGTGTTGCTACCGATGGGTAAACACTCTGGTACGAACGTGTACGCCGATGGAGAACCGGTTGAATTGGTGGGCATAGAGTCTCTAACCCTTGCCCGGCTCCCGGAAGGCGAATACTCAGTCTTTATCAGTTCGGACGAGACTGCAATTTATACGATCGGGCGAGTTGCTACGGTAATTGGAATTCTCGGCGTTATCTTTTACCTGACAGTCGATTTGAGAAGGCGATTACGAAATCGTCTAACGGGTAAACGCGGTGAATCTGGCGGACGATCTCATCAGCGTCGATCCTTGGAAACAGCTTGGAGTTGGACGTATCGTGAGAATTGATACTCACTTATTCACCGTAATGAGACTAAGCGCACACTCAACACACTTCATAGGTAGAGCAAACTTGAAATTAGAGCGCAGTTATGACCAGACTCTCCCAAATACAGGGTCGATCATTAACACCCGTGGTTGTGGCAGTGGTGTTGGCAGGACTTTTCGCGCTCGTTCTTTCCGCCACTGTAAGTGCTGTAACGCTCCACGCATCCGAAGATTTTGAATCCGACAGCCTGAGCGGAGGCCTCGGCTGGAACGACGGTTCCTGGAGTACATCGGGAAGCGTCAGCGTTCGTGACCAAGAAGGGCCTATCCAGGGTTCTCACCATGTGCGTATACGCAAGTCGTCATCAATGTCGCGCTCCGTTGATCTGACTGGTGAGAGCTCTGTTTCGATTTCGTTCTGGTTGAAAGCCAAAGGGTTCGAGAACAGTGATTCTGCTTCATTTAGCGCCACACCCGATGGGGGATCCCCAGTTGTACTAGAAACCTGGGGCAATGGTGACGATGACGATACATATCGTCAGTACACGATCGATCTTGATGCAGCCGGAGTGACACCTTCGGATCTCGTTACGTTCACGTGGACGATGGACGGAAATGAAAACGACGATAAGATCCATGTCGACGATATACAGGTGTTCTCGACTGTTGTCCCCACTCCCACACCTACTCCTGAGCCTCCCACCCCAACGCCTACTAACACGCCTGTTCCGCCAACCCCGACGCCGGAGCCTCCTACCCCGACTCCCGTTCCGCCAACTCCAACGCCGGTCCCGACAGCTGTTCCTACGCCTACGAACACACCAGTCCCAACTCCTCCGGCAGGAAACATAACCATCGACGGCTCATTCTCAGATTGGGGGGGGGAAGCGTTCATATCTGACCCTTGTGAGGACAACTCGGGTGATGAGAGATACGACCCTCACGAGTTCTACTGGGCGAACAACCTGAATGAAGAGGTCAACTACCACATGATCAAACGACACACAGAGGAATGTGATCCGTTTGATGGTGACAATGAACTTGAAGATGACGGCAAGTTCATCCTCTTTATTGACGCTAACAACGATGGTGACTTCACAACATCCTCTGACCGAAAGGTTGAGATCAAGCACGAGCCCGATAACAGCGGTCGTGTGAAGGTGAAAGTTCGCCAGGCCGATAACGACAACGTGATAAGCGATTCAGGCTGGAACAACTGGGGTGAATCAGAAGGCCAAGGTGGATTGAGGGCCGAGTTTGCGTTGAGTTGGTCGGATCTCGGAATTAGCCTGGGTGATGTAATACGAATGTACGTGATTTCCTATTCTGGTACCGTTGGAAACCCGAATGAACGAGACCGATTACCCGACAGCGGTGATGTCCAGTGGTCACCTGCATCTATCTTTGGTCCAATTTTGCTCGCACTTGTAACAGGCTTAGGAATTTTCGTTATTTGGTGGTTTAGAGGTAGGAAAATATGGACCTCTGGCTGATCATCACGCTTACCGGAATTTGGGCGCTCATAGTCGCGTTTTTCCGCTTAAACCGGATATGGCTCCCGTTCTACATCGTTGGTTCGGTTGGTCTGGCGTTCGTAATTATTTTCCTGGGAAGAGCCACCGGACTTGAGCAAGCGCTTCAAATTGGAGTTGCAGCTGGAGTGCACGCAAGCTCACTTGCGCTTGGACTCCCGACCGAAATATTCCAATCAGCTCCTGGTGCAATTCTCGTGCTTGTTATTTCGCAAGACATTGGATGGACAATGCTCCAGGTGACAGTCGAATCATCAGGTCTCCTTGAGTCTGGCGTGATTGCTGGAATGCTCCTGTTTTACCCGGGCTGGAGTATTCGAAAGCGTATTTGGTTCACCCTCGGTGCCATCGTACTTACGTACATGTCGAACGTAATTCGATTGATGGTCATAGTGGTAACGTTGCACTACATGGGCAAGAGCTCACTGCTGATTTCTCACACGATCATCGGGCGAGCTGTGTTCTTCGCCCTGGTTGTTGGGATTTACTGGTTCTTGATGACACGTCCAACCCTAAGGACCGTCAAACACAAGATCGATGACGAGTTGATGGCGTCATGACAGACGAATTAGTCGGATTCGTACTCTTCTGGGGTGTGTGGTTGTTCGTGCCAATGCTGATTGATGGCACAACAGCGGTCGCATATTTCATAGGTGGAATCAGGGCACGCCCGAGCGTTCGTGCAAAAGCGCGACAGAAGCCGCTAGATCAGTACCCAAGAGTTTCTCTACTGATACCGGCTTACAACGCAGCGAAAGTTCTGCCGTACTGTCTCGACTCAGTTCGGAAGCAGACCTACCCGCATTCTCAACTCGATGTGCTGATTATCGACAACCAATCCAGCGACACCACGCGAGCTGTGGTCGCATCTCAGCAAGCGATCAGCTTTGCTGGGAATCTGAGTTTAATTTCACTGCCGTACAAAGGTAAGTCGGGTGCTCTGAATGCAGGGATCCACCGTGTAAACGGTGAGATTATTATCAATATCGACGCTGATACCGTTCTTGATCCTGACGCGATTCTTGAGATGGTCAGGGCTTTCGATAACGATCCGCAGGTAGCCGGCGCGACTGGGGCGATTGAGGTACTACCGGCTGACGTTGACCCGATGACGGGTGAGAAGAAAGACGTTCACCCACTCAGATACTTGATCGCGGAAGCTGAGTTTCTCGAGTATTTCGCCGGTTTTAGGATAGGGCGCCAATATCAATCGCAAACCAAATCGTTGTTTACGCTGGCTGGGGCATTCTCGGCGTTCCGTAGAGACATCCTTCTCAAGACGTTCATGTATGACGAGCGTACGGTTTCGGAAGATACCGACCTGACGTTCTTCATCGCACAGAAATTCCCTGAAATGCGGGTGGTAGCGGTGGCTGATGCAACGGCGTTCGTGCACCCGACTGAGACGTTGAAGGCTCTCTACGCTCAACGCCTGAGGTGGCAGCGTGGTCAACTTGAGGTTGCATCTCAGTACCCGGAATTTGATCGGCACCCGTTCCGCATCAAGGGGCTTGCGATCTCGAAATCGCTGGTGATTGACCACACGCTCGCATTCCCAAGAGTTGTTTGGACGTTCTTGCTACCAATGATGTATTTCGTTGGTTACCCATTGACACTCGTGGTGAGTGCGACTCTTTCCATGTACATCATTTACATGTTCGTGGAATCGCTTTACCTGATAGTTTCGTACTTCATAGCAGAGGGTGAGGCGAAGGTCAGAATTCGTAAACACTGGTGGATGTTTATCTTCATGCCTGCTTACCGATGGACGATATTCTGGTTCAGATTCGGTGGATTCCTGGCAGTGATGATGGAAGCCAAGGAGTGGAGAGTTAGCGATCCGCTTACGGAAACCAAGATGGGTGCACAACGGGTGGTCACTCTGACTCTGACGTTCCTTACGCAGTCATTCTTGCCTCGACTCGCTGCAATAGTCGGTGGCGTGCTTCGATCACGATAGGTCGAGCAGAACTAGAAATTTGATATGACGACAGGTTTGGACTCACAAACTCGATTTGGGCAGTCTTCGTTGGCGAAGATTGGATTAGTTCGCGTCGTTTCCAACTTGGATTGGCAGCCGTACGCACTTGTCGCTGTGCTGCAACTGGTGACTGCTTTCGTGTTCCTTGTGAACTCAGCAAGCGGCGTTTCATCATGGTTCGACAAGTTCCCACTCGATGATGGCTGGATCCACATGGTCTACGCCCGCAGTTTCACCGAACATGCCCAACTCTGGTACAACCCAGGTATTCCCGAATCTGGAATGACGAGTCCCCTGTGGGCGATTGTCGCGGGATCTTCCTGGGCGATACTCGGACCAATTGGTATTGGCATAGTTGCCACCGCAAAGCTGCTTGGAATTTTGTTCGCGGTCGTTGCGGGTTGGCTTGTCATGCACATCGTTTGGCATTTCACTCACCAGCGGCGACTCGGAATCTTCACCGGTGTTCTCATTGCAATTGAGCCGAGCTTTGGATTTGCTGCCGTATCTGGAATGGAAGTCCAGCTGTTCGGCTTGCTGGCGTTGTCAGTGGTTTGGGCGTTCCTGCTCGGTCGATTGCGACTGACAGGTGTTCTGATGGGGCTGATGATATTGGCTCGCCCAGAGGGATACCTGATCTTTGGACTTGTCGTAGGTACCGCAACTGTTCGCCGACTTTGGCAACGGGATCGATTGGAAATCGTGAACCGCGAGGATGTTAACGAACTAGTTGCACTCGTATTTCCAACCCTGGT
>Ga0182078_10454689_pt1 | contig 9939 bp, 5 predicted proteins | sample 071ome_15_FD_127749 | JGI IMG/M metagenome (GOLD analysis project Ga0182078, IMG submission 127749) | Metatranscriptome of coastal salt marsh microbial communities from the Groves Creek Marsh, Georgia, USA - 071409BT metaT (Metagenome... | ecosystem: Environmental > Aquatic > Marine > Intertidal... | reverse complement strand
GAGGAAACCAAAGTGAGCGACGAAACCGAAACGGAAACGGATGGGATTGATGTTAAGGATGTTTTAAAAGAGCTGAAGGATGTGAAGAGACAGCTTGCGGCTCGCGAGGAAGAGATTGCGAGACGAGCTGTGCAGCGCGCTTCTTTAGACGCGGAGCAAGAGGATATCGTGGAGCGTGCAATTTCGGCCGAGCGCAAGCTCGAGACTGCAGAGGCTCGCGTCGCCGAACTCACAAAGCTCAATAAAGATCTGAAGAAGCGCGCAGACGCGCAAGAGAGCGCGGAGCTTTTGGTCAAGGAGAAGGATGAGTTTATCAAAGATGTCATGGCGGAAGGTGAGACGCTGAGTAAGAAGCAGGCGGAGATGGAGGGAGTTATTAAAAAGCTTAGAAAAGAGCTCAAAGAGCGTGACGAGCAACAGCACGGAATGAATGCTGAAATCGAGAATCAAGGAGCTTCAGTTGCAAAAATGAACGAAGATCTGCAGTCTTGGCAAAAGCGGTACAACGATGAAAAAGCTCGGCTATCGAAAGAACTCAGCGAGCAAAAGGAGTACTATCTGTCAAAGCTCGCTCAAGCGAAGGAGGAGCTCACTGACATTGAAGTCAAGGCGAGCGTAGCCAGGAGCGACGAGCTCGCGTCTGAAGTGAAGACGATGCGAGAGCGCGAACAGGCTCTACAGGATCAGATATCTGATCTTCAGCATTCTTTGCAGCGCTCTACGTCGGCTTTAGAGCGACAGGAAGAAAGATTTAAGAACGATTTAGCCGCCGTTGAAGAGAGATGTCAGGCTGCAGAAAGTAGCCACGACGAATTGCTCAGGCGCATGCCGGAGAGCACGCGCCCTCTTTTGAGGCAGATTGAAGCCTTGCAATTGCAAGCAGCAGAAAATGCGGAAGCGTGGGCGGCGACTGAAAAGGTTTCAAACGCTCGTCTTGCCGAAGCCGAGGCGCGGGCAGAAGCTGCGGCGGAGCGCGAGGCTGCGGCGTTAGACGAAAGGCAAGCTGCGATGACGGACAAACGGGTTGCGATGGAAAGTGTGGATAAGCTAAGAGCTGAGATAGAATCTCTCAAATCAGAGCGCGACACAGAGATAGAGAAGAACAAGACGCAGACTGCCAAGATAAACAAGATGCACGAAACTTTTGCTGAGCAAGAGGGACGCATTGCAGCGATCGAGGAGGAGTCTCGAGAGCGGGAGAGCAAGATAAAACAGCAGCTCGCGCAAGAGCGCGGTAAATGCAAACAGCTCGGAGAAGGCTGGGAGCAAGAGCGCGCCGAACTCCTTGAGAACGTCTCAAAGCTCGAAAACCAGCTCAAATCGATGACTAAGGAGATGCAAGCGCTAAAAGCCGACAGGAGTGCGACAGAGGTTAAATCAGCGCCCGCTCCGTTGCTTATCGGCGACGAGGCTGGTTTGACTCTCGCTGTCCGAGACACTCTCGCCACTCTCAAAAGTCAGCTCTCAGCGAGAGAGACGGAGTTACAGATCGCTCAGGATCAAATCAAAAAGCTCGAGCAAACGCGAGACTCTCTTGCCGATGAACTCGTCAACGCCGGCCGACTCGCCGAAGGCGACGACGCGAGCGCAGAGCTTGAATCGCGATACGCCGCCGCCTTGGAGCTCATAGGTGAGCGCGACGAGGAGTGCGACGAGCTCAGAGATCGCATTACCCACCTTCGTTCCATGCTCGACTCCCAGGCGAGCCGCATCCAAGAGCTCGAGGCGCAAATGTCCTAATTCCATCCATTCCTTAGCGACGCGCATGTCATAAAAAGTAGAATTTAGCTCCACATCATCTCCCAACCAAAGGTGGATGTCCATCTTCTTGCTTTGTGACTCGTGAAAGTGAGAACCGCCGGGCGAATATTTTTAGACATACTGTAGACTTTCAAAGTCGAATTAAAGACCACAAAACACCCACCGACGGCGACCCTCTCGAAGGGCGAGCGTCCCGGACGCGACGGGACGACCCCGCGCTCGCGCGTTGCGATCGCCCTCTTTCCGCGCCGCGTGTGTACGAGAACACTAACGATGGCCAGCCAAATCAGCAAGAAGCGCAAGGTATGTAAACAATCGCGCGTCTTACGCGTCGTGCGCGTCGTGCGCGCGGTCGCGACGGTCGGAACGTCGCGATGGGACGTCCTAGGTTGGAGGGCGGCTTAGGTCTTTTGCGCTCGGCTCGAGTCTGGGAGAGATTAGGGCGAGCGAACGACAGCGATAGATGCGATGGGGGAAGACGAGGATGAGAAAGACTGACTAATAAAATTTTTGTTTCAATTCTCCCCGCAGTTCGTCGCCGATGGCGTGTTCTTTGCCGAACTCAACGAGATGCTCGTTCGTGAGCTCGCCGAGGATGGATACTCTGGCGTCGAAGTGCGCGTCACGCCGCTTCGCACGGAAATCATCATCCGCGCGACGCGCACCGCGAACGTGCTCGGTGAAAAGGGTCGTCGCATTCGCGAGCTCACCTCTTTGGTGCAGCGCCGATTTGGTTTCGCCGAGGGCACGGTCGAGTTGTACGCCGAAAAGGTGAACAACCGCGGCTTGTGCGCCATCGCCCAGTGCGAGTCCCTTCGCTACAAGCTTCTCGGCGGTCTCGCCGTCCGACGGTACGTATATCACTACTCTTTGACGACGACGACGGATATGAATGTAGAGTTAATTTTTTACATCGTTTCCGCGGCGTCGCTCGACTCGATTCGCGAGCGACGGGTCGCGACGGTGCACGCGTGCGCACCGATCCAGAGGAGGTTCTAGGGTCACACTTGGAGGGCAAGGACTGGGAGAGTCAACCTGTTGTCTCTCGGCTCGTTCTGCCTGCGCACGGGTGGCTCAGACTCGAAGAACCCGGAATGAGAAGATATGGAGATACGAATGATTTCATCTCGACGGCGATTGTACGCGGTTACGAGCGCGCGACTGACCTATATTGCCTTTGTTTTCTCGCCTACGCAGCGCGTGCTACGGTGTGCTCCGCTACATCATGGAGGCTGGCGCCAAGGGTGCGGAAGTTGTCGTCTCCGGTAAGCTTCGTGGCCAGCGTGCCAAGGCGATGAAGTTCAAGGATGGTTACATGATCTCTTCTGGTAACCCGGTGCGCGAATACATCGTCTCCTGCACCCGCCACGCCTTGCTCCGCCAAGGTACCATCGGTATGCGCGTCAAGATCATGCTTGACCACGATCCGAAGGGACGCAACGGTCCGTCCACGCCGATCCCGGACACTGTCGTCATTCACACCCCGAAGGACGACGAAAACATGGCCAAGCCGTACGTTGGCAAGGAGATGGAAATGTAAACGGCTGTTGTCGACTTCATTTTCGAATCAGTGTAGTGTGTCGTTAAAACTGGCGATAGAGAGAGGATCGCAGGGCGGTCAGTAATTAGGAACGGTGTGTTTAGAGTGATTGTTTGCAGTAAAATCACCTTAAATCTGAATCATTCAAGTGCGTCATTACATCCTTCGCCACACTAATAATGTCTAGAGAGGTGTTTCTAAAACCTCCGTTTGTGGACGCGTTCGCGACTCGACTCAGTTTTGCGTCTGGGACTTTGCATTCTTCAAAGCGTTCTCAATGGCGGCACGCTTTGCGCCTTGATCATTTTCGTTCATATTTTGATTCACTATCGAGAAAAGAGATTGTTTTCTCTTCGTGTCGGACTTTTGCGAGGCTGAGGCACCATTGGAGTTGCTCAAACCAAACACTCGCGCCTCGTCGTCGCGTCCAAGTTCCTTGAATTGAGTCGGAGCCTCAGTTTCTGTGCCCCATTGGCTCTGCGAGTCGCTTCTACCAAAGACAAAAGAGCGACTGGCTTGGCTGTTGCCCAGCATCGGTCCATTGACTTTACTCGCTTGGCGCTTCTTACCAACGAATGAAGTTGACGCTTGACGGGACAACATCGGGCCAGCACCCAGCGCTTGACTGGCAGTGCGAGCGAGCGGCGGCATCGAACTGGTTCGTCTGAGAGCATCGAGTCCTTGACTGGGCTCGTGAGATTCTCCATCCCTGGACTGCGTGCGGGCAATGACGGCTGCAGAAATTTCTTGGCTTGTGATGCCCTCGAAAGCTGGGGGAAGATCCATAATCATGTCTTGCGTTCCCGATGCTGCTAGCGCACGACGACGAGCAGCTTGCTCTCTCCACTCGCCATCATCGTCGTCGGATAATTCAACAGCTTCTTCTGGGCGCTCGATGACCGGACCCGTATCAAAGTCGTCGTCAGAATCCTCGTCCGCATTCGCGTTGCGCTTGCGTCGTTGCCATTTATCAGCCACGTCAAAGACACCATCCTTCTTACGCTTGAAACCGTTTGCCATCGCTTCCTTAAGTTTCTCCAAGTCTGCTTCGTCTTGTTCTTGCTCAATTCTTGCGTGAGCCGCAGCTCTTCGCGCCGCCCGACGTTCGTCCTCTTGCTCTGGTCGGAAGTCTATGCCCTCCGCGAGGTCGTCAATTTCATCTCGCATGTTATCGTCATCGTCATCGTCATCATCGGTGTGTCCACCATCCTCAGACATTTCGGCTTCGTCTTCAAAGAAATCACCCTTCTCAGCGCGTTTCTTCGCTTTGGCGTCAGCCTTGGCGAAGCGTTTCGCAGCCTTGCGATTCATGCGCAGCTGCTCCTCCGTCATATCCTCTTCGTCGGAGAGATCATCCTCGCTTTCTTCGCTCTCCGCCTCTTCTTTGTCTTCTTCATCTCCTGAATCTTCCTTTTCGTCACGCTCGGCCGGAGTGGTTGCCGGCGGCGCCTTTTGAAGCACCTTCTTTGCCAGCATTGCCTTGAGCACGGCGTCGTCCTCCTCCTCGTCGTCAAGACAAAGTTCGAGTTTCTCATCACCTTCCTCGTGAGATTCCTCGAGTGCGACGACAGTGGCCGCCTCAGGAGCGGGCTTCGGCGCCTCGGGGGCACTAACAGGCTTGAGGTGGGCCACAGCCGCGCGAAGCTTCTCAATCAGTGGTAAATAAGACTGACGTTCTGGTTTTTCGTTCCAACCCGGGAAGCGCGCTCTTCTCTCAGCCCTACGCATCATTTTCTCCTGTTCCTTTTGAAGAGCGTCGCGCTCCTTCTTCAACTGTCGCTTACTCTTATTCTTCACGCGTCCAGTTGTCTCAACCGGCGCGACATCCTCCGCAGCCAGTCCTTCAGACGACGAAGAATATCCATCAAAGCCATCCTCCGCGTACGCCTCCTCCACTTGCGGATCCTCCTCCACCTCTTCATCCGTCAACCGTCCCGTCTCCGCGTACTTTCTCTCCATGAGCATCTCCTCGTCTTCGTCCTCATCGCTCGAAAAATCGCTCGAATCCGATGAATCATCGTCGTCTCGCTGCACGCGCTCCCCGTTTCCTCGTTTCAACCGACGTCTTGGTTTCGCATCGCCCTCTCTATCCCCTTCTTCTTCCTCCGCTTCTTCTTCTTCGTGTCGCACCCGTCGACGAATTCGTCCGAGATACTCCTCCTCCTCTTCTTCTTCATCGTCGTGGTCGTCATCTTCGTCGTCGTTTTCACCCATCGACATCATCATCTGTCCTTCTCGTTCAAATTCAACGACATCATCATCCACACCACCACTACCCATCGTCGTCGTCGTCGTCGTCTCCACCGCCGCAGACATGACGAATGTAAACACAAAACACACGACGCGCCGAGTTCCGCGCGCTCGCTCGACGTCGTCTGTCGTCGTCTGACGTCTGTTCGTCCGTCCGCGTATCCCTCCGTCTGTCCTTCGAACGAACGAGTCTTTTTGAATGCATTTTCAAAAAAGGCATGTATTTTCCGTGTTTGAAAGTCTCATTCATGCATGCCCGCGGCGCGCGAAAGCCTCGGTTTGAACCGCGCGGTTTCGTGATGGCTAGGAACTTTGTGAGATTTGTTACTGTCAACTAATGTACCACGCACGAATGTCGCGAGGGATCTACTTTGTACTTACTCGTCGTCGTCGTCGTCGTCGTCGTCGTCGATGGCGGCACGTCGGCGTTGACGCTTGGGTTTCGCGGCGTCGGCGTCTTCATCGTCGGAGCGCTTCTTCTTGGATGCTTGGACTTGATCGTCTTGCGCATCCATGGCGTCGTCTTCGGCGTCGTTATCGGTATCTTCTGCTTCCGCTTCTTCTTCAGAGTCGCTGTCGCCGAGACCGGCGGCGGCGAGTGCCTCCTTTTGACGCGCGAGTTCTTCCGCCGTGGGCGGAGCGCGCTCCGCTGGGGCGGGTTCGTCGTCTTCGGAAAGATCGCTCGTCGCTTCGCCCACAGGTGCGTTCGTCATACCCTTGGCACCCTTTTTGCTTGGTCTCTCGTTCGCTTGCTGTTCCATCCAGCGCGCTTGGCTCTCCTTGAAGCGGCGCTCAGACTCAGCCGCGATGGCTTCGAGTTCCTTGGCTTGCGTCTCCTTGGCGAGTTCTTCAGCCGCCTTTTGCGCGGCTCTGCCTTCTTCAGCCGCCCTGCGTGCGGCGAGCTGCGCGCTCTTGGCAGCGACAATGGCAGCCTCTTCCTTTTGAGCCGCCTCCAAGTGCGGTTTGGACTTGGTCAAGGCTTGCTTGCAAAAGGAGACGTGCACGCTGGTGCGCTTGGCGTCGAAACCAAACTGCGCCTGGTTGCCCAAACCTTGAAGTTGTTCAAACAGCTTGAGAGCCAAGGTTAAATCTTCAATTGCGTTCTCAACTTGAGCTAAACGTCCATCCGAGCTCGTGCTCTTCATCGTTTTGTTGAGAGTACGCTGCGCCATTTCTTGAATGACGTACGCCAAGTTGAAGCGAATTCTATGGTTACTCGGGGCAATGTTCAGCGCCTTGCGCAAAATTTTGCGAGCTTCTTCAAGGTTTCCGTTTTCATAGTGCGCTCTGGCTTGGTAGAGCATAACGTTTTCGTTTTGGTTAAAGTAGAATTGGCTCTGAGCTCGCTCGTAAAGGCGACCCGCTTGCACGTATTGCGCCTTGGCCAAGAGCACGTGACCTTGGTTGATGAGCACGTCTGGGTTCATGGCTCCCTTCGCAGTCATGCCTTCTTGCACGAGTTGGAAGACCGCCTTGGCCTCATCGATGCGACCGCGTTCGGCAAGTACGATGCCCAATCCGTTCGCCGCGAAGACATTCGAGCTGTTCTTTTGAAGCGTCTTCTGGTACAACGAGAACGCTCTCTCGTAGTGTTCATCTTCACGCTTGAGCACCTTTGGATCGTTACGCTTGAGCACACCCTCCTTGATGGCGCTGTAATACGCCGCATTTGCGGCGCTCACCATGGCATATTCGTCATGCGTCAAAGTCTTCTCCTTGGCGTTCGCAGAGGCATCCTTCTTCTCGAGCTGACGCAAAGCGGCAAACTGTTGCTCCGCCTCGTTCCATCTCTTCGCCTTGAGCAAAACCCAGCCCGCAAGAGCCATTGCGTCTGCAGAATCGCTCTTCGTCTTGATGGCTTCGTTAGTGCGTTCGAGCGCCAAATCGAAATCGCCGCGCTCTGCACGAATCTTCGCTTGGCGGAGGATGGAGTCGACGTACTCGGGCTCAGCCAAGAGGATAGCGTTGTATCGCGCCTCGGCTTCGGCGACGTTGCCCATCTGTTCTTCCAACAACGCGAGGTTAAATGCAACGGGCGCGACACCCGGTTGCAAATCCTTCTTCGCCTTGGCTCCCTTGAGCTTGCCCGCGAGTTGATCGGCGTCGCCTCCGAGCGTTTCTAACGCCTTGTTGAACATGTCGCGCGCCTCGTCAAACTTGCCAACTTGAACGTAGAGAACGCCGCAGTTGTTTTGGATAGCCGTCGTTGGACCATCTTCATTCTTGGTTGACAAGATCTTGAGCGCAGAGTTGTAAGCCTTGAGCGCAGCCTTGGGATCTTGTTCTTCCAAGAGTTCACCGAGCTCTAACATCGCGTCGAGATCGTTACCGCCCTGCATGACCACCGAGCGGTACATTTCAGCCGCTTGCTCGCTTCTACCCGTGGACGCGCACAAGTGAGCAAACATGCGCGTCACGCTCATCGTTTCCCCAAACTCACCGTGCGCCCTGGACATGTAATTCCAAGCCAGCTTGACTTCTCCGCGAGACAGTGCAATCTGACCGAGGCCAAAATACGGCGGCACGTAGTGCTCATCGAGCTGGGTGGACGTCAAGTACAAGGCTTGCGCTTGCGCAACTTGTCCCTTGGCGTGAAGCGCACGCGCTTGGTTAAACGCCGCCTTGGCCCGGTTTCGTGGCGTCTCCGCGTTGTTACGCAGAGCGATGGACGACAATGCGTCCACCTTGTCAAAATCATCGGCAAACAACAAGTTGTCCGCGATGACGTTGTTCACGGCTTGGTTGTGAGGATCGAGCAAAAACGCCCGCTCCAAGAGTCGCATCGCCGTCGACACCGAGTCCAAGTGCTGGCTCGTGCGAATATCGTGCAAGCTCATCTCACTGAGCGCGAGACCAAGCATTGCCTCGACGTTGCTCTCATCCAACTTGAGCACGCGAGAGAAGACGAGTTTGGCCGTTTTAAAATCTCCCAACTTGTACTGACACGCGCCAATCCCCAAACGCACCGGCGCCGGCGCGGATGGAAACGCGCGAAGCGCCCGCTTGTACCACGTCAACGCGTCCGAGTACTTACCCTTCCCGTAGAGTATTTTCGCTTTCCACAGCATCGGGGTGATGTTATCTCGTCCGTCATCCTTCAACCCGAGCGCTTGATCCACGAGTTTTTCACCCTCCGCCGTCGATCCGCGCGCGAACGCCAAGTGCGCCTTGCCCACGACGACGATCTGTTCCGGCGCCCCTTTCCCATGAATTGCCGCGGCAGAATTCAAATACTGCCCGGCACGGATAAAAAACTCTTCCTTCGTAACTCTATCATTCTCAAGCGCCCCTTTATTCGTCCAATACGACGCATACAGGCACAAAACCGCGGCTCTTCCGTACGCCTGATCTCTGTACACTTCCTCGATCTCTGCGCAGTCGCGGTAAAATCATCATCATCAAGTCAGTCACCGAATCCTACCGCAGTCGTCATCGATCGTCGTCGCGACCACCGCACACACACACACACACACACACACACACTCGCTCGCTCGCGTCGCGCGTCGCGAAACGAATGTCGTCCAAACGAAACGTACCCGGCGCGCACACCATCTCCATCAACGTCTCGAACCCCCGCGCGTCGCCCGCCCTCGCGTACGCCTCCGCCGTCTCGATCCACGCGCTCAGCGGTGCCAATTCCGCTTGCAACACCGCCGCGCAATCCTCCGCATCTTTCGGGACGTCATCCAGGTCGATCACGACGCTCTCGTTCGGGTCGTTCAACAACCGCACGATCACTTCCCGCCGAGCCATCTTCCTCGTTTTCCCTCCTTTGTCCGTCCGTGCTCGAACGCGCGACGGATGAAACGCGCGACGACGACGACACGGATACGCGATACGACACGGATACGATACGCGATCGGTGCCTCGGTCCTCGGTCGCGCCTTCGCTCAGCGATCCGCGGTGGGCGCGGGACCTCCGACCCCGTCGACGAGTGTCGGCCGACGACGACGACGACGACGACGACGACGACGCAGAACCACCATCACCAGATCCATCTCTCGTCTCTTCCCGCATCAAAGAGACTAGACTCATATTGCACTCTCTTTGATTGATTGCACTCACTCATTGATTGCACTCACTCGTCTTGTTTGAGGAGTCATGAGTCGTCGATGACGCGAACGTGGGTTTTTTAGACGAACGAACGAAGGGACGGACGAACGGAAGGACGAACGGAGGGCTCGACACAACAGTCCGGCGGAGAGAAGATGCGCGGTGACGTCGCGGTCGGTAGGTCGACGACGAGGGCGGTGGCGGCGGTCGTCGCGCGACTGCGGCGGCGGGGACGCGATGGTCGTCGACGTCGTGTGAACGACTCTGGCTCGCGAGCGACGACCGTCGTGATGCGCGGTCGGGGAAGCGATGATGGACGGTGGGCGTCGATCGGT
>Ga0182078_10550865_pt1 | contig 10026 bp, 18 predicted proteins | sample 071ome_15_FD_127749 | JGI IMG/M metagenome (GOLD analysis project Ga0182078, IMG submission 127749) | Metatranscriptome of coastal salt marsh microbial communities from the Groves Creek Marsh, Georgia, USA - 071409BT metaT (Metagenome... | ecosystem: Environmental > Aquatic > Marine >... | reverse complement strand
TGGATCTGCGCCTCCGATCTCGGCACCTGCCGCGCGGTCTGAGCCTCGGTCATCGACGCGCCGAAGCCGGCGGCAAGGCCGAGGATTGTCGCTAGAAGCAAAACCCCAGGAATGTAGCGTATTAAATGCATCTATCGTCCACGTAGCGATGGCGGAATGGAAAAGCCGCGGACCGACCGTCATCCAAACCTGAACCCAACACCGAACGCCCGCCGGTTGCAGTCCATTTGGGTATGAAAACCCCGCTCCACAAGCATCAGAGGCATAACGCATCTCGGAAACGCCAACGACCGCCCGATACCAGGCGGTCGCTTGCATGACAACTTCCGAAGCACCTCGCCACGGCGAGATGCTTGATCAGATGACCGAGGGCGTCGCTTGCGCGTATTCTTCCTCGGCGTTCTGGATGGGGCCCGAATCGAGCCCTCGAGCATCCTCGTCCCGATCGACCAATTCAATCACCGCCATCGGCGCGCTGTCGCCGTACCGATAACCGGCCTTCAGAACCCTGGTATAACCGCCGTTGCGTTCCTTGTAGCGGTCGGCCAGAACGTCGAACAGCTTCTTGGTCATGCCGTCGTCACGAAGCTGAGCGAAGGCCAGGCGCCGCGCGTGCAGCGAGTCCTTCTTGCCGAGCGTGATCAGTTTCTCCACCACCCGACGAAGGTCCTTCGCCTTGGGCAGGGTCGTGATGATCTGCTCATGCTTGATCAACGCGTTCGCCATGTTCTTGAACATGGCCTTGCGATGGCTCGCGGTCCGGTTGAACCGGCGTCCCGCCTTATGGTGGCGCATTGGATCTACTCCTGATCTAAGTCCTGGCGGCCAGTTCAGTACGGCTCTTCAAGCCGCTTGGCCAATTCCTCGATATTGTCCGGCGGCCAGTTCGTGATCTCCATGCCGAGCGACAACCCCATGGTCGACAGCACTTCCTTGATCTCGTTCAGGCTCTTACGGCCAAAATTCGGCGTGCGCAGCATCTCGGGCTCGCTCTTCTGAACCAGATCGCCGATATACACGATGTTGTCGTTCTTCAAGCAGTTCGCCGAGCGTACCGACAGCTCAAGCTCATCAACCTTGCGGAGCAGGTTCTTGTTGAACGGAAGCTCCGCCGCCTCGTCGCTTTCGACCGCGTGGCTCGGTTCCTCGAAGTTGATGAACAGTTGGAACTGATCCTGAAGGATACGCGCGGCATAGGCCACCGCATCCTCGGGCGTCATGGAGCCGTTGGTCTCCACCGTCATCGAAAGACGGTCATAGTCCGTCACCTGACCGACACGGGTATTATCGACCTTGTACGTGACCTGGCGAACCGGGCTGAAAACGGCGTCGACCGGGATAAGACCGATCGGCGCGTCCTCGGGCCGGTTGACATTCGCCGGCACATAGCCCTTGCCGCTTTCGACCGTGAATTCCATGGTCAGGGTCGCGCCCTTATCCAAGGCGCAAAGCACCAGATCCGGGTTCATGATCTCGATATCGGCGCCGGTCTCGATCATGCCGGCCGTCACCTCGCCCGGACCGTCGGCCTTCAGGCGCATCTTCTTCGGACCGTCGCCATGCATGCGCAACGCGATCAACTTGATGTTGAGCACCATGTCCGTGACGTCCTCGCGGACGCCCGGGATCGACGAGAACTCGTGCAGAACCCCGTCGATCTGCACCGACGTCACCGCCGCGCCCTGGAGGGAAGACAACAGAATACGCCGCAGCGCGTTGCCCAGAGTCAGCCCATAGCCGCGCTCCAGCGGTTCGGCGACCACGGTCGCGGACCGGACCGGATCAATACCCGGCTGGATCTCGAGCTTGTTGGGCTTGATCAAAGCTTGCCAATTTTTTTGAACTTCCACGGCGACCTCATCAATATGGAGACCTGCGGGCCTCTCCACCCCCTGGGGTTTCGAGGCGGCCGATTGCCGGCCATCCCTTTATCGCGAACCCCGCGCCGACAAGACGGCGCGCGGCCTAATCCCTAGACCCGGCGACGCTTCGGCGGCCGACATCCATTATGAGGAATCGGCGTAACGTCACGGATCGACGTCACATTGAAGCCCACGGCCTGCAACGCCCGAAGCGCGGATTCCCGCCCGGAACCGGGGCCGCTGACTTCGATTTCCAACACCTTCATGCCATGTTCCGCGGCTTTCTTGCCGGCGTCCTCGGCGGCGACCTGCGCGGCATAGGGAGTCGATTTGCGCGATCCCTTGAAGCCCATGGCGCCCGCCGACGACCAGGAAATCGCGTTTCCCTGAGCATCGGTGATGGTAATCATGGTGTTGTTGAACGTCGCGCTCACATGAGCGACGCCCGACGTGATGTTCTTGCGTTCGCGGCGCCTGACACGCGCCTGGGTCGGTTGTTTTGCCATGATCTAATGTCGCTCCGACGGGCCTTGGCCCACTTGTTATTTCTTCTTGCCCGCGATCGGCTTGGCCGGTCCCTTGCGGGTGCGCGCGTTGGTGTGGGTCCGCTGACCGTGCACCGGAAGCCCCCGGCGATGCCGCAATCCACGATAGCAACCCAAGTCCATCAGGCGCTTGATATCCATCGCGGTCTTGCGCCGCAGATCGCCCTCGACCATCACGTCCTGGTCGATGGCCTCGCGGATCCGCGAAAGTTCGTCTTCCATCAACTCGTGAACCCGGCGATCGCGCGGAATTCCAAGTTTCTCACAAAGGTCCGTCGCCGTCGTGCGACCGATACCATAGATATAGGTCAACGCGATTTCGACGCGCTTTTGCGTCGGGATATTGACGCCAGCTATACGTGCCACGCCTGGAACTCCTTTTTACTCGCGCCAAAACGATCCATCGACCGCCGATCCCTCACCTGACCGTTGGTCGTCGAAATGTCATGCGCGCAATTTGAAACGGCCCCGCCTTGACCGAGGCGCTGGATTATACGGATGCAGCTTTCCAAGTCAACTCGATTACCCATGCGTCGACCCGGGTCAGTTACGCAAAATCGCTTCGAGTTGCCCCGAAACCTCGTCAATGCTCGCCATGCCATCCACCGACTTCAAGGCACCCGTTTCCTTGTAGTAGGGAATGATCGGCGCGGTCTGCTCGTGATAGACACCCAACCGGTTGCGCAGGGTCTCTTCGTTGTCGTCGGCTCGCCGCTCGGACTCCGGCGTTTCCGCCACCCGGGTGCGGATGCGCTCGAACAGAATCTTCTCATCGACCGCCAATTCGATGACGTGGTCGATCTTAAGGCCTTTTTCGGCCAGCATCGCGTCCAGGGCCTTCGCCTGGGGAACCGTTCGCGGAAAACCGTCGAGGATAAAACCCTTGGCGCAATCCGGCTGATCCACCCGCTCGGAAATCATGGCGACGACGATTTCGTCCGACACCAGGTCACCGGCATCCATGATCGCCTTGGCTTTTTTGCCAAGCTCGGATCCGGAGGCAACCGCGGCCCGCAACATGTCGCCGGTGGACAGCTGGACAATCCCGAACTTGTCTTCAAGACGCTTTGCCTGGGTGCCCTTGCCGGCCCCCGGCGGTCCCAAAAGAATAAGGTTCATCCCCTTCTCCCGCGCAATTTGGATTTCTTGATCAAACCCTCGTACTGATGAGCGAGGAGATGGGACTGGATCTGGCCGACCGTATCCATGGTCACGGTCACGACGATCAGCAGACTGGTTCCACCGAAATAGAATGGTACCTGATACTGACTGATCAGAATCTCCGGCAGAATACAGACGGCGGCCAGATAGGCGGCGCCCACGACGGTCAACCGGGTCAGCACGTAATCAAGGTAGTCGGCGGTGTTCTTACCCGGACGGATGCCGGGAATAAAGCCGCCATGTTTCTTCAGATTGTCCGCGGTCTCCACCGGATTGAAGACGATCGCGGTGTAGAAGAACGCGAAGAACACGATCAGGCCGATATAGACACCGATATAGAGCGGTTGGCCGCGGCCAAGCAGCGCATTCACGGTGGTCAGCCATTCCGGACCACCACCGGTGGCCGAAAACTGCGCCAGGGTCACCGGCATCAACAGGATCGAACTCGCGAAGATCGGCGGGATGACGCCGGAGACATTGAGCTTCAACGGCAGATGCGACGCTTCGCCACCAAACATCCGATTGCCGACCTGGCGTTTCGGGTACTGCACCGTGATCCGACGCTGGGAGCGCTCGATGAACACGATGAAAGCGATGACCGCGATCGCCATCGCCAGAAGCAGAATGATGAAAGCGGCGGACAGCGCTCCCGTGCGGCCAAGCTCAAGCGTGCCGGCCAGCGCGCTCGGCAGGTTCGCCACGATACCCGCGAAGATAATCAGGGAAATACCGTTACCGACGCCGCGGGCCGTGATCTGCTCACCCAGCCACATAAGAAAAACGGTACCGCCGACAAGCGTGATAACCGTCGTCGCGCGGAAGAAAAGACCTGGGTCGATCACGGCCGAACCACCGCCGCTGGCCATGTTCTCAAGCCCGACCGAAATGCCGTAAGCCTGCACGGCGGCCAACAGGACGGTCAGGTACCGAGTGTACTGGTTCAGCTTCTTGCGACCGGTCTCGCCCTCTTTCTTGAGCGCGTCGAGATTCGGCGACACCGCCGTCATCAACTGCATGATGATGGCCGCCGAGATATACGGCATGATGTTCAGCGCGAAGATCGTCATGCGCCCGAGGGCGCCACCCGCGAACATGTCGAACATGCCGAGAATACCGCCGGCGTTTTGCTCAAAGATGTCGCGTAGGATTCCGGGGTCGATGCCCGGGATCGGAATATAGGTACCCAGCCTGTAGACAACCAACGCCGCGAGCGTGAACCAGATGCGCTTCTTCAGCTCCGTCGCCTTGTTCAGGGCTCCGAAGTTAAACGAGGAAGCAAATTGTTCAGCGCTCGACGCCATGTGGCAATCCTAGCTTTTGGTTTCGGCTTTCGCGGGCTCGGCGCCAACCACCGAACCGCCCGCCTTCTCGATCGCCTCGGCCGCCGCCTTGGAAGCGCCACCACCGACACGTACCGTTATTTTGGTGCTCAGCTCCCCACGCGCAAGAACTCGGATACCGAGTTTCGGTTTTCCGACCAGGCCGGCCGCCCGAATGGCCGCCTCGTCGATCTCCGCCGAGGCATCCAGGCGCCCGGCCTCGATCGCGCGTTGCAGATCGCCGATATTGACCGCGGCATATTCCACGCGGAACGGGTTCGTGAAGCCCCGCTTCGGCAGCCGCCGGTAGATCGGCATCTGACCACCCTCGAACCCGTTGATTGTCGCGCCGGCCCGAGATTTCTGCCCCTTGTGACCACGGCCACTGGTCTTGCCCGTGCCCGACCCGGCGCCACGACCGACACGCTTGCGATTCTTGCGAGCGCCTTCGTTATCCCTGAGTTCGTTCAGTCTCATCGTTCCATCATCCTCTTACACCCATCTCCCGAGACCGGACACGCGCCCGGCGCGGAGTTGGTGTTGAACCCGCTTGCGCGCCGTTGGCTAGGCGCTTTCCTCGACCAGGACCAAATGCTTGACCTTGTTGATCATGCCGCGCACCGCGGGCGTGTCCTCGAGAGTCCGGGTCTTGTGCATCTTGTTCAAACCCAAGCCCACCAGCGTTTCCTTCTGGCCCGGCTTGCGCCCGATCGGACTTTTGACCTGGGTAACGGTCACGGTCGCTTTTTTATCATTCTTCGCCATTTTCCCGCTCCGTCGCCTCAACCCACATGCGTGCCGGCGGCCTCGGCCTCGCCGCTGCCGCGACCGAAGACTTCCGAGACCTTCTTACCGCGCTTGGCCGCGATCGCCCGGGGCGAGCGAATCCGCGTCAGAGCATCGAAAGTCGCCTTGATCATGTTGTGCGGGTTCGAGGAACCCGTGGACTTCGCCACGATGTCTTGAATGCCGAGGGACTCGAAAATCGCCCGCATCGGACCACCGGCGATGATCCCGGTACCCGCCGGCGCGGCCCGAAGCACCACGTGCCCGGCCCCGAAATCGCCCTTGATATCGTGATGCAGTGTCCGGCCCTCGCGCAGCGGCACGCGGACCATGCCGCGCTTGGCTTGCTCGGTCGCCTTGCGGATCGCCTCGGGGACCTCGCGCGCCTTTCCGGCTCCATGGCCGACCCGGCCGCGGCCATCACCGACCACGACCAGCGCCGCGAAACCGAAGCGACGGCCACCCTTGACCACCTTGGCCACGCGATTGATGCCGACCAACTTCTCGATCAGTTCCGACTCTTCGCGATCCCTGCCGCCGCGATTGTCGCGATTGTCTCTGTCACCCCGTGCCATGACGGCCCCTTCCTAGAACTTCAGACCAGCTTCACGAGCGCTGTCGGCCAAGGCCTTGACGCGCCCGTGATAGCGGTAACCGCCGCGGTCGAACACAACCTCGCTCAACCCTTTTTCCAGCGCCCTCTCGGCCACCAACTTGCCGACCGCCTCCGCGGCCGCCTTGTCCGCCCCGGTCTTCAGCGCGGCGCGCAAATCCTTGTCCAAGGTCGACGCCGCCGCGACCGTCACGCCGTTCGTGTCGTCGATGAGTTGCGCATAAATATTCTTCGAGGACCGAAAGACCGAAAGCCGGACCATTCCCGTCGACTTGCGACGCAGAGCGGACCTGTTCCGCTGGGCGCGTCGCTTGAAGAGTTCCTTTGAGTTCAACATGCCACTCGCCCTTACTTTTTCTTGCCTTCCTTGCGCCGGATCGTCTCGGTGGCATACTTGATGCCCTTGCCCTTGAACGGTTCCGGCGGCCGGAAGCCCCGAATTTCAGCGGCCAGCTGCCCGACCTGCTGTTTGTCGTTACCCTCGATGGAAATCGCCGTGGGCCGCTCGCACTTCATCACGATCCCATCGGGAATCGGATAGCGAACCGGGTGGCTGTATCCCAACTGAAGGACCAGTTCCTTGCCTTCCACCGCGGCACGATAACCAACACCGTTGATCTCGAGGTTGATTGTGAAGCCCTCGCTGACACCCTGGACCAGATTGTTGACCCGAGCGCGGGTGGTTCCCCACATGGAACGCGACCGCTTGCTTTTGGATTTCGGCGTGATCGACACCACGTTATCCGCGTGGGTCACCTCGACCTCGTCGGACAACTGGTACGACAATTCCCCGCGCTTTCCCTTGGCCTTGATCACGTCATTCGCGATCTCGATGGTCACGCCGCTGGGTATCGCGACTGGGTTCTTTCCGACACGTGACATGACGTCAAACCCCCACTCTAGAATACGTGACAGAGCACTTCGCCGCCGACATTGGCGACCCGTGCTTCGTTGTCGGACATCACGCCACGCGGCGTCGAGAGGATCGCGATGCCCAAGCCGTTATAGACCCTGGGCAGGTCCGCGATCTTCGCGTAGACCCGACGGCCCGGCTTCGATACCCGCTTGATCTGCCGGATCACCGGCTCACCCTCGTAGTATTTCAGCTCGATCGCCAAATTGTGGGCATTCGCCACATTCTCCGCCGGAGCGGTCGTGAAACCACGGATATATCCCTCGCGCTTCAGAACCTCGAGCACGTTGCTACGCAACTTCGACGCCGGGCTGGAAACCACGTTCTTGCGGGCGCTTTGCCCGTTCCTGATACGGGTCAGCATATCCCCGAGAGGATCGCTCATCGTCATTTTCGGACTCCCCTCACCAGCTCGATTTCACGAGACCGGGCACTTGGCCGGCCGATCCGAGCTCGCGCAACGCGATGCGTGACATCTTGAATTTACGGTAATAGCCCCTGGGCCGCCCGGTTACCTCGCAGCGATTGCGAAGCCGGATCTTGGCGCCGTTACGAGGCATCTCACTCAATTTCAAACCCGCTTGAAACCGCTCCTCGATCGGCAATTCCTTGTCGTTGGCGATCGCCTTCAAGCGCGCGCGCTTGTCGGCGTATCGCGCGACCATCTTGGCGCGATTGAGGTTTTTCTGAACGGAACTCTTCTTGGCCATGCCTGTCTCCTCGTCCGCTCAGCTCGTGAACGGGAAGTTGAAGCGACGCAGTAGCTCGCGCGCCTCGTCATCGGTTTTCGCGGTGGTAACAACAATGATGTCCATGCCGCGGATGGAGTCGACTCGGTCGTAGTCAATTTCCGGGAAAACGATCTGTTCCTTGAGCCCCATCGCGTAATTGCCGCGACCATCGAAGCTCTTTGGATTAAGACCACGGAAATCCCGAACCCGGGGAAGGGCGATGGTCACCAGACGATCCAGGAATTCGTACATCCTGTCGCGCCGAAGCGTGACCTTGCAGCCGATCGGCATCCCCTCGCGCAACTTGAAGCCGGCGACGGATCGCTTGGCCTTGTTGATCAGGGGCTTTTGCCCCGCGATGAGCGCCATCTCGGCGGCGGCCGCCGTGACTTTCTTGGAATCCTGAACCGCCTCGCCGACGCCCATGTTGATCACCACCTTCTCCAGGCGCGGAACCTGAAGTGGGTTGCGATACCCCATGGCCTCGATCAGGCCGGGACGGATCTCGTTATTATACAGCTCTTGTAAACGCGCCATTGTTCAACTTGCTCCGTCGCGCTCAGGCGTCGATGACCTCGCCGGACCGCTTGGCGAACCGGACCTTGCGGCCGTCGTCCAAAAAGCGGTACCCGACGCGGGTCGCCTCGTTCGATTTCGGGTCGACCAGAGCCACGTTGGAAATGTGGATCGCCGCTTCCCGCTCGATAATCCCACCGGTACTGGTTTGGCTCGCCTTGGTGTGGCGCTTGATGATGTTCACGCCGCGAACCATGACCCGGTCATCGGCTCGAAGAACGCGGATGACCTCGCCGGTCTTGCCCTTGTCCTTGCCGCTGACGACCTGGACGTTGTCGCCCTTCTTGATCTTGAACTTCTTCGCCATCACAGCACCTCCGGCGCCAACGAGACGATCTTCATGAACGCCTTGGCGCGCAACTCGCGGGTCACCGGACCAAAGATCCGGGTTCCGATCGGCTCGTTCTGTTTGTTGATCAACACGGCGGCGTTCCGGTCGAAGCGGATCGCCGAGCCGTCCGGCCGACGAATCTCCTTGGCCGTGCGCACGATGACGGCACGCAGCACCTCGCCTTTCTTCACGCGTCCGCGCGGGATCGCTTCCTTGACCGACACGACGATCACATCACCGACGCCCGCGACCTTTCGCTTGGATCCACCCAGCACCTTGATGCACTGGACTCGGCGAGCGCCCGAATTGTCGGCGACGTCGAGATTGCTCTGCATCTGAATCATGACGACACTCCGGCCCTATCGATCACTCGGACGTCGCCGACTCGGTGTCGACGACCTCCCAGGTTTTGCTCTTGGAGATACGCGCGCATTCACGGATCCGAACGATGTCGCCCGTCTTGTGCTTGTTCTCCGCGTCATGCGCGGCGAACTTCTTCGAGCGCTTGATGATCTTCTTGTAGACGGGATGAACGATCCGCCGCTCGACCTTGACGACGACCGTCTTGTCGGCTTTGTCGCTCACCACCGTGCCTTGCATCACACGCCTTGGCATAATCAACTATCCTCTCTCAATGTGTCCCTTCGACTTCGGCCGGTACATTGTCGGCCCGTCGACGAACACCTGGTCATCACGCCTCGGCGCGTTGCTTTTCCGCCAAAATCAGTTTCGTGCGCGCGATGTCGCGGCGTACTTGCCGAACCCGCGCGGTGTTTTCCAACTGGCCGCCGGCCTGCTGGAACCGCAGATTGAACTGCTCCTTGCGCAGATCGACCAACTGGCTTCCCAGTTCATCAACGCTCTTGGCGCGAAAATCCGTGGCTTGCTTACTCGCCATCGTTCTTCTCCCAAACCCTACGAGTCGCCGAGGCGCGCGATGAAACGGGTATCCACCGGCAACTTGGCCGCCGCCAGGCTCATGGCTTCCTGAGCGAGCTCGCGCGGAACCCCGTCCATCTCGAACATCACCCGGCCCGGCTTGACCCGGCACACCCAAAACTCGGGCGAACCCTTGCCCTTACCCATGCGAACCTCGGCGGGTTTGCTGGAAACCGGGACGTCGGGGAAGATTCGGATCCACACACGACCGACACGTTTGATGTGACGGGTCATGGCGCGCCGCGCCGCC
>Ga0182078_10120226_pt1 | contig 10040 bp, 10 predicted proteins | sample 071ome_15_FD_127749 | JGI IMG/M metagenome (GOLD analysis project Ga0182078, IMG submission 127749) | Metatranscriptome of coastal salt marsh microbial communities from the Groves Creek Marsh, Georgia, USA - 071409BT metaT (Metagenome... | ecosystem: Environmental > Aquatic > Marine >... | reverse complement strand
CGCCTTGAAATCACCAAAATACTTCGTGATCGCCGCTGTCAGTGTCGTCTTGCCGTGGTCAACGTGACCAATCGTGCCAATGTTCACGTGCGGCTTATTACGTTCAAACTTTTCCTTTGCCATAGCCCTGGCGCCTCATTTTTTGGGGGGCAAAATCTGTGCCCGAGTTCAACACGCGCGCTCGTTACGAGGCTTGAGACAAAAAATCAAGACGACATTCAGACCATTCAGCCCATGGTTGCAAACTTGGTTAGGGCGTAGGACGTGGAACGGGCGTGACAGTTGGCGTGGCACTGGTTTCTGCCACGGCCATTTCGGGCACCTCAAGGGCAGTAAGATCCGCCTCAGCCAAAGGATCGGGGGGCACATCTAACCCCTCAAGCGCCACATTTGCCGCATCGGGGTCAATGCCAAACCATTGCGGGTTTTCAAGCATCCATGCCTGCACGCGCTTGGCCGCGTTGCGGGCCAAAATCTGCATCTGTTCTTCGCGGTCACGGGTGAAGCCCGACCCAAATATCGTATCGGGTGACGCGCCCTCAAAAATGGTGATTTGGTTGGGTGCCTCATGCAATTTCACCCCTGCCGCATCGTCCCAAATATTGGCAGAAATCACCAAAACCGATTTTGGGCTGAGAAGGACGGGAATACCAGGAGGGGCCAGAGAATAGGCATCTACACTCAGCGCAATATGGTAGAGCTTATCCCCCTCATATGCGCCAAATCGGCGATCAATCTCTGAGGAGATCACCGCAATCCACTCTTCGGGTGTGGCATCGCGTGAGGGGGGGACTTGCTGCATATTATCAGCAACAACAATATTGAACCCCAAGGCAAAATCCCCCATCGGGATTTGCGCCTGACCCAAAGGATCGGGGGCTGTACAACCAAGTAGCAGCAGGGACATCATTCCCGCCGCAACACTGCGCCTTGAGAATGTTAAAAATCGCATGACAGACCCCCAGTGTTGTCAAAGCGGTTATGTAAAGCGGTTATCCCTTGGGAAACCGCGCGGTGCCATGCGCCCTGCTGTGGCCCGTTTGCCAATCCAATCGGCAAGTTCTGTTTCCGTGCGGGTGCGTCCCGCAGGATCAGACCAACTTAGACCATCGGCCAAACGCAAGCCACGCGCATCGACCAAACCGCCATCTTTGTATTTTTGCAGCCGCACACCTTTACCGCGCCCAAGTTCGGGCAATTCGTCAAGAGGGAAGATCAGCACTTTGCGATTTTCTCCGACAACGGCGATGTGATCATCCTCTGCCGCCAATCTATGGCAGACAACCGCACGCACACCTTCGCGCAGGTTCAAGACTTGCCGCCCCGTGCGCGTCTGCGCCAAAACCTCATCTTCAGCTACGAGGAACCCGTCCCCCGCACTGGAGGCCAAAAGTAACTTTTGCCCCTCACGATAGGGGAAGAACGCCAAAATCTCGGCCTCATTGGGCAAATCTACCATCAGGCGCAACGGCTCGCCCAAGCCGCGCCCGCCAGGCAGGTTTGAGGCTTGGATCGTGTAGAAACGTCCGTTGGAGGCAAAAGCCAGCAACTTATCGGTTGTTTCCGCATGGAACAGGAAACGGCCCGCATCGCCATCGCGGAACTTCATCTCTGTGCCAAGATCAACATGGCCTTTGACCGCCCGCACCCATCCCATGGCCGAACACACCACCGTAATCGGTTCGCGCTCAATCATCGCCTCAAGCGGCACATCTTCAATCTCGCCCGCTTCGGCAAAGGCGGTGCGGCGTGCGCCACCTTCGGCGCTTGCGCCAAATTTCTTGCGGAATTCACGCAATTCATCGGCAATCCGCGCCCATTGCAGGCTTTCGGTTTCCAACAAATCCTCTAGGCCCGCACGTTCCTCCATCAGCGCGTCACGTTCGCGCTGCAATTCCATCTCCTCCAGTCGGCGCAGACTGCGCAGACGCATGTTGAGAATGGCATCGGTTTGCGTTTCGGTCAGTTCACCCTCGCCTTCGGGCGGGGTCTGATAATCCAATTCGGAGGTGGCGCGCACGAATGTGCGTGACCAATCTTCGCGCATCAGTGCAGCTTTGGGGTCTTGGTCATAGCGGATAATATCAATCACGCGGTCAAGGTTGAGGAAGGCGATCAGAAAGCCTTCAAGAACCTCTAAGCGGTGATCGATTTTTGCCATGCGATGCTCGGAACGGCGGATCAACACATCGCAGCGATGGTCGAGGAAGGCGCGCAGCACTTCCTTGAGGCTGCACACTTTTGGCACGCGCCCATCGATCAGCACATTCATATTCAGCGAAAACCGCGTCTCAAGGTCTGAATTGCGGAACAGCATCCCCATCAAAACTTCTGGGTCTACATTGCGCGAGCGCGGCTCAAGCACGATGCGAATATCTTCGGTCGATTCATCCCGAAGATCCGCCAAAATCGGCACTTTTTTTGTTTGGATCAGTTCGGCCAGCTTTTCAATCAGCTTGGATTTTTGAACCTGAAACGGGATTTCTGTAACCACGACCACCCATGATCCGCGGCCTTGATCCTCGACCTCCCATTTTGCGCGCAAGCGAAACGCGCCACGGCCCGTGCGATATGTTTCCGCGATACTATCACGCGGCTCGACAATCACGCCTCCTGTGGGGAAATCGGGGCCTTGGATATAATTCAAAAGTGTTTCATCGCGGGCATCTGGGGTTTTGATCAAATGCAAACATGCGGCGATGAGCTCGTCCAAATTATGCGGAGGAATGTTTGTGGCCATGCCCACCGCAATCCCGCTCGCCCCGTTGGCCAAAAGATTGGGGAAGGCTGCGGGCAGAACCTCGGGTTCCGTCAAGGTGCCATCGTAATTTGGGCGGAAATCAACGGCGTTTTCGTCCAACCCTTCAAGCAGCGCCTCGGCCATCGCGGTCATGCGCGCCTCAGTATATCGGCTTGCCGCGGGGTTATCGCCATCAATATTTCCAAAATTTCCCTGACCATCGACCAGTGGATAGCGCAGGTTAAAATCTTGGGCCAAACGCGCCATTGCGTCATAAATCGCGGCATCGCCATGTGGGTGGTAATTCCCCATCACATCGCCCGAGATTTTCGCAGATTTACGGAAGCCCCCGTTCGAGGCCAAACGCAACTCGCGCATTGCAAACAGGATGCGGCGATGAACGGGTTTCAGGCCATCACGCGCATCAGGCAGGGCGCGATGCATGATGGTGGACAGCGCATATTGCAGATAGCGCGTGCCAATGGCACGGCTGAGCGGCTCAACTTCCCGCTTCTCGTCAAAACTGTCATTCTGCTCGCTCATTGCACAACCTGATAGGCAATTTGCCCCGACCAAACAAGCGCCCCGTGCGCCCATTGCGATAAATTATTCCTCGCCTGCGCGGTTTTTTGCCCCAGATCGCCAGAATAGCAGGCCGCCGCAGTGATCCGTGATTGCGCATTTTGTGCGTCACACATAGGCAAAGGCTGCGACAGGGCAAAGGCAAAGACCATGACAAAATCTATTCTGATAACAGGCTGTTCGTCAGGCATCGGGGCGTGCTGCGCGCGCGGGTTGCGGGCACGCGGTTGGCGGGTCATCGCAAGCGCCCGCAAAGCGGCGGATGTTGCGGCGCTGCGCGCCGATGGGTTCGAGGCCGTGCAATTGGATTACGCCGACCCTGCATCTGTGGAGACGGGGCTTGCAAACTGCCTTGAGCTGACGGGCGGCACCCTTGACGCGCTTTTCTCAAACGGGGCCTTTGGTATCCCCGGTGCAGTCGAAGATTTGCCACGCGGCGCTCTGGCCGAGATTTTCGAAACCAATGTCTTTGGCGTTCATGATCTGACGCGCCGCGTGATCCCTGTGATGCGCGCACAGGGGCATGGCCGCATCGTGCAACATTCGTCTATCTTAGGGCTTGTGACCTTGAAATGGCGCGCGGCCTATGTGTCGACCAAATTCGCGCTTGAAGGGCTGACCGACACGCTGCGCCTTGAGATGCGGGATACAAATATCAGCATCAGCACATTGAACACGGGGCCCGTCACCTCGAAAATCCGACAGAATTCTATTCCGCTTTTCGAAAAATGGATTGATTGGGAAAATTCTGCACGCGCGGATCAATATCGCAACGGCTTGTTGAAACGCCTCTACGAAGAGCGCGGGCCTGACCCCTTTGAGCTGCCTCCCGAGGCAGTTCTGAAGAAGCTTGTTCATGCGCTTGAGGCACCACGCCCCAAGCCGCGCTATTACATCACAACGCCAAGCTATTTCATGTCGACCGCGAAACGGGTGTTACCGACCCGCGCCCTTGATTGGCTGATCGCAAAAGGGTGAGATTGCCGCATCCGTCCACTGCCCTCTGGCAAAAATAATTCGCCTCTGTGAAAAACGCCCTAGCTGTGGCCTATCACAGACCGCCACGACCGAAGGGAAACCCAAATGATCAACGACCCGCTTTTTATTGTTGTCGCCTTGGCCTGTCTGGTCGTTGTGGCGATCTTGTTTCTTGGCATTAATTCCTTCCGCAAAGGCACCGCCGAAAGCGCGAAGCAATCAAATAAATTCATGCAAGCCCGTATCATCGCACAATTTGTGGCGGTGATTTTGATCGTTCTTTTTGTCATTTTGCGCGGCTAGCCAGCCAATTAAGGGAGCAGACCCATGGTCGTTTTGAATAAAATTTACACAAAAACAGGTGATGACGGTGAAACCGCCTTGGGTGATGGCAGCCGCGTGGCGAAACATTCCATGCGCGTCACAGCATATGGAACCGTGGACGAGTTAAACGCGACCTTGGGCATCGCGCGGCTTGAAGCCAGTGACGAGATGAGTGCGCATCTTGCCCGCATTCAAAACGATCTTTTCGACCTAGGGGCTGATCTTTGCACCCCAAATATCGAGAAAGACGCCGAACGCCCCTATCCCGCCCTACGCATTGTTGAGGCGCAAGTGACGCGTTTGGAAAAAGAAATCGACACGATGAACGCCGATTTGGAACCGCTGCGCAGTTTCATTTTGCCAGGTGGCACCGCCTTGTCGGCACATCTGCACATGTGTCGCACCGTCTGCCGCCGCGCTGAGCGCAATTGCGTGGAATTGGCGACGATGGAATCGGTCAACCCTATGGCGGTGAAATATCTAAACCGCCTCTCTGATTGGTTCTTCGTTGCGGGTCGCGTGGCCAATGAGGGTGGCAAAGCGGATATTTTGTGGACACCAGGCGCCAATCGCGAGGCTGAGTAGGTTACCGCAAACAAGCCTTTAAAATTAGTTTTCTCGAGAGCAGCGCCGCGTTAGAGCGTCTCAGATGCCGCTTTTGGTCTGTTGCCGCAGGGAATCAGCGATTACAACAGCGTTTGAATAATCGCGCCGCGGCGCGTGATCGAAATGCTTTAACTGGAGAACGTGCGGATGAAAATTCTGGTGCCGGTCAAGCGCGTGATCGACTATAACGTAAAAGTTCGTGTAAAAGCGGATGGCTCGGGTGTTGATCTCGCCAATGTGAAAATGTCGATGAACCCGTTTGACGAGATTGCCGTGGAACAGGCAATCCGCCTGAAAGAAGCGGGCAAGGCCGAGGAAGTGGTGGTTGTGTCCATCGGCGTCAAACAGGCGCAAGACACATTGCGCACCGCTTTGGCAATGGGGGCAGATCGCGCGATCCTTGTAGAAGCCGCCGATGATGTGCATCAGGATATCGAGCCTCTGGCCGTTGCCAAAATCCTGAAGGCTGTGATTGCAGACGAGGGCCCAAGCCTTGTGATTGCAGGCAAGCAGGCCATCGACAATGACATGAACGCAACCGGTCAGATGCTTGCCGCCCTTCTAGGGTGGAGCCAAGCAACCTTTGCCTCTGCCCTTGAGGTTGAGGGCGACAGCGCCACTGTGACCCGCGAGGTTGATGGCGGCTTGCAGACAATTACGGTCAAAATGCCCGCAATTGTCACAGTTGACCTGCGCTTGAACGAGCCGCGTTACGCGTCACTGCCAAACATCATGAAGGCGAAGAAAAAGCCCCTCGATGAAAAAACAGCGGCAGATTACGGCGTGGATGTGACCCCGCGTTTGACAGTGATCAAAACGACCGAGCCAGAAACCCGCAAAGCGGGCATCAAGGTGGCTTCGGTTGAAGAGCTTATCTCGAAACTTAAAGACGAAGCGGGGGTAATCTGATGGCGGTTCTTCTTCTTGCAGATGTCACCAACGGCCAGCTTGCCGTTGATCAGGTGTCCAAGGCCCTGACAGCCGTATCTGGCTTGGGCGATGTTCATATTCTGGTTGCAGGCGAAGGTGGCGATGCCGCTGCTGCAGAGGCCGCAACCCTCGCAGGCGCATCCAAAGTAATCTTTGCGGGCGATCACGGCTTTTGCCACATGTTGGCCGAACCAGTTGCCGATTTGATCGTGTCGATGGCGGGCGGCTATAGCCATATTGCTGCTGCGGCGACCTCGGACGCAAAAAACGTGCTGCCCCGTGTGGCCGCTTTGCTAGATGTGATGATCATTTCCGAAGTTGTGGGCGTTGTGGATGCGGACACGTTCGAGCGCCCCATTTACGCGGGCAACGCCATCCAAACGGTAAAATCAAACGACAGCGTGAAGGTCATGACCATCCGCACCGCAGGATTCGATGCCGCCGCCACTGGCAACTCGGCCCCTGTTGAGGCCCTTGGCACAGCCGCCACAATAGGCCTGTCCCAATGGGTTGAGGATAAGGTGGCTGCTTCGGATCGTCCCGAACTGACCTCTGCAGGCATCGTTGTTTCGGGCGGCCGCGGCGTTGGCAGCCAAGAACAATTTGCCCTCATTGAAGGACTGGCCGACAAGCTGGGCGCTGCGGTTGGCGCAAGCCGTGCGGCGGTCGATTCTGGCTACGCCCCCAATGATTGGCAGGTGGGCCAGACGGGTAAGGTTGTCGCGCCGGATCTCTATGTTGCCGTTGGTATCTCAGGTGCCATTCAGCACCTTGCGGGTATGAAAGACAGCAAGGTGATTGTGGCAATCAACAAAGACGAAGAAGCCCCCATCTTCCAAGTGGCGGATTACGGGCTGGTTGGGGATTTGTTTGATGTCGTGCCTGAATTGACAGGCAAGCTCTGATCCAATCAAACTTGGCTCTATAGACCCGCGCCCCGAATTTGTGGCGCGGGTTTTGTTTTTTCTAAAGCTTGAGGATTTTTTCTGAGAGGTCACGCGCCGCACGGACATGGATATCAGGCCCAAGCAAAGCGCGCGCTATTTTCTCCTCCCCCAATCCAAAGAACATACCCCGCGTTGGTTTTTGTTGTTCCTCACGCGTTGTCACGCAGATCGTCAATGAGGCCGCTTGGGCGGCTATTTCTTCCAACATTCCTTTGGTGACAAAAAGCGGGTCTGCCCCCAACTCACGACAATAGCCCGTTTCCGCAGGAGGGCGGTGCCCGATCCATAGCAAGTGAACTGGGCAAATGGCGCGGTTCAAAAGGCTGCGCATACGCGCAATCCAAGCCATCTTTAATTCATCCACAACGATCTGAAACCGATCTTCGGAACAGGTTAAAAGATGTTCCAACATATGGCGCGAGAAGTGGAAATCCGTGAAATCAACCTCGCGATAGATTACCCGCAATATGTCAGAGGGTTGCAGGAACCTATCATTGCGGCGTGGATGTACTTGATAGAAGCGGTTGGTCAGGTGATGCGCACCTGTAATTTGCAACACAATGGCCTCTGCCCTACTCATCGCATCGGCGATAGCCCCATCGTCAAGCGCCAATTCCAACCCCGCATTCATTGCGGCCATATTCGCCACGGGGCGCCCCAACATCGCCGACAAGCGGTCAGGATAGGGCTGCGGCACGAATTTGCCGAATGTCTCAGAGCCGCCCAAACACAGCAAAAACAGCTTGGTTAGATCAATTTGCGGCCCACGAAACCGCATCGGTGACCCCTCATAGGTCACAAGTTTATAATCGAGGGGGCCATGCCCCTTGAAGGCAAAGCTCATTGCCTGCTCCCACCTTGATTCGTCTCGCCCAAGAGAAAGAATGGCCAAAGCCTCTTACGAATTCCCTAACCATCAGATTTTACGAGATTTTATATTGATTTTTGAATGATCCTGCAGCTTTGCGCTCTCAACTGCTGAACCGCTTTTGCGCGGTTACGGCTTGTGTCTTTGGGGCTTCGCCTTTTATGGTGCAGCGTGCAAAGACCACGCGTTTTCAAGACAAAGGTTCAGCGATGGAAATCAGCAAAATCGGCATCGTAGGCGCAGGCCAGATGGGCAATGGCATCGCGCATGTCTGCGCCTTGGCAGGTTATGAAATCTGGCTGAACGATGTCAGCCAAGATCAGTTGGACAAGGGCGTAGCGCTGATTGACCGCAACCTTGAGCGCCAAGTGAGCCGCGAGAAAATCTCGGCCGCAGATAAGGCAAGTGCCTTGGCGCGCATTCATACGACATTGCACCTCTCTGAATTGGGCAAAACTGATCTCGTCATCGAGGCCGCGACCGAACGCGAAACTGTGAAGCAAGCCATCTTCGAAGATCTGCTTCCACATTTGCAGCCGCATACGATTTTGACATCCAACACCTCCTCCATCTCCATCACGCGCTTGGCCAGTCGCACGGATCGGCCTGAGAAATTTATGGGGTTCCACTTTATGAACCCTGTGCCCTTGATGCAGTTGGTTGAACTGATCCGCGGCATCGCAACAGATGACGAAACCTTTACGGCCTGTAAGGCGGTCGTGGATCGCCTTGGGAAAACATCGGCCACAGCGGAAGATTTTCCTGCGTTCATCGTTAATCGCATCCTGATGCCGATGATCAACGAAGCGGTTTATACCCTCTATGAAGGTGTCGGCAGCGTGCAATCAATTGACGAGTCGATGAAGCTTGGCGCCAATCATCCAATGGGGCCGCTTGAATTGGCGGATTTCATCGGTTTGGACACCTGCCTTGCCATTATGAATGTCCTACATGATGGATTGGCCGATACGAAATATCGGCCTTGCCCACTTTTGACCAAATATGTCGAGGCAGGGTGGCTGGGACGCAAGACCGAGCGTGGCTTTTACGATTACCGGGGCGAAGTGCCAGTGCCCACCCGCTAGGGCCTAGACATGAATCGCGCGTCAGGGTTGTCTTTCAACGATAAGACATGCTCCCGCAAATCAGCCATAAATTGACGCGGGGAGGCGCTGGCCTCCTTCCAGTCTTCTGGTAGGATTGGGTGCCCGATTACGGGGGCCTGCGGTTTATCAAACGCATGGGCCACCTCATGCAGCAAAAGACCCTGCCGCAAAATGGGCGAAATCCGATTGGCAATTTGATACCAACGCGAATTTGATCCAGGGAAATTGAGCGGCAAAATTGTTGCCCCCGATGTGCGGATCATCTTTGCGGTAAACACATTCCATTCCGCCTCAACCGCAGGGCCGAAGGCGGTTTTTGCGGCGGCGACCACCCCTGATGGGAAAAGCGCAATCAAACCGCCCGCCTTGAGATGACTCATCGCTTTGTTGCGCATTTCAACCATCTTGCGCTGGGCCTCGGATTCATGGGGAAACGGCACTGGGATCATGTATTGAGCCGCGCTTTCATCAATCCCAGTCAACAGTGCGCGGGTCAAAATGCGGTAATCTGGCCTTTTGCGCCCGATCAGATCAGCCAAGATCATGCCATCCACCAAACCATGCGGATGATTGGCCACCAACACCACGGGCCCTGTTGCTGGAATACGGTCAAGCTGTGCCTCTGGGGTCAGCAAATAAATGCCCATGACCTTCATCGTAGCAGGCCAAAACTCCTGCCCCTTCGGAGCACCAAGTTTTTCAAATGCACGCACGCGGCGGATGATCGTGATCTTGCCCGTCATCCATTCTATCGCGCGAATAATCGTGCGTGTGACGGGGCTGTCGAATGTGTTGGAGTAGGTCAGGCTGCGCCGATCATAGACGGGGCCTTGCGGCGCTTCGGCCGCCACAACAGGCGCTGCGCCAGATTTTGCTTCTGTCGTCTCAGTCACGCGATCTGTCCCCTCCAGCCGCCTGTCGCAAACGGGCCTTAACGGCCTTCGCCAAATTTATCTGCG
>Ga0182078_10271161_pt1 | contig 10153 bp, 10 predicted proteins | sample 071ome_15_FD_127749 | JGI IMG/M metagenome (GOLD analysis project Ga0182078, IMG submission 127749) | Metatranscriptome of coastal salt marsh microbial communities from the Groves Creek Marsh, Georgia, USA - 071409BT metaT (Metagenome... | ecosystem: Environmental > Aquatic > Marine >... | reverse complement strand
CCCGCTGAGCGGCCACAAATGCTTTAGAGCGCCTCCCGTGCTTATATTGTGCAGCAGCTATTCTAGAGCGCCCTTCGGCGGTCCTTGGCCCTGTGCTGGCACCACCGTGCAAATGGCAGCGACCATTCTTGGGATTACCAGCGCGCTGGCATTGACCACCAGAGCGGGTTTTAGCAAGGCATGTGTTCATTAGGCGTCTATTGGCGCATGAAGAACTGTCTCTTTCGTCACTACACCACCACGGCAGCCAACTTTGACGCTTCCGTATCGCTGGGCAAAGCTCTCCGGGAGCGGCCTATCTTCCGGCAAACATAACCATAACCTCATTAAATGCCGACGGCGCTCTGGCTCTGGCCAGTCTTCGAATTCAGTCCGATCATGCAGCAAATGGTGATTGTAAACAAATTGCATATCCCCCGGTTCTAGACTCATACTCAAATACATGCCCGGTTCATTCACAACTTCGTCGAAAAAATCTATCGCTTCTTTTTGAAAAGCAGTGATCCGAGGAGCGTCATCGTAACGTTGTGCAGAGTCAATGTATTCGCGGTGATAAAAGCAGGTTAAATAACCATCGAGGAGATTGTACACGGGAACACTATAGAATGGCATTTGCCCGACGGGGATCTCTCCTCTCCTATCTCGTGCCAATGGATTAAATAATTCTTCAGCTAAATCAGGTCGACGCTTAACTATTTCATTGAAAAGGGTAACGCTCGAAGCCAGTAAAGACGTACCGCCTGATTTAGCTTTGTTGATACATAAAAGCCCAACAACATCTGTACTGTCTGTGTGAAAGTGCTGTCTTGCAGTAGTTTGGTAAACCCTCGTACGCGGATCACTCAAATCGGCGCCGATATTGCGCACATGACCCAAAAGATGGCCAGCGGCATTTTGTGATCTTGCCAAGCCAATATGGCTGCCTATGCCGCAAAACATTGTCGCAAGCATCTTTTGGTCATAACGATCAACCGGTAGGCCACGAAACAAGGTAAATCCAATACCGTCTCTCAATTCCTTCTGGACGCGCTTAACAACCTCACCAAGATTTGGAAGGGGAAAATTATCACTGGTAATCAAGCCAAGGGGAAGGCCAGCATCAGAAAATGCCTTAGAAGCATTTTCCAATTCACTGATTTCATTTAAATTAAACTCATAGCTCCACAGTTTTTGTTTTTTGCTGATATCTCGACCATACCAAGCTGCGGGAACATCAAATGGGTCAGGAAGCATTTCGTTCAAACCTTAAAATTTCGACCTAGTAAAATGTCTAATGCAAAACACTAACATTAACTTTTAAACCCGCCAACCAATCGAAGTAACGGCCCTCTGAGACGCAAGCCCGGCCCAATCTAGACCCCACCCCTTCAATAAAGTCCAAAGGTAACGGAGAAACACTCACATTAACCCTGATTTTTATGCGGGGTAAAATGTGGAGCAAGATCCTGCAAAACCAAAAAAATGAAACATTATCAATGGCTTGAATCCGCATTCTGCAGACACCCTCGGTCCTGTGCAGGCACCCCCGTGCAAATTGCAGCGACCATCCATAGGATTGCCAGCACGTTGGCAGGTGCCTCCAGAGCGGGTTTTTGCTCAACACAACACCATGGAAGGATTTCGGTTAGACATTGTGACTGAATACCGCGTGGCGCCTTGAAGGTTAAGCATAGCTTCATTGGGCGCAAGCCGGCTAAAAGCGGATCACGCCGAGACTGGATTACTCGGTGTCGTTTCACCAGCATCATCTTCCTCAGGCAGGCTTTCCTCGCCAGACATAATTTTTTCAAACTTGGTAAAGAACATTTTTGATAATTTACGTGCTGTGCTGGTGATTAAACGCCCACCAAGCTGGGCAATTTTGCCACCTGGTTCCGCCTTTGCCACATATTTCAACATTGTGCCATCCCCGTCGGCAATCAATTCGACATCAGCGCCGCCTTTGGCAAATCCGGCCAAGCCACCATCGCCTTCACCAGTCAGGCTGAATCCTTTCGGTGCATTCGCCGTATCCAGCGTCACTTTACCTTTGAATTTTGCTTTTACAGGGCCAATTTTCAATGTCACCGTGGCTTCCAACTCATTTTTGCCAGTCCAGTTTAGCTCCTCACATCCCGGAATACAGGCTTTTAGAATGGCTATATCATTTAATCCCTCATAAACCTTGTCCAAAGGAGCGAGGATTGTGATTTCGTCGGCTAGTTCCATTAGTCTCTCCTGTCAGGAAGCAATTGTTTGCAAATCTGGTTTCTCGCCAGTGGCCTTATGAAAGGCGTCTTGTGTATCGATATCGACATAAAATCCGTCGGTGCAACTGTCAAACGGGTAGATAAGGTCGGGGTGATTATTCAGTAAGCCTCGGCATCCAAGGTTGGTTTTCCCCTTGATAATTTTATGCCTCGCTGATGCGGGCATGATGATCGGATTGCCACGGCGCACAAATTTACCATCCTCGCTTTGCACTGGGACGGTAATTTGACCAACGCCAGCTTTTTTATGCGCGGCAAACAATGCCGCGCAATCTACCGACGTCAACAAAGGCAGATCAGCCAAACAGATCATATAATTGTCCGCCTGTCCTGCGGCGATGAGACCAGTAGTAACCGAACTCATCTGCCCAGATTGATAATGTGCATTGGTAACCATGGTCAGCGCAATCCCATCCAACGCTGCCCCCACCCGCTCTGCCTCGTGGCCTAGCACAACAACCGGTGACACATCGGCAAACGCCACCAATGTTAACGCCATGTGCCGGACCATTGGCACACCGTTTATCGGCAATAACAGCTTGTTTACTCCGCCCATGCGCTGTGACATGCCAGCGGCCAGTAAAATAATTGTGGGCCGCTTTATGGCTGTGACTTCGGGCACGATATCAGCAAGCATCGTCGGTGCCACGTTGTTGTCCGGCTGTGCGGCGTGTTTGGATAATCTCAGCCATGATCGACAGAGCAATCTCATCGGGTGTCACCGCATTGATTTGCACCCCAGCCGGTGATCGCACCGTGGCGATTTTTTTAGCAGACACACCAGCGTTTGTCAGCTTGTCTTCAAAGCTGGCAAATTTACGGCGGCTACCGACAAAAGCGATATACGTCGCCCCCATTTTCAGCGCCGCTGTCAAGGTAGCAACATCGCCCTTGCCTTGGGTGGCAACCACAACATAGCGGTCAACATCGGGTAGGGCAGCGCTATCCATTTCCATAAGTGAGGCATATTGCCGATCAGCGATGGCATGTTCAATCTCCCCGCACAGCACAAGGCTGAAGCCAAATGACGATGAGATCCGCAATAGGGCCGATGCTACCGGCCCCGATCCGAATACCAGCAATTCGGGCTGCGGCTTCACCGGTTCGACAAAAATATCCATTGAACCCTTGCTCGGACAACCATTGTACACCACCTGCACCATCCCATCTTCGGCGGCATCCTCAATATCGGCCAACAATTCCTCAGGACGTAGGCAAACCAACGTTGCCTTGCCTGTTTTGATGGCTACGATTGCTGCTTTTTTCACTGCTGCAGTCACACAGCCACCACCCAGCCAGCCATCGGCGAAATCACCATTACCCAACACTAAGGCTTTCATCCCTGGTTTTGCGGCGGTTGATGCCAATGTCCGCACCACCGTTGCCACGGCAAAAGGGGTGCCTTCCGCGCGTAATTGATCAGCAATCGCATGCGCCATATATGTATTGCTCTGACGTGTCATAAGCGCTCCAATTCCCCTTCAATGGCCGCTAGACTGGCTAGCGTATTACATGGAGCAAAGTAATCAACATGCGGCAACGCAGCGGCCATGCTGGCGGCGACCGGCGCGTAATCCTTCCAGCCCAATAGGGGATTTAACCATATAATTTTACATCCACGGCGTTTTAATCGCGCCAGCGCGTCTCCTACCTCGTGGGCTTCACCTGTATCATAACCATCCGACATAATAATGACCACGGTTTTGCGTCCGGCCATCCGACTGGCATATTGGTTGTTAAACGTGCGTAAGCTGGCGCCGATTTTCGTGCCACCACCGAACCCTCGTGCCATCATGGACAATCGGTTAACCGCCCGCAAAGTGTCATTGTCGCGAAGTGCATCACTCACGCACATCAAGCTGGTATGAAACAAAAACGCATCGGTGCGCTGGTCATTACCAACCAACCCTTTGACAAAGGACAAAAATACCCTGGCATAAAGCTGCATTGACCCTGAAACATCCAGAATACTGACCAAATGCACGGGACGGTCAGGGCGGCGGCGGCGCAACAGATGCAACGGTTCGCCGCCTGTGGCCACCGATTTACGCATGATCCGCCGCATATCCAGCCCATCACCCTGCCGCGCGGCTTTGCGTCGGCGTGATCGCCTATACCGGATTGCGGTGGCGATCCGGCGGGCGGTTTCGGCGGCGCGTGCTTCATCTTCAGGCAGAATGAATTCGCGCATATCGGTGGCATTGCGATTGGTCACCTGCGTCGCTATCAGTTTCCCTTCGCCAGAACTTTCGGCCTCGCCATCATTATCATTATCGGGAGTATCGATGCTGCCACTGCCGTCGGCGGGTGGTGCGCTGAACTTTTGCGACAGATTGGTCAGACTGTTTTTCTGGTCGCTACGACTTTGCGTTGATGTGTGATCATGGCGTTGTTTGCCGGCATTCAACCAATAAGCAGCAAATAATTCATCAAACCGGGCAAAGCTCTCAACGTCACTGGCACAAATGGCCTTTAATGCAAGCCTTACATCATTTGGGTCGCCTGCATCAACCAGTTGTAAAGCCCCAAGGCTAGATTCGGTTTCCGGCATGCCGGCCCGAACTCCATGCGCGCGAAGGTGCCGGGTAAAATCGCTAATGCGCTCAGCAATGCCAGCGCGAGTTAAAAAACGCGTAACAGCCATTATCCTGCCCTGCCAGCCAAACGCTGGGCAACCTCACTGGGAATGGCCGCCTGATCGGCCTCAGTTTTCAGCAAGCACACAAGCGACGACTTCAATGCAACTGGATCGACGGTGATATCATTCACCCCTAAACCACCCAGCGCCGCGGCCCAATCTAGCGTTTCTGCAATGCCCGGCTTTTTTTCTAGATCTTCTTTGCGCAAGCTTTGCACAAAGCTGACGATCTGGGCTGCCAGTGCGGGTTCAACCGCCGGGCAACGGGCCCTCAGTATAGCTAATTCGGTTGTGCGGTCGGGATAGGGAACAAAATTATAAATACAGCGCCGCCTCAGCGCATCTGACAGGTCCCGCGTACCATTAGAGGTCAACACAACAATCGGCTTGCTCTTTGCGGTAATGGTGCCCATTTCGGGGATGGTCACCTGAAAATCGGATAGTATTTCAAGCAGATAGGCTTCAAATTCCTCGTCAGCCCGGTCAATCTCGTCAATCAGCAAAACCGGCGGCTTTTTTTGCTGGATCGCGCGCAGCAGGGGGCGTTCCATCAGATAGTCGGCTGAAAATATCCGCGTTTCGATATCGTCAATGGCGTTGCCGCTGTCACCAGTCCGCTCCGCCATTGCCCGGATCGACAGTAGTTGGCGCTGGTAATTCCATTCGTAGATTGCTGCCGACGCATCCAGCCCTTCATAGCATTGCAGCCGAATCAATTCGGTATTCTGGATGTCTGCCAGTGTCTTTGCGATCTGGGTTTTGCCGACACCTGCATCGCCTTCAAGCAAAATGGGCCGTTCCAGTTCCAGCGCAATATGAATCGCCATCGCCAGTTCGGACGATGCGATATAGCCTTTGCCAGCCAGCTTAGTTTGTAAATTTTGCCAATTCATGACTGCCTGCGCAAAAAAAAAATAATGGGCAGAGGAAAATATTCCCTCTGCCAATTCTTTTGGTTTAGTCGTGTAGCCCAAGACTGTTCGCTATTTTCCAGATCCGCCAATGGTCATGCGGCATATGGCTTTGCGTCAGGCCAAAGCTCTTAAACGCATCATGCACGGCGTTTGAAAAGGCTGGGACACCACCAACATTTGGGCTTTCCCCCACACCTTTGGCACCAATTGGGTGATGCGGGCTTGGTGTTTCGGTAAAGTCCGTCTGGTAGTTTGGTGTTTCCCAAGCGGTTGGGATGAAAAAGTCCATCAATGTGCCGGTGGTAACGTTGCCTTGCTCGTCATAGGCAATTTCTTGACCTAAGGCGATCGCCAATGCTTCGGTCAACCCACCATGCACTTGGCCTTCAATAATCATCGGGTTGATCCGGGTACCGCAATCGTCTAGCGCATAGAACTGGCGAATTTCAGTTGTGCCGGTATCGGTATCGATTTCCATCACACAGATATAGGCTCCGAACGGGTAGGTCATGTTTGGGGGGTCGTAATAGCTGACTGCTTCCAGACCTGGTTCGACACCTGGGATCGCCTGACTATAGGACGCAAAAGCGATCTCTTTCATTGTCTTAAAGCGCTCGGGCGCACCTTTAACAACAAAGCGATCAACATCCCATTCGACGTCATTATCATGCACTTCCAACAGATAGGCTGCGATCATCTGCGCCTTAGCGCGGATTTTACGGCCAGCCATGGCTGTTGCGGCACCGGCTACGGGCGTTGAGCGTGATCCATACGTCCCCAGACCATATGGTGCCGTATCGGTATCACCCTCCTCAAGCGTGATATCCTCTGCTGGAATGCCAATCTCAGATGCTAAAATTTGTGCAAAGGTTGTTGCATGCCCCTGTCCTTGCGAGATCGTCCCCAATCGGGCAATTGCCGATCCGGTCGGGTGGATCCGGATTTCGCATGAATCAAACATGCCCAAGCCCAGAATGTCACAATTTTTCACCGGACCCGCACCAACAATCTCGGTAAAATGGCTAAGTCCAATACCAATCAGCTTGCGTGTCTCGCCGCGGTTGAATGCAGCCAAACGCTCGGCTTGTTCTGCCCGCAGCCCCTCATAATCGACAGCGGCCAGCGCTTTGCTCCATGCAGTATGATAATCGCCCGAATCATATTCCCAGCCCAAAGCGGACTGATACGGGAACTGGTCCTTTCGGATGAAATTTTTCACCCGCAAATCAGCAGCATCCATCCCCAACTTGATCGCCAAAACCTCGATCATGCGCTCGATGAAATAGGCCGCCTCAGTCACCCGGAACGAACAACGATAGGCCACACCGCCTGGCGCCTTGTTGGTGTAGATACCGTCAACGGCCAGATAGGCAGTTGGGATATCATATGAACCAGTACAGATATTCATGAACCCTGCTGGGAATTTTGTTGGATCTGCACAGGCGTCAAAGGCACCGTGATCCGCTGTTGTATGACACCATAATCCAGTAATTTTGCCCTCTTTTGTGGCTGATATTTTGCCCTGCATCCAATAATCACGGGCAAATGCCGTAGCCATCAGATTGTCCATGCGGTCCTCAACCCATTTAACCGGCACACCTGTCACAATCGATGCCACGATGGCACAGATATATCCCGGATAAACACCAACCTTGTTGCCAAAGCCACCGCCGATGTCAGGCGAAACAATGCGGATGTTGTGCTCGGCAATGCCGGAGATCAATGACGCCACGGTCCGCACGGCATGTGGTGCTTGGAATGTACCCCAAACAGTCAGCTTGCCATTAACCTTGTCCATTGATGCCACACAGCCGCAAGTCTCAAGCGGGCATGGATGCGTACGATGGTAATAGATCATTTCCTCAGCCACAACTTCGGCTTCTGACAGCACTGCCTCAGTGGCGGCCCGGTCACCAGATTCCCATGTGAAGATATGGTTGGGATGGCGGCGTGGACCATGTGCCCCTTCGCTTTGGTCGGCAATATCCTCACGTAATACAGGGGCGTCATCTAGTTCCGCTTTGAACGGGTCAACAATAACTGGCAATTCCTCATATTCGACCACAACGGCTTGAATGCCGTCATCGGCGACATAGCGGTCATCAGCGACGACATAGGCCACTTCCTGTCCTTGGAACAATACCTTGCCGTCAGCCAGAACCATCTGCTTGTCGCCGGCCAGCGTTGGCATCCAATGCAGGCCAAGCGGTTCCAGATCAGCTGCGGTCAACACTGCATGCACACCCGGCAGCGCCAATGCCGCTTCGGTATTGATTGATTTAATCCGCGCATGCGCATAGGGCGAGCGAACAAAATCACCGAACAGCATGCCCGGCATTTTCATATCATCGATATAATTACCTTTGCCCTGGGTAAAGCGCGCATCCTCAACGCGTTTGCGTGACGTTCCAAGACCGCTAAGCGCGGCCATACGTTCTTCTTTTGGAGGTGTAGACTCATTCATTACGCTGACTCCTTCACTTCGTTCATTTTAGCCGCCGCGGCCAGAATTGCTTTGACTATATTCTGATAGCCTGTACATCGGCACAGATTGCCTGATATGCCAAACCGAACTTCTTCTTCAGTTGGGTTGCTATTTTCCTGCAGAAGGCGGTGTGCGCGGGTGATCATTCCCGGGGTACAATAGCCGCACTGTAAGCCATGATGTTCTTTGAACATCTCTTGCAGCACATGCAGCCCATCTGGTGATCCCAGCCCTTCGATCGTTGTAATTTCAGAATCTTGGGCTTGCGCCGCAAAAACGGTGCATGATTTTATCGACATGCCATTCATATCGACTGTACAGGCGCCACAATGTGATGACTCACAACCAATATGTGCGCCAGTCAGGTTGAGGTCCTCGCGCAACACGTGAATCAGCAACTGACGTGGTTCGGTCAAGAGTTCTACCTCTTTGCCGTTGACGGTCATTTTCAAGTGTGTTTTTCCCATGTCTGTCTCCCAAACTAAGCCCGCGCCACAGCGCTGGTAATGGCTTTTTTGACGATAACGCCAGCCACATGTTTTTTGAAATCAACCGGACCGCGTGTGTCGGCCACCGGGTCGGACGCGTCAACGGCTGCTTTGACCGCAGTTTTGATTGCTGCATCATCAAGGCTGCTACCCACAAGTGCGTCAACCGCAGCGGCGCAATAAACGGGCGTATCTGAAAGATTGGTCAATGCCACTGACGCTGCTGTGCATTTGCCGCCTTCAATCGTGATCATCACCCCGGCTGCTGCTGTTGCATAATCTCCAATTTTGCGCTTTTGCTTTTCATATGCAAAGCCACCTGACGGTTTTGCAAACGAAATGGCGGTGAGGATTTCCTCATCTTCACGTGCGGTGAAATAAGCCGCTTCGTAAAAATCGCGCGCCTTAACCTCTCGGCTGCCCTCTGGTCCTGTCAGATAATATGTGGCATCCAGCGTTTGCATCAAACCGGGCATGTCGTTGGCTGGGTCGCCATTTGCAACATTGCCCCCAATTGTCCCAAGATAGCGCACCTGCGGGTCGGCAATCTGCAGTGATGCCTCACGAATCAATGGCGCCGCTTTGGCTAGCGCTTCACTCGCAATCAGTTCATGCTGTGTTGTCATTGCCCCAATGTTGATCTTATCACCATCGATAGAAATGCCTTTTAATTCGGCAATGCCGCCAAGATCAATCAAATGGCTGATATCGGTCATCCGCTGTTTCATTACCGGGATCAAGCTATGGCCCCCAGCAATAACGCGCGCATCATCACCCCATTTTGACAATAGACTGACAACTCCATCGACCGTGTCAGGTTTGTGATATTCAAAAGCACTGGCTATCATGTATTTTGCTCCCTTTATCCCCCGGCGCCTGTATTGGACCGGACATCACCCCTGTTGCTGCTGTCTTTAGTGATCGGTAAAGCCTAAACAACTGGCCAGGGCATAATTTGCAACTATTCCCGCACAACCTTGGCGCAATTTAGCGTGGCTGCATAGAAAAAACCACACGCCAAAATTCCGCATAAACATAATCATGGTTTTTTTGAGTGTTATTTACTTAAGTTAAAACGATATTACTCCCTGTTGTGTTCACCAACCAATCAAATAAACCGCCGGTCCGAGACGCAAGCCCCTGCGTCCTGCGGCCCCACCCCTCTAATCAAGTCCAAACCTGATCAAGAAACGCCCTCAGTAACCCCAGCTTAAGTTGGGAAAAAACTTGATAAAGATATGTTCAATCTTGACCATTTCGTTCTTCCAATCTTAGGATTTATGACAACAAAGAGCTGTTTTTTGACTGAAGATTTTTACCTTCAAGTAACGTTTACAAGGGTTGTTAATATGGAATCGATATTAGAAATTGAAACTGAT
>Ga0182078_10555081_pt1 | contig 10180 bp, 10 predicted proteins | sample 071ome_15_FD_127749 | JGI IMG/M metagenome (GOLD analysis project Ga0182078, IMG submission 127749) | Metatranscriptome of coastal salt marsh microbial communities from the Groves Creek Marsh, Georgia, USA - 071409BT metaT (Metagenome... | ecosystem: Environmental > Aquatic > Marine >... | reverse complement strand
GCTAAACGTATGTTCTTCACCCCGACAGATCGATCCTCGTCGCTTCCGTTCCCGCGCGCGTCCAAGCGTTTTTCTAACCGCGGGCGAACCACCCAGCATATCCACAAAAGATACACGCCGCCGCATCGCAACTTTCCCTCTCATCCACTCGTTCGTCCGTTCTTCCCGGCGCGTCGAGAGCCATCGTCGAGAGCGCGTCATCGCAGTCATCGCGTACCTTTGCAATCGTCGCGTGCATCGTCGCGTGCATCGTCGAGAGTCGTCCGCGAGTGACGCGCGCGTTGTTCGAGACTGCGGCCGCCTTCTTCTCCCGTCGCGGGATCCACACGTGTCGACTTGACCGTTCATGACTCAAGTATTGTTATGGTCTAGAGTGTATAGTCATACAGAATGTGTGAATCGTCGCGCGACAACCCTCTGTTGAGGTCTTGTCATCCATCCCGCCGCCGTTGTCGACGACGACCAGCGACACAAAGCGACGACGACAGCGACGACAACGACGACGACGACGACGACACACCATGGCACCGATGGAGATTGGATACTGGGCCATCCGAGGTCTCGGTGCGCCGGCGCGAATGATGCTGGCGTACGCTGGAGACACGGTTGAGTATAAAGATGTGCGGTACACGGACCCGATGGAATGGTTTGGAAAGCGCAAGCCAGAGCTCTTGGTGAAGAACGCGATGGCGAACCTGCCGTACGTCGTCGATGGCGAGCGGGTGGTGGTGCACTCGAACGCGGTCTACGAATATCTCGGGATGAAGACGGGCGTGGATGCGTTTGAGAACGACGACGGGAGATGGGACAACGCGCAGGCGTGCTGCGAGGCTTACGACTTGAGGAATAGTTTGGTGGACATGGTGTATCCGTCGAAAAAGTCGACGAGAAGCATGGATGAGTACAAGGCGAACATTGCGCCGTACCTGTCGACCGAGGTGCCGACTTACTACGGCAAGTTCCAGGCTTGGTTGGAGCAGAGAAAGACAAAGTTTTTGATCAAGGACACCGTCTCGTCCAGCGACTTTCATTTGTGGGAATTGATCGACCAGCATGAAGTCATCGCCGAGAAGGAGGGTCTTTCGTCGCCTCTCGAAGCTTTCCCGCGATTGAAGACGTATTATGCCGATTTTAAGGCTTTACCGCAGTTGCAAAGCTATTTTGCGAGCGACGCACACGCTCTCGCGATGAACTCCGCCGCAGGCGGCGCACACGTTTTTTAGGGCGTTTCTTAGTCTCCAAGGCAACATTTCTTGTCATGATCTAATTCTTTCATTCATTCACACACGTCGCCACTACCGTATATTGATGTTTTGTTAGATATTAGACTGCGCCACCGCGGGCAAGCGCCTTCATCATGAACGGAACCACAAAACGTGTCGCGAGCTTGAACATACCGAGCGCCATGGCCCCAAGAACAGATGCGATGACAGTCCCTTGCATCACGCGATCGACCCACTTTCGCTTCTCAATGTCACTGAAAGACCAATCTTCCTTTTGTAACATTTGAATGGTGTTCGGCATGAACAGCCACGGCGCAAGTTTGTGGAAAATAGAGTCGATGATGAGGGGCAAAACGAACGTCAAAAATCCTCCATCAAAGCTCCTTGACAGCGTCACTAACGACTTTGCATCCGTCGCGCGTCTTTTGGTGTACGTCGGGAACGCGATATTCGTGTCCCCATCGGCTTCATCCAATGCATCCATCAAGACTCTGACGTCTTCCCAAGCCGAGTTGACGCCAAGTCCAAAGTATGGTTTCACCGTGTGTATGGTGTCACCCATGAGAGCGGCTTGTCCTCGCATGTTAAGGGACTTGTCGACGTAGCCGAAAGATGGAAGTCCGAAAAACTTGCTCTTGGCCATCGCAGTGATGTCCTCCTCGCGAATCCAGTTGTTGAACATCGGAAATTGCTCCTTGAAGAACTCTTTCAGCGACGCTGCGTCGCTCAGTTTGATGCATGTCTCCTCATCGTCCGGTTTGACGAGCATAATTCCAATCAACAAGCCTTCTTTGGTCGGCAGACATTCGAGAGCGACGCCCGCTTTGGTTCGAGCGCTGTAGTTGAGATCCTTTCGCATGTTGTCTGGCAGGTAGATTGGAATAGTCTTGTAAACGCGCGCATTCGAGTTCGGAAACTTGATCACCTTGGTGCTGCACGCAGGGTTGGCATCCATCTCCTTGACAACAGCGGATCGCATCGTATTTCCTTCCGCACCAAAGACGACCGGCGTGGTCACTTCGGCGACCGGCTTGGCCGTCAGAAGGTCGCAGTCCTCGGCGCACTCGCCACGTTGAAGCTTCACGCCCCCATTCTCTTGGAATTCGCACTTGAGACAGGCTGCATTGTACTGAATATTAACTTTATCAGAATACTTGGCTTCGATTTCTTCCACCAAAACGCTCACCAACCGGTCTCGTTGGATCACCTGCGTGTCGTACGCCTTGTTCGCCAGACGTTCCTTCGGTTCGCCATCAGGACCCCAGTCCATGCGTCCCTTTACGACGGCGCATTTATCCAACACCGCATCCAACGCACCGACATCACGCAGCACGCTTTGACCGCGCCCACTCAAACCAACGTTATACGACCTAGACGGATCGCCCCACTCCGAGCTCGAACTCGCTGGCGGTCTCTGCAACCTCTCCCAGACTTCGATGTTCGCCCACCCGCGTCGCGCGAGCGCGATGGCGGCGAGTAAACCCGTCGGACCACCACCAACGATCACCGTCGACGGCGGTCGCTTATCGTGCGCGCGCGAGTCGGCAAGCGCCGCGCGCACGACGCGCTTTCTTCGCGCCGCGTTGTTGGATTGATGACGTAACGGCGTTCGTCTCGCCCGCGCCGCGACGGGAGCGGGGACGGCGTTCGCGAGCGAATGCGTCGAGGCGAACATGGTGACGTTCGATGCGTCGTTCTGAGCAGTCCGAACGTCCGTCGGTAGATCACGATGTGGTCTCGCGACGGCGCGGATTGACGTTCGTTACGAAAACCAATTCCGAAGAAAAAGTAGCGAGAATGCGCAGAGAACGTCAGAAGGAAGCGACAGGGGACGAAGAGGATGGCGAAGAGCGGACCGAAGAAGCGGTACGAGGAGAACAAAAAGAAGCTCGAGTTTTTATCTCGCTCGGTGAACGTGCCGGTGGGCGTGCACTTCTTGTTGCGACTCATCGTCAGACGAAAGACTGCCGTCTGGTGGCACTGGATGCTGTTCTTGATCACCGCGTTCGCGAGTCGGTTGTCGTTTACGTCTCTTCAGTCGTGGGCGAAACCATCGTTTGGACCGAACGGAGAGCTTTTGGACGGCGGGGAGTCTCTCAGCGGTGGGTTGACGGAGTATTATCAAGACTTGATCTACGTCAGCGCGTTTGCACTCGTGACGAGTACGTACTCTGATTGGTTCTGGTTGAGCATCTTGATCGTTCCCGGTGTCGCGACGTACATGATTGCGACAAAGTTCGTGATTCCGTGGTTCTTATCGGCCAAAGAAGAGTCTGTCGCTCCGATGGAGACGAAAGAGGAGAAACGTAGGAGAGAACGACAGGAGCGTAGAGCGGCGAAACGCTTCAGGTGAGCCGCGCTCTCGCATGTCAACTTATCAACAAGTGGTAGCCTACAACTTTTAATCGGATTGACAAATCACCTAGACTTGAAATTTTTGCGAAGCTATGATTTCACCTACGTCTTGTAGATAATGCCCGAGCGATGTTATGAGGAACGCGATGCTACTTTTGCTCTTGAGCCGGCTGACATGCGAGCTTCGGGAGCATCTTGCATGCATATTCTCGGCAGCCATGTGCACTCGACTCACCAGTGCGCGTCTCGAAAATGTCTTATCCGCAAAGTGTGAGATGGATGCGATTCTCTCGCTCGAATTTTGCGTACTCGAGGCGAGTTGCCTCGTCAGATTCCGTCTGTGCGTCATGAGCGCGAGATTGGATGTGGCAAGATGATCCACCAATTGCTTGTGCGCCCTCTGAAGTTCGTCTTGTTCGCGTACGATGTGCGTGATTTGCGTTTGCAGTCTTTCGTTGGTGTCGACGAGCACCTTATAGCGATCAATCAAATCCACGACGTTCTCGAAAGCCGCTTCCGTCCCGACATTTGCGCGCGATAAACACATTTGGCTCGTCTGAAGCAGGTATGTAAAGTATACAGACTTGGCCTCTATCTGCAGACTAACATCGATGGACTCAGATCGAATGGCACTTAAAATGGCTCGCGATCGCGCCGTTTCGAACTGACAAACGAGGAAAATGTGAAGATCACGCTCCAAGCTCGCTTCGGCCCTCTTACGCTTTTGCTCTGCTTGATGCAGGATGCTCTGACAATCATCGACATTCTCCTTGGCGGCGCGCTTCTTCTGGTCTCGTCTCCTCTCTCGAGAAACGAAACGCTTCTCTCGTGCGGTCCGCTCTCTTATCTTTCGCTTGAGCAAGTCATTGAGCTCGCGTTCTCTTTCTGTTGCATCCCTCAAGTGTTTGACATCAGCCTTCGGTACGGTGAACATAAACAGAAGCGTTCGCGTGGAAAGATGCGCGTGTAGAAACGTATGTGTCGATCCACCAGCTAGCGCATCTTCTTTCACGTTCGCCACTATTCGAGCGCGAAGTCGTGTGCGGTGTGATATATAGAATGACGCTTCTACGCCCCGCATGGATACTAAATTTGGATTTTTGTTTATTCAACAACACTACTGTAGACTGAATTGGGCGCTCCTCCCACGCTCACGGGTCTTGTTCGCGCAGATTGAGATCGACGCGTGGGAGAGAAAAGAACTCTGTGAATCGTCCCATGGACATTGGCAGGGCCGTTTCGACGCCATGTCCCAAACCGTTTACTTCTAGCAGCCTTCGCTCGGCGACATTCTCCTCTGAGTCGCCATCTTGGCGCATAAATTGCGAAGCCATCTGCATCCATCGCGCCGAACTATCTACTGGAGAAATATCATCATCGTGGCCGTGAATGACGTAAGCCGGGCACGTGACCGTGGGGTACTCGGGATGAGTTGCGGCATCGGCCCGAAACGCCTCGGTGAACACCACGCCATACTTGGCCTCGAATTTATCGAGAAGTTGCTCGAGTCCCCACGTGGGCGCAAGCAAGAAGATTTTCTCCGCACGACCTCTGTTCTTCTCGGCGTAGAGCGCCGCGACAAGCGCCCCGGTACTCGTCCCGATGAGTCTCAACGGTCTACTTTTGTCGCCCGCTTCCACCGCCGCCGTCAACTTTTCCAAAGCGCTAGAAATGGTAAAGTTCGCGTCTCCATTCACCAAATCTGGCGCCTCCAACTCTATTCGCACCGTCCCCAACGCATCCGCGAGATACATGCGCGCGAACGAGTCGTTCACCCCGCTCAACAAGTCGTGCACGTACACGTACCGATAGCACCTCAACTCTTCCAAACGCGCCTCCTCCGCCAATCGCGCCGCTTCCGCCTCTGCGCGCAGCGCCTCCTCATCCGGAGGATTGTTCATCTTATTACTCCAGCTCGAGATCCAATCGCTCGCCGACTTGGAATTATTCACGGCGTTAATCTTTTCGAGCTCGGCGTACAACTCCTCATCCGAGCGTCCGCTCTCGCCCTCCTCTCCGCTCGCCTTTCGTCGCGTCGGCGTCGTCGCCCGACGATTCAGACGTGTTTCGCGCGCGCGTCTCTGCGACGCGCGTCTCGTCGTCGGGGCGCATCGTGTCGCGGTCGCGAGCATGCGGACAATACGCGGTCGCGAGCGCTGTTTAACAACGGGTGCTGTGTTCGGATATCACGCGAGCGTGTGCTACAATGGAGGGAATGTGCGTCATTAAAAGACAAACAATTATACTGGTACGGCGCCGGCGAGCTTACCCGATTCGACGGTTTGCTTGACGTGTTCGCGCGCCCACAAGTCGTAGTGCACGATGTCGTCGAGCGTCGGATCGAGGACGAGGTCGTTCTTGTGCGCCTCCATGGCGAGGTCGATCGTCTTGTAAATGTCGAAGTAACCAATCTTCTTGTCCAAGAACATGGCGACGGCTTGCTCGTTGGCGGCGGAGAAGACGCCAGTCATGGTACCACCGGCGCGGCCGGCGGCGTAGCCCATGGTAAGGGACGGGTACTTCTCGACGTCCGGTTCGCGGAAGGTGAGGTCGCCCATCTTGACGAAGTCGAGGCGCGGCCAGGTGACTTCGGAGCACTCGACGCGGTTCGGCCAAGACATGGTGTAAAGGATCGGCAAGCGCATATCCGGCCAGCCAAGTTGACCGAGAACAGAGCTATCGGCAGTTTCGACCATGGAGTGTATGATTGATTGCGGGTGAATGATGACGTCGATGTTGTCGTAAGAAGTGCCGTACAAGTAGTGCGCCTCGATGACTTCGAGCGCCTTGTTCATGAGCGTGGCGCTGTCGCACGTAATCTTGGCGCCCATGTCCCAGTTCGGGTGCGTTGTCGCCTTCTTGTGCAAAGCACCCGGATCAGAAACGGCGAGCTCTTGCATCGTCTTGAGGTCCATATCACGGAAAGCACCACCGGAAGCCGTCAAGATGATGCGACGCAAAGCGCCCTCCGGCATGCCTTGAATGCACTGGAAAAGCGCGCTGTGTTCAGAGTCAGCCGGAAGAATCTTCACACCGTGCTTGACCGCCAACGGCACGATGGCCGGACCACCAGCGATGAGCGTCTCCTTGTTCGCCAAGCAGATGTTCTTACCCGCCTCAATCGCCGCAACCGTCGGCGGCAAACCGGCGCAGCCGACGATACCCGTCACCACAGAGTCGCAGTCCGCGTGTCTCGCGACTTCAATCATACCGTCGCCACCGTACATAATTTCCGGCGCATCCGAACCCATGCTCTTCAACGCCTCCTTAAGCGCCGCCACATCCTCACCATTTTGTACGCTCACGAGCTTCGGCTTAAATTTTTGGCACTGTTCCGCTACCAGCCCGACGTTGCGCCCCGCGCTCAGCGCCACGACCTCAAACTTATCCGGGTGTTCCTCGCAAATATCGAGCGTCTGCGTCCCGATCGAGCCCGTGGACCCGAGCAGGGAAATCTTCTTCACGTTTCCGTTCCCGAGCGGCGCCACGTTCGCCGGGACTTCCGCGCGTCCGGGCCAGCATGCGCCGTATCGGTTTTCGTTATTCGCCGCGGCGCGAACCTCTGCGATCGAACCACGGGATGTAGACTTGTTCTTCTTCGTCGCGCGGAGAGCCCGCGTCGCGCTCGTCGTCGTCGTCGTCAACGTGATACTCGCCATGATTTTCGTCGTCCGCTGTATTCGATACGTCCACGCGTCGTCGTGTGTCGCGCGCTCGTCGAGCGACTCAGTCCTCTGGGTTGTCACGGCGGCAGTCACCCTATCCACTCAAACCCAGATGTCCGAATTCGGACATCTGGGTGGAACGAGTCCGTCCGTCCGTCGGTCAGTCAGTCGACCGGTTTCTCGACGCACGCGACGACGACGACGACGACGACGACAGAGCGCGACGAGTCGGTGGTCGAGCGCCGCGAGAGGAGAGAGAAGCGAAGAGGGCGGCGATGATTAATCTGTTCGCGGCAAAGGTAGGGGGCGAACGACGCGATGCGTGCGCGTGAAACAGTGCGACGTTTGGTTGGGATACAGAAATGGGAAACGAGCGAGAGACTGACACGAAGACGGAAACGGAACGTAGGCGAAACAAGAACGCGAGGCGGCGGAGAGAGCGGCGAGCGGAGGGGCGGCGTCGCGACAATCGAGCGCGGAGGTGAGAGTTGCGAAAGGTACGTTCTGGTTGTTGTGAATTTTTGTTTATTCGTTCGTTTGTTTCTCGCGTCCTCGAAACAAAGAGACTGACGCGTGATTCCTTTGGATGCGCACGCGGTGTAGACATTTCTGAATTGGCGCTTCCAAAGACGATGGCGATCGAATTTCCGAATGGGAGAGACGATTTGATGCATTTCATCATCAGTGTCAAACCGGATTCGGGGTACTACGCGCACGGGGTGTTCAGATTTACCTTTGCGGTGCCCGCGATGTACCCGCACGAACCGCCGAAGGTTCGATGCGAGCAAAAAGTGTACCACCCAAACATCGATCTCGACGGGAACGTTTGCCTTAACATTCTCAGAGAAGATTGGAAACCGGTGTTATCCATTTCTAGCATCTTGTTCGGGTTATCTCTGCTGTTCGCCGAGCCGAATCCGCACGATCCGCTGAACAAGGAAGCCGCTGAGGAACTCGTGCGCACGCCTAGAAACTTTGAGCTCAACGTGCGAAGAGCCATGCAAGGCGGGTACGTCGGGTCGCATAAGTATTCCGCCGTGTTGCGATGAGCAAACGGGCTTCTCGGGTTGTACGTTTTTAATCACGCCATTGTTGGGCGCCCTATAGGTAGTCAACACACCGCGGTTGATTTTGTAGTCGACGCAACGCGACATTTAGACCAATCTCCAGCTTCTCGCTCAAGCCCCCCACGCTACAATCGACACAAACCACCACGTTGAAGAACGATGTCCGGCATGGTATCCACCGTGCTCGCGGCGCACGTGAGCCGCGCGTTGAAAATCTCCAATTCCGAGCGCGCGTCGGCGGCGTCGCCCTCTTCGCGACGCGGCGTCGCGATCGTCGTCACGCATAGCTCGAGCGAAGGAGGCGCGTCGTCGACTTCAGGTGCTGATGATGACGACGAACCGGGCTCGATCCCGTCCGAGGCGATGATGGAGTTCGCCGAGGCTGGGTTCCCGTCGGATGAGGATGACGTCATGGACCCGCGCGCGAGAGACCGGGCGATGAACCGCGTCGTCGACGAGATTCAAGAGCTTAACAAGGCGGAGGAGGAAGTGCTGACAGCGGCGTTCGACTTGGTGGAGAAGCTCATGCCTGGTTCGACAAAGGGATTGAACAAGAGTGCGGGTGAGGAGGTGGAGGACGCGTAGAAAGTACTTTGTATTCGACGTTAAGCTGCTAATAAACGCGAAAAAACGAAAACGGTTTACCCTCCTCTAAGAACGCGGGCGACGTCGAGCTGACGCTCCAAGTTGAAGCACTGCACGTTCGCAAAGCCACGAACGAGCGAGTACGCCATTTCGTATCGAGTTCCGTCGACGATGGATAATTCTTCGACGAGACGAGAGCTGAAATCTTGGAATCGCTGTTTCGCGCGCCTCGCCTGCTCCTCTTTGAGCGCCAGTTCGTCTTCATTCTTGGACGGGCGCTTTCTCAAAGCGGCGAGTTGGCGGTCGAACGCGTCCATGTCCTGCATGTAGGCCCGTCGCTTGGTGACACAAGCCTTGTACGCCGGTAACTCGTTGGTGCGATGACGCGCCGGCTCTAAAATGTTCCAATCGAAAACCTCCTCGGTGAGCGGGGTGCAGCGTTGGACGAGAGCCTCCGCGATGTCTACCATTTTACACGCCTCTCGCATCGCCGCGTCCCTCGCGACGGATGGAGCGCCAGCCCATGTGTTGTTCTTGTCACCTGTCTCAACCAGTAAGCGGATAAGCTCGGCGAGTCGTTTGCTCTTCTCAAACACCTTACGCTGTGCCTCCTTGTACGCCGCGCCGACGGCGCATATTTCTTCTAAAAGATTTTCCTGCTTTTGGATACATTCCCACAAACCAGTAAACTCATCATCCTTCATCTTTTCCGCCGCACCGAGATTTTGCAAAAGTCTCTGCGACGTTCTACGAGTCGCCGCGCTAAATTTGTACCCGATGCCCTTCTTTGCCGGCTCTTCGACCACGTTCGGATTGGATGGCATGGCGCTTTCGCCGCGACGAATGCTCTTCACAGTTACCATGCCTGGAGCGTGATGAGCGCTCGACGCAGTCTCCTGCAGACGGCGTAACAGCTCCTTACCACCCAGCGGTTTGGCTTGCGTTCTCGCCTCTCGCGCAGCTGTCGTTTTCTCCTTCAACTGCGCCCCGAGCGTGGTAATTTTCGCTGTGGCCACGGCTAAGCGTTCACTAAAGACAACATCCTCGTGTCCCTCAAACGTAGAAGACCCACCTGTTCCACTACCAGTTGTCGCTTTGATGACCGCCGACGCCGTCTCATTCATCCTCTCCTCCGGACTCACATGCTTTGGACGTCTCGTTGCCAACGCGCGTTCATGCACATCCTCGGACGCTGCCTGCTCCGCGCTCAGCGAAACCGGACTCCTCGCGTCGCCCTCCCCGGCATACGTCACTGCCGCCGGCGACGGCGGCGCCGCGATCGCGC
>Ga0182078_10520357_pt1 | contig 10210 bp, 12 predicted proteins | sample 071ome_15_FD_127749 | JGI IMG/M metagenome (GOLD analysis project Ga0182078, IMG submission 127749) | Metatranscriptome of coastal salt marsh microbial communities from the Groves Creek Marsh, Georgia, USA - 071409BT metaT (Metagenome... | ecosystem: Environmental > Aquatic > Marine >... | reverse complement strand
GCGCGATTGATCCCCATGCGTGGCTTGACCCTGACAATGCCGCCCTGTGGCTGACTGCGATTGCCGAGGAATTGGCGGCTGCAGACCCCGACCATGCACAGACATACCTCAGAAATGCGACAAACGCCGCGCGGCAGGTGGAAGATCTCGCGGATCAAATCGAGGCGGATTTTGCGGCAACGCCGCCGCCCGCCTTCATCGTGTTCCACGATGCTTATCAGTATTTTGAAGATGCGTTTGATATTTCCGCGCAAGGGGCCATTAGCCTGTCAGATGCAAGCGCCCCTTCGGCGGCGCGCCTGTCTGAAATTCGCACGATTGTGGCCGAGCAGGGGGTCGAATGCCTGTTCGCAGAGCCACAATTCGACCCAGATATCCTGAGCGCCGTGGCCGATGCGGCCCCTGTCTCAATCGCGGTGATTGACCCATATGGCGGGCATATCCCCACGGGTGTCGATTTCTACCCCGCGCTTTTGCAGGATTTGGCGACAGGTATTTCGGGCTGCAAGGGCTAATGGCCTAGCGTAGGCCAAGCCGCTTTTTGAGGCTGCGCTTCCAGCGGAACATCAGATGCACGCGCCGCGCATGGCGCAAATCTGCTGCGGTGACGGCGGGGCGCTTGGTGACCGCAATGCGGCGCAAGATCGTCAGGCTGCCTGCGCGCGCCTCAATTTTGAAATCCGGGTTATGGGCGAGGAATGTGTCAATCGCCCATCCCACGCCGGGGAATGCCGCGCCGTGATCATGCAGGGCAATAACGCCACCTTTGGTGACGCAATCGGCCCATTGCAAATCCACAGTGACGTAATAGTGACGATGGTCGCCATCAATGAAAACGAAATCAAACATCTGCCATGATGCGCGAGCAGGATCGATGAAATCTTGGGTCACACCTTTCCAAAAGGTGACCAGATTGGGGTCAATCCCTGCCGATATCAGGTTGCGGGTGATGATATTTTCTTGATCGGGGTAATAGGTCAGCGGATCAATCACAAAAAAATCTGGGCGGGCATCGGGCGCGTATTGCCCCATCATCTCTTTCAATGTGCCGCCCGCCGCGGTGCCAATTTCCAAATGCGCCCCTGAAAATGCAGAATTTTTCAAGGTTTCCATCAAAAGTGCGCGCTCTTCTGTGGTGCATTCGGATTCAAGCGTGGTCGCGCTAGGTCTGGCCATTGTGATATTTCCCCGTAAATCTTGTCTGCGGCATTGCGCGAATATGGCAACAAGTCAAGCGTGCCACCCTTGCAGCCCCTGTCCTGCAAGACTAAGACTCTTGGTAACATTTCGATGATACAGCGCCAAAACAGCAATTAACCCCAGTTGAGGATGCACCATGAAAGATCCGATTGATACCTACATGAACACGCTTGTGCCTATGGTGGTCGAGCAAACCTCGCGCGGGGAGCGGGCCTATGACATTTTCTCGCGCCTGCTGAAGGAACGGATCATTTTCATCTCTGGCCCAATCCATGACGGCATGTCGAGCCTGATCGTGGCGCAGCTTTTGCACCTTGAGGCCGAAAACCCTTCAAAAGAGATTTCGATGTATATCAATAGCCCCGGTGGCGTGGTGACATCTGGCCTGTCGATCTATGACACCATGCAATATATCAAACCAAAGGTCTCGACTTTGGTGGTGGGGCAGGCGGCCTCGATGGGGTCGCTTTTGCTAACGGCAGGTGAGGCGGGCATGCGCTTTTCCCTGCCCAATAGCCGCATCATGGTGCACCAGCCCTCAGGCGGGTATCAAGGTCAGGCGACCGATATCATGATCCATGCACAAGAGACGCAAAAGCTGAAAGATCGCTTGAACCAGATCTATGTGAAACATACGGGCCAGAAATTCGAAAAAGTGGTCGAGGCGCTTGAGCGTGACAATTTCATGGATGCCGAACAAGCCAAGGCTTGGGGTCTGATTGACCAGATTGTGGAAAGCCGCGCAGCCTTGGAAGAAAAGTAAGAATGGCACGGGCGGGGCAGATATGACCTCGCCTGATGCAATTTGGCGTTGTGGTGGCGGTTTTGCTGTTCTACGCTATAAGCCAAAGATGAAACAGGCGCAGATAGTTTGCGGCAGGGGCCGTTCCTGCCGAACCGTTCGAAGGTGATTGAGATGGCAGATTCCGCCAGTGGCGACTCGAAAAATACGCTTTACTGCTCGTTTTGCGGCAAAAGCCAACACGAGGTTCGCAAGCTTATTGCAGGCCCGACAGTGTTCATTTGCGATGAATGCGTTGAGCTTTGTATGGATATCATTCGTGAGGAGACGAAATCCTCAAGCTTGAAATCCACTGACGGCGTGCCAAGCCCGCGCGACATTTGCGCGGTTCTCGATGACTATGTGATCGGCCAAGAGCATGCAAAGCGCGTGCTGTCTGTTGCGGTTCACAATCACTACAAACGCCTGAACCATTCGGATAAATCCGAGATTGAATTGGCGAAGTCCAATATCTTGCTGATCGGCCCGACTGGCTGCGGCAAGACCCTCCTCGCGCAAACCTTGGCGCGGATCTTGGACGTGCCGTTCACGATGGCTGATGCAACCACCCTGACCGAAGCGGGTTATGTGGGTGAGGATGTCGAAAACATCATCCTTAAGCTATTGCAGGCCTCTGAATATAACGTGGATCGTGCGCAGCGCGGCATCGTCTATATTGACGAGGTCGATAAGATCACGCGCAAATCTGACAATCCCTCCATCACCCGTGATGTGTCGGGCGAGGGGGTGCAGCAGGCCCTTCTGAAAATCATGGAAGGCACCGTTGCCAGCGTTCCGCCCCAAGGGGGGCGCAAACACCCGCAGCAGGAATTCTTGCAAGTCGACACGACCAATATCTTGTTCATCTGCGGCGGCGCTTTTGCGGGCCTTGAGAAAATCATCGCGCAGCGTGGCAAAGGGTCGGCCATCGGTTTTGGCGCCGATGTCAAAGACAATGACAGCCGCGGTGTCGGTGAAATGTTCAAGGAACTTGAGCCAGAAGATCTGTTGAAATTCGGCCTGATCCCCGAATTTGTAGGCCGTTTGCCCGTGATCGCAACGCTGACCGATCTTGATGAGGCGGCTTTGGTCACCATTTTGACCGAACCGAAAAACGCGCTTGTGAAACAGTATCAGCGTCTTTTTGAACTGGAAGATGTCAAGCTGAAATTCACCGATGACGCCCTGAGTGCGATTGCCAAGCGTGCGATTGAGCGTAAGACGGGTGCACGCGGCCTGCGCTCAATCATGGAAGATATCCTGCTCGATACCATGTTTGAATTGCCAGGCGCGGAAGGCGTGTTGGAGGTTGTGGTCAATGATGAGGCCGTGACGTCAGACGTTCAGCCCTTGATGATCTATGCAGAGCGCAAAAAGGATGAGGCCGCCTCCTCGGCAGGTTAAGGTTCAGCGCATCCAATAGCCTGCATTGCGCAGTCTGTTTCGAATAACCTGCTCCTTTCGGGGCAGGTTTTTTTGATCGAACAGGGCCCGCGCCTCACGCCCTTTTCCCTGATAAATCAGCCGCTTGAAGGGGGCATATGCCTTGAGAACCTTTTTGTATTTCTGGGGCGCTGTGATCGCCTCTAAGGCCTCTACCACGGCATCGCTTTCCCGCGCATATAGCAATGGGATTAAGCGGTAGTGGCAGGAATGGCTGCCATCAAGATATCCTTGTGGCAGGGCCTCTGCCCCCCCGCCGAAGGAGTGAATAACCAAGGGAAGCGCCACTTGATCCAGCCACGGATCAAGCGATTGACAGGCAAGTTCAGGCAAATCGCGGTCGCGGATTGTGCAGGCATATTCTGCAAACCGCGCCCCGAATTGCGTGGCTGAGTGATAATAGAAAAATCCCGCATTGAAATACGGGTAATGGCGCCAACAGTCAGGCGGATATGCGGGGTTGACGGCTGTCGCCATATCAAGCCCAAACAGCCCATAAAGCGCGCCCCAAATGCCCGCATAATCGGGCCCGTAAAGGGGCAGTTCAGGCCAAGTGCCGCTGACCCGCAGCGAGGCAGAGGGGCGGCTGAAATCAAAAGGCACATTGCGCACCTCGTCCGTGATCAGCGTATCACTGTCAAAGAAGAGGAAAGGCCGCCCATCGGGCATCGCGCTTAACGCTTCGATCTTATTGCCGTAGGGGTAGGGCGCACCAAAATGGCGGTTTTCAAACGGTAAGATCTCCGCCCCTAAATCGCGCAACAAACCCTTGACCTGAGGGTCGTTGATGCGCGGGTCTTTGGGCCAAAGCGGCCCGGGCTGCGGTTCGGCCACATAGAGCTTGCCTGAAAAACGGGGGGAATAAGCGCGCAAAGACAGCGCGAGCAGCGCCGCCTCATATTGCCACCGCCCCGCTTGGGCAATGATGACGATGTCAAAATTCTGCTCAGACGCGGGGTGCGCCTGTGATGTTTGTGCTTTGGCCATATGTCCCGTAACCCTTTGGACACCTTATGCTTAGGCCCGTTTCCCTGCGCTGTCACGAGGCAAATCACCGAGCCGCCCTTGGCAAGCCCGTTTCGCACTGCGATAGAGGGGCAAGACGCACGACAAAAGAGGCATGGGCAAATGGCCGCCATCATTTTCGACCTAGACGGCACGCTGATCGATGCGGCGCCTGATATTTGCGCCACCGCCAATACCGTCTTGGCCGAGGAGGGGGCCGCCCCCATCAGCCTTGAAGAGACAAAGTCATTTATTGGCAATGGCGCGCGCGTCTTTGTCGAGCGGATGTCAAAGCTGCGCAACCTGCCTGAGGCGGGGTTTGAGGCGCGCTACCGCCGATTTCAACAGGTCTATGTCGAGGCGCATGATCACACCGTAATTTACGAGGGCGCATTGGCCGCGCTTGATGATTTGCGCGCGGCGGGGCATCGTTTGGGCCTGTGCACCAATAAACCGCTGCTGCCCACGCAATCGGTTTTGGCGCATTTCGATCTGGGTGGTTATTTCGATCATGTTATCGCGGGCGATAGCCTGCCGCAGCGTAAACCAGACCCCGCCCCTTTGCAGGCCGTGGTCGCGGCGCTTGGGGTTTCGCCTGTGATCTATGTGGGCGATAGCATGACCGATGCGCTGACTGCCAAATCGGCAGGCGTGCCGTTTCTGCTTTATACGGAGGGCTATAATCATGGCCGCTTGGCCGAGATGGAGCGCGCTGCAACCTTCAGCCATCACCGCGATATGGCCGCGCAAATTCAGTCAATTTTGGCCTGTGAGGCCTAAATCAAACCACCAAGTCCATGAGGGGGAGAATGGTGGGCGACCCTGGAATCGAACCAGGCATGGGTCTCCCCGGCGGAGTTACAGTCCGCTGCCGCACCTTGCAGCACGTCGCCCGACGCGAGAGGCGGGATAGCCGCCACAGGCCTCAGGGTCAAGGGCAAATGCGCGCTTTTGGCTTGCAGTTTTTCGCGCAGAGTGATCAAGGTCAGCCATGGCAAAAAAACCAACATGGGTGGTGGAAAAGGAACGCGGCGCAAAGGCGGCTGCGGCCGCTACGATTTGGCTGTTTGGACTGCACGCGGTGCGAGATGCGCTGATGAATCCTGCGCGGCAGAAATTGCGCCTGATCGTTACCAAAAACGCACATGACAAACTGGCCGATGCGATTGCAATGGCCGCGATTGAGCCAGAATTGGTGGATCCGCGCAAATTCAACGCGCCGCTTGATCCGCAATCTGTCCATCAAGGGGCAGCTCTCGAGGTTAAGGCGCTCGATTGGGGCAGTCTGGCTGATCTGGCGTTGTCGGATGGTCACGGGCCCGCGCGGCTGTTGCTGCTGGATCGGGTCACAGACCCGCATAATGTCGGTGCAATCCTACGCTCGGCCGAAGTTTTCGGCGCGCGTGCGGTGATCGCCCCCGCCCGCCATGCCGCGCCCGAAACAGGCGCGCTTGCCAAAACGGCCTCGGGCGCGTTGGAGCGGCAACCCTATCTGCGGGTCAAAAACCTTGGTGATGCGATAGAAGAACTTAAGGCGATGGGGTATATCTGCCTCGGCCTTGCGGGCGAGGCTGAAGATGAGATTGACAGCATCGCAGATCAATATCGGGATCGCCCCCTTGCCTTGGTTCTCGGGGCTGAGGGGCCAGGATTACGGGAACGCACCCGTGAACTATGCGACCATTTGGTCAAAATCCCCTTTTTGGGCGAATTTGGATCGCTCAATGTCTCAAATGCGGCGGCAGTCTCCCTATATGCGGTAAGAGCAAAGCCGTAATGAGGAGGGGGTGCCAATGCCCCATGATCGCAAAATTGCCACCTGCTGCTATTGTGGGCGGCGCACGGTTCTGGAACTAACCGCGCGGGGTGGGCATGAACTGGCCTGTGGATCATGTGGCGCGCCTTTGCATGACATGAAGGCGCTGAAACCCCCAAGCGGGTCAGCGAAATATGCGCCGCCAAAACCGCGCTCTGCTGCGGAATTTGGCCAAGGACGCAGAAATTCGCGCAGAAGAAAAAGAAGAAGCTTTGGAAAAAGGCCTTTGGCGAGATTTTTGATCTGGTCGAAGACATCCTCGACTGATCTCACAAATTCGTGGGCGGGTCTTTTTCGCGCGCTGTGCATGCATATCTTTACCACATGCCAACGTGGCTTCGGAACGCCATGTTGGGCAATGTTACTGTCCCTCGTTCCGTAACTTATCGCCTGCGCGCCTTTGGCCCGCAGGCGTTTTTTCAGCGGTTGGCTTTCTCGGAAATCCCGCTTTGGCTTGTGCGGCGCTCAAGCTCGGCAAGGACGTCCGAGAGCGCAACATCGCGCGCGGCAAGCATGACCATCAAGTGATAAATCACATCTGCGGCCTCCCGCGTCAGCGCCGCCTTGTCGCCCTTTACGGCCTCGATAATGGCCTCAACCGCCTCTTCGCCGAATTTCTCGGCGGCCTTTTCGGGGCCTTTGGACAGGAGTTTTGCTGTCCAACTGCTTTCGGGATCGGCGCCTTTGCGGGCTTCGATCGTTTTGGCCAATTGGGTCAGAATATCACTCATGTCTGCCTCATTGGGATACCTGCCTTGGCCATATGCGCCTTGGCTTCGGCAATCGTATAGGTTCCGAAATGAAAAATCGAGGCGGCTAAAACCGCGCTTGCCTTGCCGATGGTCACCCCTTCGACCAAGTGATCCAAATTCCCCACCCCGCCTGAGGCGATCACGGGCACATTCACCGCGTCAGAAACCGCGCTGGTCAGGGGCAGGTTAAAGCCCGATTTAGTGCCGTCCCGATCCATCGAGGTCAGCAAAATCTCGCCTGCGCCTTTTTGGGTGACCAGTTTTGCGAATTCCACCGCATCAATCCCCGTGGGTTTGCGCCCGCCATGGGTGAAAATCTCCCATTTACCTGGTCTGACGGTTTTGGCGTCAATGGCCACGACAATACATTGGCTGCCGAATTTATCGGCGGCGCGGGCCACCACATCGGGGTCAGCCACAGCCGCGGAATTAAAGCTGACCTTATCGGCGCCTGCCAAAAGCAGGTTGCGGACATCTTCCACTGTGCGCACCCCACCACCTATGGTCAGTGGCATGAAACATTGCTCCGCGGTGCGGGTGGCCAGATCATACATGGTGCCGCGGTTTTCATGCGTGGCATGGATGTCTAGGAAACACAGCTCATCTGCGCCTGCCGCATCATAGGCGCGGGCCTGTTCGACAGGGTCGCCTGCATCAATCAAATCCACGAAATTCACACCCTTCACCACGCGGCCATCGGCCACGTCCAAGCAGGGGATGATCCGTGTCTTGAGCATTAGGCGCCCTCACGCAACGCGGCCAAGGCCGCCGCTAGATCAATCGCGCCATCATAGAGCGCGCGGCCCGAAATCGCGCCTGCAATCACGCCTGTGTCGCGCAAGGCGATGAGATCAGCCAATGATGACACACCGCCCGAGGCAATCACAGGCAGTGTGGTTGCGCGCGCCAAGGCCTCGGTCGCCTCGATATTTGGGCCAGCCATTGCGCCATCGCGATTGATGTCGGTGTAGATAATCGCGGCCACACCTGCATCCTCAAAGGATTTGGCCAAATCGGTCACCATGACATCGGTTTCTTCGGCCCAACCACGGGTGGCCACACGGCCCTCGCGTGCGTCCAAACCCACAGCGATTTGATTGGGGAAGTGGCGCGCGGCTTCGCGCACCAAATCGGGGTTTTCCACGGCCACGGTGCCAAGAATGACCCGTGATATGCCGCGCGCAAGCCACATCTCTATCGTGGCCATGTCTCGGATACCCCCGCCAAGCTGCGTTGGCACATCGACATCCGCCAAAATTGCCTCAACCGCAGCGCCATTAATGGGCGTGCCTGCAAAAGCCCCATTGAGATCAACCAAATGCAGATATTCGCACCCCGCGTCCACAAAGGCGCGCGCTTGCGCGGCAGGGTTGTCGTTGAACACGGTCGCCTGTTCCATTTCGCCTTTGTAAAGGCGCACGGCCTGTCCATCTTTAAGGTCAATCGCGGGATAAAGGATCATCTTATCTATGGTCTTTCTAACCGAGGTTACGGCGCCCAATTGAGGAAATTTGCAATCAGGCGCAAGCCCGCCTCTTGGCTTTTTTCTGGGTGGAACTGCGTGCCGATCACATTTGCATGGCCCACAATTGCGGTGACATCGCCGCCATAATTACAATGGGCCAAACGATGGGCGGGGTCGCGCATCTCCATATGATAGGAATGCACGAAATAGGCATGCGCGCCGGTGGCGATACCCTCTAAAACGGGGTGGGGTTGGTCGATGACCAGATCATTCCACCCCATATGTGGCACTTTGAGGGCGGGATCATTGGGTGCGATCTTGCGCACATCACCCGCGACCCAACCAAAGCCTGTGACGGTTTCATATTCATGGCCCTCATTGGCCAACATTTGCATCCCCACGCAAATCCCCAAAAAGGGAATAGCGCGTTTGGTCACCGCTTCGACAATCGCCTCCTCCAGCCCGTCAATCGCGGCGAGGCCGCGGCGGCAGGCGGGAAACGCCCCATCGCCTGGCAAGACGATACGGCTTGCTGTTGCCACATCCTCGGGGCGGTTGCTGACCCGCACCATGCCTTGGCCCGTTTCGCGCGCCATGCGTTGAAAGGCTTTTTCCGCCGAATGCAGATTGCCGCTGTCGTAATCAATCAGAACGGTGGTCACGGCGATTACAGCTTGCCCTTGGTGGAGGGGATTGCGCCCGCACGGCGGGGGTCTTCTTCCACCGCTTCGCGCAGCGCACGGGCAACGGCCTTAAAGGCCGCCTCTGCAATATGGTGGCTGTTGACCCCGTCAAGCTGTGCAATATTCAAGGTGATCCCCCCATGGGTGGAGAGCGCCTGAAAGAATTCGCGCAGAAGTTCGGTGTCGAATGTGCCGATTTTGGGGGCTGTCATGGCCACATTCCATACCAGATAGGGTCGCCCCGACAGATCAAGGGCCGCCCGCACCAAGGCATCATCCATCGGCAAAAGGCAGGCACCGTAGCGGCGAATCCCAGCCTTGTCGCCAACAGCCTCGGCAATTGCGTGACCAAGCGCGATCCCGCTATCCTCGACTGTGTGGTGGTCATCAATGTGCAAATCGCCCTGCGCGCGCAATGTGATATCGATCATCGAATGGCGAGCCAGTTGTTCGACCATGTGATCAAAAAAGCCGACCCCTGTTTTCACATCATAGGCACCAGTGCCATCGAGATTGATCTCAACCTCAATGGATGTCTCGGTCGTGCTGCGGCTGATCTTTGCGCGGCGCATGGGGCATATCCTTATCGTGTGCTGTGTCACAGGGGGCTTATAGGCGGATGTGGCTTTCGTGCCAAGCCCGCCAATGCGCGGGGCAGATTTAGGCGATGTGTCGGTTCTGACACGCAAATCTCGGGCAGATGTGTCCTTTTCTGCCCATTGGTTCAGGGCGCTCGTAAAACCAGAGCGAAATTAATATTTGATCCCTTGCCCCATCACCTTAACTCAACCTCCATGGCGCCATTAATTGTCTAGGGAGGACATCGGATGAAACATACACATAAACTGGCCTTTACCTTGGCCCTGCTCGCAAGCCCCGTTGCGGCGCAAGAGCAGCTTTCCATCGCTACAGGCGGCACAGGCGGCGTTTACTATCCCATGGGGGGTGGTTTGGCTGAGGTGATCAACAACTCCGTTGATGGGTATTCTGCAACAGCCGAAGTGACTGGCGCATCAGTCGAAAATATGGGCCTTGTGGCCACGGGGGACGCGGATCTGGCGATTG
>Ga0182078_10025056_pt1 | contig 10257 bp, 9 predicted proteins | sample 071ome_15_FD_127749 | JGI IMG/M metagenome (GOLD analysis project Ga0182078, IMG submission 127749) | Metatranscriptome of coastal salt marsh microbial communities from the Groves Creek Marsh, Georgia, USA - 071409BT metaT (Metagenome... | ecosystem: Environmental > Aquatic > Marine > Intertidal... | reverse complement strand
GCAAAGGCGCTCAAGCTCCTCGAACCGTACGTGAGAGACGACGATGTCGACGACGATGCGACGTCGTCGTCGTCGGAGCGGCGAACGTTACCGCTGAAGGAGCTGAACGCGCTCCTCGCGACTTCGCCGGCGATTCGCGCGTTGGAAGAGGACGCCGTCGTCATCGACGCGTTGACGTCCAAAGCCGCGCCGCTCGACGACGTCGAAAAGCGCGCGTGGAACTCCGTCAACGCCGAGGAGTGGTTGACGCAATCATCCACGACGACGCTTCCGGCGAAGCGTCCGAATGATTTTTTATGCGCCGTGTTTTCGTGTTACAACGATCCGCGCGCGCCGCCGAGCACCGAAATGTTGTTGACGCTTCGGCTCGCCAAGGATGGGGTAAAGATGGGATTACGAAACGACGCGAGAATCACCGCAGGCGGTCTCACCGCGTCGCTCACCGACGTGTTGGAGAAGATGGATGATTACTTATCCCTCGTCGACGGGTGACGAGCGACGCGCGTAGGTTAGATTTGTATGTTAGACGCGTACCGCCGGTACAAACGCTGTTTCGTCCTCGTCCTCGTCGTCGTCGCTCAACCAACCAACCACACAACCCGACGCGCGCGCACGTCTAAAAGTCATGTCACGCCGCTCGATCGTCGTCGTCGGCGCGGGAAACTCCGCGGGATACCTCGCCCGCGCGCTCGTCGCGGGCGGGCTCGGGGAACGAACCCTCATTCTCGGTGCCGAACCGGTGGCTCCGTATGAACGACCGGCGTTGACGAAGGGATTCTTACACGCGGAAACCCCGCCGAGACTCCCCGGGTTTCACGCGTGCGTCGGCGGAGGCGGGGAAAGGCAAACGCCGGAGTGGTACGCCGAACACGGGGTCGAACTGAGGCTCGGATGCGCGGTGACGAGGGCGGATTTGCGGGAAAAGAAACTGACGACGGCGAGCGGGGAAGAGATTTCGTACGAAACGTTGGTCATCGCGACGGGGTGTGGGGTGATTAAACTCCCCGAAGCGATGGGTGGAGCGCTTCCTGGGGTGCATTACGTTCGCGATAACGCCGATGGGCTCGCGCTGGTGGCGGCGATGGAAAAGGCGAAGAAGGCGGTGGTCATCGGCGGCGGTTACGTCGGATTGGAAGTGGCGGCGTCGTGCGCGACGAGGGGTCTTCAACCCGAAGTCGTGCTCATGGAGCCGCACGTCATGGCTCGGTTGTGGAACGGTGATATCGCAAAGCATTACGAGGCGTTGTACGAGTCGCGAGGGACCAAGTTTCACCGATCGAGCAAGGTGAAGCGCATTCTCGCCGACGCCGACGGCAAGGCGAGAGGCGTTGAATTGGAGAGCGGCACCGTGGTCGAGGCTGATTTGGTCGTCGTCGGCGTCGGTGCCACCGCGCCGTTGGGACCTTTTGAAGGCCAGCTCGAGGGCCCACCGGGTCGACTCGGAGGGATCAAGGTTGACTCCAAATTCCGCGCCTCGGGCGACGGCGTCCAAGCGGGCAGCGTCTACGCCGTCGGCGACATCGCCGCCTTCCCACTCAAGCTCACCAACGAGCTCGTCCGCATGGAGCACGTCAAGCACGCTCGCGACAGCGCTACCCTCGTCGGCAACATCATCGCCGGCAAATCGGACGAAGACTACGACTACACCCCTTACTTTTACTCGCGCGTCTTTGAACACCCCGGATCCGAGCGCGCCGTCAACTGGGTCTTCTTCGGCCTCCAAACCGGCGACATCATCACCGTCGGCGATCTCAACCCAAAGCTCGCCGCATTTTGGATCTCCAACGGCAAATGCGTCGGCATCATGCTCGAATCCGGGTCCGCCGACCAGGTCGCTTCCCTCGCCGGCGCCGTCCGCGGCGGTAAATCCGTCGACGCCGACGCCCTTCGCGCCGCCCCATCCGTCGACGACGCCCTCGCCCTCGTCGTCTGATCGTCGTCTGAACCCATCCGGGGTTTTTATCACATGTAATCTCACGACTTTAACGCTCTACTAAACGCCCGCACGTCGATCCCGGGGCGCCAAAGGAACCGTTTATGAAACGGTTCGGTATCCATTTCCAAATCACACCTACCTCTGCGCGTGACGTCACTTTTTCATTCGCATTCGCGATATACATCATTCGTCACACGCGCGCGCGCGCGACGATCGACCGATCGATCGACCGCGATGACGACGCGACACATCGTGGGTGTCCCATCGTCTCTGTCGACGCGATGCGCGTCCTCGGTGCGACGAACGACGACGACGACGACGACGCGAACGTTCGCGGGAGTGATGACGAGGCAACGACAGAGGGTGGGTGACGCGCCCGCGTCGTGTTTAAACGGAAGCGAGATGATGAGGACGACGATGGCGACGATGGGGTTCGGACGGAGGCGACGCGGGACGAAAGTTGGATCGGCGGCGATGGAGTTGACGACTGGGGAGGGCGAGGATCCGGCGGCGAACGGGAACGCGGCGAAGAAGGGGAGCGAAAACGCGCTCGCGGGGTGGTTGAGCGAAGACTGCGTGCCGAGGAACGACGCGTTGGATAAGGTGATTCTCGCGCTCTTCGTCCCGGCGGTGTTGAACTTTTTAATCATTCCGCTCGTCGGGGCGGTGGATGTGTTTTGGGTCGGGAGGTTGGAGGACGCGGTGGCGTTGGCGGCGCAAGGGGCGGCGAATCAAGTGTTTCAGAGCGCGTTTTGGATTATATCCTTCATCCCGAGCGTCGTCGCGCCGGTGGTGGCGAAAGCGGCGGCGGGAGGTGATGCGAAGGAGTTGTCGAAGAAGATTGGTGAGGGGATTTTCTGCGCCGCGATGGTGGGGGCGATGGGGATGGTTTTGATGTACACTATGCAAGAGCGGTGCTTGGGCATCGTCGGCGTGCAGGCGGGAAGCTCGACGGCGGCGCAAGCGGCGCCGTACGTCGGGTATAGAGCGTTGACGTTCATCCCGGCGATCGTGTCGACGGTTGGATTCGCGGCGTTTCGGGGTACGCTCGATGTGATGACGCCGATGAAGATTACTCTGGCGAGTCAGATGATGAACGTCGTGCTCGATCCGTTGTTGATTTTCGGCTTTGGCGCCGTTAAAGCTTTGGGTGTCGCCGGCGCGGCGATCGCGACGTCCGTGTCCGAAGTATTTTCTGCGTTGCTCTACGTATCCTTGCTCGTCAAGCGCAAGCTCGTGGAGTTTAAGGATATGTTCAGGCCTCCGAGCGCGGCGGCGTTGGGTACCCTTCTCGTCGGAGGCGCCGGCGTGCAGCTTCGCGCCGTGGCTCAAAACATCACCTTCCTCGCCGTCATGCGGGCGATCCTCACCATGGACTCGACTGGTACCGCGGCGGCGGCGCACACGATTTCCTCCCAAGTCTTCCAGCTCGGGGTGATTGCTATTTTGGCGCTCAGCACCATTGCCACCATTTTGATTCCGCAACGCATGAACTCGATGGAAAAGGGCGGACCTCGCGAGGCGAAGAGGGTGGCTGATCGTCTCCTTCTCTGGGGTCTCGTCGTCGGTCTAGCTCTCGCCGTCTTACAAGCGGGCGCGATTCCGTTTTTGGGCATCTTCTCCTCCCTGTCAGAGGTGCAAGAAGCCGCCGTGATGCCGTGTCTCATCGGCGCCTTGTTGCAGCCGCTCAATGGCGTCGTCTTCGTCGGCGAAGGGCTAATGCAGGGCCATCAGGCCTTCTTACGCCTCGCCGCAGGAATGTTCGTCTCCACCGGGGCAATGTTGATCGCTTTACAACTTTACGGTGGAACGCTCGCTGGCGTGTGGTTTTGTTTCACCGTCTTCAACACGAGCCGTCTCTTTTTCGGTTTGCGGCACCACTTCTTCGACGGTCCGCTCGCGCCTCGCAACATCGATGCCACCGTCGCCAAGCTCGAGGCTGAGCTCGACGCGAAGAATCAATAAAATCATCACGTAATAGTTGCATGTTCACGTATTATTACTCGGGGTGGCGACGAACGACAGAGGACGCGAGAGTGAGGCGTCACCCATTACTACTGTACACGACGGTTTTGAATACTAATAGGTAATCTGTAGCGCACGCGTCTCCCCCTTCCTCATTCCCTCGCGCGCTCGATTCGTCCCTTCGCGCGGCTCGATGGGTCTCCTGAGCATAATTAAAAAGGTGCGTTTGCGATCGATCCGCGCGGCGTCCGTGTACGCGTCTTCTCGCGCGTTCGAGTTTGAGTTTGAGTTCGTTGACTCGACAGAGCGCTGACCGACACGTCTCGTGCGTGATGACGCCGCCTTCGACGACGTCAACGCACAGGTTAAAGCGAAAGAACTCGAGCTGCGCGTGCTCATGGTTGGTTTAGATAACGCCGGAAAGACAACCATCGTGAAACGCATCAACGGTGAGCCGATCGATGAAATCTCGCCGACTCTCGGCTTCAACATCAAAACGATGACTTTTGGCAAGTACTCGCTCAACGTCTGGGACGTCGGTGGTCAGAAGACGCTTCGGTCGTATTGGAAAAACTATTACGAGTCGACGGATGCCATCGTGTGGGTGGTAGATAGCGTTGACGCGAGACGTATGGAGGATTGTGCGGCAGAGCTAGAGGCGTTGCTTGGCGAAGAAAAGCTTGCAGGAGCGAGCGTGTTGATATTCGCGAATAAGCGCGACATTGCAGGGGCGATGGATTTGGGTGCGATGTCGTCGCGGTTAGGTTTGGACAAACTCGTGAATAGACACTGGAAGATCGTCGGTTGTTCGGCGGTGACGGGTGACGGTTTGTTGGACGGGTTTGACTGGTTGGTGAACGACTGCGCCGGTCGCATTTATATGATGTCGTAGGGGAAACGTATAACGCCGTAAGGAATCGACTCGCGCCGTGCACATCGGTCGGGCTCATCGGTTCATCGGTGAAAATTAGCTAGTCTTCGTAGCCTTGTAGGAGTACTTAGAACGTCGTAGATTTCGCTCTTCAAACGACAGCTGCGCTTGTTTTGAATCTGACGCATCACGTCACATTTCGTCGCAACTGCACGCCGCGTTCGACATGGCTCCGAAGACGTCCGCGCCAAAAGCCCCGAAAACTATTCTGGACAAGGTCCTCGTCGCCATCGAGCGACTGGCGACGCCGGGAGGTTCTTCCAGACAAGCCATCACGAAGTACCTCAAGGAAGAGTTCGAGTCTGACAACGCCCCCGCGTTGAAACGGGCGCTCACGAAAGCTGTCGCCGACGGCAAACTGATACAAGACGGTCAAAAATTTTCCATTCCGGGTTTGGAGTTTGAAAAACCCGACGATGAGCGCGTGAAGATAGAAGTTTTGCAGGAAGGTTTCGAACACTCGTTCCCGTGCGACAGCGGCTGTCAGGTCACGGTGGATTACGTCGGAAAGCTCGCAGAGACGGGAGAAGTCTTCGATGCTTCCGAGGGTCCTTTTATCTTCAATCTCGGTTACGGTGAGGTCATCAAGGGGTGGGAAGAGGGCGTCATGGGTATGAAGGAGAATGAGAAGCGGCGGTTAACGATACCGCCAAAGCTGGGCTACGGCAAGCGCGGCGATCCACCAGACATTCCGGGCGATGCAACGTTGATTTTCGAAGTTGAAATGCTTCGTTTCGACAAGATGGAGTAGACGTTTCCGTTCGGTCGACTTTTCGGTTCGGGAGAAGTGAGGAATACAGCTGGGAGTAATCCGCGGGACCTCCTCACTTGAAGCCTCACTCAGAGATGCGCGCGTTCGAGTCACTGGTAGCGCACGGTGCGACCTGCTCGCCGCGCATCGCGCGGGAATGCATTCGTTCAGTGTCTCGAACGCAGCCTGTCGCGCGTCGCGCATCGAGATCGTCGTCAGTCACGTCCGGTTCCATAGACGTGCTCTCCTTGACGTTGATTGTCGACGACCTCGTCTTCGCGAATGGTGAGACGAAGATGGGTGTGCTGGGCGGCGGGGGCCCACAGACACTTTTCGGGGCGGCTTTACATCCGCGCACCCCGTCGCTCGGGCTCGTCGCTGGGGTGGGAGAGAACGACTGCCCAAAGGAGTGTCTTCAGTGGCTCACAGAGAGAGGCATCAACACCTCTGGTCTCATCCCGATCGTCGGGATGCCGACGCCGAGAGCCTGGCAAATCACTGAATACGACGGTAGACGCACGCAAGTGTGGCGATTGGATGCCAGCGATGACTTGTACTCAATGTTACGTCCACGGTTTGACTTGTGGCCGGAGCAAGCAAGAGGAGCGATTGCAGTACACTTCGGAGTTAACCCGATGCGGCCCGACGTGGAGCTCGTTCGAGCGCTGCGCGATGCACCGAGCTGCTCGATGATTTCAATTGAACCGTTCACGCACGCCACACGACCGCTGACGGACAATGATCTCGAGGTTCTGTGTTCTCTCGGCGACGTGTTTTCGCCAAACGAGTACGAAGCCAGATCGTTTTGGTCGGACGGCAACAGCCTATCCGTCAGTGAACTCATCGAGCGCATGGTGAATAAGGGAGCAAAAGTCGTCTGTCTTCGAAGAGGGTCAAAGGGAGCGATTGTGTACGATGCGCGAACGAAGGAAGGGTATGAGTGCGCCCCGCTTTCCGCGAATGTCATCGATGAAACCGGGTGCGGAAACGCATTCTGTGGAGGCTTCATAGCAGAGCTCTCAGGTGGCGGCGGTACTGTTCGCGATGCCTTGGCATGGGGCACCGTTGCCGCGAGCATCATGCTCGAGCACGTGGGTGTGCCCATGGAACCCATCGCAACTCACAGAGAGGAAGCGCAGAAACGATTTGCAAAAGCACGGCAATCTGTCAAGCCATTTGAAGTGTAGGTGCATATTAAGATAGGTAGTACAATACAAAAGTGTGTTAGCAATGTTTAGTTTAAACGAATCTATCGACAACGACTATTCCTCGGCTTCGGTTGGATCACCACCCGCGTGGTAGAATGGACTCGGTTGCAGCTCGCGTCTCTTGTCGACGATGACGAGCGGTCGGCACTCGCAATTGGCTGGCCACTTGTGCAAGTGATCCTTCATGGTGGGGCACGGTTCGTGTCCACCGAGACCGTATTCAACCATGAGGTTACACATAAACGCGGAGTGCGTCACGACGACGATGTGATCTTCCGGTCGGTCGAAGCACCAATCCAGAAATTGTCGCGCACGCGCTCGCAATGCCGGTTCCGACTCTCTGTTCTCTTTGCCCGGCTTCCAAAGCACGTCCTCCTCCTCCTCCACTAGAGAAAAGTCGATACCAGGGAACTCCTTTTTGTATTCGGTGAGCGTACGCCTCCGATCGCACGGATTACCGCCAATTTGCTCTCTAACCATTTCCAGCGCGAGAAACTTCTTCCCTTCGCACAGCCTAGTATCGCACCGCAACACCGGTCTCTCGCACGTTTTCATCTCAACTTCCTCCGTGGCCTCCATGAGCACGCACCCTTTGCCACTCTCCGAGCCAAACATCGCCGCCGCGGTCTCCATAGCTCGAGTCAACGGACTCACGACGACGAGTTCGCACTTGCGCAACAGCGCGTCGAACGCGTCGTGCCCGATCCCTTTCCTAAACCATTCGCACTGTTTCCACCCACGCTTCGTCAAGTGCGCATCCGCGTACGCCTCATTCCCATACTCTCTCTATCGCACAGTATTCGTCAGTCCAAACTCCAGTCAAACCGAGAAGCACGCGCGCTCTCCGAAAAACAAAATCTTTCAACCAAAGTCGTCAACGTTTCCGTATCAGTCTCGCGCATCGCACACGCACCGGATCCACCTCCCCAGCCTGATTGTGAAACCCCTCCGCGTGTCGAATGAGGTAGATCGTTTTCGTCGCCCCACTCGGGACCACGGCGACATCTCTATGATTCTCGCTCGGGGGCATGCGGACCCATCCCATGGGAACGCGATAAATGTTTAAACCACTCGTCGTCGTCGTCGTGCTTTTTCTCGTCGGCCCGTCCGTCGTCTCCGTCGGCGGTTTCGCGTCGGAAAATAATCGAAATATTCGTTTCGCCGTCCTCGCGTCCGTATCGACGCGTCCTTCCGTCCGTCGCGTCCGTCCGTCTCGGCGTCGCGGTCTGTGGAATGGAGTGGCTCCTCCAGAGAGAGTCGGCACCGAAAAACGCGTGGACGAGTTTGGTGCCTACCCTCTCCAGTGCGCGACGCCGGGTCACGGACCGCGGATCGACATGGCGGCTTCGGTGGGCGAGTACATCGCGTACAGCGTCGGCGCGTTTCTCGCGTGCGTGAGTAGGGTGAGTAGTGCGACGCGCGACGCGCGACGCGACGCGACGCGACGCGAACGGAGTGGTGCCGTCCTGGTGCCCCTTTGGTTGTGCGTGAATATAAGGAATACCGAACACGGGAGAGACGACGCGACTGACGATGCGCGAACGAACGAACGCGCGCGATGGCGATGTTAGGGAATCACCGGCGTCGGTGCGGCGATTTTGTTTCTCGTGACGTGGGTGGTGTTCACGGTGGCGGGAGTGGAGACGTCGAGTCTGAAGGACACCGTCGCGTTGGAGGCTTGGATTGGATTGTTGACGATGCTTCCGTTTGTCATCTCGGCTAATATTCGAGAACACACGAATTGGGTTATATTAACGTCTTTTTTGCCGTTCCAGGCGGCATGTGTGCCGCTGGGAGCGTTGGCGTTGGAGCGTGTGTCTCCAGCGTATTTGGAGTTGACGTTTTCAGCGCTCATCGCGCTCTTTGTGAGCGAACGCATGGGGTTGTTCAAATTCATCGGGCGTAAATGCCGCGGCGGTGGTGAAGAAAAGAGTGATGGTGGTGGTTCCGTCGAGTTAGTGAGCGCCCCAAGCGAAGGCACGACTGAGGTTGAGGTTACGACTGGAGACGTCGAAGACGCGGAAAACGTCGAAGACAAAGAAGCGAAAATAATATGGTACAAAGAGCCTCGCAAATTTTTGAACGCGCCCGTTGATAACGTCGGATTGACTTACGACGGCACCAACTTTTCCTTCATGTGCGCCTGGGCCGCGGCGGGTTGCATGAGCGGGTTTTTAGGCGGCATGACGGGCACGCACGGACCTCCTACGATTGCGTGTTACACCATGATGAAAGTCTCCAAAGACGTCGTGCGCGCGACGAGCGCCGCGGTGCTCGTCACCGTCATGCTCGTTCGTCTCATTGTATACGCTGTGAACGGATTGTTTGACATTTCAAAGCCTGGCGTGTACGGCGCAAGTGGCGCGTCGGGTCTCGTCGGCGTATTTTTCGGCATTTGGGCGCAAAAATTTTTAGACAAGGATCGATTCACCCAGATATTACTGGGTATTCTCGGCCTCGGCTCGGTCCTCATGCTCTACAAGGGCATTGACGATCTCTGAGCGTCACTGCATTCATCGCGCGATGTAATATCTATCAATCATGACGGACGCCGCGTGGTACCCGCGCTCGCGCGAGCGAGGTGTACACTATGTACTCTCGCCCAACCGCCTCACTTGCCATACAACGCGACTCGCCCTCGAACGCATGCCGGATAAAGCTGCGCAAGTTGCCGCGGCGAAAGCCGCCAAAGAGCGCGGGACGACGCTGTACGGCGAGAAGAAGTACAGAGAAGCTGTCGACGCATTTTCGGAAGCGATTAAATCTGCACCGAAAGATGACGAAGAATTAGCGACTTATCATAGTAACCGCGCGGCGGCGTTACTTCAGCTCAACGACGCGAAGCGCGCGAAGAAGGATGCGCAGAGATGCGTGGATCTGCGACCGCTGTGGCCGAGAGGGTGGTCTCGGTTGGGAGCGGCGACCGAGATGCTGGGAGACGACGCCTCGGCGGAGCGAGCGTACGAGAAACTCGTGTCTCTCTCGCCGGATAACATGGATGCGAGGCGAAGCCTTTCGCAAGTCCGAGCGAGAATCGCAGCAAATCCGTCTGGACGTGGGCGCCGATCAGCATCGGGGACGTCTTCATCCTTTGGATGGAGTATGCCTTCGATGCCGAGTTTCAACGTCGGCGATATCGGCGCGACGATTGGCGCCGTGGGAGGCATGGCGCGAATGCGTTACGCGCGAATGACGCCGAATGAACAACTCGTGGCGAAATGCGTGCTGGCAGTGGTTGGGTTTTACGTCTTCAAGTATGTGTCTCGCGCGCTCGGATTTGGTCGTTACGGAGGAGGCTACTATGACCCATACGACGATTTCGGCGGCGGTTTCTCCTTCACCACCATCATAGGTTTAGCGGCGCTGTACTACGCGCATAAGAACGGTGCCAGTATTTGGAACTTACTCACCATAGCGAACATGTTTGGATTGACCAACGGCGGCGGTCGGCGACGGCGATACGGCG
>Ga0182078_10011684_pt1 | contig 10397 bp, 8 predicted proteins | sample 071ome_15_FD_127749 | JGI IMG/M metagenome (GOLD analysis project Ga0182078, IMG submission 127749) | Metatranscriptome of coastal salt marsh microbial communities from the Groves Creek Marsh, Georgia, USA - 071409BT metaT (Metagenome... | ecosystem: Environmental > Aquatic > Marine > Intertidal... | reverse complement strand
GCCACACATGCCTGTGGTCAAGGATTTGATCCCTGATTTGACGCATTTCTACGCACAGCACGCATCCATCATGCCGTGGTTGGAAACAAAAACAAACCGTCCTGCAAAGGAATGGAAACAGTCGATTGAGGACCGCAAAAAACTTGATGGACTGTATGAATGTGTGATGTGCGCATCCTGTTCTACGTCCTGCCCATCCTATTGGTGGAACGGCGATCGCTATCTGGGCCCAGCAGCACTTCTGCATGCCTATCGCTGGATCATTGATAGCCGCGATGAAGCCACAGGTGAACGTTTGGATGAATTGGAAGATCCGTTTAAATTGTACCGCTGTCACACGATCATGAACTGTGCGAAAACCTGCCCCAAGGGTTTGAACCCCGCCAAGGCGATTGCCGAAATCAAAAAGATGATGGTGGAACGCACAATCTAAGGTATTTCGGATCACTTTCGTGATCCGACCAGCGCGGTCTCCCTTCGGGTGACCGCGCTTGTTATTTGGTTGATTGGTTGGTCTTCATACAGAAGTTAGGCGGTGTTTCCCGCGGCATACGTGTTTCTGCGCCACACATCATGCATTTGAACATGAACCCTGCGTGATTGTCCCCCGAACGATCGCGCCGCCAACGGCATATGTGGGTTCTTCGATTTCTGAAAATCGCCAGGAGGACGAATGCGAGGATAAGGCCGATTATGATGTGCATGGTGTGTGTTTATCAGACCGAGTTAACAAGTTAATCTGACGCTGGCTCTCTTTACCAAGCTGCCCGAGGTGGCGACGAAAGGCGCCGCCTGTCGGGCGGGCAGCGCCTTGCCAATCTGTTGATTGGTTGGGTGCGAAAAACCACTGCCTTTGGATCACAATGACAAATCGATTAACTAATTTGCATCCCCAATTTCACGCCGCAAACGCACGATTTGATCGGCGGCCGCTGCGGCCTCGGCCCCTTTTTTCACGAAGTGGTCTGCAAACTGTTTTGTGTGAAACTCGGTCTCTTGGAAATGATGGGGGGTAAGCGAAACGGACAACACTGGCACCCCTGTTTCTAAACCCACGTTCATTAGGGCCTCAACTACGGTTTGGGCCACGAAATCATGCCGATAAATCCCACCGTCCACAACAAAGGCTGCGCAAACCACGGCGTCATATTTGCCTGTTTTGGCGAGTTCTTTCGCGATCAGGGGCATTTCAAATGCGCCTGGAACCTCGAAACTGGCGACATCCACATCGGGCAGGGCGGCACGAAACCCATCCAGCGATTTTGAAACAATGTTGGAATGCCATTTTGCTTGGACATAGGCGATTTGGGTGCGCATCATGAAATCTCCTTATTCACGCGTACTTCACCCAAGGCGATCACACGACAGCACACCGACCAAGATCGGTGCATTGCGTATTCTCTTTCATCCGGACTGTAACCGTCGGCCCAGGAATTGCACCTGATCTGCTGACCTCATCGCTGAGCGCTCGCGGGCTTGGGCTTTCCCTTACCGCCGGTGGGGAATTTCGCCCCGCCCTGAGAATTTTCGTGTGATACCAAATCACTGTCTAAGGTCAAGCGAGATTGTTTTGATCATAAAAATGATTGCCATGAAGGCCTTGGGTAGGCTTAGTAAGTGCATCAGGATTCATGCATGAGCGGGACAAAGAGATGAACGATAAACCACAAGACGCAGAGGCACGGCGCAAGGTAAAGCCCGTGATTTGTTATCCAAACGAAACCCTGCCTGTTCCTGATTTGAACAGGTACCACGCGGCGCGACAGGGGGCAGAGAAGGTGGATGAAATTCTGGTTCCTGCGCGGGATGCCCGCACATTTCGCGCCGATGCGGGGCAGTTTTTTCGCATTTCTTCGGTCGAGGGGCCGCAGGTGGGCGACCTGAACCTGTTTCATGCAAAAAATATGAACGAACGGTTTTATTCGGGTAAAACCCGCGCGCTTCATGGCACGCACATCACAACAGGGGAACGCATGTGGTCGTCCTTTCCTTATTTGCGTCCTATGGCGACGATTGTGGACGATACGCTCAATTGGTACGGCATGGATGAATACGGCGGATCAGTGCATGATGTGATTGGAACGCGCTGTGACCCCTATACGGGGAATTTGTTGTCAGGGGATCAGTATCACCACTGTTGCCATTCCAACCTGACCCGTGCGATGGCGGATCACATGCAAGGTCCTCTTCAGGATGCAGAAGTGCATGTGCATGATGTTCTGAACGTTTTTATGTGCACAGGCTTCACGCGCGACACGGGCCAATATTTTATGAAGGCAAGTCCCGTGCGCCCAGGGGATTATTTGGAATTCTTCGCAGAAATTGATTTGTTGGGCGCCCTGTCGGCCTGTCCAGGCGGGGATTGTTCGTCTGAACATTCCAGTGACGTCGCCGCCTGCTATCCATTGTTGGTTGAGGTCTTTGCCCCAGCCAATGATGCGCTGGATGGTTGGATGTCCCCGCCCGTCAATGGATATGATGGATCACACGGGCAGGGTTAACGCCCGTGGATATAGTGCAAACTGTCAAATTCTGATCGCCATTCCGCCACGTCTTCCGCCATGCTTGCGGGATCATTTGCGCCCAGGGCGTCGTTGATCAACTGTGCAAGGCGCGGCATGTGTTCAGGGGTCATGCCCCATCGGACCAATTCGGGAGTTCCGATGCGCAATCCGTTCATGTCATCCTCAACCGCCTCAATCGGCAAACCAATCCCACAGGCAAGGAACCCAGCCTGTCGCAGGGTTTTTGACGCCGCTTGTCCGCCGACATAGCCCGCAGCGCGGATGGCGAATTGATGGGATAATGTGGGTCCAGCGGATGTTTCAAATACGGGCATGCCCAGCTTTTGCATTTCTGCCGCTAAGGCCTGCGCTGTATCCACCATGGCGTTGGCATAGGCCTGACCTTGATCGCGCCAATCCAACATGGCAATGGCAAGGGCCGCTGATTTTGCCGCATCAAAATTTGCGGTCATTCCAGGAAAGGTAATGTGATCTAGTATTTCTGCAATGCCCGCATCATTCGTTACAATCAGGCCAGCAGGTGGGCCGCCTAGCGATTTATAGGTGCTCATCGTCATGAGGTCGGCCCCTTGGGACAGGGGGTTATCCCATGCGCGTCCCGCGATAATCCCACATTGGTGGGCGGCATCAAACAGGGTCTTTGCGCCAATCCCCTTTGCAATCTCTGCGATCTGCTGAACGGGATGGGGGGCCAAATTCAAACTGCCGCCAATGGTGATCAGTTTTGGGCGCACCTTCTGGGCCAGTTTTGCCAAACCGTCAACATCAACCGTGTATCCATCCGCCAAAACGGGGGCGTGATGGATGTTCAGCCCGAATAACCCCGCACAGCCCGCCTGATGGTGCGTCACATGCCCCCCGATTGAGGCAGGGGGGACAATAATATCATCGACAGGCTGACACAGGGCCATGAATGCATATAGGTTTGCAATTGCACCTGATGGAACACGAATTTCGGCATATTTCGCCTGAAACACCTCGGCACATAGCTCGGCGCAAATGACTTCAATCTGCTCAATTGCCTCTAAACCCATTTCGTATTTGTCACCCGGATATCCTAAGGATGGGCGTGTGCCGATGCCGCTGGACAACAGCGCCTCGGCACGCGGGTTCATAACGTTGGTGGCAGGGTTTAGGTTGAAACAATCGCGTTCGTGGATTTGGCGATTTTTTTCGGCCAAGGCCTCGATCTGGTTCGCAATGTCGACAGACGAGGCGCCCGCAGTTTTTGCAGCCACGTCCTGAATATATCGTTCACAGTTTTCGGGCACCCAACGGCGATGATTTAGATTAGGCAAAAGCGGCCTCCAATGCGATTTCCACCATGTCACCAAAGCTTTGTTCACGTTGATCGGCGGGTAGGGCTTCGCCTGTTTGTAAGTGATCTGAAACGGTTAGAACAGCCAAGGCACGCCGCCCATGGCGTGCGGCAAGGTTATAAAGCTCGGCCGCTTCCATCTCGACGCCCAGAATGCCGTGGCGTGTCATTTGTTCGTTAAGGTCAGGGCGTTCATCATAAAATACGTCGCATGAATAAATTCCGCCTACATGCGTTTTTGCGCCTTTGGATTTCGACGCCTCAACCGCAGCCGACAACAATCCATAATCTGCACAGGGGGCAAAGTTGATTTCTTTGAATATGCCCGCTGACGGTGTGTTTATGGATGTTGCGGTCATGGCCAAAATCACATCGCGGATGCCCACCTGTGGTTGCATCCCGCCACATGATCCGATGCGGATCAGGGTTTGTGCATCATAGTCACGGATCAATTCGTTTACGTAAATCGACAGCGACGGCATGCCCATTCCCGATCCATGGATGGTCACAGGGTTTCCGTGATAGGTGCCTGTGTATCCCAACATGCCGCGCACCTGATTGACCAACCGCGCGTCGGTTAAAAAGTTTTCAGCGGCCCATTTCGCCCGCAATGGATCACCGGGCATCAAAACGGTTGGGGCGATGTCGCCTTTTTCGGCGCCGATGTGAATTGTCATGGTGAAATCCTATCGTTGGTATTTGATGAAGGGGGTCAGTTGACCGATGCGGTCATAGAGTTGACGGGCGGTTTCGTTAAAGTGCTGGGTGTTCCAGTAGACGATTGGTGTGCCATTGTCGTCTGCGGCCTTATAAACAGCCTCGATCAATTTACGGCCCACACCTGTTCCGCGCACGGATGGATCGGCATACAGATCCTGAAGATAGGTGACATCCTTAGCCCGCCAGTTGTGGGCGTGAAAGATATAATGCACCAATCCGATCAGACGGCCATCGGCCTCGGCAACGAATGCGTTTTGATGCGCACGCGCTGGGTCGATCAGACGCGCAAATGTGGTGTGATAAAGATCATCATTCAACACAGTTTCGTAAAACGCCAAATACCCGCGCCACAGCGCGGACCATTTGTCAAAATCCGATTGGTGTAGCGGTCGAATCTGTACCATAAAAAACACCCCCTGTTGCCTGCGCAAACGTTAGGGGGCGTTTTGATAAATTACCAGAGGTGAGTTTTATTCAGCGGCGATTGCCTCTGGATCAGCCAATGTTACGATGTCCGACATGATCATGTTCAATTCAAAATCCTTGGGCGTGTACACACGGGCAACACCCATTGCCAACAACCGCTTGGCATCCTCATCTGGGATAATGCCGCCAACGATCAACGGAATGTGGCCCAATCCAGCATCGCGTTGTTTTTGCAAAACCTCTTCAACAAGGGGCAGGTGGCTGCCCGATAGGATAGAGAGGCCAATCACATGCGGTGCGTTTTCACGCGCGGCTTCGATGATTTGATCAGGGGTCAGGCGGATGCCTTCGTAACTGATATCCATACCGCAATCGCGTGCGCGGAATGCGATTTGTTCGGCGCCGTTTGAATGCCCATCCAATCCAGGTTTCCCCATAAGGAAGGACAAACGGCGGCCCAACTTATCGCTGACTGCATCAACTGCATCGCGGATGTCACCCAACCCTTCGGTTTTGTTGGATACACCGCGTGAAACGCCCGTTGGTCCACGGTATTCGCCAAATACGCGACGCATTTCCGCGGCCCATTCACCTGTCGTGACGCCCGCTTTGGCCGCCGCGATGGAGGGTTGCATTACATTGTCACCCGATTGTGCAGCCGCGCGTAATGCGGAGAGTGCGCTGCGCACAGCGTCCTCGTCCCGATCCGCACGCCATGCATTTAGGCGTTCGATTTGATCCGCTTCAACCGCGGGATCAACGACCATGATGCCACCGTCGCCAGTGGTCAGCGGGCTTTCTTCACCATTGGTGAATTTGTTCACGCCCACAACAATGGTTTCATTGCGTTCGATCTTATTCAGGCGATCCGCGTTGCTATCGACCAAACGTGATTTCATGTATTCAATGGATTGGATAGCGCCGCCCATGCCTTCTAGGTTGCTCAGCTCATAACGCGCACCCTCTTTCAGGGCCTCGACCTTGGCGTCAACGGCGGGGTTGCCATCAAACAGGTCCTCGTATTCCAACAGGTCTGTTTCAAACGCCATGATCTGTTGCATGCGCATGGACCACTGTTGATCCCACGGACGGGGCAGGCCCAATGCCTCGTTCCAGGCAGGAAGCTGAACCGCACGTGCGCGCGCCTTTTTCGATAGGGTCACGGCCAACATTTCGATTAGAATACGGTAAACGTTGTTTTCAGGCTGCTGTTCTGTCAGACCCAGTGAGTTCACCTGAACCCCATAGCGGAACCGACGATGGCGTGGATCGGTGACGCCATAGCGTTCGGTTAGGATTTCGTCCCACAAATCCACAAAGGCGCGCATTTTGCACATTTCGGTCACAAAACGGATGCCTGCATTCACAAAGAATGAAATGCGGCCGCACAGCGCTGGGAAATCTTTGGGGGCGACACGGGGTTTTAATTCGTCCAAAACGGCGATGGCGGTTGCAAGTGCATAGGCCAATTCCTGTTCAGGTGTCGCGCCCGCCTCTTGCAAGTGATATGAACAGACGTTCATCGGGTTCCATTTCGGTACGTTTTTATAACAATATTCTGCCACGTCCCCGATCAGCTTTAGCGATGGTTTTGGTGGGCATATATATGTGCCGCGGCTTAGGTATTCTTTGATCAGGTCATTTTGAACGGTCCCCTGAAGCGTTTTGACATCCGCGCCCTGTTCCTCGGCCACGGCGATATAAAGGGCCAGCATCCATGGGGCGGTCGCATTGATCGTCATGGATGTGTTCATATGATCCAGCGGAATTTCACCGAAGAGCGTGCGCATATCGCCCAAGTGGCAGACAGGAACGCCCACTTTGCCGACCTCGCCGCGGGCAAGGGTATGGTCACTGTCGTATCCTGTTTGTGTTGGTAGATCGAAGGCCACGGAGAGGCCCGTCTGACCCTTGGCCAAGTTCGCACGATAGAGCGCATTTGATGCCTTGGCAGTTGAGTGGCCGGCATAGGTTCTGATTAGCCAGGGGCGGTCTTTTTGCGCTTGCGACATCGAATCCTCACACAAGTAATAAAATTACGTTTTAAGTTAGATATTCGAAATTATATGGCTTTGTCAATTCGCCGCGCTGCGGCGTGGTCATATTTGCGCCAGATCGCTGATTGGATTGCACGGAAATTATAATGCGAAACGATGAATAGATGGGTTTTTAGGCTCTTGTCGTTAAATACAGCACAGTGGTTATGCATTAAAACGCCTGATTAAACTGTGACTGCATCGTTGTTTTTTTGGAAAAAGTTTGCAGAGTGAAATCCCTTATTCTGCGATTGCTCGGTTATAAAATTACAAAATGCTGCAGAAAAACGTTGCATTATTACTTTGATGTCTTTAGCAATCAAAGGAAATCGCGATTCTGCGATGCGGCGAAATAATAGAATAGGAGGATCAAATGGCCTTGGATACGAACGCTGGTCTTGTGCAATACGACGCACCAGAGAAAGATCTTTATGAAGTAGGTGAAATCCCTCCGATGGGGTATGTGCCAAATCAAATGTACGCATGGACGATCCGTCGTGAACGTCACGGTGAACCTGACAAAGCGTTTCAGGTCGAGGTTGTTGATACCCCAAAACCAGATAGCCACGAAGTTTTGGTTTTGGTCATGGCCGCAGGCGTAAACTATAACGGTGTTTGGGCGGGCCTTGGTGTTCCGATTTCCCCATTTGATGGACATGGCGCCGATTACCATATTGCGGGATCTGATGCATCCGGCATCGTTTGGGCGGTTGGCGACAAAGTGCGCAATTGGAAAGTGGGCGACGAGGTTGTGATCCACTGTAACCAAGATGACGGTGATGATGAGGAATGTAATGGCGGCGATCCGATGTATTCAACATCACAGCGTATCTGGGGATATGAAACACCTGATGGATCATTCGCCCAGTTCACGAACGTACAGGCACAACAGTTGTTGCCGCGTCCAAAACACCTAACATGGGAAGAAAGCGCGTGTTACACACTGACGTTGGCGACCGCGTACCGTATGCTATTTGGTCACCACCCACATGAGCTTAAGCCAGGCCAAAACGTGTTGGTTTGGGGCGCCTCTGGTGGTTTGGGATCATACGCGATCCAACTGATCAACGCGGCAGGCGGCAATGCGATTGGCGTGATTTCTGATGAAAGCAAGCGTGACTTTGTCATGAACTTGGGTGCCAAAGGCGTGTTGAACCGCAAGGATTTCAACTGCTGGGGACAGCTGCCCACAGTGAACACACCCGAATATGCCGAATGGTTCAAAGAGGTGCGCAAATTCGGTAAGGCGATTTGGGACATCACGGGCAAGGGCAACAATGTTGACATGGTGTTTGAACACCCTGGTGAATCCACGTTCCCCGTATCAACATTTGTCTGTAAAAAAGGCGGCATGGTTGTGATCTGTGCGGGCACCACTGGGTTCAACTGTACCTTTGACGTGCGTTACATGTGGATGCATCAAAAACGTCTACAGGGCAGCCACTTTGCTCATCTGAAACAGGCCGCATCTGCGAACCGGTTGATGGTGGAACGCCGCTTGGATCCGTGCATGTCAGAAGTGTTTCCATGGGCTGAAATTCCAGGCGCGCACATGAAGATGATGAACAACCAACACAAACCAGGCAACATGTCCGTTTTGGTGCAATCTCCACGCACGGGCTTGCGTACACTTGAGGATGTGTTGGCAAGATAATCCCCTCTGGCGCTTCGTCATGCCGCGCAGTAGTGTCGCGGCATGACACTTCCTGCGGTAACCTTCTCTGACGATCAAGCCGAAGCTTTTGACAGTCTCAGCGCCATGCTGCGACAGTCCGGGATCGATTTGGACGACAGCCTGTTGATGCCACCTCGCGACAGCACGTCAAGCGTTATGGCCGTGATGGGCAAGGCGGGGTCGGGAAAAACGCTGCTGCTTGCGCATCTTTATAATGCGCTTGCCGAGGCAGGGGTCGAAATGATTTCGGGCGATTACGAAAGCCGTCGTCGGCGTGACAAACGCACGCTTGCTATTCTTGCGCCCACGAATAAGGCAGCAAGTGTTTTGCGCATGCGTGGTGTGCCTGCGACGACAATCCACAGGATCCTTTACACCCCTGTTTATGACCCCGAATATGAACGCATTGCCGAATGGCTTGCGGGTGAAATCGAACGCCCTGCAGTTGAAGGTTTGACGGACGAGGCGTTAACGCGCGCGCAGGAGTTTTATCAAAATAACAAGTCAATTCCCGGGGCCTTGGCCGCTGCGGGTTTGCGAGGTTCAGATTTCATTACGGGATGGAAACGGCGGGAGAACCCCCTAGACATTGGGTTTGTGGACGAAGCATCCATGTTGGATGATCGTCAGTTCGACGATTTGAAAGAAATTTTCCCAACCTTGATTGTTTTCGGGGATCCTGCTCAATTGGCGCCTGTGAACCAATCTGGGAACATGGTTTTTGACACGTTGTCTGAACCGCGCAAGTTGACTTTGGAACGTGTGCATCGCCAAACACAGGACAGCCCAATTTTGGATTTGGCCCACGCATTGGCGGATCCCCAGTTGGAATTCCATGATTTTGAGCAGATGATTCAGGATGTGGCACAGCGGGATGATCGCGTGCAATGGGGGCAACGGGTTGAGGTTGATTTGATGGCCCGCTCGCCCGTTCTGGTCTGGCGCAACGCCACCCGTATTCGCCTGATCCAAGCGTTTCGAACTGTGTACGGCGCCTCTGATGACAGCCTGTTGCCAGGCGAACCATTGATCTGTGATGGCATTGAACTGCCTATGAAGCATCGTAAAAAGCGGATAGATCTTGAAGCGCGTGGTTTGATTAAGGGCGCGCAGGTGATCTATCTGGGCCCTGGTCGCAAACCTGGGTTTTCACGCTTGCACGTTGTTGGGGCTGAGGATCCGCAATTATCCGCCGCCTCCATCGTGAAAATCGAAAAACCGGATGAGGAAGAACCCTTTATTCCCTTTGCTGCGCGGATGGGGGCCACGTTTTTACATGGGGCCGCTGTCACCATTCATAAGGCGCAAGGGTCACAGTGGGATACGGTTCAGGCGTTCGCACCCGATATTTACACCGCCGCGCGTATGGGACGAACCGAGGCAGGCACACCGCTTTGGAAACGCTTGGCCTATGTTGCGATCACCCGTGCGCAGGAACGTCTGGTTTGGGTTGTGCGCAATCGGTTGTCAAAACCAACCTATCCGTTGACAATTGATGATCTGCGAAAGGTACAGGCATCCGAACTTTCCCTTGCGACACTGGACGCAGAAAGCGATTAACGCAGCGTTTTCGTAATTGTCAGCTTGTGTTTCTGCGCTAAACATTTTCATATCACACAAAGTAATAACACCATGGGAGACTGCGATGCTGGGCCAAATGATGCATCGACCGCTATCAATTATCGAAATCCTACGTT
>Ga0182078_10107991_pt1 | contig 10454 bp, 6 predicted proteins | sample 071ome_15_FD_127749 | JGI IMG/M metagenome (GOLD analysis project Ga0182078, IMG submission 127749) | Metatranscriptome of coastal salt marsh microbial communities from the Groves Creek Marsh, Georgia, USA - 071409BT metaT (Metagenome... | ecosystem: Environmental > Aquatic > Marine > Intertidal... | reverse complement strand
GCAGCTGTCGCCACGAGTGCACTCACCGCGTTCGAACGCGTAGCACTTCGGGACATCTTCGCCAAAGCGCTCCTTCTTCGCCTTTTTGCACGGTTCGCAACGCGTCGGTTGGTTCGTCCAGCCCTTGGAGCTGTAAAACTCTTGCTCGCCAATCGTAAAGATGAACTCGGCGTTGCAGTCACGGCAGTTGAGCGTGATGTCTTCGTAAGTACCCGTGGACACCTTACCGCTCAACGCGGCTTCGCTCTTCGTGTGCACCTTGAATCCATCATCTTCGTCCTCTTCGGCGTCCTCCTCTTCGACCTTCGTCTTCTTCTCTTGCTTTTCCTCGTCGTCATCCGAGGAGGAGCGCTCGCGCTTTTCCTTCTTCTCCTTCTTCTCCTTCTTCTCCTTCTTTTCCTTCTTTTCCTTCTTCTCCTTCATGTCAGCCATGGTGATCGTCGGTCGCGTCGCGCGTCGTCGAGTGCGTCCCGTCCACGGATTGGCGCCGCCGCCGCCGCCACAAAAGTCGCTTTTTCGACGCCATGTATGGGCAAACTGTATCAGAATCACCGCAGCCGACGCACGTGACGCATCGTCGGACGACCGTGAGGACAGTTCCAAGGCGCGGAGAGGGTGGAGAGATTGCGAAGGACCCTTCGCATCGTTCTCGCGTCGAGGGCGGTGCCAATCATGATGGATGAGCGACAGGCGCGCATGGCGAGTGCGGCACGCACCTTGCCGGGGCGAAGGACTCGCTCGGGCTCGGCGGCGGAGGGATTGGATCGAAGACCGATGGAGAGCTGAGAGTTGGATGGGAGGGAATGCTGGCCCTGATCGAGGAGTGAAACCAATTCTTGAACGTCGGATTTGTCGAATGCGACGTTTTTCAGAAATGGTACGGCGTTGAGCTTGAGAGCGGAGGACGCGGCGCCGCACATCGAGCCCGGATCGACGGAGGAGTTGTTGATGTCCGCTCCGGGGACGTTTTCCGCCACGTCACAGAAGCCAAAACCATTCTTGAGGAATACTGGCATATTTCTGAGCACCGTTTGCTCTTCCGCGGCGCTCAGATCGAGCGGGACGGGTTTGAGTAGCGGTTGCTTTGTCATCGTCGTGTTGCGCTGGAGCTTTTCAAAATTGTATATCTCATCGCTCGCATGCTGATCGATGATGAAGAGGTCATCTCCAAGCGTGGCTAAAATGAATCCCAGGTTGAATTGGCCGACAATGTGCATTTTCGCAAAGTCTGACTTGTTGAAGACGCGCTCGAGCTCAGAGGACGCTCTCGCGACCCGTTGCTCGGCGTCCTCTTCGCGCTCGCCGTTTTCATCCGGAAGTTGTGACGCCTCAAAAGGCATCGGCTGCGCCGACGATGAAGACGCACGCATATTTTTTGACGCTCTACGTCGTCTTCGAGCGAGCATAGAATCCATGCTAAACGCCAGCTTGCCGTCCGAACACTGATAAGGAATGTCAACATCTGGATGCGTCGGCGCGACGTCCTCCATCCGTTTGTCTTCCTCAACCTCTTCGTCCGCTTGACCTTCGTCATCCATCGGCTCCATTTCTAGCGCACCCTGTGGCGACGCGGTCTGAACCACTAATGTTTGAGATTGCGGATCTGGCGATGTCAATTCCATCTTTACTCTCTTCACGTCGTCGTCTACGTCATCGTCCGCCATCGTTGTCGGCTCCAAATCGTCTTCAGGAGTTGATTCGTCTCTCGTCGCAATCTCCCAGCCACCGCCGATCGCCACCCCTGTCGTTTCTCGAGTAAAACCAAAATTTTGAAGATTCCTTTGCGTCGCCGTCGTAGTATCACGCTTCGTGCCGCGACGTTCGCCAACCTCGTCGGGGCTCTTCGCCTTGGTGAGGAGAGACTCAAAGTCAACCTCGCGTCCGCTAGATGTCGACTCCATATCCATCTCAGCCTCGCTATCAATCTCCTCCTTCACCTCAACCTGTTCACCTTCGCTCGAACGACGAGCTCCCATGGCGGGCGTGACGGAGAACGTGTACCGACTCGGTTCAAACATCTGCAATAGCGCTTCCTTCAATCGCGCGAGCAAGTCTTGCTCGACGTGTAGCATCACCTTGCGCTTATCCGGCGTGACGTTGACGTCGTACGCATCCGTGGGAAGCTGGAGGTCGAAAACAACCATCGGTGCCTGACTCGGATTGAAGGATCGATACGTCTCGTTGACGACTTTCGCAACCTTGGGTAAATCAACGGGTCTTCCGTTGACAAAATAAAACTGTCTGTCCGATCCCGCCCTGCCGCAACCGCTCTGCGCCTTTGATATAAATCCAACCACCTTGCACCCCGTTGTACCTCCGAGCTCAAGCACGACCTCGCGCATGCTCGCAATCATTTTTGACCCGAAGACGGTGACGATGTTCTCCCGAACCGACGCGTCTTCTCCACCGCGAGTGTGCAAAACGTTTGACCGACCGTACTTGCCGCTTTGGTGCGTGCACAATATCCTAACCCCCTTTGACATCAATGCGTACGCCTGAATGATTGACAACGCCTTGCCGTATTCACGCTTTGCGTTTCTCAAAAATTCCTTTCGCCGAACGGGAAGCGGCTCGAATAAATTCTTCACTGTCGCCGTGGTGCCGACGCTTCTCGGCACGACGCTCTCCTCCGCGATATCCCCACGCCAATCGTACACAATCCTCGTCCCCGACGCGTCCTCCTCCGTCCGCGTCGTCACGCTAAACTCCCCAGATATCCCACACATGGACGACAACGCCTCACCTCGAAAACCAAACGTCTGCACGTCTTCCAAATCTTCAAACTTGCTCAACTTGCTCGTCGCGTACTTTTGCGTCAGCGCGCCGTAGCTCGATTTCCCAACCCCACAGCCGTTATCCGACACCTCCAGCGTTTCCGTTCCGTGGTCCTTCAATCGCACTTCAATGTTCGTCGCCCCAGCGTCCAGCGCGTTCTCGATGAGTTCTTTCACGCACGACGACAGGTCGAGGATCACTTGGCCAGAGCAGATGCGATGAATGACATCACGCGCGATCGGTTTGATGACGGCGTTTCGCGTCGTCGCCGGCGGTGCGTCCGTCATCGGAAGTCGTTTGGAAGTCCCCTCCGACGAGAGTCCCGCGTCGTGTGAGTCGGTCGGTCGTCGTCGTCGTCGTCGTCGTCGTCGAGTGAAGTGACGTCTCAGCTGACAGTTGAGTTTTAAAAGTTGAGTGAAAATGCTCGTGATGAAATGAAATCTGATTTTGTGACAACCGGGCGATCTACTACTTTCGACGTCTGTTTGTGGCGACGTGACGCCTCTCGTTGGGGTTGCGGCGGATATCGCCGCCGCCGATTTCGTACACAGTTTTCTGATTGGAAAAGTGCTTGGTGTCGGCGTACGATTCTTCGTTGTATTCGGCGCTAAAGACATCCTCGCCCACCTGTTTCTTCGTGAGACGAACACCCATGAGTTGATCCTCGCGGAGAATGAGCTTTTTGGCGTTGCGTCCACCCTTGGGGGCGGGGAGTGTGTACTTGGAACCGCGAAGGACAAACTTTTTGCGGACGCCGAATTGTTCGACGCCGTCGCGAGTAACCGTGTGCTCCACTTTTTGGAGAGATTGGTTGCCGCACTTGGGACAGAACATCCTGCTGAGGTTTCGGGTGATCTCTTGGCACGCGTGGCAACGGAGAACCCATCTTCGGAGGTGCTCGATGCGCATGCCGTCCGGGGCGACGAGCTTCATGCCCATCTGCAGGATGACGTTTTGCATGGCGTAATCCGCGGTGATTGAGGAAACGCACGACTCGAGCTCCACCTCCTCGTCGTCGTCGTCACCGTCTTCGACGTCGTTCTCGACACCCTCCTCCATCTCACCCTTGGAGGTGAAGAAATCCGCGGCGCGCTTGCTCGCCTCTTCCAAATCCACCGCATCACTCGGCGACGCGGCGGCGCGTTCGGCTTCCATCGCCCGCCGCTCGTCTTCAGCCTCTTTACGTCGCTCCTCCCTCTTCGCCCTACGCACTCTGGTGGTGCGACTGATGGCTGGTTCCCATCCGTCGTCGTCTCCCGTATCTTTATCTATGTGCGTCTGCGCCGTCAACGCCTCGGCAGCCTTTTCCCTCAACGCTCTCGCCTTTTCCTCTTCCTGCTCGCGGCGTTCCTTTTCGGCGGCGCTCTCCCGCTCGCGTTCTCTGACTTCATCCTCTTCCTCCGCCACGAGGTTCGTCGCACGCATAGATTCCAGAAGCGCGCGCTCGGCTTCTTCTTGTTTCTTATTCATCTCGTCCAACTCTTCCCAATCGTCCGCGTTCGGCACGAAATCCCACCCGGGTTGCTTTGAAAACCGATTCGTACTCTTCGAGTGCGTCCTCAGCGCCGCCGGCTCCGTCCTCAAGTGCTCCACCCCGTGGTTCACCATCTCCAGTTCGTACGCCAAAGCGATGAGTTTAATATCCACACCAGAAAGCGCCGCTAAATCCCCCGTTTTCGCCGCGAACCGTTTCACCGCATCCAACGCTTCTTCGCTCGGTTCGCTCGTCGTCAGTTCCACCGGAAGCGCCCGCAACGCCTCTCGCCCCTTCGCGTCGCGAATTTCCGCTCGCACCTCCTCCACGGTGACGCACACCGCGTCGAGATGTTCGAGACGGAACCCTTTGATCACCGCGTTGGCGTCCACGACCGCTTTTCTCCGCGTCGGGTCTCGCAGCGCCGACGCCGTGGCTTGAGCCGCCGCCACTTCTTCAGCCGTCGCAGACGTGCCCGCGTCGTCGACGGGGGCGTCCGCGCGCACGATGTTGGACCACGCCGACGACATGCCGCCGTTGTGTGTCTGTGTCTTCTCAGCGGGGTGGCGCGGGAGGTTCGGTCGTCGTCTCTCAACGCGCGTTCGCGTGTGACGATGCGCGGAGTGAGTGGAGGAGCTTTTCTGGATGAGAACAAGCGCGAAGCCGGACGGATTGATTTTGTTACGTGTGTTGTATCTTCTAATAAAACGATGGTGTGCGTGTGTGTTTCTGTGCGTGTGTTCGTGATGTGCCTATTCTTCGAGCACGGCGCCGGCTTGAATCTGACCCCAGCCAATCAAGCGCCAGTGCTTTTCAATTCTTCTGGACAGGGCGACCTTTTCGCCCACCTTTGTGCACACGGGCGAGGTGAGCTGAAGCTTGGCGAGATCCCCCTTGACGGCGACGACGCGAGCGCCGGTACACATGGAACCAATGTTGAGCATTAGGACTTCGCTCTTGGCGAGTTTGGACACCTTGCCTTGACGCTCGGAACCTTGGGTGCGAACGCCGAGGAGACGACGGAGAAGGAAAAAGTTGACCTCGAGCTCCGTGTAGACGTCGGGAAGCTTGCCGACTTCGCCCAACACTTGACCGACGAGACGATCGGCGCGAGTGAGCGTCGGATCGCACGAGGTACCGACACCGATCAAACCACCGGGGACGGCGTATTGGAGCAAGTTTTGCTCGGCAAACAGGGAGACAACGCGCGTCATGATGGGCTTGCACTTGATCTTCCCGTCGGCGTCCTTGGTGACAATACCCGGTCGCACCTCAACGTCTTGTCCCACCTTTAAAACGCCTTGCAAGATAGAACCACCGGCGACGCCGCCTTGAATTTCGTCAACTTCGGCACCTGGTTTGTTGACATCGAAAGAACGAATGACAATCATGTTTGGCGGATCGATAAAGTTGCGCTCTGGAATGGGAATCTTCTTGCAAATGTACTCGCACACGACGTCAATGTTGTACTTCAACTGCGCGGAAATTGGAATCACCGGCGCCCCATCCGCAATCGTCCCCTGAATAAACTTGCAGATGGTATCGTACTGGTTCGCCGCCGCGTTCTCCTGCACCAAGTCAATCTTATTCTGCAAAATAATAATGTGCTTCAAGCGCATAATTTCCACCGCCGCCAAGTGCTCGCTCGTCTGCGGTTGCGGACACGTCTCGTTACCCGCGATGAGCAACAGCGCACCATCCATCACCGCCGCACCGTTCAACATGGTAGCCATGAGAATATCGTGACCAGGGCAATCAACAAACGACACGTGACGCACCAACTGCATCTTCTTATCCTCGAATCCCTTCACTTCGCACGCCGGCGAGTCCTCCTTGGTCGAGCTGTACGCCCGGTAGCAATCCGGTCTCGGGCACTTTTCATCCTCACACTTGTAAATCTTCGCATTCGCGTATCCCAATTTGATGGTAATGTTACGCTCCAACTCATTCTTAAATCGAACCGTCTGCACACCCGAGATGGCTTTCACGACGGTCGATTTACCGTGCGCTACGTGACCGATGGTACCTATGTTGATGGTCGCCTGGCGCGAGATCACCTCTGGGCTCAGCGGCGTCAACGCGCTCACGTCGAGCGTTTTCAAATCTTGCACCGAGAGTCCATCCGGACCGACGGTATACACCATTTTCTACGTCACACGCTTCCCCTATTCGCGCGTCTGTTCCGCTCTCGAACGAACGAACGGATGGAACGAACCTCGAAAGAGTTGTTCAAAAACCCTCAAGCGCAGAGGTTGCTTTTCCCTTCCCTATCGCTCCTATCGACGACGACGGGCGTCGCGTCGCGCTTTCGAAACGGTAAAGTCTTCTTCGCGCGCGCGTTCGGGAGTGCGGACTGCGTCGAGCGGTGGGCGCGTCGACGGCGGTACCGGCGTGTGACGACAAAGTCGCCAGGTTCGATCCGCCTGGGGCCTCGTGTTTTAGCATGACTATCTAGTTTGTTTGTTAATCGAGTTCGTGGGTCTTTAGTACGAGTAAAGCTTCGTTCGGACATTCAGAGTGACCTTTCGAGCTGACGGTTAAGAGGCTCGACCGCAGAACGCGACGGAGAAGGGTGACGCGACGACGACGCGTGGGACGCGTGGAACATAGGTCGTTCGTCGTGTTTGGTTTAAATCGTCCTCGGGATTTCGCGGCGAGCACGGTGTGTTTGATTGATTCAATCATCGTTTGGAGTGGATTGGACTCTCTGTCGCACGCACAACCATGAAACGCGACCGTGAGGACGCGTCGACGTCGACGGTGGATGAGAGCGCGGAGCGGGCGAAAGTGACGTTGGCGCGCGAGATCGCGGCGGCTCGGGCGGAATCGCTGGCGAGGCGTAAATCGACGTGGTTGGACGCTGAGGGAGAGGTGGAAGCGGGTCCCGGCGGGCGTCGGACGGAGATCAACTTCCCCGGGTCAAAGGAGGAGTACGAACAGTTGTTGCTCGAAGCGAGCGGATCCGGAGGGTTGACGAAGGAGACTCTGGAGAAGAAGCTTCGGAAAGGGGACGAAGGCGAGGGTGATGACGAGGTGGAGTGGAACGTGGCGGCGGTGATTGTACCAGAGCACGGAGCGGCAGAGGAAGAAGAAGAGAAGCCGAAACCGGTCGCGTCGGGGACTTGGGTGCAGTCGTACGACGCGGAAAGCGATGAGTTTTACTATTTTCACTCTGAGACGCACGAGACGACGTGGGATCGGCCGGAAGGGGTTGAGATTATACCGGACGAGCCGGCGGCTGCGAAAATAGCAGAGGATGAAAAAAAAGCCGTACAGGAGAAAAAAGCGGCGAGAGCGAGAGCGTTCGCCGAGGCTCGGACGGATGCCGACGTCACGAGGGAGGCGCTCATCGCGCTGAAGAAGCACACTTCCGTCGACGTCACGCAGGTGAAGCTTCCGTCGATGAAGTCGTGGTATTACGAGGACGACTCTGGGGATTGGCAAGGCCCGTTCACCGCCGCTCAACTCATGGGCTGGCGCTCGATGCTTCCGATGGAGCTTCGTTTGTTTGAGCACGGCGACGAAGAGTCTGTGACGACACTCGCGGATGTGTTGGGTGACCGCCCGTTGATTGGTCAATGCGCGGCTTTGGGTATCGTTTTGCCACCTCGATCGACGGCGGCGCACGCGCAATACGCTCTGCGCGAAGGTCGCTCCGAGAGCGCTCTTCCTGAGGACGAAGGCGATGCCCAGCAGGTTGCCCCTCAGAATGACTGGGCACAGGCTGTCATGGATGGCTTGCCGCCGGAGCAAGCGATCATGCGCGGCGCTGATCCAGCTGAGATAGCACGAAAGGTACTCGAACGCCGTGAGGCTGTGGCTCAAAACCAATACGCGGCCTCGGGAGTTTACAACAAGTTCCTCAACAAAATCATGGATGAATCAAAAGTTTCCAAGCCAACGTCTGTGTACGGCGACATTGGCCTCGATCGATACGTGGATACGACGACGTTCGAGCAGGCGCTCTACGATATGAAGAATCGCAAACATGTCAAGCTCACCGCGAAGCAGATAGCAAAGCTCAAAGAGCGCAAGCGAAAGCTCAAGGATAAGTTCAACAACGAGTGGTTGCGTAAGGATGATTAGATTTGCGATCCAAAAGGAGCCTCGGCTCGTCGAGACGCATAAACTAGAAGGATGTAACATAAGGCGCGCGTTTAGAAAATTAATTACACAGGCAAAATCAAAGACTCGAGAGTCCAGTCGTTTGTTTGAACGCGTCGTTATACGCCGTGTAGTTCGGGTCGTTGTACCAAGCCTCCAATTCTTTGCGTCTGCGTTCATCCTTCGTCGTATCTCTGTATCTCCACATCCCAGCCAAGCCGCTCCCTAGGACGGAATGCACCGTAGCGGATATGGCGCACGGCACGGCGACGAGAGGATCGCCGAAGTGGGCAGACGCGAGCACGACACCGAGCGCAGAGTTTTGCATGCCGACTTCGATACTCATCGTACGGGACGTCTTGGTAGAGAACCCCGCCCATCGGGAGAGGGCGTACCCGAGAGAAAAGCCCATGGAGTGCAGGAGTGCGACTGAGCCAATGAGCGTCGGTCCCGCCGCGAGAATTTGTGCAGACGTTCTACCGATGATAGACGAGCAAATCAAAGCCACGGTGAGAACGGCGATGACCGGAGCAAAGGGTTCGATCTCTCTGCTCAACTTGGGGGCGTACTTTTTCAGTAAAAGCCCGGTGATCACCGGTAAGAGCACAACCTTGCACGTGGATAAGAACAAACCAAATCCATCCACCGGAACGATGGTCCCCGCGAGTTGTTGCGTGAGCATCGGCGTCATGATGGTCGCCATGAATGTGCTGACCGTCGTCAGCACGACACTCAGCGGCACGCTCGCGCCCGCAAGATAGGTGACGACATTCGAAGCCGTGCCTCCCGGGCAGCACCCGACTAGGATGAGCCCCGCCGCGAGCGAAGAGTTGGAAAGAAACAACTTTCCGACGAGAAACGCCAGCGTGGGCATGATGGTGTACTGCAGAGACACTCCCATGAGAATTTTCCACGGTGTCGACAGCACGCCCTTAAAATCCTTAAAATCCAACGTGATTCCCATCCCGAGCATCGTCACCGCCAGCGCATACGTCACGGCGTCACCCCGAAACCAACTCACCGTCGCCGGCGCCGCCAACCCGAGCACCGCACCCACCGCCACGAACGCCGGAAAGTAACTCGTCCCCTTGTCACAAATATCCACGATTCTTTCCCGCATCGTCTTGGGCGTATCGACGAAGAAGGAGCTCTCTTGTCCGGATTCGTGCGTGCTCCTCCTCCTACCCGCGTCGCGTCTTCGTCGTCCGACACCACGAACCAAGGCGCGTCGTTCGACGCCCTCGGACGCCATCTTGCATCGCACCACTGCCGCATCGCATCGTGCCCGCGCGCACCCGTCGCCAACGCGTCGCGGGCGTCGCGCGTCGATGCCCAATTCGTTTCGGTAGAAGTGCTGACTAGACGCACTCTTCGTCGTCGTCCCCCGCGCGGCGACGCCGCGAAACGTCGTCGATGACGTCGCCGTCGTCGTCGTTCCAAAGGAGAGCAGCATGGATGCCCGTGCGGTGTTCGCGCCGTCGAACCGTGCGTGCGTGCGGCGCTCAGTGTCGTTGTTCTGGAACACAGTGTTGAGATAACATTCTAGTCCGAGAGTCGTCACAAACGCACGACGCCGACAGTCGAACACACGACCGAGCGCGCGCGTGGAAACGTTGGTAGACGGAAGACGACCGGTCGGCCGATCGGTGATTCACGCAACGCATCGAGCGGGAATCGTGAAACCGAGACTACGCGCGAGATAACCAAATCCACCAATCCAAAAGTTGAACGAAGCTTCTGGAAGACGAATCGGATGTCGACAGCGGAGGACGACGAAGCGATGGCGCGACGACTCGAGGAAGAGGAACGAGAGGCGGCGCGCGCGATGGGGACAAACCGGGAAGCAATTCGGAACCGACACGAGGTGGAGGCGAGAGACGCCGAAATAGCGAGACGGTTGCAAGAGGAGGAAGCGCGCGGAGCGGCGGCAGACGCGGGAACGAATTTGTTCGGAGGACTCGTGGCGTCCATGTTTGGGGCGGCGCTCGATGATTTTGCTGCGGCTAGTGAAAGACGACGGCGTGGGGCGGAAGGGAGTGCGGATACGACGCGCGAAGAGAATGAGGGAGAGGATGAGCGCGGGACAACGAGCGCTTTTTCG
>Ga0182078_10206512_pt1 | contig 10475 bp, 8 predicted proteins | sample 071ome_15_FD_127749 | JGI IMG/M metagenome (GOLD analysis project Ga0182078, IMG submission 127749) | Metatranscriptome of coastal salt marsh microbial communities from the Groves Creek Marsh, Georgia, USA - 071409BT metaT (Metagenome... | ecosystem: Environmental > Aquatic > Marine > Intertidal... | reverse complement strand
GTGCGATTCTCGGATCAGCCGCAGCGACCTTGCCTGCCCGGCCTATGCGCGTGAACGGGCCGAACCCGCAAAATTCTGCGAATCCGCACAACCCTGCGATCCCGCCGTCGGAGTGAGGAACCCCCGCGTCTGAGGCGCTTTGCCCATCACCCCGTGCTCGGCCTGAGCTCCATGGTGCTCTCGCCTATGCCGATCCGCCGTGGGAGGCCGCAGTCTGGGGGAAGGCGACGAGCCGATCGGTTTGGACTGCAGGGGTCCGCATGCTTACCATCGGGGCAGTTCGCGGGCCCCGTGTCCGCCGCGTGGCGTCGTTTTCGAGGCCACCCATGAGCTGAGGAGACGAGGGGTCCGTGTCGGAGTCGCATCGCCGTCGGTGGCGACCCACACGAAAGCATTGGATCCTGGCCAGAGTTTCGGTTGCGGCCATCGTGGTGATGGGAGTAGGCGCAGCCGCCTTCGTCGCCAGCAGCGGGCCCACCGTCCCGGCGAATACAACGGTCAACGGCGTCGATATTGGGGGGCTGACGCGCGACGAGGCGGTCGTGAAGGTGCGTCAGCAGGTAGCCAAGCCGGCCGCGAAACCACTCGAGTTCGATAACGACGGCCAGGTCATCATCGTGAAGCCGCGTCAGGCGGGAGTGTGGGTCAATGCGGTGGAAACCGTGGAGCCGCTCGTTACTCGAAACCTGAATCCCTTCTCGCGTTTCTTCGCCAGTGAGGGTGTTGATGTCGAGCCGGTGATCATCGTCGAAGAGGACAAACTCAACCGTCAGATGGCAGCGTTCGATCGACTCGTCAGCACCCTTCCTGTTGAGTCCTCACTGGCGGTCGAGGGGACAACCGTGGAGTACACACCGGGGCGGCAGGGGCGACGCATCGACGAAGAAGCGGCCCGCACGGCGATCGTGACGTCGATTTTGGAACCTCGGGAAACGCAGGACTTGCCGGTGATCATCGAAGAGCCGACGGTGACGGTGGCGAACGCGGATGCTGCGAACACGTTCGCCCTGGCGGCCGTCTCCGGCCCGGTCAAGGTGGCGGCGGGCTCAGCGGTTGCGGAGATTCCCGCCGAGGTGATCGGTGATGCGTTGACCTTCGTTGTTGTGCAAGACGACTACGAACCGGTCCTCGATGGACCGATGCTGTATGAGTCGATCGAAGATGACCTCGAGGGTTCTGAGGTTCCACGAGACGCCAGCTTCAAGGTCAAGAAGAACGGAGAGTTGAAGATCGTCCCGAGCAGGGCCGGTGGCGGGGTGGAAGACGATGAATTGGCGGCCAAGGTCCTCACGGTTCTCGATCAAGACGTGTCAGACGGAGGAGTCCGCGAAGTTGTCGTGACTGAGGGGCAGCGACAGCCGGAATTCACCACCGCTGACGCAATGGCTTTGAACATTCAGGAGCAACTGTCGAGTTTCACCCAGAATTTTCGGTATGCGGCCTACCGGGTGACCAACATCGGCCAAGCGGCGGAGTACGTCAACGGCACCGTCTTGATGCCCGGAGACACGTTCTCGATGAACGACACCATCTTGGAGAGAACGGAGGAGAACGGATACACCGAGGGCACCATTATCGGCCCCGGAGGTGTCTTCGAAGAGGCCCTGGGAGGTGGCGTATCGGCTGCGACGACCGCGGTGTGGACGGCAGCCTTCTTCGCGGGCATGGAACGGGTGAGTACCCGCGCCCACTCGGTGTATATCTCCCGGTACCAGCCGGGGTTGGAAGCAACCGTTGCCTGGGGAATCTTCGATATGCAGTTCCGCAATGACAGTCCGTATCCGGTGGTGATCACAACGGATATGACCAACTCGTCGATGACGGTCGAGTTCTGGGGAACGAAGATCTACGACGAGATCGATGCTGAGTTCGGCGAACGCAACAGTATCCGGAAACCCAAGAAGATCTATCGCAAGAAGAAGGATGGGTGCACCCCGCAAGCGGGCATCCCAGGCTTCACGATCGATGTCGATCGAGTCTTCTACCAAAACGACCAGGAAGTGAAGCGGGAAACAATTCGGTCCTATTACCGCGCTGCACCGAAGGTCATCTGCGGCAAGAAGCCGAAGAAGAAGGACGAGGACGAGGAGACGACGGACGAGGAGAATCCTCAAGACGCGCCGGCGGGAGATGCACCTGCAGAGGATGCACCGGCCGGCAACAGTGACGATGCCGCTCCGGCGACCGATGACGGGACGTTCGAGAACGTACCGGCCGAGGAAATCGACGTCGGCTGACGCGCACTAGGCGTCGCTGCGATCAATAACCTGCCCGTCGGGTGTGTCGGTCACGGTGAACCCGCGGGCGGCGAGTTCGTCTCGCAGCCGATCGCTCGTCGCGAAATCACGCTGCGTTCGCGCCTCCTGACGCTCGGCGGCCAATGCGAGCACGTCGTCGGGTAGGGGGTCTGCTGCCGTGGCCTGCCCGACCCGGCGGACGAGATCCAATCCGAGGAGTCGATCCGCCCAGGCGAAGAATTCGAAGCGCGCTCCGTCGGTGAGATTGCTGTCCCGTTCCACGGATCGCAGGACCTGAAGCGCGCGCGGTGTGTCGAGATCGTCATCGACGGCGGACAGGAACTCCTGCTGAAGATCGTCGGGGATGGGTGCCGATGGTGAGGTCGCCCACGCGGCCACGTTCTTTCGCCAACGTTCAAGAGTTGTTTGTGCACCCTCGATGACCGCCCAGGTCAGATTCATTTGCTGTCGGTAGCGGTGCTGAAGGAAAGCCAGACGCAGCGCAAGGGGGTCCATGCCGCGATCGGTGACGTGATCCACGAGCACGACATTGCCGGCCGACTTGCTCATCTTGCGTCCGTCGAAAAGCAGGTGTTCTGCGTGCACCCAGTGTCGAACGACGTCGGTTCCCGTCACCGAATTGCTCTGTGCTCGTTCGTCCTCGTGGTGGGGGAAGCGCAGATCGATGCCGCCGGTATGCACGTCGATTGACGTTCCGAGCAGTTTGAGGCTCATGGCGCTGCATTCGGTGTGCCAGCCGGGAAAACCGACTCCCCAGGGTGTGTCCCACACCAACTGCGTCCGGGTTTCCGGTGCCTTCTTCCACAAGGCCCAGTCGGCGTGGAAGCGCTTGGTGGAATCGATGTCGGCGTCGAATTTGTGTCCTGGCCGCAGGTCGTCGAGACGATTGCCGCTGAGAGCGCCGTAATCAGCGACGGAGCGGGCGTCGAAAAAGACCGAACCGTCGCCACCGACGTACGCGTGTCCGCGATCGACGAGTGCTGCGATCAAGGTGATCATGTCGCCGATCGATTCGCTCGCGCGGGGGTAATGATCGGCCGGGTGGATGTTGAGGGCGGCAAGGTCCCGATGAAAGGCGTCTTCGTAGTGGCGGGCCACCGCGAGAGCTCCTCGGCCCTCATGCTCGGCCTGACGCAGAATTCGGTCCTCGCCATCTCCCTGGCCCTCGTCGACACCTCCGAGGCCGGTGTCGTCGGCCATGTGTCCCACGTCTGTGATGTTTTGGACCACTGTCTTTTGCCAGCCGTGCAGTCCCGCGAGCCGGGCGATGAGGTCCGTCAGTAGGAACGTCCGCATGTTGCCCACGTGGGCGTCGCGGTACACCGTGGGGCCGCACGCATACAGGGTGAGGTGACGCTCGCGCTGCGGGGTGATCGTTTCGACCGTGCGCGTACGCGTGTCGTAAAGCCTCACGGACGTCACCCTAGGTGGCTCGGCGCCCCCCGGCAGAGCATGGCCGGATCGCCAAGGAACGGCTTGTCTCCAAATCGATGGAATCGGCGAAACGTCCGTCAGCCCTTTAGCGGCGATCACGCTGAGAGGTGTGTAGCGTTGGGCCCGGTGTCGGGGAGTTCCGGGCACCAACGTTTCGAACCGGAGGCCTCAGGTGACCTACGTCATCGCATTCCCGTGTGTGGATGTCAAAGACAAATCGTGTATCGAAGAATGTCCTGTCGATTGCATTTATGAGGGCGATCGGATGCTCTACATCCAGCCGGATGAGTGTGTGGACTGTGGCGCGTGCGAGCCGGTATGCCCGGTCGAGGCGATCTTCTACGAAGACGATGTCCCCGACGAGTGGTCGGACTACACAGCGGCCAACGCGGAATTCTTCTCGGACTTGGGTTCCCCGGGCGGGGCGGCCAAGCTCGGTGGACAGTCCTTCGACGCGCCTTTGCTCGCGAATGTCCCACCCAAAGAGGACGCCTGATTCGGCGGTGACCGGATGACGTCCCGGTTGCCGGAGTTCCCCTGGGACACCCTCGCCCCGATTGCCGATCGTGCTCGGGAACATCCCGACGGCGTTGTTGACCTGTCGGTGGGCACCCCGGTCGATCCCACACCGGACGTCGTCCAGCGCGCATTGGGCGAAGCGTCGGATTCTCCGGGCTACCCCACGACGGCTGGGCTGCCGGAGTTGCGAGACGTCTGCACGCAATGGTTGGCGCGCCGTACCGGAGCCACGGACGTGGGTTTTCTCCCCACGATCGGTTCGAAAGAGATGGTCGCGTGGCTGCCGACCGGCTTGGACATCGGCCCCTCCGACACCGTTGTCATTCCTCAGGTGGCATACCCGACGTACGCCGTCGGCGCCACGGTTGCCGGCGCGCGCGTGGTGGCCACCGATGACGTGGAAAGTGTCGATGACGCATCGATGGTGTGGTTGAACAGCCCCGGCAACCCCACCGGCGCGGTGCTCCCGGTGGAGCGGCTTTCGCAGATCGTCGCGTGGGCACGGGAGCGAGACATCGTGGTGGTCAGTGACGAGTGCTACCTCGAACTGGGGTGGGAGCAAGAGCCGGTCTCCGTGCTGGATCCCCGCGTCAATGGCGGCGACCTCTCCCATGTGCTTGCCGTGCATTCGCTGTCCAAGCGTTCGTCGATGGCGGGTTACCGTTTCGGGTTCGTTGCTGGAGACCGCCGCATCATCGACGACCTGCTGTCGGTTCGCAAGCACCTTGGAATGATGGTTCCGGGGCCGATTCAGCGAGCTGCCATTGCCGCCTACAGCGATGACGAACATGTGCAGGTGCAGCGAGATCGCTACCGAACGCGACGAGACCATCTGTGGCCAGCGTTGGAGTCTGCAGGCTTCTCGATCGACCACAGCGTTGCGGGTTTGTACTTGTGGGCGACGTTGGGTCGCGACTCGTGGGAGACCACACGCTGGTTCGCCGAACGGGGGATCTTGGTCACTCCCGGTGAGTTCTACGGTGACAACGACCATGTTCGAATTGCTCTCACTGCGACCGATGAGCGGGTGAATGCCGCGGTGTCTCGACTCGTCGGTTGACGAGTGGCCGTCGTGAGGCGGATCACAGAAGTGTCTATGCCACCCCACTGTGAGCCGGTGGTGCGCGTGGGTAGCCTGTCCGCAGGAGGTTTGTGTGTCTGATTATTCGGTTCAGCACCCCAACGGAGAGGTGCCGCTTCCGGTCGTACCGTCGACCGTCGGGGAATCCGGCCTCGACATCTCAGCGTTGCTGCGGGAGACCGATCACGTCACCTTGGATCACGGCTTCGTCAATACGGCGTCCTGTTCGTCATCCATCACCTTCATCGACGGAGAAGCCGGCATCCTTCGCTACCGGGGTTACCCGATCGAACAGCTCGCCGAGGAGTCAAACTTCCTGGAGACGTCGTACCTGCTGATCTACGGCGAACTACCGACAGCGGCCCAGTTGACGGAGTTCTCCGACTCCATAACCAAGCACACGATGCTGCACGAGGACCTTCGGCGATTCTTCGACGGATTCCCCCGCGACGCGCATCCGATGGCCGTGTTGTCGTCCGCGGTATCGGCGCTGTCCACCTTTTATCAGGATTCACTGGATCCGTTCGATGCTGAACAGGTCCACATTTCGACCATTCGCTTGATGGCGAAACTGCCGACCATTGCGGCATACGCCTATAAGAAGTCCGTAGGCCAACCGTTCTTGTATCCGGACAACTCCTACAGTTTCGAAGACAACTTCCTGCGCATGACGTTCGGTGTGCCGGCGGAACAATACGAAGCGAACCCCATCATTTCTCGCGCACTCGATCAGTTGCTCATTTTGCATGCTGACCACGAGCAGAACTGCTCGACGTCAACGGTGCGACTTGTCGGGTCATCGCACGCCAATCTGTTCGCATCCGTCTCGGCCGGTGTGAATGCTCTCTTCGGTCCACTGCACGGAGGAGCCAACCAGGCTGTGCTGGAGATGCTCGAGAACATTCACGCCTCCGGAGGAGGCGTCAATCGCTTCATCCGCGCCGTCAAGGATCGGGAAGCCGGAATCAAGCTGATGGGCTTCGGTCACCGCGTCTACAAGAACTACGACCCACGCGCGGCCGTGGTGAAGAAGACGGCATACGAGGTCTCCGAGCAGATGAATGTGGACGATCCGCTTCTCGACATCGCACTCCGGCTCGAAGAGGTTGCGCTTGCAGACGAGTTCTTCATCGAGCGGAAGCTCTACCCGAATGTCGACTTCTATACGGGATTGATCTACAAGGCGATGGGCTTCCCGACCCGCATGTTCACCGTCTTGTTCGCGCTTGGCCGACTTCCTGGATGGATCGCGCAGTGGCGCGAGATGATCGAAGATCCGACGACCAAAATCGGCCGGCCTCGACAGGTGTATGTGGGAGAGGTCCTGCGCGACTACGCCCCGATAACGTCTCGCTGAGCCTAACGTGGGGGCATGATGAGCCACCGATTCTTCACAGACGAGGGCTTCGAGTTCCTGGCACTGATTGCCCTGGGGAGTGCTGCCTACCGACTGTCGGAGGTCGGCGAGGTCTACGCGACGGCCGATCGCATTACCGACGGCGACGGTGAATCCTGGTTCGAGGAGTGGATGGCTACGGCTACCCGTGTTCGTCGCATCGCTGAGGACTGTGAGTCCCGCGGTGACGTGGTCAGTGCTCGCGATGCATTCTTAAGGGCGGCCAACTATGCCGCCACAGCCTTCTTCTACGTTCTGGCTACCAACGATCCGTCGCGATCTCTGCATACGTGGCGGAGTCACCGTCGGGACTTTGACCGCGCGATGAAACTCTGGCCCACGCCGGTAAGTCACGTCGAGATCCCCTACGAAGGCACTCACCTGCATGGTTACTTCTGGTCCGGAGGTGAGGGGCCGCGACCCACGATCATCTTGAACAACGGGTCGGACGGTCCAGTGAGCGACATGCTGTTCATGGGTGCCGTCGATGCAGTCGCCCGAGGCTGGAACGCCATTACCTTTGATGGTCCTGGTCAGGGTTACGCCCTGTACGAGCAGGGGATGTTCTTCCGGTACGACTGGGAGAAGGTCATCACGCCGGTCGTGGACTTCCTGGTGGCCCGTCACGACGTGGATCCGGAGCGCATCGTTCTGTCCGGCAACAGCCAAGGCGGCTATTGGGTGCCCCGGGCAGTCGCTTTCGAGAAGCGGATTGCCGCCGCCGTTGCGGACCCAGGCGTGGTCCGGGTGGACACGTCGTGGCGCTCGCACCTGCCGCCGGTGATGATTCAGTTGCTGGAGTCTGGCGACGACGCTGACTTTGATTCCTACTTCGCGCAGGGAGTCGAGAACGACCCCGTGGCCCAGACGACGTTGGCGAAGCGCAAGGAGCCGTACGGCTCTGACTCCATGGCAGCCATCATGCACGAGCTTGAGAAATGGGATCTCGCCGACGTGGCCGGTCAGATCACCTGCCCGATCCTGATCACTGAGCCCGAGGATGAGCAGTTCTGGCCCGGGCAGTCTCGCCAGTTGTTTGACCTGGTCGGTTCACCGGTGAAGGAGTTGATGTCGTTCACCGCTAAAGAGGGGGGCAACTGGCACTGCGAGCCAAAGGCTCCGCAGCTGCGGGCGCAGCGGATTTTCGACTGGTTGGCAAAGGTGGTTGCCTAGGCGGGCACGTCAGTCGTTGGCGTGGAGGGCGGCGTTCAGGCCACCCCACGTTCCGGTGCGCTGGACCACCTCGATCGCACCGGATTGAGAGTTACGGCGGAACAGTAGGTCCGACGCCCCAGAGAGTTCCTTGGCCTTCGTTGTTTGACCATCGGGGAGGAGCACCTTGGATCCGCCGGTGACGTAGAGGCCGGCCTCGACTACGCAGTTGTCACCCAAAGAGATCCCTACGCCGGCGTTAGCACCGACCAGGCACCCGCGACCGATGCTGATCACCTCGGTGCCACCACCGGAGAGGGTTCCCATGATGGATGCACCCCCGCCGATGTCGGATCCGTCCCCGACGACCACCCCGGCGCTGATACGTCCCTCCACCATGGACGTGCCGAGTGTTCCCGCGTTGAAGTTGATGAACCCCTCGTGCATGACGACGGTCCCGACCGCCACGTGGGCTCCGAGTCGCACGCGGTCGGCATCTGCGATCCGCACCCCGCTGGGGATGACGTAATCGACCATGCGCGGGAACCTGTCCACGCCGAAGACGGTGACGTGCACGCCTTTCGAGCGCCCGCGTAGGTGCACGTCGTTCACTCGGGTGGGCTCGACCGGACCGAGGTTGGTCCAGGCGTTCAAGGGCAGCGTGCCGAAGATTCCCTCGAGGTTGATGGTGCGGGGGCCAACGAGGCGATGGGACAGTAAATGGAGTCGCAGGTAGGCGTCCGCCACATCGACCGGAGGGGCTGCCAGATCGTCGATGACGGTGCGCACTGCCACAGTTCGCACCCCGCGGAGTTCGTCGCTGCGTGTTCCTGCGTCTAACGACGCGACGTCGATTGGCTCTGCACCGAGGCTGGGTCGCGGAAACCAGACGTCCAGGATGGTGTCCCCGTCGACGGTCGCCAAACCCAAGCCCGACGCGGGTCCGGAGACGGGGGTTAGTTCCTCAGCGGCAGATGAATTGCTCACCGGGCTACCGTATCCACGTGCCGTTGAACCTTGCCGCAGACGTGGTCGAGATCGCGACCGCCCTGGTGGATATTCCGAGTGAGTCTCACCAGGAGCAGGAGATCGCCGATCTGGTCGAAGCTGCCTTGGGGGAGTGCGGCCACCTATCGGTCCATCGCTCGGGGAACGCGATCGTCGCTCAGACGCAGGGCCTTGCACCGCGCGTCATCATCGCCGGACACCTCGATACCGTCCCGGCGGCGGGCAACATGCCGCACCGGCTCGACGGTGGACGGCTGTACGGACTAGGTGCGTGTGACATGAAGAGCGGAGTGGCCGTTGCGTTGAAACTCGCCTACGAGATGCGCACGCCAGCGGTCGGTGTTCGCTTCATCTTCTACGACTGTGAGGAGGTGGCGGCCGTTCACAATGGCTTGGCCCGTCTCGTCGCGGAGGAGCCATCGGTTGTTGAAGCCGACGTCGCCATCGTCATGGAGCCAAGCAACGGTGTGGTGGAAGGTGGATGTCAGGGGACGATCCGGGCGGAGGTTCGAGTTCCAGGGGAACGCGCCCACAGCGCGCGCTCGTGGCAGGGGAGCAATGCGGTGCATAGTGCGGGCGAGATTCTTGATCGCTTGAACGCTTACGTGCCGCGAGAACCAACGGTGGATGGCCTTCGATACCGGGAGGGATTGAACGCAGTCGGAATTCGCGGAGGTATCGCGGGAAACGTCATTCCCGACGAGTGCATCGTCACCGTCAATTACCGCTTCGCCCCCGATTTGTCCGTTGCCGCCGCGATCGATCACCTTCGCGAGGTGTTTGACGGGTTCGAACTCACGGTGGTTGACGAAGCACCGGGCGCGCGTCCAGGGTTGGACCGAAAGATCGTTGCGTCGTTCGTCGATGCGATGGGTGGAACAGCGGAACCAAAATTCGGGTGGACGGATGTGGCTCGGTTCTCTGCGTTGGGCACGCCGGCGGTGAACTTCGGTCCGGGTGATCCGACGATCGCGCACTCGGTCGATGAGCATGTGGACGTGAGCGAGGTCCATCAGGTCTACGCCAAGGTAAGTGCCTGGCTCGACACGGCCGAGAACTTCTAGGTGCACATCGTGCCCCTATCGGTATGCGTCTTCTGCTCTTCCAGTGAACTCATTGCGCCTCGGTATCTGACATTGGCCGACGATGTCGGTGCGGCTCTCGGATCACGAGGCTGGACGTGCGTCTCCGGTGGCGGGTCTGTGTCCATGATGGGCCGGCTCGCTCGGGCGACGCGTGCAGCAGGCGGTCACACAGTCGGGGTGATTCCGGAGGCGCTGCGGGGTCGAGAAGTGGCTGATCTTGACGCCGATGAACTCGTCGTGACGCAGGATATGCGTGAGCGCAAGGGCATCATGGACGAGCGCGCGGAAGCGTTCTTGGCCTTGCCCGGGGGAATCGGCACCTTGGAAGAACTCATGGAGGTGTGGACCGCAGGGGCCTTGGCCATGCACGACAAGCCGGTAGTCGCGTTGGATCCGTGGGGCGACTTTGCCCTGCTTCGAGCGCAGATGGACGCGTGGATTGATGGGGGTTTCGTGAGCCGGGACAGTCTGAGCCGTGTGCGGTGGGTCGCCACCGTCGATCACGCGATTGAGGCCCTGGCGGCACCGGTGTTGCCGTCCGC
>Ga0182078_10589985_pt1 | contig 10536 bp, 7 predicted proteins | sample 071ome_15_FD_127749 | JGI IMG/M metagenome (GOLD analysis project Ga0182078, IMG submission 127749) | Metatranscriptome of coastal salt marsh microbial communities from the Groves Creek Marsh, Georgia, USA - 071409BT metaT (Metagenome... | ecosystem: Environmental > Aquatic > Marine > Intertidal... | reverse complement strand
AATGGCCAGAACCACATCGGCGTTGTGCATCGCATTGTTCGCTTCGAGCGTGCCATGCATACCGAGCATGCCTAAGAACTGACGGTCCTCACCCGGGAAAGCTCCAAGACCCATCAAGGTGCTCGTAACTGGAAAGTTCAGAAATCGGGCCAAGTCGATCACTCTCCCAGACGCATTTCCTTGAATAACCCCACCACCGGTATAGATGATTGGCCGCTCGGATTTCGAGAGTAAAGCACAGGCTTTTTTGATCTGACCTGAATGCCCGCGTTGAGCAGGGCTATAAGATCGAATCTCTACCTTTTCAGGATACGCAAAAGGGTGTAAGTCCTGAGGGTTCGTGATGTCTTTTGGGATATCCACAACCACAGGTCCAGGCCTTCCAGTCGATGCGATATAGAACGCCTTCTTAATCGTTTCTGGGATGTCCTGAGCGGTTTTAACCAAAAAGCTGTGTTTAACAATGGGTCTCGAGATACCCACCATATCCGTTTCTTGAAATGAGTCCGTGCCAATTAAGTGGGACTGGACCTGGCCAGAAATCACCACCATCGGAATCGAATCCATATAAGCCGTCGCAATCCCCGTAATCGCATTGGTTGCACCGGGCCCAGACGTCACCAAGACCACACCTGTTTTACCCGTTGCACGCGCATAACCATCGGCCATGTGGGTCGCTGCCTGTTCATGACGCACAAGAAAATGCTTGATAGTGTTCTGCTTGAACAATGCATCGTAAATGTGCAGCACCGCGCCACCGGGGTACCCGAATATTTGCTCTACACCCTCTTCTTGTAGGGATCTGATGAGCATTTCCGCTCCGGATAGCTGGGGCCAATCAGCCGGAGCTGAATCACTGGTCTCACGGTCCACGTATTTACCTTCGGGTTTGGTCAATGGCTTTAAGGGCGGGCATTTTTTACTATAGCCATGCTCGAGTCAAACCGTTAGCGAGCATCCATTCAATAGTCAAAGGGGCGGCTAATTATTCGTTATGCTGCAATTACTCAGGTTTTTAATACGCCAAGGTCTCCGGCTTTGGAATCAGAGATCTCAAAAGGGGCTCCTGCGGCTGGTCCATGTGATCGCTCTTTTGTTGCTCTTCCCATTCGAGTCCCATGCAACTTCCATCTTCTCTTGGCTAGATGATCAAGGGATTCAGAATTTCGGTGACCGACCACAACCGACTCGAGAGACTTATCTCACCAACCCCCCGTTTTCTTTTAGCGAACGCGCTCGCCAGCGTCATGCCGCTGAAACGGCTGAGTCACCGTCTGATCCGATGACCGCAGCCGTTACCGTCAAGGCGTCGACCGAGTCATCGAGCGCAGCCGAGAACACGATCATGGGCAATCCAACCCAACCAGCACACCAGATCGAACGAGAAGCCATGGTCCCGCTCGTGGGAGCAGAGCTAACGAGGGCTTGCGGCCGGGCCTATAAGACCCTGGGCACACTGAAGCGGCGGCCTCGATCTACCGTGCGTGATGAAAACGGTCGCGAACGAACCTTGGATCGTACGGAACAACAAGCCTACATCGCTCAGATCGAATCCGACATCGCCACCTTCTGCAAATAAGTGCGTCGCCAAACAATCTGTCATCCCGATCAAGGTAGCCTATCTCGCTTTGCCTACACCTCCAGCGCAATCGATCTGGTCACATAAAACGCGTTGAATTACTAATTACTCAAGCCAAGCAAGCGTTGCAAAACGACCTGTGCTGCCGTCGCGGCGATAGGAAAAAAACGTTGGTGACTCACAATAGGTACAGCGGCCATCGTCGATCACGCGAGAGATACCCAACGCCTTACATTTTTCGCGAATCACGTGAGGCAGATCGAGCATCAGCGGGGCATTTTCAGTCTCTCGAATGAAACAATGTTCAGGGAAATGATCCCTTAACTCCAAGCCTACTTGGAAATGACACCGCCGGATCCCTGGACCAAGCCAGGCCGTTGAAACCTGTGAAAAATGCGCCGCCGTTTTTTCGATAATCCCACTGGCCAAACCACGCCAACCCGCGTGCACCAACGCCAAGCTCCTGTCGTTCTCCGAGTAAAGCATCACGGGGAAACAATCGGCTGTCATGACCGCGAGGACCTCCCGTTTCATTCGTGTGAAGGCCCCATCGCCCTCGATTGAACTGCCTTTGACGACTTGCTCAGACGGTCCGTCCGGCTGGGCTTGATCCCTCAAACGCGCCGAATCATCAATCAATCTAGTGCCGTGAACTTGATTCAGCCAGTTCACCGGACTCGGCAACTCACATCGCGCCTCTAGAATTCGTCGGTTTTCCTGGACGGCCTGCTCATCATCGCCCACGTGATCTCCAAGATTTAGGCTGTCAAAAGGCGCTTCACTCACGCCGCCATTGCGAGTCGATAGCCAAAGACGAACACCAGAATCAACATCGATTTCCTGGACCGAGTTCACAGGCTCGCACCTTCACGGAGCAACTTAACTGCACGATCTATGTCGGCCGGTAACTCAGACTCAATCTCGAGACGCCGCCCTGTGATTGGGTGATCAAATCCTAATCTGAAGGCGTGTAACGCCTGACGATCAATCATCGCGCTTTGGGTTCCGCTCGATCCGCGCTTCGGTCTGTACACGGGATCGCCCACAATGGCATGCCCGATATGCTGCATGTGTACTCGAATTTGATGTGTTCGCCCGGTCTCAAGCTCAAAACCCATTAGCGCGATACCAGCGAATTGTTCAAGACGCTCAAAGTGCGTCCTCGCCTCACGACCGCTCACCGACACGGCCATTTTTGTACGATGCACCGGATGTCTCGCAATCGGCGCATCGACCGTTCCTGACGCTTTTGGCTTCCCCCAGACAAGCGCTCGGTATTCGCGCTTAATTTCTCGCTTGGCCATACGCCGGACCAAATCTCGCTGAGCCTCCACGGTTTTAGCAACCAGAAGCAAACCAGACGTGTCTTTATCAAGTCGATGAACAATCCCAGCGCGCGCGAGCCCTACCGAGGCAGGCACATAATGCAGCAATGCATTAACCAGCGTGCCCGAGCGGTTCCCCGCGCCGGGGTGCACCACGAGGCCAGCGGGCTTGTCCACCACAAGCAAACTCTGATCCTCCCAAGCGACGACAAGCGGAATGTTCTCAGGCTCGTCCGCGAGACTCGGTAACTGTGCACTAATCTCCAGGAGTTGACCCACTTTGACCTTGACCTTCGGCTTTACTACCAATCCGGATAACGTGAGCGATCCTGCTTCAATCCATTTCTGTAAGAGTGCTCGAGAAAATTGCGGAAAGAGTTTCGACGCGACCACGTCGAGTCTTTCCCCCGAGGATTCTGAAGGAACTGCTGCCGAATGAAACTCCCTAGCGTTTGCCACGTCGCTTGGTCTCAATACTTGGGGTAGACCCGAGGCTATGGTTAAATACCGCCAACTTCAAGCCAGACCCTGCGCATATATGCTCACGAACACCCGATTCCTCTCTCGATTGATGGCGCTGATGCTGGCCCTTTTGCTGGCTGCATGCTCAAAAGACAACGAGGAGTGGAGTGAAGAAGCGTCAGAGATGGCGCTCTATGAGTCCGCGCAAAGCGCGGTCAGCGCTGGAAACTACTCCGAGGCGGTTTCCCGATTACAAACCTTGGAGGCTCGTTTCCCGTTCGGTCGCTATGCTGAGCAGGCACAGCTGGAAATTATCTTCGCCTATTACCGAAGTCGTCAGGCAGAAGCTGCTCGCTCAGCGGCTGATCGATTTATTCGATTACATCCCAATCATCCCAACGTCGACTACGCCTACTACCTGAGAGGCCTTGCGTCCTTTGAGGAAGATGAAAACTTTTTGACACGCATCTTCCCCCTCGATCCATCCAAACGCGATCCAGGTGCCGCAAAAGCTTCTTTTGAAGATTTCTCTCGGTTAATTGAGCGCTTCCCCGCGAGCGAATACGCCCCAGATGCTCAGCGCCGGATGCGCTACCTGCGTAATCTTTTGGCCGAAGCCGAGCTCCACGCGGCTCGATATTATATTTATCGAGGCGCTTACATTGCGGCTGCAAATCGGGGTCGCTATGTCGTAGAGAATTTCCAGGAAACCGTCGCCGTCCCTGATGCGCTCGCTATTATGATCGAGGCTTATCAACTCCTGGGCCAAAACGAACTCGCCGAAAACACCATCGAAGTGCTCATGACCAATTACCCCGAGGTGGGTTACATCGATAAAAATGGCAAGTTCGTAAAGCAAGAGTCGGACAGAAAGGGCGACAAGTCCTGGATTAATCTACTCACCTTTGGTTTATTCGGCTAACCTCAAACGCGCTTTCGCTTTTAGTCTTAATACCCTTTCGCCTCGTTCATACCTATCGAATCGGCTCACTCACTGAGCGTCAACTGCCGGAGCCATCGCGCGCCGACTCAAGACTCAACAAAAAGTCGTACATTACCGCGGGGAGTTGCTTTGAGCCGGCCGGGCGCATGAGCCTCTGAGCTCCCAATCAGTTCCTCATCTTTCATCTTTCGCCCACATTGGATTTAGAGAACTCTCTCATCCTGGAAGTCACGGTGCGGTAAAAATTGGCGCTCGAACAGCCGACCGCCCTTATGTCCTACAACCACCCCCTCAACAAGGGCCAGCCGAATTTCTCTCTCTCGCGTTTTTGAAATTGAGAGCGTCATATCCTTTACTGGTCTCTAGCCATCCCAAAGGTCTTACGTTGATTGAGATGCTCATCACGCTTTGCATCTTAGGATTATGCTTGGGCCTTACTATGCCCCACTTGGGTTCGATCATCGCATCAAACAAGGAACGCGCTGCCACTCATCAACTCATGGCCTCTCTTGCATCAGCCCGAGCAACAGCGCTTTCCACCTCTCGATCAGTGGGCTTGTGCGGCTTTGTTGACGAAACCTGCCAACCCACATGGCAGAGCGTGTCGTTAATTGACTCTGCCCAACGAAAGCATCTCAAACCTCTCGCAGCCTCACCGAAGTTCATGCGATTTCCGAAACAAATTTTTGCCCGATGGCGAGGATTCAGGCGACGCAACATCGTTATCTTTGAAAGCACGGGCGCACTTGCGTCGGATAACGGCCGCGTCTTCATTTGTAACGCAGCACAGAAAAGCGCTCGATTCGAGATTGTGATCAGCCCCGCCGGCCGCGCGCGCATCAAGCGCAACAGACCACCGCTCGATCAAGAGCAGTTCAGCAATTACTGCGCAGCATCTGGGTAGGATCTCTCGCTAATCAGGGACTGTTCGACAATCGCCGCCAAGACAGCCGCCCGGTATTCGTCGTCGCTGCCGTATTGGTGCGCACAATATCCAAAGAACGGTCGGTCAGCTGAGTTACACGATTTTCGCCCACAAACGCTGCGTCTGTGGGCGCCGAATCCTCAAAAATCGTACCAGCAACAATAAACCCGTTGATCAAATCTGATGAGTTGAAAAGCCCATCATTGTTGATATCAAAAATTCCATCCTCAATGCAGTTGCTCCCACCCGTCAGTGGGCAAAATGCGAGGCCAAAACCCCCGGCTGAAGACGAACAGGCATTGCTCACCGTAGGAATAACAGAGTTAACGAATCCGACACCGCCCCGAAGTTGAAAATTACGCACGGCGCGTTCTCCCGGATGCTCTGCTGCGTCACCATCGGATCCACCTGCCGCGTAGGCATTCAAATCGTTGTACCAACCCTTAACAGAGGGCACGTCGGGATCATCTGAGTCCAAATAGTTGACCGCGTTACCGCTGAGTGATCTGCCACACACCTCAACATTCACACTATCCACCACTTGGTTCTCGCAAATATTCGCGTAGGACTGTTTTACCAATTCGCTACGCGATACTTCCGAGGCATCGAGTTGATCCCAGATGCCATACATCGTTTGGATATTTGTATCCGTACGGTCGCCATTGACGATGTATCGACCGGTACCAAAGATCACCACATAACCCGCCTTTCCGGTGTTCGCCACGACAAGCGGCTTATTCAAAATGGGTTGCTCCGTGGTCACGCCACCCGAGGTGTACGTCGCTGAGAAAATCTTCTGCACGGTCCATGAACTGTAGATCTCAGTGCCCTTTTTGCATTGCCCAACAGTACCCGAATACTCCGTAAGCGAGCTCGTATTCTCCCAAGTGGGTAAATCACTTCGACACAGGTCAAATCGGTACAAATTCCCCCTTAGGTCTCCAGCATAGACGTAATCGGCCGTACCATCTTGATCAGCGTCAATCGCTCTAGGAGAGCCCAAACCATTAGGGAGGATGTCTCCATCCTCGGTAAGAGATCCATAGCCCGTATCTAACTTAATAAAGTCGTAATCCGAACCGGCACATCCTGATCGCAGCGCGCCCTCAGTCACTAGCGCATCTGGATGACACCATACGCCGTCCTGGCCGCGATCAATAAAGAGACCGAAGAGCTTCGCGATACCCGAGGTTGAGTTTAGGCCGCTGGATTGAAGCGCCATCCACTCAAGATTCCCATCAGCATCACCCGAATTGACATTGCTGAGAACAATCACCGGCTCATCAATGGTTAAGCCAAGGTCTCGCACGGGCCTACCAAGGCTATCTGTCCTTGCTCCGCCACCACTCGCCTCAATTAGCGCGCCATTTGTATCGGTGGGATGCGTGTCATCCATGTCGGTGAACTCCCACAGGACAACGTCATCCGCGTTGGCCTCAGTAATCGCAGGATTGGTGACATCCAGCGCGAAGAGTCCCTTACCGCCTGCGCCAAAAGCACCAATGAGGACCGTGCGCCAACTTTTCGCTGCAGCATTCTTTGCGTAACCAAAGATATCCTCGACAACGGGCGTCGCATCCAAGATATATTGGTGGTCGTAGCTCGGGCTAAGTAGTTCGGTTACGTTAGTATTTGCGGGATTAGTGAGCGCGGCATCCGGCAGGTATGCAAATATCTCCTGACCATTGTTAGGATCAATACCATGAAGCATGCCATCGTTGGCTGAAACGTAGAGTCGATCGGCCCTCGCTGATTGTGCCGCCTGAAACGCAGCATAACTATTCGCACCTGTGGGAAAATTAACCCCGCCTCGATAAAGGGCCTCCGGGGCACCAATAAATACCGGAGAGGAATTGATGATGTCACCTAAGCGTCCATCCTCCTGGGGACGGGCGCGAAAATCACCATTGGGTTGCTCATCAGCTGCACTGCCCCTGAAGTAATTGATTTTAGTCGTGGTTTCCGCATCGCTGCTCGCATCAACCCAGCCTAAAGCTGTTTTTTGCGCAAGTGTCAGGCTAGCAAGCGCGAGCGGTGCGCCTTCATTCGTTACGGGGTCAAAAGTGAAAATCTGCCTGGCGCCAACACCGTTAAGTAATTGATCGTCAAGCTCACTTGCAGTACTCCAGATTTGGGCGCCGACATTTAAATCCGCATCCAGCGAGGCGGCAACGACATCGCCTGAGTTTTCCAAAAGGTTGTAGAACGATCGAAACAGCACAACGCCGTTAGTGATTTCTTGGCTGTTGAAGCTCACCGCGCTCCCAGCGCCAATTCCTGAACTGAACTCATTGAACGCCTGCTCAAGTGCCGTTGTCAGCTCGCTCGGATTTTGCGCATCCAAATAAGCACCTCGCCCATTGATCGCCGCGTGGTGGAGGTCTTTAATCTTAAATGTCGCATCGCCTGAAGTGCCCCAGTCATATGCATTGGCAGAATAAGCTGCGGGGACATTGGTTAATCCGCTGTCGATACCGAACGCAACAACAAACGTCTTCACATGCTGATGCATCGCATTGTTGGAAATCGCGCCGGCAGGTGCGAAGTCCAAGTCCCGCTGCAATGGCACCACATCATCGGTCAATGCCATGGTTGCGTCTGCCCTTCCATCCTTGGTGCCGTCGAACAAATCCTGTTCGTAGTAATACATCGCGATATCGGCGAGATTATCTGCACACCCGGCACATCCCGCGAACATGCCGCCATCAAAATCCGTGTTGTTGTCGCCGTCTTGCTCGCCGCCTCTCGCCACGCCCTCCATGCCGCCATCGGTGACCAATAAGATGTAGTTTTGCTGACAGGTCCCTTGCGGGGCAGGCAACGCCGGACATCCAGGTGAGTTAAAAACGTCGCCATCCGTGGGGTCGCCCCCGCCGGCGACGTTCATCACATTGGTTTTTTGACACGCTAGGTACCTACCCGACTTGTCAAAGGCATCATAGAATTGCGAATTCCCCTGGTAACTCCGCTCATAGAGCCCTTTTAGAAGTAGATTAATCTGCGTGCTTGCACCCTGCGACGCGTTTAGGTTTCTGAGCTCGACATCATTGTTATTGCCATTCGAGCCTGCAAAACCAACCCTCAGGTTCTGATCCGCCTCACTCATGACTTTGCCAATGGAGGCCTTCATGGCGTAGCCACGCGTTCGGTACCACGCATAATAGTTTTCGAAGTTCGCCTTTTCTTCAGCAAGTGTGCAAAAGCCAGCATCTGCACAATCGTTTCTATTTGGAAATCGCGGAAATCGATCATTACCATCATCGAAACCCGTTGGATCAAAGGTGCTTAGATCGTTGAGACTGCTGGCAGATCCGACTGTGCCCCCACCCGCCTCAGCCTGAATACTAACCAGATAACCTTCCGTGCAGGCGCCAGCGGGATCGGTTGCAGGAGACGGAAGACTGTCGACTGAACCGTCGGTGTTCGTAGGACAGGTATCCTGGGATTTGTCCTTCCAAACGTAGTAATAGTAAAGATCTGCTGCGACAGGAGATGAGCCAGCAAGGCAACCATCAGGTTCATCCGCAGAACCATCACACAGCGCCCAGGGCACGTATTGAATCTCGGGGTTGTAATAGATTTTATTAAAGTCTTTTGAACGTAACCGCCAGAAGCCCACTCCAGAAGCTGCCGTTTCTTTGGGTGCAGCTTTACCACCTGGGATCGAATAGATGTTGTCATAGGGCGAATCCGCATCAACCGGATCTGGGCGCAGACGACCGGGCAAGGCAAGCCGTGGGCGAGTTCAGGGTCGTTGCCGATTTGAAGCGTGAAATGTTTTTCCGGCGCATGGGCGACGGTGTGTCCATGGCTGGCTACGGCGTCGACGTGGCTCGTTCCGATGAAGGATTTGAGTTGCGCGTTTAGCCAGCGGCTGTAGGCCTTGGACGTTTGAATGCGTTGCGCTGCGGATGCCGTGTAGGCTGCGGGAAGGTCTTTCGCCCAAGGAGTATCCGCGTAGGAAATGAAGTGGGTGGCTTCGATGCGTTTTTGCCAGGGCCCGGCGGGGGATTGCTTCCAAAAAACCACCTGGACAAGATCCAAGCCGTCCAACGAGGTTCCCGACATGGTCCCCACAACGGTGAAGGGGCCATTTCCGGAAAAACGGGGGTCGGGCGTGGGGGCTTCAAATTGGGGCATTGCGCAGACGTTTTAAGCGTTTGGCTGTATCAAAGGTGGGGACTTCTCGCCTTAAATTTGCGGGACACTCAGAAATCCACCCTTGATTATGCATTTTGAACTTAGCGAAGAGCACCTCATGATCCGCGATGCGGCCCGTGACTTTGCGCGCACCGAACTCCTCCCCGGCGTCATTGACCGCGACAACGAGCAGAAATTTCCCGCCGATGGCGTGAAAAAGATGGGCGAGTTGGGCTTCCTGGGCATGATGACCAACCCCGCCTACAACGGGGGCGGCATGGACACCATTTCCTACGTGCTGGCCATGGAGGAGATTTCCAAAATTGACGCTTCGGCTTCCGTGATCATGAGCGTGAACAACTCCCTGGTTTGTTGGGGATTGGAAAAATTTGGCACGGAGGAGCAGAAGCAAAAGTATTTGACGCGCCTCTCCACCGGTGAAATCATTGGCGCCTTCTGTTTGAGTGAGCCGGAAGCCGGTTCGGACGCAACCAGCCAGCGCACCACGGCGGTAGATAGGGGCGACCACTACCTTCTCAATGGTACGAAGAACTGGATCACCAACGGTGGGACAGCGAGCGTGTACCTCGTTATGGCCCAGACGGATGCATCTAAAGGCCACCGCGGCATCAACTGCCTCATCGTCGAGAAAGGCATGGACGGCTTCATCGTCGGCAAGAAAGAAGACAAGTTGGGCATTCGTGGAAGCGATACCCACTCCCTCATGTTTACGGATGTCAAGGTTCCCAAGGAGAACCGCATTGGCGAAGAGGGTTTCGGCTTCAAGTTTGCCATGAAGACCTTGTCTGGTGGTCGCATTGGCATTGCCGCGCAGGCCTTGGGCATTGCGTCCGGTGCCTTGGAGTTGGCCGCGAAGTACGCGACGGAGCGCAAAGCCTTTGGCAAGCCCATTTCGGAGCACCAAGCTATCTCGTTTAAGTTGGCGGATATGGCGACCAAGGTGGAAGCCGCTCGTCTCCTCGTGTTGAAGGCGGCTTGGTTGAAGGACCAAGGCCAGAACTTTGACAAGGAGTCCGCTATGGCAAAGCTGTACGCATCGGAAGTAGCCATGGAAGCAACCGTGGAAGCGGTCCAGATCCACGGCGGCTATGGCTTTGTGAAAGAATACCACGTGGAGCGCTTGATGCGCGACGCCAAGATT
>Ga0182078_10129564_pt1 | contig 10556 bp, 14 predicted proteins | sample 071ome_15_FD_127749 | JGI IMG/M metagenome (GOLD analysis project Ga0182078, IMG submission 127749) | Metatranscriptome of coastal salt marsh microbial communities from the Groves Creek Marsh, Georgia, USA - 071409BT metaT (Metagenome... | ecosystem: Environmental > Aquatic > Marine >... | reverse complement strand
GAGACAAGATCTCCCTTGATTGAGAGGGAGAAGATAGTTCCATAGAAGTAGACTAACAGAACATGCCCTTTGTCACGCAAGGATACCTATGAAACTATCACCCAACTTTTCTCGCTACTCACGTATGTGAGGCACATTCGTTAGATGGGAGAGAATTATGAGTGCAGTGAAACTATCACAACCTCAAGCTGAGGTATTTCAAGACACAACAAGATTTAGAGTTGTTTGTGCAGGAAGACGATTTGGAAAGTCTTTCTTATCAGGAGCAGAGCTTATTAATGCCTCTATAGGAGTCGACAAGAAGACTGGAGAGAGCAAACAGAAGCAAACCGTAGTATACGTTGCTCCCACTTTTGCTATGGCAAAACAAATTATGTGGAATTGGCTGAAGGAGTACGCTCCTAAAGGTTATATAGTCAAAGCCAATGAATCCGATCTTGTAATGGAATTCAAGAACGGAAGTGTTATATACATGAAGTCTGCAGAGAACTATGACTCTCTACGTGGACTGAGTTTGTCCTTTGTGGTTCTAGACGAGGTAGCAGACATCAACCCTGAAGCATGGAACTTGGTATTAAGACCAGCTCTATCAGACCAGGAAGGAGATGCATTATTCATCGGAACACCAAAAGGAACAAATCACTTTTACGATTGGTATATTCAAGGAAAAGACCCGAAGAGAACTTCTTGGACGTCTTACAGCTTTACTACCATCCAAGGTGGAAACGTCTCACAGTCAGAAATCGAAGAAGCCAGACTTGACTTGAGTCCGAGAGACTTCAAGCAGGAATATGAAGCTTCATTTGAGTCAATAAGCAACAGAGTCGTCGATATGTTCGATCGAGAGCTTAATGTGAGCGAGTTTGCCCAGGATAACGGTGGTGAGATACTTGTCGGTATGGACTTCAACGTAAATCCTATGTCAGCTGTTGTTGGTGTAAGAGCTGGAGACGAGTTGCATATCTTCAAGGAATATAAACAAGCGAACTCAAATACTCGCTATTTGATGGAAAGTCTAACTGCCGACTTTGAAGGCAGGGAGATGACTGTGTTCCCAGATCCGTCTGGACGAGCACGAAAAACGTCGGCAATTGGTGGCGAAACGGACTTCACAATCATAAGAAGCTTCGGAGCAAACGTAATAGCTCCAACAAAAGCACCACACACTGCAGATTCTATTAACTCAATGAATACTTTGATGTGCAATGGAGCAGGACACAGAAGATGTATCATTCATCCAAGTTGTGCAAACCTTATTAAGGATTTAGACACTTGGACATACGAAGATACAGGTGCAACACAGAATCACAGCAGACCAGATAAGAAATCAGGAAATGATCACTTACCTGATGCTCTTAAATATTTGATATGGTCAGAATTTGGTTTAAATGACCGAGAAGCAAAGAATGTAGAGGTTGTTGGATTCTAAACAAGGTAAACATATGAGAAATAAACAGACCATATTGTTTTGGGAACAGTCTAAGGCATTTATATTTGGTTTTCTTATTGGTGTATTCATTTCATCAGTAGGACCAGCAAAAGCAGAGCCGATTGAGACTATCTCAACAACAAATCAAACAGTTAATACTAACGGAAACATGACTACTACAGTCAAATCTCCTCCACCGAGTGCAATATCACCTCAGATTAGTACTGGAAGTGGAGATTTATGTACTGTAGGTGTAGCTGGAGCAGTCCAGACTCAGATATTAGGTATATCTGCTGGAACAACCTTTACAGAAGAGAATTGTGTAAGGTTGAAGAATGCTAAAGCTCTTTACGACATGGGTATGAAAGTTGCTGCAGTATCAGTGATGTGTCAAGATAAGAAAATCTTCGATGCAATGATGATGGCAGGAACTCCTTGTCCATATAATGGCATGATCGGTGAACAAGCTAAAATAGGATGGGCAAACCACGAGGAGAAACCTTATGAAACAGTTGATAAAGACAACTCAACAGATGTCAAAGAAGTTGGCAAGGATTTTGGTCTTGGTCTGCTTGGCTGGTTACTCCTACTCTAATTATTTTTATAATTCTACGAACAACGCTGCAGCTAACGGATTAACTTGGACAATGGATAACATTCTTCCAGAGTATAATGGGTTAGCTGTCAACGGTGTTTATTACTCCTATACTCCTCAGAAAGTCAAAGAAGACGATTTTAAGGTTACAGTCCAGAACATAAACACAAATGGTGGGTATGTCTTCAGGGAAGTAGATGATTGGTCTGGCAAATCAGGTGGAGTAGAGATAAGAAAAGTTCTAGGTTTTGAATATTTACCTAGAGAAATTTGGGGAGACGGTTCTATACAAACAGAAGGAACTGGTACAATACAAAATGCTAATGTAGTTTACTCTTATAGATACGAAGATAAGTGCAAGACACCTTTAGATGACCCCACTTGTGCAGGATATTCAGATGCAGTGCTAGAATTAATTCCTGAACAAGCAGAATTAGATATTTATAATGCTTTAGAAGATGAAAACCTAGAAAAGGAAGAATCTAAAGCTGAATACGAAGAAGAAGAGAAGAAAGAACAGAAAAAGGAAGATAAAGAAGAAGATTTAGAGTATGCATTAGCTATCAATGAAGAGGTTCTTGAATTTGGCAATGCTGCAGCTCAGAATCAGTTGCTGGCAGCAATGAACTTATCTGTTCAAATAGGAAATTATTACAACAAGACTATCGATGGTGGAACTTACGAAGAAAAAGTAGTTTTACAAGATAGTGAACTACCAGACAACGGACAGAGCATGTTATTTAATCTTGGCTCTGATTACCGTCATAAAGAATTGGTAGACTCTCAGTACAACAGAGGAGAATAACATGATTAAAGAATTAGCTTTAATTGGTGTAGTAGGAATTGTTAGCTTTGGTGGATCTAAGTCTGCTTTTGCTTTAGATGTTCCTATCACAGCTCAAGTAACTGGATCTTGCATAATTAGCACAGAGACACAAGGAACATACGGTCAACCATACGCATATAAGCTTTCAACTGCTGCGTCAGATGGTGGACAACAACCAGTGACTCGTGTAGATGTTACTTTAGCAAATGCATATAAAGTGAAATTCACAGCACCAGATAGCTTCAGTTCAGCACCACAGTTGAACGATGTAGTTACATTCACTGGTGACACAGAAGTACAAGCTGTATCAGATGCTACTAACATGGCAGACTACGAGACAGACAAAGTAGAAGTTAACGACTATGTAGATGAATATGGATTAACAGCTACAGGTTCTACTTGGTTTAAACATTCATCTGTAGCGAATAATGGTGGTGATAGAGCATTCCCATCAGGTACTTATACTTCATACGTTACTGCAGAATGTATCGCTTTATAACACTATTATGGATGGCATTTGGTGTAGCTAATGCTCACCAGATGTCTCCGACATACCCAGTGCTAGAAGATAGTTATCTGGAAGGCATATCTGTTACCAAAGTCAAAGTCTTCAATAAGAGAGAAGATGTCAAATACTATGAGATAGGAGTTTTTGATAAAGACTTTAAGCCAATTCCATTTGTTGCACAATATAAATTAAGAGGAATTGCTTTCAACGAATATGCGATATTTGATATATACTTAAACAACAAATATTCTAAAGATGCAACATATATTTGTTCAGAATCTATGCTTACTGATATAGAATCAACAGGATTGAACTCAAAGATTTGTTCAAAGATTAAGAAATGAAATTATTTATACTGATGCTTCTTACAGGAACTGTCATGGCTAGTAATTCTCTTAACTTACAACTTCCATCTTCTCCATCTAACTATAGTTACGATGAAGTAAGAAGTAGCGACAATATGAGTTGTAAAAATAGTATTGGTGGTAGTACTAATTTAGAATTCGGAGTCACAGGTATCGTAAATAATTCTGTAGGCATATTTGGTAGCGAAGATCCTAACAATCCTACAACTAAAGATATAGGTGTTTTTGCTAGGATACTGATACCATTAGATGGACCAAAAGAAAGAATTAATTGTAATACATTATACGAGTTAGAGTTAAGAAAGAAAAGACTAGAAGTAATGAAGCTAGAACAACAACTCAAGAACTTAAAGAACTTGAGGTTTGAAAATGACGACAAAAACAAAGACAACAAAGATTGATATAGAAGCTACTCAAGATAAAATCGCAAACACTTCTATCAATGTGTTAGGGTATTCACTTACTCCAACTCAAATTGGTATAGGGTTTGGTATCTTGTCTACTATTATCGGAACTTTATATGGTGGATTCACTATGTACCAAAAAGTCGAAGAGATTGCTAATTTAGACATAGGTGCATATCAACAACAAATGGACTTAGTAGATGAGAAATTATTATCTCAACAGAAATTATTGAAGTCTATGGAATCTAACCTCAACGATGCAAAGACGAATATGTATCGTATAGACACGAAAGTTGGTGAGAAACTGAATAACTACGACACGAAGTTAGACAGATTCGAAAACAAAGTTGAAAAGATTAAGACTGACTTAGAAGATAGAATACAGAAAGCATTGGATAATCCACTTTCTGGAAGAAAGTAAGGAAGTGAAATATGTTTGAAATAATCACAGGTATTTTGCCTATTATGACTGGATTTGTTTCCAAGATGATAGCTGAAAACATGAAACAAAAAGCTCAGCAACAGAAAATGATGCTAGAAGCAATGGGTGCAAGAGAGAACTCTATCAATCAAGCTAGAGAATATGCTAAGAACGAATCTGCTGCAGCTGCATTTACAAGAAGAGTTATTTTCTTTACAATTCTCTTGTTAATCGTTGTTTACGTATTAGCACCAGTAATATTTGATGTTAAAACTGTTATTCCAGTAGTTTCAGAAGGTTTCTCATTTATGGGATTCAGTTTAACTTCAGATACTACTAAATTCGTAGAAGTAGCAGGTCTTGTTAAATACGAAGAAGTGTTTAACTGGGCATCTATGATAATTGAATTCTACGTAGGATCTCAAGTTGCAAAAGTGAGGTAATTATGCCAGTAAGGAAAGTCAAAGGTGGTTACCAATGGGGAACATCTGGCAAAATTTACAAGACAAAAGAAGAAGCTGAAAGACAAGGAAGAGCAATCTATGCATCAGGTTATGGAAAACCTTCCACTTTCAGAAATCTTCATAAGTAGTAGGAGACATATATGCCGTTCTATGAGATGCACTGTCAAAATGAAGAGTGCTTACATTCTGAAGATTTCTTAATGAAATGGGAAGAGATGAAAGCAGGAGTAAACTGTCCAGAGTGTGGCAGTGAGATGAAAAACAAAATTCGTCCTGTTATGTTTAAACCTTGTGGTGGTAGGAACAAACATAGAATAATTGCACCAGATGTAGGTCCAAATTCTAAAAAGTCCAGAGCATATCAGAAAAAGATGGATGAGGCTAATAGTCTTGAAGCATACAAACCAGGAGGAACCTTCGGAACAGGAGGTGTCAATGGTTTCAAAGAAAGACAGGTTAAAGCTGAAAAACTACGCAAAGGTGAGACTAACTTCACCAAATAATAATTAGGAGAATTTTATGCATGACATAACAACACGTCATCCTATGCTTCTTAATGTTCTAGAACAAATTAAAAGAGCAAGAGATTGTTACATAGGCACAGATGCTATAAAAAGGTCTTCTCCTTTGTATTTAGATTCTTTCGATAAAGCTGACGAGGAATATTTACCTAAACTTAACGGACAAGATAAGGCTCAGTACGAGTCATACAAGAATAGAGCAGTATTCTATGCGACGATGTCAAGAACCGTTACAGCTTTAGTTGGTGCGATAGACAGAAAACCGCCTACAATGAATAATACAGATTCTCTGGAGTACTTCTTAGAAGATGTCACTGGAACTGGTGTATCTTTTAGAGACTTTGCTAAAAATGTCCAAGAAGAAGTTATGATATCTGGAAGAGCAGTAGTCTGTGTGGATAGAAAGAATTCATCAGATAATAGACCATATTTAGTTTGGTACAAATCAGAAGATTGTGTTAACTGGTTTTCAGAACAATACACAGACTTCGATGAGAGACTTACTGGAATGGTCTTCAGAGAATGTTATTATACAAGAGATGATGAAAATCGTTACAAGCAAGTAAAGAAAGATCAATACCGTGAGTTCATCTTAGTAGATGGTAAAACTATAGTAAATCTGTGGAGACCAGAAGAAAGAGGAAACGATCACGAGTACACAATAGCTGAAAGTTATGAATTAACAAACAGAGGAAAACCTTTAGGGTTTATTCCTTGTGTACCAATTGTGGCAGAAGGTTCTCCATTAGAAGCACCTAAGCCACCTCTGTTAGATTTAGCTGACATTAATATCGCTCATTATAGAAATAGTGCAGATTATGAACATGGAATGCATTGGACTGCTTTACCTACACCTGTTTTGACAGGATTACAAGGTAAGACTAATAAAGTATCTATCGGTTCTGGATCTGCTATCATTCTTCCTGATCCTAGTTCAAGAGCTATGTTCTTAGAATTTAGTGGTCAAGGTTTAGGTGTTATAAAGTCTTCAATGGAACACAAAGAACAGATGATGTCTGCTTTAGGTGCAAGAATGTTAGCATCTAGAATGGATCAATCTACATCTGCAGAAGTGGCCAGAATAAATATCTCTGGAGAGACAGCTTCTCTTAGCAACATCTCAAGAGCTATGAGCAGAGGACTTTCTAGATTGTTAAGAATGGTTGCACTATGGGAGAACATTAGTTCTGCTAAAGACATTTCTATACATCTGAACGAAGACTATGTTGATACTAAGTTGGCAAGTACAGATATTACTGCACTTATGACTGCGTATCAAGGTGGAGCTTTGAGTTTAGATTCATTACTATGGAACTTATCTCAAGGTGAGAGACTTCCTACTGGAAGAACAGTTGATGAAGAAATATCGTTAATTGAATCTGATATGGATCGTGAAGCAGAAGAAGCATTATTTTATGAAAGTGAGGACATAAGCTTCTCAGGTAATAGGTTTGGTAGCTTAGCTGGTTCTGGAAGCAAGCAATCCGAATCCAACAATAATGAGGAGTAATTGTAATGGCAAGTTATTTTGAAGAAGCCTTATCTATGATATCTCAGAATAAAGTAGAGACTAAAGGCAGAAACATGGAAGATGTTTTAGCAGGAACTACAGCAGTACTGGATGTATCTCGAAGCGTAGAGAAACATAACCCAGGAATTATGTCACAGCTTAAAAAAGCTTATTCAAGTGTTCTTTACCCAGAGCCAGACCCTAAACTTCAAAAGTTAGATGCAGCTGTTAAAAACGCTATAGCTCCTAAAGGATTTATAGACAGAGTTGCTGAATCTTTTGATGCAGAGGCTGCAGCGATTGATAAAGCCATCGGTGGTAGGAGTCTTTTAGATAGAACTATCATCCCAACAGCAGTTGGTGTAGTTTCAGGATTAAATGTAGGAAGTAAGATTTATAAAAGCAGGATGGACAAGGCTCAATCAATATCTAAAGCAGGGTATGCAGCTGGTATGGCAGGAGATTCAAAACAAGCAAACAAATTGTTGAGAAAATCTGCTCTGGTTGTTGCTAATTCAGGGAATTTAGCTGTTATGGGAGCTGTGTCTGGTGGTCTAATTGGTGGGACAATAGCTTATGTAACAATTCCAGAAGTAGAAGCAGGAGTACGTAAAGCAGTCGCTGGTGTTCAAGTTGTAGCTGGTGAATCTTATAAGACTGTAAAAGCTGAAGCACAAGAAATTTTAGATTCTGCTAAAGCATTTGGGGACAATGTTTCTATTGAATCTGCTCAAAAATATTACGATAAGGCGATAGAAGATGCAGGAGAAGCAGCAAGAACTAGTGTTAAAGCTGCAGCAGAATTTGGAGATGGATTAGTTGAATCTTTTGGTTCTGTTTTTAACGAATATAAAGATTCTATCTCAAACATGTCATCTGGTGCTAAACAAGAATTAATATCTAATTTTAATTCTGCAGCAGAGATAGCTGAAGACAGTAGAGAACGAGTAGATGAAATTCGTGAAAAGTTAGTACGGAATATTCAAGAAGATAGACAACTAAGTGATAGTTTATTAGAAGATAATTTTAGAGCTATGGGAGAAAGTAACCCATCACTTGCTCCTAGTTCTAATGATCCTAGAATTATGAGATCTTTGGATCTTATTGATGAATCTAGAGATCTTCTTGATGAACTGAAATCTATGAGAAACGAGAATGCGAAGGAGCTACAAAAAGCGATTGGTGGTCTTCTTGAGAATAGAGAAGCAGATGGATTAATGAGTGCTCCAAATCAACACCTATCTACTGCGGTACAAGCATTAATATTGAAGAATAAAGAAGGAAGAGATGTTATAGAAGATGCAAGAGAATTAGCAGAGGAAAATTCTAAATACATGGTCGCTTCTTTCAATCTAGGAACTGGCGAAGGACTTCTTATAGAGGAAGAAAAATCTTGGGGTCAACAGCTGGACGATTTTGTTCAGTCATTCTCTGATTCTTCTGAAGAGACTAATTCTAAAGCTATGGATCTGTGGAGTTCTTCTATAGATAACATAAATGCTTCAGCTCAAGTCGTTGCAGAGACTGCTAACGAATTGGGAATGGTCTGGGTAGAAGGTTATGTACGTGAAGATGGAAACAGAGTAGAAGGTTTCTGGAGAAAGATGAACGATTAGGAGATTTAAATGGCATCGCTAGAAGAACAACTTATAAGAGACGAGGGTCTTCGTCTTACAGTATATAAAGACCATCTAGGTAAACCTACTGTAGGTGTTGGTCATCTGGTGTTGCCAAAAGATAATCTTAAAGTCGGAGATAAGATATCCAGAAGCAAAGCATTGGCTTGGTTCAGAGAAGATGTTAAGGTAGCAATTAAAGATGCTAAGATCTTCTCTGGAGAAAAGAATTGGGATAGGATGTCTCAGAATATGAAGAATGTTGTAACTAACATGGCTTTCAATCTGGGACTACCTAGACTAAAACAATTCAAGAAGATGAGAGCTGCACTAGACAATGAAGACTATGAAGAAGTGGCTAATCAGATGTTAGACAGCAAATGGGCTAGACAAGTACCTAACAGAGCTGGCAGACTTATTAAAGAAGTTTTGAACGAACAATCTCAACTGAGCAATGGAATGATTTGGGTTGAAGGATATCAACGTTCAGACGGATCAAAAATTGAAGGTTTCTGGAGAAAGAAATCTGAATAAACACATTTTAGAGAAAGACATATAAGCTTCTTTATCAATGTAATAGAGGAGAATAAAAATGTGGAAAGCACAAGCAGCAGAGAATACTGCTAAACTGACAGAAGCTGGTATGGCAGGAGTTACTGTAGGAGCAATCATGGGATGGCTACCTGCTATCGCTGCAATAGTTTCTATTGTGTACTATGGTATAAAGATTTATAAAGAACTTACTGAAAAGTAAGTACTGTTGTATCTTAAGGGTTCCACCATAATGGGGTTCCACTACGGAGATAATAATGGCAGACGAAAAAATAGTTTATGGAAAGACTACCGATAAGGTAGCAGACAGATTATTTGATTCTATAGCTAAACACTCTATCGAGCTACAAAGAATGGCTAATTACGTAGAGAAAGACTTAGCAGCAGAATATATTAAACTGTCTAAAGAGCTAGACGCTGTTTTAGTAAAACACGAAGCAGGTGTGAGAGTTACTAAAGCAGGAAGACAAAAACTTCTAGCTAAAGTTATTCAAGAAGGTGAAGTAGCTATTAAGAAATCTGGACAAGCTCTATCAGAGTTGGTCAGAAATAATTTAATAGAAGTAGGAAATTTAGAATCAGAGTTTTCTGTAGGATCTATAAATAAAGCTGTTACTGGCAAAGGTAATGTTGCGTTTATTACTAACAAAGTAGGTCCTAAAAAGATAAGCAGTATAGCTGACAACCTGATTGTTCAAGGAGCACCACAGAAAGAATTGTGGGCTAGACAATCTACTAACTTAGTGAATAAATTTAAAGATGTGATAAGAACAGGTTGGGAACAAGAACAAGACATCGCAACAATATCTCAAGCAATCCGTGGCACTGCAGCCAATGGATATAAAGACGGTATTATGAATGTTTCCAAACATCAAGCTAACAGCTTGGCTAGAACTTCTATTGCATCAGTTGCTAATCAAGTCAGAGAAGAGACTTACTTAGCTAATGACGATGTCATACAAGGTGTTCAGTTCATCGCAGTGTTAGACAACAATACTACTCCAGTTTGTAGAGCACACTCAGGTGACAAATGGGATATGACACCAGAAGGTTGGAAACCTGTGGAAGGTGCACATAACTATGTTCAGCCACCACTACATTTCAACTGTAGGTCAACTCTCATACCCAGAATGTATACTCCTGGAGAACTGGCAAAAAGAGCACCAAAGAAATTGAATCTAGTTCCAGACAAAGAGAAGAAGAGTCTTGGAAAAAGATTAGGAGTAAGAGTCTGTAGATCACCATGTAAATATACAGACGCAGATGCTTGGTTGAAAACTCAACCTGTAGAATATCAAAAGAATGTTCTAGGAAAAGCATTTGATGCATGGACAGTAGGTAACAT
>Ga0182078_10150830_pt1 | contig 10712 bp, 6 predicted proteins | sample 071ome_15_FD_127749 | JGI IMG/M metagenome (GOLD analysis project Ga0182078, IMG submission 127749) | Metatranscriptome of coastal salt marsh microbial communities from the Groves Creek Marsh, Georgia, USA - 071409BT metaT (Metagenome... | ecosystem: Environmental > Aquatic > Marine > Intertidal... | reverse complement strand
GACGTCGTCAGTCGCGCACGCGGCACGCGAACTGACGATGACGTCGTCGATCCTCGCGCGACCGAATGGGTGCTGCAACGCGCGCGCGACGGTGAAACTCCAACGTCGAAGAGTCGTGACGTCCTCGTCGTCGTGGCGAAATCGTCGCATTTCGACGCGCGCGTTGTCGTCGAAGGATGATGATGATGTTGATGAAGAAGAGAGGAAAAAGCTTCGTCCGGCATCGCGTGCGACGATGGAGGCTTTACGCGCGCGGGCGAGGGTGGATGGACCACCGAAACGGGTTCCGGTGGCGATGGAACGGAGCTTTGGCGCGTCATCGTCGTCTGTGGCGGTATCGGAGGATGAGGAGAAGGGGGAGTTTTTGGATGCGTTTAGAAAAGGTTGGGACGTTCCGTGGGGTGGGGCGACCGTCGCGCTGGGACTCGCTGGGTGGTGCGTTTCTTTTGTCGGCGTCGCTGCGATCGTGTTTCCACTTCTTGCGGCGCAAGCTGGGGTGGATCCTGCGAAAATGTCTCTGACGGAGCAGACAGAGTATCTGTTGGCGGTGCAAGTCGCTGAGACAGTTACCAGCCTGGGATTGGTGTATACGCTCGTATCGCCGCACATGGAGACGATCAAAGAGGAAGGGAAGGATTGGTTCAAGATAGACTTCAGAGAGCCGTTCGAGTCGGAGCGCGGGTGGGCCAAGTACGGATTGATTGGGTACGGGGCGACGTTTGCCGCGCTCGCCGTCACCGGATTGGCCATGGACGCGGCGGAAAAGGCGCAAGGAGGTCAGATGGCTGTCGATGCCGCCTCTGATCAAGTGGGAACGATCGATGGTGTGTTGCCGTTGATTCAATCCGACGACATCGGCACGTTTTTGGCGCTGCTGTCGGTGACGAGCGTGTTGGCTCCGCTTCTCGAGGAGGTTGTGTTTCGCGGATTTCTCCTCGCGTCTCTCACAAAGTGGTTGCCGACGCCCGGCGCCGTACTCTTTAGCAGCGTCCTCTTCGCCGGCGCGCACTTGGCGCCTCGCGACTTTGTCGAGCTCGTCGTCCTCGGCATGGTGTTAGGTTTCTCTTATGCGCGCACGAGAAATTTACTAACGCCCATGCTCATTCACAGCATGTGGAACTCAGGCGTGCTGTTAGTCGTCGCGGCGGCGATTCAGGGGGGCTTTGCGAAAGAGTTGGGTATTCCGGGCGTGTAGATGATTGAATGTTTCTTTTAGCGTGAGTCGACAGTTGTCATTACACACTAGATTTTAGTATATATTCTCTTCGCGTCTTAAACAACAGACGAAGCAAGCGTCGCCGCTTTCGCGGCTACCAACGACTACCGTAGCTGCGCCGTTTCACTGAGCATGGTCCCAGTGGGGCTTAAGTTGCGGCTGCGGTGACTTGGTGTACGCCAAAACTATCAAAGTTTCAGAGGGTAATGCTTCATCGCATGGCTACAAAGCTTCTTTAGTAAAAGAGGCACTTAGTAGAGGCGGAACGGGGAGCCCATCGTGGTCTTGATGTACAAAGACTTGACGTTTTGCCAGTTCTTCTTCAACAAAGAAACCAAGAAGTTGACAGCCATTTGAATGTTCATGAACAATTCACGTTCCGTCATTTCGACGTGGCCAACGGCGACGGCCAAGCAAAGAACCTTCTTAAGCTGGAACTTGACTTGGGACTTGACGTCGTTGATCTTGTTCTCGAGCGGCTCGTTGTGGGTGGCGAGCGTCGGGAACTTACCGGCCTTGTTCAAACCCGGACCCAAGAGACGCAGAATTTGCTTAATGACGGACTCGGAGGCGAGGAAGTGTTGGTACTTCTTCGCAAGCTTCTTGATGAGCTTCTTGTTCTTGTTGAGCTTCTTGAGCGCTTCGACGTCCATGGAGTCAATGCCGTTGCCGGTGGCTTCTTCGCAGTGCTTGGCGTCACCAAGGATGCACATCTTAAGCTTCGGGCGCGGGATGGACGGTAACTTCACGGTACCGTTGAAACGCTTATCCTTCTGCGGATCATAGTTCTTGAGACCAATTTGGAGTTCAACCGTCTCGACAAACTTGCGCGGCTTTTCCTGCGACTTCTTCAGGATGTCAGCCACGCCCTCCTTGAGGGTATCGGTGCTAAGCTTGCTGCGCGCGCGTAAAGGAAACGAGTAGACGGGTTATCGTCAGTCACGAGATTCAAATCAATATCAAACAATCCATGAATCCGCCCCCCCGCACCGCGCGCGTTTCCCTCGTCGCATCGCGCCGTCGCCAGTCTCGACGCATCGCCCTGAACGCACGCGCGCCGAAAACCCTAGCGCCCCGATCATTCCCGTTTCGCCGCGCACCCACGCGACGTCGACGGAGACGACAGCGATGCATCGAGTGCTTCGTAAACCCACGCATTCTATTTTTCGCGCTCGACGCGTTCGACGTACCTCATCTGTGTGTTCTTATTCGGCGACGCGTCGCAAAGAGACCGATGCACATGTCGCGAGCTCCACTTTGCTCTTCCAAAGTGAGACTTTTCAACAACGAGAATGAGAACTGAGACTCGCCCAGCACTACCAGCACTACCAGCACTACCAGCACTACCAGCACTACCAGCACGACGACGACGCGCGTCAGAAGCCGACGGGCGGAACGCACACATCGGGAGCAGGGCGATCATGGCCTCGATAATCCCGTCGACGTCGTCGTCGTCGTCGTCTTCGGGCGTAAGACGTGGGGTCAGCGGGGCCAGTCGTCGATGTTCGCGTGTTGGTAGAGCGTTGGTGCAGAGAACAGCGACGCCCGCGCGTCGTCGGGAGGTGAGAGATTGGATAACACGCAGAGAGGTTGCGGTGACGGCGGCGATCGCGGTCGTAGATGGCGGGGAGGACGTGCAGCGGAGCTCAAGCGATGCGGAGGCGTCGACGAGCGACGACGGAGACGACTCGCGCGGCGGCGGACTTCCGGTGCGTGTGATTGTGGAAGCGGCGATGCTCGCGGCGATGACGGGGCTATCGTTTCACTTATCGTCACTGTTTAGGTTTGACGCGTACTTTGGGGCGTTGTTCCCGTTGCCGGTGGTGATTGCGGCGGCGAGATGGGGTACCGCGGCGGCGGCGAGGACGATGTTTACAGCGACGCTGTTGCTGCTGTTGATTAGCGGACCGCTTAGAGCGGTAAATTATTTGTGTCTTCACGGCGCGTTGGCGTTCACGCTCGGCTCGCTGTGGTTGTCGGGAAAAGGATGGGCGATGACTGTGCCGGTGAGCGCGCTCACACGCACTGCGGGCATCATGTGTTCGCTCGCCGTGTCGTCGTTGCTCTACAGAGAAAACGTCATGAAACTGTTGGTGACGCAAATGTATTCGCTTCTAGATCAGTTTTGCGCTAACATCGGTGCGACGTTCGCGCCGACGATGGGATGGGTGTGGGCCACCGCGCTGTTTTTCATCCTCATCAACTCTTTCAGCTACACGCTCATTCTGCACATGGTGTACACCATCGTCCTCAATGCCGTGACGGGAAGAAATTTCGTCAACGCGCCGGCAAAAGTGTGCCGAGCGCTCGGCGTGTCTTCGTCAAACACCCCTTGAGGGGCGAACGTTGATCGATGATTAATACAAATTGCGTCTCGCGCATAGTCTTACCCGCGCTTTAGATATCAGCCGCGAATTGTCATGCGTACAGCATTCGTAGCGAGTACTATTGTTCCAACCAACTCGCGCGTCGAGTGGGAGTTTTCACTCTTCACTGCTTCACTGTCCGCCGCCACCGCCATCGCACCGGCGCCGCGCATGTCGCGCGTTGCTCTTTTCATCGCTTGGCTCCTCTCCCTCTTCCTCGTCATCATACACGCGTATTCGTCGTCGCTAGCGTCGTCGTCGGCGGTGTCCAAACCACCGAGTCTCTCGTGTTCGCTCTGTCGACGCATCTTGCGAGACATTTCACGCGACGTCGCTCGAACATCACCGCGTCGACTCGCCGAAACGGTGGTTGAGAAGGACGAGCCGACGGGGGACGAACGCGAAATCCCGTACGAGGTGCGTTTCGTTTGGTTTCACTCTCGAAAGTGCGTCGACTGACTGATTCGTTTCGCGTTTGCGTAACCAACTGCAGACGTCGCTCGCGTTCGCCAAAGTGCTCATATCCTCCGCGTGCGCCGAGACCAACCTCCTCGGGTACGCCAAACGGTATGATTGGCTCGGTGATGGATACGTCGTCACCGATGATGTCCCACGCGGGACTTTAGCGAGACGCATAGACCCCGACATGGGCCTCGTCTGTCTTCGACTGAAGCGTCCGGCGTCGATTAAAGCGCTTCGCGGCGCCCTCGTCGCCGCCGATTCCACCCGAAACCTCACTGACCGCGTCTGTGCCGACGTATTCACGTGTCCACCACCACCACCATCATCCACGCGATGGCACGGAGACTGGCATCGCGCCGTCGCGTCGCCTCGCTTTTGGCTTCGATGCGCCCCGCACGTGCTCGTCTTCGCCTTCGCCCCGGCGTTGCTTCTCCCATCCTTCTTCCCACCCCGGCTTCCCGTCACCCCATCGACGGAGAAAAAGAAGAGTCAATAATAGTCATCGTTGTAGTCACAGTAGCCACACAGCGCACGCAATCACCACACGAGTCATCAAACGAACGCGTCGCCGCGGCGCCGGCGCCCGCGCGGCCCCAATGGTGTCCAGTTTTGAGTTTTGAGACTCAACGCGTGCGTCCAAAAGCTCTCGAGCGTCGGCTTTAGACTCTTCAGTCGACGACGACGGACGTCGACGACGGAGAAGAGGGGGCATCATAGCATAAAACGAACCGTCATCGTCGTCGTCGTCGTCGTTCACGGGGAAGAGAGCGCGGCGCAGTGCTGATTCGTTCGTAAAAGTTGCTCTGGCTGCCTGGCGGCGGACCGAACCGAACCGAACCGAACCATCCAGTCCATGCGCGGACGAGACGACGCACCGCCGACGACGTCGACGGAGGCGACGCCGAACCGACGTCCACGCGTCGTTCGTGTCGCGACGTCGTGTGGCACGTCGGTCGTCGTGACGCTGGCGAACGGGGATGAGGCGACGTTGGATGAGTTGAAAGCGGCGACGCGTAAAGCGCACGAGCTCGCGTTTCCGGAATACGGCTCGGTGAGGATTGGTGAGACGCACGGATACGGGAAATTCGCCGGGGACGTGGGGTTGTGGTATCCGTTGAGTGACGACGCATCGTTCGCTGCGGGGGGGTTTGAGGATGTCATGGCGCAGGTGACGTGTGAGAGGTGGGCAGAGGATGGAGGGCAGATGGAGGCGTTTCGCGCGTTGGCGTCGCCGGCATCGTTGACGGCGAGAAATCGGGCGGCGTTGGCGACGTCTCCGTTGCTTTCGGTGTCGGCGGTGAGCGGCGGATCGGTTTTGGGGACGACACCTGGGAGTGCGGGGACGTTTGGCGGGTTCTTATCTGCCGGGACGCCGACGAACGATGCGGTAAAACGGTTGGATATGAGTCGCGTCGAACGTTCGACGCCGGCGGCGATTGAGACGCCTCGGGCGTTTAACACTCGAATAACGACGACGATCCCGGCGGCAAAGAAGTCGACGGCAGAGGACCCTCCGGTTGCTATCGATGACGACAGCACCCATGTAAAGGCTGGGAAGAAGCGCGAGAGACCGACGCCCGCGGTAGAGGAACCGCCGACGAAGAAGAAAAAAGCTGACGAACCGACTCCCGAAGCCGATCCGTGGGAAATGGTTGAGGAAGTTGAAGCCGTCGCTGCTCGATTAGAAGACGGTAAGACGACGCAAGAAGATGTCGCGTCTCTCCTCGCCAAGAATGGCGCGTTGACGTACAGCGTTTTCGTCAAGGCTTTGCAGAGTCACCGAGGGTGCGTCTCCGCTTTGGAAAAGCTCAAGATGGATTCCTTTGACGTCATGACGGAGACGACAAATTACGTCGTTCAGCAGATTGGATTGGTACAAGAGGAGACGAGTACGGCGTGGTTTGACGATTTGGTGAATAGAATCAGAAAGATGAAACCTGCGGTTGATGAGGATTTGGTAATGTTCTTAGCCGTCGCCACGCTCATCGCGCGCGTGTATAGATCTGGCTATCGTCAGCACAAGCGAATTCCTACATCGTTGGCGCACGGGTTCAAGGCGGTGCCGGCGCACTCTAGCCATCGGTTCGGCGCCGTCGAGCGAATGATTGCGCACGCGGTGCTAAAGGAGATTGGATACGAGGGCGAGGTGCCCGAGTGGGACGGGTCGGACGACGGCACGGCGGGGAGCGCCAAGGAGGATGACGGCAAGGTGGCGGATGACGACAAACAACCAGAGCTCGCGTCCAAGCCTCTGCCCGTAGAGGACGTGCATCCAAAAGGGAGCGATAGCGCGAAAGAAAAGGATGCGAAACCACCAGTCATCGTCGAGGCGGTAGCGGAAAAGAAGAATGAAGAAGAAAAAGATCGTTCGACGAGATCGAAATCGTCTTCGAGCTCTTCATCTTCGAGTTCTTCGTCGTCTTCATCTTCGAGTTCTTCTTCGTCAAGTTCTTCGTCGTCGTCGAGTTCTTCTTCGTCGTCTTCCAGTGCGAAGTCTAAACGAACACCCGAGGCTGGTTCTCGACAAGTAAACGCGAGGGATTCAAAAGAGGAGGAGAAAGAGTTGGATAAAATTGTCCGAGTTGGCGGATTGAACCGCATCTTGTCTAGCATCAACGTTGCCGCGTCTGGCAACGATTCATCCAAGCAGAGCACTCCGGCGAAAGACATGGCGCAGAGTAAGACACCCATCGTGACTCCAGCGGCAAAACAAGAGCGTAGGCCGAAGCGTGAAGTGCCCGTCAAAGAAAAAGCGGCAGAGGCTCCAAAAGTTGAGGGAAAGACTGTCGAAATTCGCAAAGGCAAATCCGTCGTCATCCCAGACGGTCCGTCGGTGCCAGTCATGTGCAAGCACCTCAAGGGTAATTTCTTCTTTCGAGACGGAGAAAAGAGCTTTAAAATAGTCGTCACCTCTCAAGATAAAAAGAACCGGGAAGGGCCTCCTTTGTTTGGCAAAGAGTTGCCACCGACTGTGTTTGAAAAATCGGCGGGATGCACGCAAAGAAATTGGAGAAACAGCGTCAAAGTGGGACGAACGGGCGTGAGCGTTAAGGACTTTTTGAAGGCTTTCAACGAGATGACGGGTGAAAAGAAGGTAGATGCGAACGAAAACTAGATCTAGCGCTTTCTAATATCAACAAAACAATATTATTGTCCGAAGCTATACTCAATATCTTCTGCTAACTGTCTCGCTTGGGAAACAATATCCCCGAGACTGAAAGTATCCGTCACTTCGTGGAGCAGTCTACGGCGCGCTCGCGCCTGCTCCAAGACGTGAAGGTTTGTCGTGCTACTCGACGGTGTGCTATTAGTGAATGGGGACCGAGGCGGAGGCGTCGCAGCCAAAGCTTTGAGCTCTGTTTCGCGTCTCTTCAGTCTGTCTTCAGCCCGGGCGACGACTCCTTCCGCGTTGGCAAGGAGTTGCCGCTCTCGTTGTTGCAATTTCCTCTCCGTCTCCTCCATGATCTTTTCAGCGCCGCTTAATAATTTTTCCGCTCTAGAAGCCCTGAGATCCACCTGGAGAGCCGCGTTGACGCTCTGCATCTCGATCTGCCCCAGGTGGCGAGACACTTCTTCTCGGATGGCGTCCTGGATAGCCAACCTCTCGGTTGACAAAGACTTGCGTAGCTCTTCATCGCGGCTCGCTGTCAGTCGCAGCGCAGATGTTTGCTCCGTCTTGACTCTATCCAACTCTTCTTTGAGTTGATACAAGTCCCATTCCATGGATACATCCGTTTCTGTGTCGAGGGCGAACCGCGGTGGCTCTGGCGTCGCTACTGAGAGCGCGCCAACGTCGACGAGTTGCTTCGACGCGGTTTCCTGGCTTGCCTTCACAGCGCTCAGCTCGGCTTGAATCTGTTGTATTTCGTTGCCTAAATACTCGTCGCCTTGATGAAGTTGCTCTTCAAGCCCGCCTCGTTCGAGCGCTATCGACTTGTTGAGTTCTTGTTCGAGCTCAATCCTCTCCGCCGCGAGCGACTGTTTGAGTGACTTTTCAAACTCTCTCCTTTCCTTCTCGAAAGTCTCCTTCATGCGATCGAGCGATTCCTTCAAGAGCGCGATTTCAGTCGCTTGCTCTGGAGCGGTCGCCTTGCTAGAATCGCTCGCTCGCGTCTCTTGAGCCTTCTTCAGTTGCTCGATCTCTCGCTTGAGCGTTACGATTTCGGCGAGTTCGCGTTCTGAAGCCTTCGGCTCGATAGTATCGCTCACGCGTGACTCTTGCGCTTGCTTCACGAGCTCCAACTCCTGTCTGAGCAATCTAATTTCATTAAACTGCTCTGGCGCCGCGGCCGCCGCCTTACTCAAGTCGATGATGCGCTGTCTTTCAACCTCAAAGGAACGTCGAAGCTCGCTTTCGCGCTCAATGGCCGCCTTGGACATGTTGGTCTGCTCATCTCTCATTCTGGTCACCTCCTCTCGTAAACGAACGAGCTCTAGACCGAACGCGTCGGTCTGTTCGCGCACATCGATGGCAGCAGCAGAAGTGCTCGGCGTTTCATCGATTGTCTGTCCCTGTTCGACGACGACTTGCTTTCGCGGCGACGACATGGACTCCTCTGCTCGTGCTGAGAGTGCGCGCTGTTCTTCAAATGTCGACTCGACGAACGCGTCGTTCTCCTCTTCTACATGCTCTGTTTTTGCCTCCAACGCCGATGACTCGCTCAACGGTGTAACTGCGTCCAAGACCTGCTCCAACTCGTCCGAGTCGCTAATAAACGAAAACACGCGCTGCGCTCGCTGCGGGTGAGGAGACGAGACGTCTTGCGCCGGAGTGAGCACGGCGATGTTCGAATCCCACATGTCAAGGCGCGAAATCTCGATAGGCTCTTCGTCTTCGTCGAACAATTGAGTGCCATCAACCGCTGGCTGCAGCGTCTCTGGCGACGTCGCAGACGTGTCGCTGCCTGGGCTCAACGAGGATCTCCACGCTCGCAACACTTGCGCACCCAACGTCACGTCGTCAACGCTCAATATGCGTGAACTATACCCCTCCGACTCTGATAACGCTTCGAGGTCATCTTCGATCCGGCGCACAAATCTTTTCGCTTCCGGGTCCGGTGACATGGCGACGTCCGAAGATTGGACGCTGCGCGCCGCGAGCGCCGAAGCCGAAGCGGGCAAATGCTCGTCGACGGTATCGCTGAAAGAATCTTCAGAGTAAGACCCAAAGTATCCTTCCGACTCAACCCTCGATACGTCGACAGGTGTGGGGATTTCAACCGTCTCAGGGGTCGGAATAGACGAATCTTCCGCTCGTACGACGGGCATGTCCGCCACGTTTGTCGTCAAAGATTGCGGCGAAAGCAATTCTATAAATTCATCCGGATCGATTCCTCTCGCAGCTTCGAACATACCCATTAAATCTCGCATGTACACTCGTTCCGGGGAAGCGACATCCTCCTCCATCTTCCCCATTGTCGATGGTGCGATTTCTTCTCGCGTCTTCGTCCGTTCGCGCTTCTCGCGTCTTCGTCGCAAAATTCGACCGAGGCGCGAAGTGACGAATGCCGCTCTCAATCGCCAGCCAAGTTCGCGAGCAGCGTACTTGTCAAAAGTCACTCGAACGATCGGTTCAATCTTCACTTTAATCCCAGATACTTCTCTGATGACGATCTTCGCGCCATAACGCGCCGTGGCGATGACGGTTCTACGATGGTCCTCGCGAGCGGCGAATCGAGCCGCTCTCCCGCTTCCCTCGACGAGCACGGATCCGCGCGACGCCGTCGCTTCGAGCGCTTTTCCAACCACCCGTGCCCCACGAGACGTAGTGACACACACGTGCGTCCACGTCCGCCGAGTCGTCTCTTTTGTATCTCTCACCAACTCCTGAACCGTCTTGGACGTCGTCTTCGTCTTCGTCCTCCTCCTCTGCCTCGTCTCTCCCGGTTGAAGCCCAACCTCGCCCGCGCCGTCGAAATGTCTTCGCATCACCTCCTCGTGCTCCATCTCAATCCTCCGTCGCGTCTCCCCGCCGTCTCTCCTCGGTACGATATCCATCACCGCACTCCCGATCTGCGCGTCCGCATCGCCGTCCTCGTCGTCGTCCAGACCGGCGCCCGAACCGAACCCGCCGCCGTGAAACAACCACCACGCGTCTGAACGCCGCCGCTCGCCGATCGATGCCCTCGTCGACGAATTCGGCGTCCCACGCATTTCGTCGTCATCGACGTACCCATCATTGCGCATCGCGGACGTTGACAAATTCGACGTCGACGTCCGCATTCGTCTCGCATTTCTGTGCGACATCGTCATCATCGTGGTCGAGTCTGCGTCAAGATGGTTGTCAACAACGCCGGCGTCATCGCCGCCATCCGTCGTCATCATCCTTCCCCTCACCGTCGGTACCACCGGTCGACACGACGCGCATCCCATCGGATCGCCCCCCGTCCCGTTCCGTCCGTCCGCGTCACCCATCTCCCCCCTCCCTCGCCGTTCGCCCCTCTCTCTTCGTCTCTCTCCACGACCTCGGCCTCCTCTGACGGGGTCTCCACACGGCGCGCGCGTTTGAAAAATCACACCCGATTCGCGTCGAGTCTCTTGACGAGTCGTGACCCAAAAAATGAGAGTATTAAACTGATTTCTATGGGTCATCACTCGTCAAATGTCATGAAAACGCGTGAAATGTGGTCGACCGAGACTAATCCTTGAGTGATGACTCGTCGACGATG
>Ga0182078_10735770_pt1 | contig 10717 bp, 7 predicted proteins | sample 071ome_15_FD_127749 | JGI IMG/M metagenome (GOLD analysis project Ga0182078, IMG submission 127749) | Metatranscriptome of coastal salt marsh microbial communities from the Groves Creek Marsh, Georgia, USA - 071409BT metaT (Metagenome... | ecosystem: Environmental > Aquatic > Marine > Intertidal... | reverse complement strand
AGACACGCCTCTGACGGCGCAACCCGGACGACCAGCGCGACCAGCGCGGTGTGAATACGTATCCGCAGTCTTAGGTAGGTCGGCATGCACGACGAGCTCGACGCCCGCGAGATCCAAACCGCGTGCAGCGACATCCGTCGCGACCAAGACGTCGATTTCGCCAGAGCGCAAATTCGCCAATGTCGCGTCACGCGCGGGTTGCGGGAGATCACCGTGAAGAGACGTCACTTTGCGCTCACGCTTTCCAGAATTAAACTCCTGCGTAGTTGGAAAACACAGCACTAGAGGTTAGTTTGCGCACGAAAAACGGGGCAGCGCGAATGCAGGATGGTACGTAGAAAGCCGCTTGAAGGCTCAGAGTAAAGGTTGTGCACATCGACCAGAGGATCCTCACCCTCCGATCTCGACAGTCTAACATGTGAAAAAAAAGTGGATCATCATCACCATCAAGCGTTGCGTACTGTTCAATGAGCAGTAGAAGAAGAAGAAGAAGAAGAAGAAGAAGAAGAAGAAGAAGAAGAAACGTCTCGACCCCGAATCGTTCCATCATTCCAGTGTCGAAAGTTTTAATCAACGTCGCATCTCAGGGAATGTAGATAAGTATTTGGATGCAATCCTCTGGAACCGGAGCGAGTGCGAAAAAGAAATGACGTCTCGGAGAATTGTAGTCTATGGTTACGAACATGGAACGGATTCCAATCTCATAAATCCCTTAAATAGTTTGTTCGTCATCGACGTCGTCGTAGAAAAAGCCAAAAAGAAAAAAAGATGGGCGAGCCACGCACCGTAGTGAACATATTTGTCAACGTCGCTCGAAGGCGCTCGGCGGTGGACTTCATCTCCGTGAAGATGATTGCTTGTCCACCCACTTTTCCATCCACTCTCTTACTCGCGTAATGCTCGAGCGCGTTCACCACGGCGAGCCCGACGGATTCGTCGTCGGATTTGGTGGCGAACGACAAGTGTTCCACCTTGCCACCAACGTTGGATCCTCCCGCACCCGACGCGTTCACCTCGGCGTATCCGGGAACGAGTTTTCGATCGAGAAACCTCGATAACGACGCTGAAATCGTCGCCGAGAAGCACAGTGTTTGGCACGTGCCCGGCGGTTTCATCACGGCGTCGATTTCACCCTCAAATCCGCCATCCAACAACCTGTCTATTTCGTCCAACACTTGAATCTTCACCGTCGACAACGAAATAACCTTACGCTCGATGAATTCCTTGATCCGACCAGGGGTCCCGATCACCACTCTCGCACCTCGCGATCGAATCGCATCTTCCTGAGGCTGCGCCGAAGCGCCTCCCACGCACAGCGCGCACGCTTCCGCTCCGCAATACCGCTCGGCGTGCGTCAACACTTGACTCGCCAACTCCCGCGTCGGTAGCACAATCACCGCCAAAACCCCTTCCTTCACCTCCATCGCACACGTCTCCAACATCATCGCAATCGGAAGCACGAACGCGAGCGTCTTACCGCTCCCCGTCGGCGCTCGACACACCACGTCTGCGCCCCGCGTCGTCGCCGCCTCGACGCACCGTTCCTGAATCCCCGTCAAACGCTCCACCCCGTGCGTCCGCAGCCTCGTTTTGACCTCATCCGAGAGCGCGCGAACGTCCTCGACGCGTTTACGCAAACCCTCAATCGCGGCGACCGCCGGTACGGCGTCATCGTTCGTCCGAGTCGATGGCTCAGCCGCCATGTCCAAAAATCCTCAAATCGAAACTCGCGACACGCCGCTCGCACAAAGACGCCTCCGCCGTCGTCGTCGTCCGCCGTCGTCGTCGGTGCGAACCGACCCGAAGTCTTTCGCGCCCGCGGGTCCGAGGACGCCGAGGACGCCCAGGACGACGACGACCGCGCCGCTCTGGCGTTCGCCGGGGTTCGTAGAGACCGTGACCCTACAAATGACGAGTCATGAACCGTCACATCACATGTTGTCACTGAAAACCCATACATGACTCTCAGAGGGGAACGACCGACGGTTCGACTCGAGCCCACGCGGGCGCGACGTGGTCGTCGTCGTCGTCGTCATCATTCCGCGACGCTCTCGGTACCCGACACGAACGGAACGAGAACGACGCGCGCGAAGTAAACGCAAAGTCTTTTCGTCGCGCTCGGAAATCCGCGAACCATGCCGACGGCGCGTGAACTCCTCGCGCTCGAGGAAAGATTCGACGCGCTGACGGAATACCAAAAGGCGTGCGTGATCAAGGTGCAAGCGAAACTGCGCGGGTGGGCGCAGCGACACAAGAGCAAGGCGCGGCTACTCCGCGAGGCGCGCGAGAAGGGAGGGGTCTGGGCGCAGTTTTCGTTATCCCCGGCGGAGACGCTCGTGGAGACGTACCGGGCGCACTTGGGTGGACCCATCGCGAGCGGTACGGGGGACTTGTACGTCACGAGCGGGCACGTGTGCTTTTATTGCGATTCGCCGGATGATGCGAGCGCGAGAGACGGGATCTTGTTCTCGCCGACGAAGAAACCGAGAAAATCGAACGCGGCGAAACCGATTTCGTTAAAGGTGGCGTACAAGGAGATTGCGGAAGTTTCGCTGAGAAATGAGTCGTGGAGCGAAAGCGGCGTGAACCTGACGATGCGAGACGGTAGCTCTATGTGGTTTGGAGGATTTTACTTTTCTTCGAGCGTCAAGGCGTTGATTGAGGCGGAGTGGACGAGAGAGACGGTTGCGAAGAAGAACCACGCGCAGGCGTTGCGGACGCAAATGATCATGGCGGCGAGCACCAAGGTTAAGAAGAACGCCGCGGATGCGAGCAAGATTGAGGAACTCAACGACGAGCTGCGCTCAGAGAGAGAAAAGCTTCGTCGCGCCGAACATCGCGAGCGCGACCAGGTTGTCGAGATTGAGATTCTTCGTGAAAACGAAGAACGTCTCGAAAAGCAAAAGAAAAAGCTCGTCAACCAGGTTCGAGAGTCTGAGGAGGAGTGCGAGAGTCTTCGAAGCAAGGCTACCGCGGCAAACGCCGCGCGTCGCATGGCTGAAAAGCAACTCGCAGATGTGGAGGAAAAATTTGACAAGAAGATTGACGACATCTTGGAAGAAAAGAATCTCACCATCACAGAGCTCAGCAACGAAGTCAACAGGTTTAAGGAGATGTGGCAGCGCGACAAGACTGAGATGAAGTCTGAGAATGAAAAGATTCGTCAGCAAGCCAGCGATTTGCGCAACCAAAGAGACACTCTCGTGAGCGAAAAGTCCAAGCTCTCCATCGAAATCGGAGAGCTCGAGAGAGAGCTCACAAAGTTCCAATCCGCGTCTGCGGGTGATTCTCAGCGCGTATGCGCGCTCGAGGCTGAGTTGGAAAAGCTTCGCTCGGAAAACTCCAACTCTGGCGTTGCCGCGCAATCGCTCCAAGTCAAGTACGACAAAGCCATGGAGGAAATTTCCAAGCTTCAATCGCGCGACAACGTGTCGCGCTCCACGTATGAAGTCAAGGTTTCTGAGGTTGAATCTCTCCAAGCGCAAGTCGAATCCTTCAGAACCCGCTTGGCGAAGAAAATTGACTCTGCCGCGTCGTTACAAGCCAAGTACGACGAAGCAATGGATGAGATTGCCGCCCTGAAGAGCGCAAAAGAAGATCGCGTCATGGCGCCGGCGCCGGCACCGCTCGCAAACAACGACTCTGAAATCAAGGAACTCAAGACGCAGCTTGGTAACAAAATGACCAAGATTGATGCTCTCCAATCCGAGATTGGTGCCCTTCAATCCAACCGCGAATCTACCGCCGCCACCATGGCTACTCTGCAAGCCAAGTACGAAGAGGCGAAGAGACAGTTGGCAGCCGCTCGCGTCGATAAGGAAGACGCTGCGAAGACTTCGATGAATGAAATGCATCATCGCGAAGGCGTCTTGCGCAAGGAACTCGAAGCTAAGACGGCTAAGTGCGAAGAATTGATGCGAGATGTCGACGTATTGCGCACTCAGCGCGAATCGTCATCCGTCTCCATCGCGACGTTGCAAGCCAAACTTGAAGAGATGACCGCCAATTTGACGGAAGCAAAGGCTCAACGCGAAGCTGCGTCCGCTCAATTCGCCGTTGAACGCAAGGAACTCGAACAAGCGCTCACCGAAGCGAACGAAACGAGCGCCTCTGCGCTCTCTGCCGTCAAGGCGGAGCAAGAGAGCATGCGCGAAGCCAAGGAGAAATCATCCGTGTCCTTCGCCACGCTCAAGGCTCGCTTCGAAGACGTCAGTAAGCAGCTCGAATCGTCCAAGATTGAGATTGAAAAGGCTGCCACCGCGCGTGAAGAAGCGATGGAAAAGATGCACGAGGCGCAACGAGCCGCGGAGGCATCCAATGCGCGGCTTGTCGGGCTTGAAAAGTCTCTGTTGCAAGTTGAAGGCGAGCGCGACACTGCTCTCGTCGAAATGAAGGCGCTCACGGCTGCCGCCAAGTCGGCGGAGAAGAGCGAACTCAATGTTAAGGCTGAGCTCGCGGCGCTTCGCCAACAAAACGAGCAGCTCGTCAAGGAGCAAGGTACTTTGGAGGGTCGATCCAAGGAGCTCGAAGAAAAGGCGCATAAACTCTCGCAGGTGGAGCAAGACATGGCTGCGCTCAAGGCTGAGCTCGCCACGACAGCTTTGCAGCAAGAAAAGTGGAGGCAAGACGTCGAGTACGCCAAGGAAGAGATTGCTCGATCGCGATCCAAGGAGGAGGCGCACAACGCCAAGTTCTTGGATATGCTCAAGACGATGTCTGAAGCGGAACGCGAAGCGGCGTCTGCACGCGCCGCAGAATCTGTCGCTCGCGACTACGCCTCCAGAAGCAACGAGTCTGTCAAGGAAATTCAAGAGCGTGAAGTGCGCATGCGCGATGAGCTCGCCTGCATGCGTGTCGCGTACGAAAAGTTGTCTGAAAACTTTAGACTCAAGACAGAGGAATTCTCTCGCGAAGTCACCCGCTTGGAGAAGTCCATCAGCGAAGAGGAGAACAAGGTCAACCTCTTGCGCGCCAAGCTTGATGAGGCCAAGGAGCGAATCAACACGCTCGAACAAGCCAACATTCAGAGCGTTAACAAGATTAACAAGTACAAAGATACGCTCGGTAGACAAAAGGAGGAAACGCACAACTTGTACCAAGCGTACCAAGACGTCTGCGCCGATTTGGAAGAGACCAAGCGTTTGCTGGAGCGCGAACAAGTCGCCACGCGCGATATGCACATGCAAAAGATGCTCGAAAAGCAAAGACAATCCGCGCAAGTTGGTGCGATCGGAGCACGAGTGATGCCAGTCAGACCGCCGCTCTCTGACGCCAACCGAGGCGGATCGCCGTTGAACGGAGGACCCAAGGCTCTTCCGAGCATCCACGACTTCCTCCCGTCGCTGGCTAACGCGATCGGGGCCCCAGGCGCGCCGAAAGCCATCGCTTCGCCGACGCGTGAGCAGCGCTGATTCTGTTGAATCCCTCTTGTACGACGACTCTTGTAAAAATAATTTATATGTCAACGGTGACAGAAAATATCTTTTAGTTTCATCGGCTGCTTTACTCGATTTTACAAACACTTCTACTTATCCTTTGGTCTTGCCGGCGGTGCGCGTATCGTCTTGTACAGTCTACCAACGTTACGCGCGACATCCGCGCTCTTCAAGGCGTTGCGCGCCGCGACCACACCCTTTTTCGCCGTCGACGCGGTGTTTGCTATAACCGGTCCGCTGTACGGCTCCATGTCGGCGCGTTCCTGCAAAATTTGCACAGATTTATCCCTAACTCCACCCACTATCGGCTTGGCGCGTTTTTTTACCTCTGGTAACGCACTCGCGGCGTAACGACCGAGCGCTTGCGCCGTGTTCACGCTCGCCGTGATGCCGCGTCCGGCGCTGCGAATCCCGCCACCCAAATCCGCCGTGAGCTCTCCGACCTCCTCCATGCAATCCGTCAACTCCAAGCCCGACACGCGCACCGCAGCGAGAGTATCCGGAACTTCCTCCCGCACGCTCGCCGCCAAATACGCAATCTCATCCATCGTCCTCCGCACGCTTCGCAGCGTCGGTATCAGCGCCAACAAAACCGCGCTCAGCGCGCTCCCCAGCAGGCACCCAACCCCGCACAACGCGTAAAACGCGAACGACGGCGTCATAAACTCTCCCCCACCCGTCATCGGCGCCACATTCGGCGACCCAACCACCGCAACCGTCGTCTGATGCCTCGACGGCGGCGCTAACTCTCTCGCGTCGCGTCCGCGAAGCGCGAGTTGACTGACGGCTTCGTTATTCGACGTCTCACTCGACTCCATCTTCGTCACCGTCGTCCCTCGACGCTCCGTCGATACTCGAGCGACGCACTTCATCCCTCGACTGCGTCGGAAACCACTCGAACGCGCGACGCGCGCATCGCCCCACCGCGTCGTCGGTGCCGTTAACGTCGTCGTCGTCATCATCATGTTGTCGATTACCTTTTCAACGAATCGATTCGTTCACGTCGCGTCCGTCCGTCGCGTTCGCGTCCACCCAGATCGTCTCGACGCGCTTGATAAACAACCGCCACGCGTCGCGCTCTTTTTTTTAAATCCCGCGCCGCACGTCGTGATCGTCGCGAGCGACCGCGTCTCGCGCGTCTCACAGTGCGGTGCCGACACTTTTGCTTCAACGACTCTCTCGAAACGACGCTGAAATTAATCAGCCCCCACACCGACGCGTTCGGTGCGTCGCAGCCATGCCGACGACGCCCACCTCGGCGCCGGACGACCCGACGTGCGCGTACGAACTCGAATCGGGACGATCCTGTCGTCGAAAACGCGCCAAGGGGTCCGAGTATTGCAAACAACACGCCAAGAGAGCGTTGGAGGCTGCGGTCGAAGCGACGCGAGAACGCACGGAAACGGCGGCGTTGACGCGGATACGGGAACAGATGGGGGACGCGGACGTGTGCGAGGCGTTGGAAAAGTTGAGTTTGAAGGCGCTGGATAGAGATGGTGAGGGGGCGGCGATGCGGGCGGCGTTGACGCGTTCGGCGGAACTGCGCGCCGTGGCTGCGGCGCAAAAGTCCTACGTCAAGGCGTTGGATATGATGATGTCGGCGAAAGAGACGGTGTTGGCCAACCTGGAGGTGATTGAGGAAAATAAACGGATGCGTGAGGCTCATGAGGCGCTGCTGAAGAGCAAGAACGAGGAGTTGGAACGAGTGAGAAGCGAAGTGGACGACGCGCGGGCGAGGAACAAGAAGTTGCAAGAGTTGGAAAGGAAGCGTAAAATAGATCCAGTCGAAGGGCGTTTCATGACGAGAGATCAATACAGGAAAGTGTTGGAGGAGGGCGGGATCGACATCACCGGTATGCACGTGTTTCACATCATCGCGGCGTCGCACGGTGGGCCCGATCACACGCACAACTATCTCTTTTGCTTGGGCGAGACGTTCAATATGTCGATGAGCGATAAATTCGATACGCTTTGTTGTTTCATGGCGGATAAGGCCAAGGCGGAGAAGGCGGTGAACATTTCGATCAAGGTGTCCAAAGACCCAACGTTACACAAATACATCGACGCGCGCGGTGGTGGGCGTTTGACGTACGAACAGTCTGTGCACGCCGGCAAGACTGGGTCGCAACTGTTCAAGCAAGGCCAAGACCTTTGGAGACAAGTGCGCAGCGAAATGCGTTCGCGAGAAAAGGAGAAGCAAACGTCGGCTTGAGGTACTAGTAGTAGATGCTACGGTAATGTATAATATCCTATTGGCTGTACGTAGTTCTAAGCGAGCTCTAATGTTTACAGTCTTCTGTGGACGAGTGCTTCGACGCGACCCCACGAAAACTCAATTTCGGCCTCGCGCGCGAGCTCGAATTTATCCGAAGGAAGCGGACATAACACCGTCACGAACACGGCGCCCGGTCGCATCGCCTCCGCAGCACGCCCTAGCCGCTCCATCGTCGCCTCGTCCCACGTCACACAGTTGCAAAAGACGTAATCCGCGTCGACCCACGCGTCGTCTATGAAAATGTCGCCGAGCCGACACGTCGTCGCGGGCGTTAACCCATCGTCTCTCGGCGCGACGCACGCGTGGAAATCCTCCACGACGCACTCTGCGATGGCGTGCGCGCATGGCAACAGCTCTATCCCGTGACACGCGACGAATCGCGACGAGAGCGCGGCGGTAACGACGGATTTACCCGCTCCGCTGCCCAAGTCGTAAAATGTCAGTGACTTTGAGCTCGTCGTCGCGGCGGCTTCGCCTTCTGTGGACGAGCGCTCTCCTCGCGGCCGAACCAACCCCGCGGTGTCGTCGAGGAAGCTCAAAAAATCCCTCGCCTTGGTTTCCCCGTACACCATCGTGTCCAAATCTGCCTCGCGCGTGCCTTCGAGCGATTCCATGACGATGAGTTTGACGACGTCTGGACGAATCTGTTCCAGCACAACCTCGAGACGTTCGAGCGCCGTCGTCGCGTGGGCGCACGTCGCGTCGCGGGCCCAGGCAGAGAGATCGAAACGCTTGGCGACTCCGTTTTCGACGAGGCTACGGAGACGCGCGGTGGCGTTCGGGGGGTTTGACATGGCAGCCGCGAGGCGCGCAGTGAAGAAACTCGCTTGATAAAATAAAATCAAATTACAATTGCATCGCGCGCCGCCGACTTGATGATGAAAGGGATAAAAACAAAGAATTTACATGTCCACATCCATGGCTTCGTGGTCAATCATCTCGTCCATGGTGAGTTTTTGACGCTGGGCTTCGACGCGGGTGGCGCGTTTCCAGAGGTCCTCGCCCTCCTCGACGACGCGCTTTTCGTCGCTCGGCATCAATTCGGCGGGAATCAGCGGCGGTGTATCGCTCTTCGTCTCAGCGACGGTATCGTCAGTTTTAACAATGGGATCTTCTTCAGCCGTTTTAACTGGTAAAGCCGCGGCGGCGATGAAGGCTGCGGTGGCTTCCAACTCGGCTCGACGCTCGTCGTCGTCGTCGTCGTCCTCTTTGGTTTCCTTGCCGTCGTCACCACCGAATCCCATCATCGCCCCAGCGTCGACACCCTCCTCATCCAATACCTGGGTGAACAGTTCCGTCGCGTACGTGCTCACGAGGATGGAAATCGCCATGATCGCAACCGTCTCAAACACCAACGCGCCCTGCGCTTGATCCTTGATGGAGCTCTCGTCAAAGACGGCGGTGAGCAAAATGGAACCCAAATAAGCGTCGATAAACGCCGTCTTTGAGCTCCCGATGAAGTGCGCGGCAAAGAACTCTTTAAACTTGAGCGGAGTGAGACCGCACACGTACCAGTTGCCGCTAATGGGAATGGGTAAAATTGGACACAATCGAAGCAAGAGCGCCGATTTGAAGCCCTCTGGCACGACGCTCTCGGGAAACTGCGAAGAATCGAAACGCCGGCTGAGCGCGCCGAACCACTTTTGCTCCCCGACAGGATCGTTCTCCCCCCACTTAAACGCGAGAATCTTCTCCTTGAAGACGTAACGACCGAGGAAAAAATTGACGCTCGCCGCGAGCGTGCTCGCCAACGAAGTCACCATCGTCCCTCCAAACACCCCTCCAAACACCGCCGGTGAAATCACCGGCAACACGAACCCGATGGGCAAAAACTCATCCGTCATCGTAATCTTCTCCGCCATAAACAATCCGACGTACACCGCGAACACTGTCCACGCCGGATACGACTGCAACTGGTCCAAATACCCGCTCAACTCGCTTCTCGGCGGCAACCCAAAAAACTCAGTCAACTCGTCAAATCCCCCAACCGCTTGCAACGCCGCCACCCTCGGAAGAAACAACCTCAAAACAACACCCGCAATCGCAACGTTCACCGCGCTCGACATCAACGGCGCGGCATCCCGAACCGCTTCCGATTCAATCAACGCCTTGGACCGAGCGCTCCAGTACTCTCCCACCGCCCCAGGTATCGCCTTCACCGCTCGCTCCCGCATCTCCTCTCGCTCCGCCGTCCACGTCTCCCCCGGTTCGGGTCGTCTTTTCGCCAGTTCCAGCGTCGACAGCAGCGCCACGGCTTCGATGGATGCGTCCTCACGAAGCGGTTTGTACTTCACCTCGTTCCACAAGCCCTTTAAGATGTCACCCGTCGATTTTCGACTCTTCTTCTCCTTCTGCTTCCTCGCCGGCGCGTCCGAGGACGCGTCCGACGACGCGAGCGGGCGCGACGTTCGCGCTCTTCGCCTCCGCGACCGTCCATCGTCGACGCCCGTCGTCCAACGCGTCGGTATCGTCGTCGTCAGCATCGTGTTGCTTTTGATGTGCGAGGCGAACACTGGCGTCCTCAGAGCGCGACCGACCGCGTCTCGTCGCGATCGCCGCCGTCTCTCGTCGCCATCGGTCCCGAACCGAAGCGGACCGATGGACCGCGCGCGAGTCGACGCGATGCGCGCGACGCTCGCGGCGATGACGGCCGAACGCGGGGACGAAGGACGGATGTACTGGCGATGCGTGAGGAACCACTTTAGACGACCGGGTGCGACGCGCGCGGACGGCGATGACGGCGACGTGGCGACGCGACGGGTTCGTCGGGAAGAGATGGACGCGGTCGCGCAGTTGGTGTTCGGACGCGATACGGAAGGGTACCGGACGCACTTGGCGTTTACCACGGCGTTGCGGGCGACGTTGGTCGCGGGCGCGTTGGCGAGCGCCCAGGCGAGGGAAAGGCGAACGGCGGAAGCCGCGGCAGCGGCAGCGGCGGCTGCGGCGGCGATGATGGAGGGTGAAAATGGTGCGGGGGGAATGTTTCGAAGGGCTGGTGCGGCGGCTT
>Ga0182078_10003922_pt1 | contig 10787 bp, 9 predicted proteins | sample 071ome_15_FD_127749 | JGI IMG/M metagenome (GOLD analysis project Ga0182078, IMG submission 127749) | Metatranscriptome of coastal salt marsh microbial communities from the Groves Creek Marsh, Georgia, USA - 071409BT metaT (Metagenome... | ecosystem: Environmental > Aquatic > Marine > Intertidal... | reverse complement strand
TTGCAGTCTTTTGGCAGTTGGTACTCCGAGCGACGAAAGCAACGTGCGGCCGACAAAATGCGTCAGCGCGAAGAAATGGCTGCATACGAGGCAGACCAGGCAAAGCAAGCTGCCGCTGCCAGTGTTGATACTGTTCCTCAGTCAACCGGCATGAACTCCATCGCGACTGAGGTGGATCGGAGGGCTCCAGAATCGAACACTAATTCTGAACTCGCGAAATCAGTAGAACGTCTACCAGAAGACCCGGCAACCCCGATAACGGTCGCCTATCCGACACCTTCCGAGGTAGAAGAAGCAGAGGAAGCGGATTTACCGGCACCTGACTATTCGGCTGCTTATAAATACCCGTGGCATTTACCAAACCCAGAAATGCTGTCCATCGCTGAACCGGGTGGAATTAGCCAGGACGAAATCACCGAAACAAGCGGCCATATCGAAGAATCGCTTGGTCAGTTTGGGATTGATGTCAGCGTCGACCAGGTGTGGAAGGGTCCGACGGTCACAATGTACGGTCTCTCGCCGGGCTGGAAGGGACGATCTGAAGATAAGTCCGGTCAGCGAGTAAGAGTCGACACGATCCTGAACCGCGAAAAAGATATTGCCCTCGCGTTAGCTTCACCGAATTTGAGATTCGAAGCCCCGGTACCCGGCAAATCTATGGTCGGAATCGAGGTCCCAAACAGGAAGGCCACCCAGGTCACGCTTCGCTCTGTCATGGACGACCCGGCATGGGACAAATTCTCGGAAACCGCCGCACTGCCCGTCCCTCTTGGACTCGGAAGCGGGGGAGAGCCGGTGATGGCGGATCTAGCTCGCATGCCGCACACTCTCGTAGCCGGGTCTACTGGATCAGGCAAGAGCGTGTGCATGAACACGATCATCACGGGCCTGATCATGACGAAGACACCGCTCGAGCTTCGCCTTGTGATGATCGACCCCAAGCGTGTAGAGCTAACCCCATACCAAGGAATTCCGCACCTCTACACACCAGTAGTGGTCGAAGCCGACCGAGCAGTCGTTGTGCTGAAATCGCTTGTGGACGAAATGATGGGACGCTTCCGCCAACTGGAACAGGCCGGCGTGAAGAACATTTCCTCGTACAACGAGAAGGCTACGGAAAAGATGCCTTATCTTGTCCTGCTTGTTGACGAACTCGCAGACCTGATGCTGACAGCGGCGGGCGAAGTAGAGCGTCTACTTGTGCGCCTCGCGCAATTGGGACGAGCCACCGGAGTTCACCTGGTTGTTGCTACACAACGACCGTCAGTCGACGTCGTCACAGGCCTCATTAAGGCCAACTTCCCATCGCGAATCTCGTTTGCGGTAATGTCTCAGATCGATTCTCGAACAATTCTCGACGCAGTGGGAGCTGAAAAGCTTCTTGGTCGAGGTGACATGCTGTACATGCCAATCGACAAGCCGAAACCGTCGCGTGTTCAAGGAGCGTTCCTAAACGACGCAGAAATTGAAGGCGTCGTAACCGCGTGGCAAAACATGCACGCACCAGCGTTGCCTGAACTGCAAATCACCTTCGATGAGGCAGGATCTGATCTGGACGGCGGAAGCGGATCGCCTTCAGGCGACTCATTGTTCGATCAGGCAGTAAGTCTTGCAAGTTCCCAAAAGACGCTGTCCGTATCGCTACTCCAACGTCGATTGCGAATCGGATATCCGAGAGCTGCCCGCCTCATGGACGAACTCGAGGACGAGGGCATTGTTGGTGCCGGCGAACCAGGAAAACCGAGACCAGTTCTCTAGTTGCTTTTCAACTCCCGTAACCTCGAGCAACGTAAACTTACGTAATTGGCTACTAAGCCAACGGCGCGTTTAACAGGTCCAAGCAGGCGCTCTTGCCAGACAACATCACTCCCCTATACCCGGACAGTGAAGAGCCAAATACCAACGGTTCTCAGCCTGACGCACCCGGACTGAATCTCGAAACTCTTCGGGATAGCTGTCTGTACTGCGGTGCGAATCTTGCAGATTCAACCCAATACCGCCGTCTGCGCATTTGTCCGATATGCGGATATCACTACACCATCTCGGCACGACGGCGAATAGCGACCGTCGCCGATGAGGGCACCTTCAAGGAAACAAGTAAGTGGATCCAGTCCCTTGATCCACTCGAATTTTCACCACGCGTTTCATACAGGGTTAGGCTCCTACAGGACCAAACACGAACGGGGCTTTCCGAAGCTGCTGTGACAGGAACCTGCTCGATTGGCGGCACACCTGTTGTCATCATCGTTCTTGATTCAAGCTTCCTAGGTGGGTCAATGGGTGTTGTGGTAGGTGAAAAAGTAACGCTTGCACTTGAATTAGCTGCTCGAAAGAAACTGCCTTGTGTCGCTATGGTCACATCCGGCGGAGCTCGCATCCAGGAAGGTGTGCTTTCGCTAATGCAAATGGCAAAAACGACGCTGGCTGCACGTGCGTTGCGAGAGCGTGGACAGCCGTTCATCGTGGCGCTTAGCAACCCTTCGACTGGTCAAGTACTCGGTAGTTTCGCCTCTATGGCAGACATTATCTTTTCCGAGCCTGGGGCGCACATCGGATTCGCCCCTCTTGCTGATCTGCGAGAGATCGAAGGTAAAAAGCTCTCGGAGCAGCACACTGCCGAGGCTTACCTTGAGCGGGGTCACATAGACGCTATTGTCGAACGTGACCGGATGAAACATGAGCTGGCCTCTGTACTTGACTTGATCTCACCGGAGTTCAAGTTGTCTTCGTCGCGGAGGTACAGCGTAGATCAAATTGTTGCTAGCCCACGAGAACCGTGGGAGATGGTGCAACTAGCGCGCCGACCTGATCGTCCTCGCGCTCGTTTCTACATCGATAATGTATTCGCCAACTTCTTCGAACTTCACGGCGACCGCGTCTACACGGACGATGAATCGGTAATCATTGGACTCGCCCGCCTCGGCGGCCAGAGCGTTATGGTGATTGCACAGCAGAAGCCAGAAACATCTGGTGAAGAACCTGAAAACCGTGCTGCGCAAGGAATTACTCCTGGTGGATTCCGAAAAGCCAGACGGGGTGTGATTCTTGCCGAAACCTTCGGACTCCCGGTCGTGACGATTGTTGATTCACGCGGTCCAAAACTCGGTATCGAAATGGAGCACCTCGGGCTTGCCAGCGCTATAGCTCGCATGATTGACCAGATGGGGCGAGCAAAAGTCCCAACCGTTTCCGTTTTGATCGGAGAAGGCGGTTCAGAAGCTGCTCTGTCATTTGGTTTGGCTGATCGGGTCTTGATGCTCGAGAACGCTATCTACACGCCTATTGAGCCCGAAAAGGGTGCGCAGGCAGAGATGAGTGACCGCGGCAAGGCATCGGATATTGCGAGGGCTCTGAAGCTCACTTCTGTCGATTGCGTCGAGATGGAAATCGTCGATGCTGTCATTCCCGAACCTGAGCAAGGCGCACATGCTTTGCCTGAAGAAGCAGCACGTTTGCTCAAGCGTAGGTTGATGCGTGAGTTAAGCGAATTGACGAGTAACAACACGAACACGCTGATTCGTCGCCGGAAAAAGAAGTTCAGAAAAGTCGGTGAATACGGCAGTAGATTTCGTTCTGCGGTTAGACGCGAAACAAGGGCGTGGCAGGCAGGACTGTCAGCGGGCGTTAAAGCTTTCCGTCAAGCACCGCCAGAAAAAGCACCTGAATTCGTGGACGACCCAGAACCCGACGTTGATGTCGAGAGTTAACTAAGTACATAACGCTCGAGGGCAGTTACAACTCCGTCTTCATCGATTCCCGGCACGACATCACCTGCCAGATCCAACAGTTGACCAGGGGCAGTATCCATGGCGACTCCGAAGCCTGCAGCTTCGAACATAGCAATATCGTTCCATCCATCACCAATCACCATCACGTCGTCTGGCTCAACACCGACCTGTGCTGCGAAATCACGTAACCCCGATCCTTTGTCGATACCCGGACTGGTGCAATCGATATACCAGTCGCCTTTGTTGTCGAGCGAAACGAGAACGGTCAGCGTGTCGGATGACAATCGGTCAGCCCAGCTACGAGCCTCGGACTCAGTTTCGAACTTAGCCATAATGATCGAAATCTGCCAGTCCAAAATTTCTTCGGGGCTCCAAACGATTCGACCACGATCGCTAACCAGCACTCTGTCAGACGCCTTGACCAGCTGAGTTAAAGCGTTTTCAACTTCGGATTTATCGAGAATATGACTGCTAATGATTCGACCGGAAAGAGGATCAACGAGAGTTGCACCATTGTCCGCAACCTGAGGAACCGTTAGGTCGAACATCCGGGCGTAGTGCGCCACATCTTGCTGCACTCTCCCGGAGGCGATAGCTGTTGGGATGAGCTGTGCAGATTGAGAGATGGCGTTGATTACAACATCCGTTGGGCGGTCATCAAGTGGAAGGACAGTTCCATCGAGGTCGATAAGTACCGCTTTCGGCTGGAACAGCTTGCTAGTCAAGCACCTGCACCGGGTTTTGTAGTTCCTCACCGTTCAACGCGCGACGGGCGTTTTCAAAAGAGAAAACAAGCGCTCGGTCAACTCGCTCCTGCGACGATCCTGCGAGGTGGGGCGTGAGAACGACGTTGTCCATTTGAAGAAGCGGTGAATCGAGGGGAGTTGGTTCGACTTCAGTCACATCGAGTCCAGCACCGAGTATTTCTCGATTGTTCAACGCATCGATCAGTTCCGGCTCGTTATGGACGGGTCCTCGGCACGTATTGATGAATATCGCCGAGTTTTTCATCGCCTTGAACTCAGCCTTGCCAAGCAATCCAGTTGTTGATGAAGACAAAGGGACATGAACTGTGATGATGTCAGATCGATCAAGCAGTTCGTCCAAACTCACCCGGGTGACATTCAGTTCTCGTTCGACAGCTTCGGGAATGTCTCGAACTTCGGAGTACAAAGTTGTAGTTTGAAATCCCTGCAGCATGCGTGCCACTTTTGATCCGATATTTCCGAGCCCGATGATTCCGACCGTTCGACCGGTCAATTCATAAAGTGTCCCGAATTCGCCGGATTTTGCAGGCTCCTGCCAACTCCCGTCTTTCACACCTTCGATCCCCTGCGGCAAGCGTTTCTGGACCATCATCATCATCGAAATGGTGTGTTCTGCCACGGAAGTAGAAATAGCGGGTGAGTTGTTGCAAACCTCGATACCCATTTCACGGATCGCCGGAACATCGAGTCGATCGAATCCTGCGCTCATCACTTGCAGCAGCTTCATTTTGGGCATGCCCTGGAGCATTTCGGTCGTTATTGAAAGACCGTTAGTGACGATCGCAACTGCGTCTTTCATTGCTTCAGCCTGTTGATCCGCGGGGTCGTCTGGACTTACGACACCCCAGTCCAAATCTTTCGGACCAAGCTCAAGTGCTCGGTAGGTTCTCGCCCCATCGTGTTCGCCGTAGTAAATGACACTGTGCCCCATGGATACACCTTTTCGTCGACACCTTGTAATTGATGGGCGAAATATACATATAGATCGATTCCCACGGGGACCAGTTGACCTTTTCTGCCGCAGTTCTACAATTGGTGCAAATATTCTCGGGGAGCTCGGGGTAGCCGGGCTGAGAGGGTGAACGTAATACTTCGCCGACCCAGGTACCTGATCCGGATAATGCCGGCGTAGGAAGCACTAAAAACCGCCTCCGAGCCGAACTGGACAGGCGGTTTTTTGATTATTGAATCTAAACGGAGTCGTTTTGAGATGGGTGATCAACTCACGATCGCAGGTAAGACTTTCAACTCTCGGTTGATGACCGGCACGGGTAAGCACCGAAACGTTGAGGACCTCATTGCCTCGATAGAAAAGTCGGGAACAGAGATCATCACAGTAGCCATTCGGCGATTGAACCTTGATGATCCGAATGAGAAGACCCTGCTGGATTACGTCGACTGGGACAAGTACCAGATTCTCCCGAACACGGCCGGTTCAAAAACCGCGTCCGAAGCTGTGTTCACCGCGCAGCTCGCTCGCGAAGTTACGGGTTCGAACTGGATCAAGATCGAAGTGATACCTGATCCTACGTATTTGCTTCCAGACCCTATCGGGACACTCGAAGCTTCCGAAGAGTTGGTAAAAGATGGATTCACAGTCCTACCCTACATGGGCGCAGACCCAGAGCTGGCGCGAAGGCTTGAAGGCGTCGGCTGCTCGACTGTTATGCCGCTCGGATCACCGATCGGTTCAGGTAGAGGTGTGCTGACCAAAGAAGAAATTTCCATAATCATCGAACAGGCAAATGTGCCAGTGGTTGTGGACGCCGGCCTTGGTGTGCCTTCAGACGCTTCAACGGTCATGGAACTCGGTGCCGACGCGGTTCTCGTCAACACGGCGATTGCTCAGGCGACCGCTCCTGGACTTATGGGCGAGGCTTTCAAATTGGGTGTCGAAGCAGGACGCAAAGCGTACATGGCAGGACGCATCCCCGTGAAGGAACAAGCTTCCCCAAGTAGTCCGACAGAAGGTGTAGCGGCAGGGTCCGCCAGCAAATAGCGAACGCCGTGACAAGATCATCGCTTCAAACACCGGTGTTGGCACTCGTGCTGAACGTGGATGACACCACGGGTCTCGATCAAGTGCGTTCACAGGCCAGTGCGGCAGTACGTGGTGGGGTGAACTTGCTCCAAATTCGAGCGAAGAACACTTCGGATCAAACCCAGCGGAATTTCTCAGAAGCAATTACCCGTTCTATCGGGTCAAGCGCCAAAGTAGTGCTGAATGGCAATCCAGAGATTGCTGTTGAAACTAAGCTCCACGGCGTTCACTTGCCAGAAGAGGGAAAAAACATTGATCGGATCAGACAGTTAGTTGACGGATCAATGTTGATTGGGAGATCAGTTCACAGTGTCGGATCGGCTGTTCAAGCCGAAGATGATGGTGCGGACTACATATTTTTCGGGACAGTGTTTGATTCAGAATCACACCCAGGCGGGAAAACTTCCGGTGTTGAAACGGTCAGAACCGTATGTGAACAAGTTTCGATACCAGTGATAGCGATCGGTGGCATTACATCAACCAACTCCAGGTCTGTGATGAATACCGGGGCATCTGGGGTGGCGGTAATTGGCGCGATAATCAACCAAGGCGATGTATACCGAGCTGCGCGTACGATGGCTCAGTGCATTCGTGGCGGTCAGTCGTACTCTCGTTCAATCTGAGACTCAAATCACAATGATCAACGTCATAGTCAATGGACAAGAATCTGAACTTGAATCGTCAATGACGATTAACGAATTCCTTGAGATGAAAGGTTTCGGGGGACGGTCAGTGGCCGTAGCGATCAACTGTGTCGTAATTCGACGCACTACTTTCGACGAAACGATGATCAACGACGGTGACCAGGTCGAAATTGTTCGCCCTGTCGGTGGTGGTCAAAACTAATTCCTGAGGTTGTAGACACGACTACCGATACAACTCTTCGGGGTACCGCCAGTCGATTTGATCAGCTTGTCGCAATAGCGATTGGCAGCGGCGCATTGTTCCTCGCTGCGCTCGATTTTTCAATCAATGTTAATCTCCCGAGATTTCGCGCCGATCTCGGCGAAACTCTTGTCAGTGTTCAGCTAATCATCATCCTCTACCACGGTTCGCGCAGTGGTTCAGGATTCGTTGTAGGCGCACTTGCCGATCATTTGGGAGTCAAACGCCCATTAATAACTGGAATCGTCTTCTACTCGGCGTCAGTCGGCCTAATTTCACTAATGACGACGCTGACACCAATAGTCCTGTTGCGAATACCTCAAGGGATCGGGGTGGCAATACTGTTCACTCTGGCCCCTGCGCTGGTAGCAAAAGCCTTCGGTCCTTCGAATCGAGGATCTGCACTGGGAGTAACGCTTGCATCAATGGGCGCTGGAACGTTTGCTGGCACGCTTGGTGGTGGTTACCTCGGACAAGAATTCGGTTGGCCAACCATATTCTGGGGGCGAATCCCCATTGGTATAGCTCTTCTACTGGCCTGCACGTTCCTGCTGAAAGGTGAGTTCGCCAATCCGGAACCTCGTACCGATCGAGGTAAGTTCGATTTCAACGGTGCAGTCTTGATATTCACTTCGCTGTTCTCGCTCGTGTTGGCGATGTCATTTGCTCGTGTGGACGGGTGGACATCACCGGTGCCGGTTGCGTTGTTCGCAATTGCACTAATCTCTGGTGCCGGTATGGCACGTGGTCTAACGCGAGGTGTGTTCACCATCGTTCCAACGGGATTGATCACAACTAGAGGTTTCAGATCTGGTGCAACTTCGAATTTGATGCTTACAACTGCGTCGTTCGTAATGTGGTTCTTGTTTCCCTTTTACGTTGCAGATGTATTGAACCGCAGCGGGTTCGTTCTAGGAGCATTCCTGGCATTGATGGCCGGATCCGGGTTTGTTGGCTCGACCGTGTCAGGCTGGTTAGCAGACCGCATTGGTGACAGGTTGGTCACGGTAATCGGATCATTGACTACTGCATTGGGTTTGCTTTTCGCCGCGATGCCCAGCGCAACACCAACACTTGGTACGGTCGCACTCTCAACTGTCGTGATTGGGTTCGGTTTTGGAATTCACCAGGCAGCCGTCTACACCTTGTCTTTGCGTAACGTCAGATCATCAGCCACAGGATCGGCATCAGCCTCCCTGACAGTCTCCCAGACGGTCGGAACGGTGCTTTCGATTGCCGTAATGACTTCGTTACTTAGTTGGAGGCAAGATTCAACAAGCGCAAGCTTTCTAGATGCCTACCGGTTCACTTATTTCGTGGCTGCAGCAGTTGCTCTGGCTTCTGGACTTATCGTGGTAAGAATCGGCAGTAAAACTCGAACGCAATCTGATTCATAATCAAAGTAATTCGGAACGTCTCATATCGAGTACGCTGTGCTGGTGATGCATGGTATGCTTCCGCAACGTGAATTAGTGATCCTTGAGTTGGGCAAAGCCCTACGCTAATTGGATCGGAAATAACAAACCTTTACCCAGCATTTAATGATGCTTCGTACAGGGGGAACCAATGTCGATTAAGAGTCGAATATTGCTCGTAGCTTTGGCTGCGTTTGCACTAACCGCCGCATTCGCTGCTTGTAGTGGTGGTCCGACCACGACCGATATCGTTGAGACAGCGAAAGCTCAAAACAAAATAGATAACGCCACAGCTACTGCCGTCGCAGTGGTTGCTGCCGGTGGAGACCCAAACAAAGTAGAAGTAGAAGTTGGGTCAGGCAGTGCTGCAGAAAAAGCTAACCAGGCACAAGCTGCTACGGCAACTGCTCAAGCTGAGGCAGGAATCGTCAAGCAGAGCGTTGGCGGGGCTGCGGGGGACACACTTTCACAAGGTGCAGCTTTTGATGTAGAAATCCCAGATGGACCAGCAGAGAGCGGTGTGATCGATGTCCTGATTCCACAGTTGGGTGCGGCTGGAGTAGTTTTTGATCCTGACGTGATAAAAATTACGGCAGGTTCCACAGTAAGATGGCTGAACGATCGTCGGTCGGCCAGCAGTTCGACCTCTCACCCTGGGCAGAGTGAACAGTGGGATTCTGGTGCGATTTCCAAGGGGCCGTTCGATAAAGAACCAAAGGCTTTCGAACACACTTTCACCGTCCCTGGGTGTTATACATACGAATCTCAGTTCTCCGGAGACAGTGCCACGGGTGCAGTTTGTGTTGAGTAAAACCTAAACGCTAATAGAAACGACCGCCCTATGGGGCGGTCGTTTTTTATATCTAACCGGCCTAGTCAGCACTGGTGTTTTCAATATCTATGCTAAAGGCGTGGTCCATACGCTTCGGTCGGGACGCGACGCGGAGTCGTGTATTTGCACGGAAAGCCTACCCACTGGCTAAAGTTCATGAAGACCCAATTGTGGAGCAGGATCTAGCCACTCATCCGAGGGTAGTAGAGATCCCGAATCAAGTTCAGGGTGACGAACAAGTAAAGTAACGGTCATATTTGCTGCGTAAAGAGATCTACGACCCCTCCCGCAGCAAGAATGGTGATCTGTAACCACGCAATGGATGCCCTATCTGAAGTGTCCTGAACGGAGCGGATGGATCCCAGTTGGCAAGTTATCAACGACCCTCAATCTCCTGGTGTCCAGACGTCGCGGGTTCACCCACTTTCTACACACAGTTTCATACATCTCACCCGCTTTACCAACAAAAAAAGCCCTCAGTGCTATGCCGAGAGCTTTCTTTATATCTTCTCGAAACGACTTTAGTCGATCTGTCGCAATCGAGGGTCAAGTCGGTCTCGGAGCCAGTCGCCCAGGAAGTTGAGAGAGATAACCACGAGGAAAATCGCTGCAGAAGGTACAAGTACCTGATGAGCAGCGATGGAGAGGTAGTCACGACCTTCGTTGGTCATGACACCCCACGCTGGCGTTGGTGGCTGGATTCCAGCACCTACGAAGCTCAACACTGACTCAGAAAGAATCAATCCGGAAGTGTTCAGCGTTCCTACAACGATAGCCGTGTTCAAAATACCTGGTAGTAGGTGTCTGAACAGGATTCGGAAGTCAGAAGCTCCGTTCACCTTGGCTGCCGATACGTAATCCATTTGTTTGAGAACAAGGATCTGGGCACGAATAACCCTGACGAATGATGTCCACGCAATAAGCGCTAACACGAACAGGAGTACCGTCAGACCACGACCAAAGATCAGTACCACGATAAGCGCCACCATAAGGAATGGCATCGCATACCAAATATCAACGAATCGGGTAATTAGCTCGTCAATAATTCCACCATAGTATCCGGCGATCATTCCGAGCGAAACTCCAATCACCATTCCAAGTGCGAGCGATACAAGTACC
>Ga0182078_10083994_pt1 | contig 10871 bp, 9 predicted proteins | sample 071ome_15_FD_127749 | JGI IMG/M metagenome (GOLD analysis project Ga0182078, IMG submission 127749) | Metatranscriptome of coastal salt marsh microbial communities from the Groves Creek Marsh, Georgia, USA - 071409BT metaT (Metagenome... | ecosystem: Environmental > Aquatic > Marine > Intertidal... | reverse complement strand
GACCATAAAAAGCTGCTGATCGAGGAGCCCCAGGAGCCAGCGCAAAACGTGTGGATCAAAGCCAATGGAACAGCCCCAGATGATCCACGCCTACATATGGCGCTGTTGGCTTATCAGTCCGATGAGGCGCTGCTTGGCACCGCGAGGATGCCGCATCGCGGGCAATACGACCGCGAACGCATGCAGGTGGCTAGTCTTGACCATAGCATCTGGTTCCACGCCGAAGTGAATGTCAACGATTGGCTACTGTATTCACTAGATAGCCCCGCTGCAGAGGGCGCACGGGGCTACACGCGCGGCTCGGTATATAGTGCAAGCGGCCAATTGGTTGCGAGTTGCATGCAAGAGGGGCTGATTCGTCTGCATTCGTGATAGACTCCGGCTCGTGCCCAGGTGGTGAAATTGGTAGACACGCAAGACTTAAAATCTTGTCGCCATTAGGCGGTGCCGGTTCGATTCCGGCCCTGGGCACCATCAATTGCCTAGTCCAGGCACGTATTTTCAACAACCTGCGGTTGCCTAGTTCGTTGCCATTTGGTTTTGTCGCCGCTGTCCCTCACCTTTCCTGAAGTTCAACAGAAACGGTTAAGCCAACTTGGCTAGGTAAGTGGCAAGCCCGGATCCGCCGTCGAACTGGCTGGTCATAGACAGGAGAGAAGATAAAATGATGCCAAAGCTCGGGCATGTTTATTCACGGTTTCCCGACACTATAGTCAAATCTTTTACAAAGAATGATTGAATGAGCGAATCCGTTATCCCGGTCATTGATTACGCTAGTCTGAGCGAGCAAAGCGCTCGTTTGGCCTTGGATGAACCTTGCCGCGAAGGGAGGACAGACTTACCTCATTCGCTCCCATTATGTTTGACAGCGAAACTGAAGGCACTTCTTCGCCTATTCTCACTTCACTTGTCGCTGCCGAGGCGACAACAAGCGATAGAGGCAACACAACAAAAAAACCAATAAGGAAGCGCGGAATTAGCAAGGGCCTCAATGGCAACTGCCACAAAGCAAGCTGTCTAACGTCTTGCACAGCTACAACCCACATGCCTGCGCGAGTGAATCTGTCTCAGGGCCGCAGTTCTGCTCCAAGCAACTCTCACTGCCCAAAGCGCAACCATAGGACTGCGCGCAGCTGGTTAGTGCCTGCGCACTTGATAATGCGGATCCGCTGAGGTTGTTCGTGCTACATGTGTTGGCGCACTCGTAATCATCTGAAGCGCACGACTCAGAGCAATCGAAGAAGGCAGCGCAGGTTCCACCTGCATCATTCTTCATTTCCACCTCCAATCTGATTCACCCGTGGAATCGTGCCGCACCAATCCCTAAGCTCCTGCAGATCAGGTGTCACTCCGATTACATGGTCATGATTGTTAAAAGGTCCAGGCATGGCGAGTTCACCGAGTTTGACGGCGAATAGGTCGTCACACTGAGGCTTGTGACAGCTCGTACATGAGTTGTCTGGCGCACCCTCATGGTAGGGCTGAGAGAAATCATTTCCGATGACGATGTAAGGCGAGTCCTTTGTAGCTATTGCTGGTACCAGTGTCTGTAAAGGATGAGCTGGATCAGCTAATTGATCGATCCAAGGCGAGTGAATCCATGGATCGGCTTGGTGACATTCTTGACAATTATCCGCGGCGACCTCAGCAGGCGGTTGCCAGTATTGATCGTAATTTGAATCGGGGTCATCAGAACCAGGATGAGCAACATCATTGGGAAAAGTATCGAGTCTTTTGTGGAAGAAACATGTGGCCCCTGTTTCCGAGTTGTGCCCGATGACCCCCATTCCCCCATCACGACAGAAATTCACAAAAACCACTTCTGGTCGAGATAAGCCGTTGTGGTACGACCCCATATACCGTGCTGCAATTCGCTCACCTGTCTCACATGTGCCGGTGAGCGCTGAAGGTTTGTCGCAGGTACGGGGTCTCTCGAACACTTCAACTCCATCAACCGTTATAGGTACCACTTGTGCATCGCTGCAACTCATTTCAGGGATTGGACCCAGATATTGAGCGCACATTTGAGCGTGGTGCAAAGCAGTTCCAAGTGCCGCAGTGATAGGAGGCGCATCCGCATCCGGAGTCAGTTGAGAGCTGCCTGTGTCTCCACCACCAGTACCTCCACCGCCTGTACCTCCGCCGCCTGCACCACCATCACCACTCGGGGGAGCAGAAGCGGGCCCTGAGCTGCCACCACTACAACCGCTAACCCGCACAACCGTGATGGAAATCAGTAAGACTTGAGTGGTTCGGATCAGCGCCTGAAATGAATTACGGTACAGATTGAGCATGCTTGAAACCCCAAAAAACCATGGAATGAACAGTGGTTGTGAGGTTATCCAGTCAAGCTTTCACACACCTGTCTTTATCTATACGTTTTTGTATACCAACTGACAGAGTCTTGTAGGACCAGTGCGACTCTAATTCAGGTCTGCATTCTCCATAGGGCAAGAACTCCTTCGGGGGCTTAATCAAACTGCAAGGAGAATTTGATTCCCCGCGGCGTCAACGCCTCTACGACCAGACGAGCACCATGATGATCTGCTACCGCTTTGACAAAGGCCAAGCCCAGACCGGCACCGTCTTCGCCACGAGATGGATCGAGTCGAACGGAGGGCTTAATTATCTCATCTAACTGATCTTCAGGGACTCCCGGGCCATCGTCTGAGATTCCAATAACGCCATTTGAGGTGAAAAGAGTGACGAAATCTCCGCCATGGACAATGGCGTTTTGTAAAAGATTGGCAATTGCCTGCTCTAGCAATACTTCATCTGCCCTGATTACCCAGTCTCCATCGATTTCTAAGAGTAGTGTTTTTCTTTCAGGCAATACCGGCTCATAAGTTTCATAGAATCGCTGAGCAAAACTGCTGAGGGAAAAGGGTGTTACACTCGCCGCACTCACCTCACTTTGGAGTCGGGCGATTCGCATCATGGCATCAATGATGGACGCGATGCGATCTATCTCAGTCAAGGCCGCAGTAAGATCATCATGCCTCTTTTCGCTACCCTCTAACGACGCGCGCAATCGAGCAAGCGGCGTCCGTAAATCATGGGCCAAGTTCTTACCAAAAAGCCTGGTTTGTTCGGTAACCACCTCCAAACGTTCAAGAGCACGGTCAAGCTGTTGAGCGATAGAGGATATGTCATCATTACCCGGCGGCAAACCGCAGCGAGCACCCGTATCCCCATCAGAAAGTAAGTCCAACGCTGTTTGAATTTTTGTCACTTTACGTTGCGAGGAAAGAGCAATTGCATAGAAGACAACTATCACAGACACAAAGATAGCTATGGTCATAAACAATATAGCGGCGTTTAGAGCCTCGATGCGCTCATGCTGATGCTCCGCATTCACAGCCACATACTGCAACGTCTGACCATCTGAAGACATTTCGCCTATGTAACTTTCGCCTTCGTAAGCAAACTCAAATATTTCCCCCCAAGCTAGACTGCCTTCCTCTTCATCACTGTCCTCGGATTGAAGATCTTGGTCTTCCACGTGAAAAACAGCCTCGTAGAGCTCAAGAACGGAAACGAACCCCGGCAAAAAGGTGTCTTCGCGTTTTCCGTCCATGAAAGCTCCACGAATCGAGGGGTCTATATTATCGCCCACCCCCCATAAGACGTCCCCTCCATGATCGTGTAATTGCCCCATCTCTAATTGGAGTGTCAATGCATGCAATTCGCCTTCCCAAAACGTGTCTTCGATAGTCGAGGATACCAGCGCCCAAACCAGTCCTTGAAAGACAAGGAATACACCTAAAAGGCTGGCTGCAAGTCGGAAGTATGATTGCCTGATTAAAAATTTAGGCGTCAAAGATATAACCATCACCCCGGAGGGTCTCAATCATTTTGTGTTCAAAGGGGTTGTCGATTTTTGACCGCAGTCGGGAAATATGGGTTTCCACCACGCTTGTGGTCGGATCAACGTTCAAACCCCACACCTTGTCAAGAAGCATGGTGCGAGTAACAAGGCGCTTGGGGTGTCGCATCAAGTACTCAAGGAGCTTAAATTCAGTAGATGTCAGTCTGATTGTTTGCCCCTGGCGAAAGCTCTCCCTAGAGACTAAATCAATGGTGAGTTCACCAACGGCCAGCCGAGCTGCTGTGCCTGACGTTTTTTGGCTCGCGCGACCAAGCAACATACCCACCCTCGCCAGTAATTCGATAAAGGCGAAGGGTTTTACCATGTAGTCATCGCATCCTGCCTCGAACCCCTCGACTCTCTCATCAGCCCCGGACAGAGCTGTTAAGAGAAGCACGGCCGTTTTGTCCCCCATGGTCCTTAACGTTTTCAAGAGTTTCAGCCCATCTACGTCAGGAACCATTCTGTCCAATATCAATAGGTCGTAGGTTTCTTGTGTCGCCGAGGTCAAAGCATGTGCACCAGAAAAAAACGTGTCTACGGTGTGGCCCTTTTCACCAAGACCGTTGGCTACCCATTGACAGAGCTGAGCATCGTCTTCTAACAATAATATTTTCGCCATTTTTCGCCACCAAACGGACTCGCAAAGGATCTGAAGTTCTAGTCACTTGGACAACCAAGCTCAGCAAGGTTCAACAACAAACAAGCTGATTACCTGACGGTGAGGATGACCCCAAACTCCAACGCTCCGAAAATATCCAATCGATGATGAGCTAGCAACGATCCTTACGGGATCGTATGCCACAGGCCGAATGACTGTTCAAAGCAAAAGACAATGTTGTCTTGTCGAACTCTGTCCATTCCATAGCAATCGCTGTAAAAGACCGTCTTAAGCGTTAAACAGTTTTCAGTAAGCGCCAACGCTTGTGCCCACCGTGTGCCCAAAAGCGAGCTTCGAGGTGTCAAAGAAAAGAGAGAGGCTTAGAGGGTCAGTTACGTTGCGAGTTGAGGACAGAGCAACATCTACGACCCAGAGATTCGAATAAAGATGAGCCACAAACCCTTATGAAATAAAGGTTTGGTGGAGCTAGGCGGGATCGAACCGCCGACCTCGTGACTGCCAGACATACCCTCTTGTATGCCATACAGATGGTTAGAAGCGGCGCAATCCCTTGTTCTAAGCCACTGTTTAAGTATATCTCATCTAATCGAGATTTGAGGAATTGAGTTTTGTGCCCACCTTGTGCCCACGGTTCTCAATCTGCTGGCGGATATCTGCAAGGAAGTCTTCCTCTCTCAAGTGAGAGTAGTTTCCCGCCATACGGGATTTAGGAGACCAGCTCATAAGCGTGTTCATGGTCTGCTCTTGAATTCCCATCTTTGCGTAGTTGGTAGCGCATGTGTGCCTGAGCCAATGCCACGTGAAGAAAATTCCTGAATCTAGTTTAGTGGTGTCTCACTGATAGGGAAGTGGACACTTAAAGCGCCCTCCGTGTTGGGCACGTTGCCCACTTCAGGGAACGATCCCTCAATCAGTCGCAAACTGGCATTCATACGCCTGGTAGGCCTCAGGCGCTGAGAAGGCAGAGCTATCCGGTCAGTGTCATTGGGCTGAGTCACGATGACGCAACTCGTGACGATCAAGCTGTTACTGTGCTGTGCGAATCCCTTTAAAAAAATCGAGAGAGTGATCGATCGCCCGTTAAGGCTCACGCAAGTAAAGGGGATTTAGAGCATTTGTCGGCCAGTGTGCTCAGGCTTTCTAGGCTCGAACCCGTGATGAGATCCGTCAAAGTTCGAGTCAGGATTGGATGAGCTGTGTCGGGTTGAGGTAATCTCGGCTCCATGATGAAAGTGCCAGTTTCAGTCTTGTGGGGTGTGACTGGTGATAGATCAAATAGTTGAGGATGCGTGATGTCGATATCACCTATTTTGGGAATTGATTCCGAGCATTTGCCTGAAAGGGTCTTGGTCGTGGGTGACCCAGACCGCGTGGGTACAGTTGCCAAGTGCCTCGATTCGCCAGAAACGCTGGGTCGCAATCGTGAATATCACTCGATGGTGGGACTCTATCGGGAGGTAAGAGTCGCAGTGGTGTCGCACGGCGTTGGTTCTGCCGGTGCAGGGGTTTGCTTCGAGGAGCTCTGTCGCGCTGGCGTAAAGAGGATTGTGCGTGTTGGTTCTGCGGGCGGGTTGCAGCCCAACGTAAGGGCAGGCGACGTGGTCATCGCGAGGGCAGCGGTGAGAGAGGATGGGCTTTCTCCAAAGCTTGTTCCGCCCAGCTATCCTGCGATTGCGGATCCCGCTCTGCTTTTATCGATGCGCAAAACCGCGAGCGACCTGGGCATCAGATCGCATGAGGGCGTGGTGCTGACCTCGGATCTTTTTTATCCCGGTGAAGCGTTGGGCAGTGATTTGCCACTCTGGCATCGTGCCGGCGTTGTGGCGGTTGAAATGGAAATCGCAACTCTTTACGTGGTGTCGGCCCTGCATGGCGTGGAATCAGCTGCAGTTGTCGCGATTGACGGTAATCCGCTTGAGCAGGATGGGGGCTCAATGGAAATCTACAACCCCAATCAAGAGGCGGTCCGGGAGGCGGTTCAATCGTCGATAGAGATCGGGCTTGCAGCTCTCGTCAGCTAAACATCTGCGTGTTTAGGCGTCGATCCTTAAAGCAAGAGATGAAGGCGTGATTGCGTTGCCCCATCTGACGTCACTCATGTTTATAAGAATAGAAAAAAATGCGTGAGCGTTGTTGATCACAGCGAACGAATGTCAGGCGCCCTTGAATGCTGTATCAATTTGAGATTGAGCGGCACTGCCTGCATCCATGGAAGGTGTCGCCGTCGGTTGCCGATGGACGCTCATGCCCCCAGTCCACGTTTTGAAGTTAAGACAAGCCAGCGCGTATCAACGGTTTATATCCCTCGCTTGCTGCCCCGTTAAGGCAAGCTCCGATGATCTGGCGCCGGAGGTTAAAGCGTAAGAGTCAGTGGTTACTATAAGGAAGGCGCGTTTCGATGTTCGGATGGTTGAAGAAAGATCCCAAAGCAAAACTCCAAAAAGCGTATGAGGCTAAACTGACTGAAGCAATGAATCGCCAAAGAAATGGCGATATCCGCGGCTACTCCGCATTGACTGCGGAGGCAGAGGCAATCAAAGCCCAGATCGACCAACAGGCCACAAGCTGAGAGGCTTCCTAAGCCAGCGTTTGCAGAGGCCCAGAGCCGCCGACCCAGGGCTGCCGAAAAAGGCGCTTACGACTAAGCTGATGCTTAACTTGGACTTAGGGCCCTTACGTTGAAACCGTGTGCCCAAAGCGGCGAATTTTCAGAAGCGATAACGTACTTTCACCGTAAATTGATCCGCTTGAGGCTCGCGCCAGGGCCTTAGGTATAACGCGCCCAGCCCGTCTTCTTCGTCGAGTTCAACGATTCGCCCACCCCTCGAGTAGACCACGTACAAATAGGCCAGCGGCAGGAGTTCGAAACGATATCTAGCTTGAAAGGCGAGGTCACTCAAACTAAAGGGTGGCAATTCAACCGAGGCAGGGGTGAGAGCGCCTCGAGCATCACCTAGGTAAGCTCTTGGATCTCGTGCAGTGAATGCAACCATCTGAGCCTTAAGTCTAAACTCGTGCCGCTGGCCACGAAACCAGTTCAGCGCAGCCACGGTGACCCGCTGCTTTCGCGAGTAGGTGCCCAATAGATTGCCCTCTATCCAATTAAGCCAATCGTTTTCCTGGCTGTGTTGATAGGTGAGAGAAAGCGTTAGGTTTTCCTTCGGTGCATAAGTCGCGTTCGCGGTATAGCTGGTCGAATAACCCATCGCGGAAAACCAAGTGGATCCTTTGCCTCGCTCTACCTCAAGAAAATAGCTCAACCGCTTACCAGAGGGACCCATATAGCGCGCTTCGAGACTGTAATTAGAGGGTTTGTTGATGAAGGGCGCGATGGCGTTGTTTCGCGTCATCCAGAAGTCCCGGCTTGGGCGCCGATAGAAACTCTCAAAGCCCAGACTAGAGGTGTTTTTAAAAGTCGTTTTCTGACCGAACTCAATGACTTGACCTGCGAGCTCGAGATCGGCATTGCTCTCGGCGGCAAATCCTAACTCGAAGTCGCTGGCGAGAAGGGGGGACTGCTCGGCAAAGTCTGTGATTTTAAATCCATTTTTGTTGCCTACGTAGGCCCAATTCTCAACAACCTGATATCCCATGTCCGTGATGTCGAGGTTATTGTCGAAATAATAGGCGCCGACATAATGCCAACGGTTTCGGTCGGGTGTGAGCGACGCCTCCATCTTTAGCCCAACCCCGGAGCGATCTGATCCGCGACTTGACTCGCTGATAGATGAGCGCATGGCCACCGTGCTTAGGCGAACGGTTTCTGACGGACGATAGACCCAATCGGCAGAATGGACCGTGGCTCGGCGGTCGAGGAATGGGCGCTGAACAAAGGTTCCGAGATACCCGATAGAGGATGCGTCGCCGTTCTTTACCGATCGCAGTGCGTAAAAGCGCCTACCTTCACTAAAGTCGCTGTCAGCCTCGATCGCACCCAAAAAGCCGAGGTCAATGGACTCTCCCTGCTGGGTATAGCGAACTGCGGCGTCAATATCACTAATCCCCGTGTTTGCGTCAGCGCATGCTTGAGTGAGCGATGCATCATAGCGACTGCAATCGTAATCCGGTGCGGCCCCGATGCGTCGAGTATTGATGATGTAGAAAATCTCATTACTTTTGACATCAAACAGCGAGTGGTTTTCCGAGAAAAACGGTCGTTTATCGGAGTAAAAGGTCTCGCTCGAGCTGAAGTTGACCACCAGTTCATCGCTTTCAACTTGTCCAAAATCAGGGTTGAGCGCAATGTTGAGCTGTTTCCCTGCATCGATTTTCCAAAATATCTCCATGCCCGCTTTGGTATCGACTTCGTCTTTGATTCGATTCTGAGTTGCGTTCACGTAGGGGAAGAAGTCGATCTTGGAGGGGTTGTTGTTCTTGAAATCCAGTGGATGGAAGAGCGACAAAAACTTCTCTTGCCTTGGGTTTCCGGGGATTGAAGTATTCACGCGCCCTTCAGATATGACCATTCGCCAGAACGCGAGTTTGATGGTCCGGCTCGGCCCGCTCACGGCTTTCATTGGAGCGACCGTCCAAGGAATAAATATCTCCGCGTACCAGGCTTCGTCATCAACGAACGTGGCTGAGTCCCAGTCTGCATCCCAGTCGGGGTTGCCCTGGTTTTCGTTCCGGTAAATGGTGTCGGCTACCGAGCCGCCGGCCGATACTGAAAACCCATAACCTGTGAGGCCATCGCCATCGAAGTCGATGGAGACGCCGGCTCTGTCAGCGTTGGCTCGCTCGTTATCGCGTTGATGTTGGTTGGCGCGCACGGTCTCTTTCGCTTGGTCGTTGACGAAGCCAAAGTAGATGCCCAAGTCATCCTCTAGGATCAGAACCTTTTGGGTATGTTTGGGCGGCGCGAGAGAAAAGGGGATTGATTCAACATAGTCGCTCCAAACACGAGCTGATTGCCAGGCGGGTTCATCCAGTCTGCCGTCGATAGTGATCAGGTTTGCCGAAGTCAGAGGCGATATCAAGCTCATCGAAATCCAAAGAAGGCGGCGCCAGAATTTGAAAAATTGTGGCGATTCGCGTGTTGGCGTGCGGTCGGTCGGTAGGTGCTGCATGTAGTAACTCAATACGTGATTTACACGGTTGGACGACGGGGCTTGGGGTTGAGATTAACCTTAGGCGTCGAATCTTTCTCTTGGCTTGGGCTCAGTGCTTCGAGTTCGCTAGGTGACGCGGATTCACTCAACAAGTTAGATGATGACCAGCTTTCATTGTGACCGGCTTAGATGTTGCTGAAGCTGGCCAATGATAGGCCAATCGACTAAAGATTGCTCTGGTAATCCGCTTCGATGCTTGCGTCGATGGCCATGGCAGCCTCGCTTGAAAGCGCTTTTCTCTCTGCGAACATATCGCCAAACGATACGCGATGCGGATCTTCAAGCCAGCTTTCGGGGGCCCAGAGCCTCGATCGTATGAAGGCTTTCGCGCAATGGAAAAAACACTCTTCAACATGGACGTGAATCGCGAGTGTCGCGGGCTTCCCTCGGGCGGCAAGTTCCTCGAGTAGTTCAGGTGATGCATCAAGGGTCGCTTGGCCGTTCACGCGAAGCGTCTCTGAGGTGCCAGGTATCAGAAATAGAAGACCAACTTTCGGGTTTTTCAAGATGTTTAGATGACCGTAAGCCAGCTTATTTCCGGGCCGGTCGGGGATCACCAGCGATTTTGAATCGGCGACGTGAACAAACCCTGCTGCGTCCCCTTTAGGAGATGCGTCGCATCGGCCTGAATCATCTGAAGTGGTCAGCACGAGGAACGGGCTCTTCGCTATAAACTCAACCGCATAGTGGTCGAGGTGATCGATGTTCTTGTCCCCGAGGCCTGGCGCTGGTTGGCCCAAAATTGCGCGAAGTTCCGTTTCAGTGCGAATGATGGTCATCAGTCGGTCTCCGGTCAGGCTCCGACGGCTATGCTTGTCGTCTGAGCGATTCTTAAAGCCTACGTTCTATCGGCGTCAGCGACGCCATGGCAGATTTAAGCCAGCTCCAGTCCCTCAAGTTCACCAGTCTCTCGCCAGTTCCGCAGTAGCTTAATGTAGGCGCTTACTCCTTTGCTGTATGTTTCTCGTCTCACGTCGCGATAACGTTTCGCGGTACCTTCCTGGTTGTAATAACCCGGAGTACAGGTGTCGGGTGAACCGCCAAGCACGAAGCCTGATCCCTTGGTCCCCAGTTGGTCCTCAATCCATTGCGCCTCAGCAGCAGCTGAAACATTGGCTGACTTGAGCCCCCGTCGACCAAGCTCACTGATTGTGTAGGCGACATGTCCAGCTTGTACATCAATGCCATGGGCGTAGTTTGCGCCGAGCTGGAAAACAAATCCGCCGCCGCAAAGAAAGAGGTTAGGGAAACCGCTGACCATCAGCCCGTGCAT
>Ga0182078_10223524_pt1 | contig 10938 bp, 8 predicted proteins | sample 071ome_15_FD_127749 | JGI IMG/M metagenome (GOLD analysis project Ga0182078, IMG submission 127749) | Metatranscriptome of coastal salt marsh microbial communities from the Groves Creek Marsh, Georgia, USA - 071409BT metaT (Metagenome... | ecosystem: Environmental > Aquatic > Marine > Intertidal... | reverse complement strand
GCGCTAACCAGATCGCTGTATCTGCCCGGTCTTAGCAAGACAAATCATGCTGCCTTAAGTGTGGGTCATTTTCTTGCCCATACGTCCTCGAAACTGAAGCGATTCCATCAAATGGGAGGCGCGGATCAACGCACTCCCATCCATGTCGGCAATGGTTCGGGCTAGCCGCAGGATCCGATCATAGGAACGACCACTGAGATTTAATTGATCGTAGGCCTTGGCCATGATCTGATGACCCGCTTCGTCAAGTTTGCAGAACGTCTTCAGGGCACTCCGCCCCATCATGGCGTTGCAAGCCACTGCCGCATGGTCCTTGAAGCGTTGTGCTTGAATTTGTCGAACTTTCTCCACACGCTCACGCACCCGTTGACTGGATTCGCCTGCAGTTTCATTGGAAAGGGTCATGTAAGGAATCACAGGCACTTCCACCTGCATGTCCAACCGATCGATCAAAGGACCAGAGACCTTACCTAAGTATCGCTCAATGGCTCTCGGGCTCGATAGGCTCTCTTCAGGCATGGGACCGTCTGGGGTTGGATTCATGGCCGCGATCAACATGAACTTGGCGGGAAACGTGATCGAGCTTTGAACACGGGCAATGCTGATCTCTCCCTCCTCAAGGGGTTGTCGCAGTGCTTCCAAAGCGGTTCGACGGAATTCAGGCAATTCATCCAGAAATAGGACACCATGATGAGCCAGGGATATTTCTCCTGGTTTGGGGTAGCTGCCACCTCCAAGAAGCCCTGCATCACTCACACTGTGATGTGGGTGCCGAAACGGACGATTGAGCAGGCGCCCTTGATGGGCTTGCAGCATCCCTGCGATGCTATGGATCTGAGTTGCCTCAAGGGCTTCTCGAGCCTTCATGGGAGGCAACAAACTGGGCAGACAACGTGCGAGCATGGACTTACCCGTCCCAGGTGGCCCCATCATTAACAGGTGATGACCTCCCGAGGCAGCGATTTCTAAAGCGCGACGAGCTGCCTTTTGGCCTTTGACATCGGCCAGATCAGGCTGGAACTCGAGTCCCTGGCCAGATTCTGAAGGAGCATCCAGGAGGCTGATTTCAATAGGGAGGCTTCGACCTTGCAGGATCTCACAGGCATGCCGCAGGTGTTTGACAGCCCATATGTCAAGTGAGTCCACTTGAGCAGCCTCCAATGCATTGGCTTCGGGAAGCATCAACTTTGAAAACCCCGCTTGAGTGGCTAGCAATGCAATGGAAAGAGCCCCTCTTACCGGACGAATGGAGCCATCCAAAGCCAGTTCCCCAATACAAAGAACGCCTTTCAAGCAGTCAGAGGGAAGCTGATCGGTTGCTCCGAGTAATCCGAGGGCCATCGGGAGATCAAAGCTTGGGCCTTCTTTGCGAAGGTCGGCCGGTGCCAAGTTGATGGTCGTGCGGCCTTTGGGAGGAGCAAAGCCGCTGGTTTGGATCGCGGTCATGACCCGATCCCTCGATTCACGGATGGCAATATCGGGAAGGCCAACAATCACGGTGGAAAAATCCCCCGCCCCGATGTGAACCTCTACATTGACAGGTTGGGCATGGATTCCCTGAAGGGAAGCAGAATACAATTGAGCAAGTGACATAAGTGTGTGGAATGGGTTGATCACAACGCAATCCTTTCACAGGTCACCAGGCTGGGTGAACGGGCACCTTGACCTTAGGCACTCCCGGATACCGCTTCAATTAAAATTAGGCATGGTTTTTAATGCTTCGCACCGTATAAATATCTGGAGTGCCATCCCATTGGAACCATAGCCTCGATGCCAGCACGCGCTACTGCGCGGTGCTCGGGCACCCCATCGCTCATTCAGCCTCGCCTGCCATGCAGAATGCTGGCTTGAAACAACTTGAGCTTAACTGGCGCTACCTAGCCTTCGACGTGCACCCCGATCGACTCCTTCAGGTCCTTGAGGGGATGCGTTCCATGCACTTTGTTGGGCTGAATCTGACAGTCCCGCACAAGCTACTTGCCCTGGAATGGGTGGATGAGTTGGATGAAAGTGCCCGCCGCTGGGGCGCGGTCAATACCATACGATTTGATGGGCAGCTCCATGACGGGAGTTGGATGCCCGTAGGCAAGGCCAAAGAAACAGGCAATTTTCAGGCCATTCGAAGTGTCGGCTACAATACAGACGCCGAGGCAATCCTAACCTCCATTCGAGAGGATCTCGCTCTGGACCTCAAACATAGCTGTTGCGTCCTGCTCGGAGCGGGCGGTGCCGGCCGGGTAGCGGCGCTAAAGCTACCAGAAGGTGGCGTACGAAAACTTTTTCTGGTCAACCGAACCCGCTCCAAGTGCGAAACCATTGCCAGGGAACTGCAGGTGACTCACCCAGACTTGCAGGTCGAAATTGGCTACCCCCACTCTGGAGAGAAGGTGGACTTGATTCTCAATGCAACCTCCTTGGGGCTCAAGGCCTCCGACTCCATGCCATGGGATCGAGAATCTCTAAATTGGGATCAGGTATCACATGCTTATGACATGATTTACCAACCAGCCGAAACCCCCTTTCTTAAAGCTGCAAGGCTAGCTGGGTGTCGAACGGCAAATGGTCTGGGGATGCTCCTGCACCAGGGGGCGGCTGCATTGGAGATCTGGACAGGACAGACCCCTCCATTGAAAACCATGCGCGAAGCGCTTCATACCCACATCTACCCGACTGGATCATCGGTCGAATCAATGGAAAGCGCAGGCTAGGAGACATGAATTGGATGGATCTCGATGACTGGCGTCAACTGCCGTGGCAATTCTGGTCAGCGTGCTGGTTCATGCTGGGATGCATGGTCGGGAGTTTTCTCAATGTCTGCGTTCACCGGATGCCGCTGGGGATCAGTGTCATCACCCCACCTTCCCATTGCCCAAAGTGTCAGGCAAGGATTCCATGGTATCTGAACCTTCCACTGGTTACCTGGGTTTGCCTGCGCGGGCGATGCCGTGACTGCCATCAGCCCATTGCGGTGAGGTATTTGGCGATGGAACTGGGGACGGGCCTGATGTTTGTTGCCTGCTGGCATTGGTTTGGCCCAATCTCGACAGCCTTGGCAGTGTCTTATGCCACAGTGCTATCAGCATTGCTGGTGGCAACCTTGATTGATTTCGATCATTTCATCATTCCAGATGAAATCACCCTTGGGGGCATTGCTGCTGGCCTGATTTACACTTTGGTTTTTCCCTCCATTCATGGGGTCGAGGGGCGCTTTGAAGCTTTGGGTATTAGCTTTACCGGTGCTGTAGTCGGTTGGCTCTTGGTCTATGCCATTGTCCGACTGGGTAAACTCATGTTTGGCAGCATGAAAGTGGAGTTCTCCGATTGCACGCTGCTTGTTTTCACCGAATCAAATTTGATCCTGCCCGAGGAAGCTGTGCCGTATGAGGAACTTTTCTACCGCAAAACCGATCAAATCACTCTCATGGCTGAGAAACTTGAGTTGGCTGATCGTTGTTACGCGGGTGTGAGGGTCCGACTCTCTCCAGGAAAGCTGCTCATTGATGGGGAGACCTTCGATCCTGAAAAAATCCCGCATATGGAAGCATGGTGCCGTGACATCACCCTACCGCGCGAGGCCATGGGGCTGGGTGATGTCAAATTCATGGGTGCGATCGGCGCTTTTCTGGGTTGGCAATCGACTTTCTTTTCACTCATGGTGAGTTCCATGATCGGTGCCATCCTAGGGGTAGGACTCATCCTGATCGGTCGCAGAGAATGGTCCAGCCGCCTTCCTTTTGGACCATACATCGCCCTAGCAGCGGTGATCTGGATGTTCATGCCTGGGGATTTTCGAACACTCTGGAACCAGCAGCTCGGCATTCTGGCATCTCCGTTGGAAAATCTCCTATCTGCATTGAAGTGATGGCTCCTTGCTACAGAACCATGATCTCGGCAGTGGTCTTGAAGACCTCAGCCAGAGCACCGCACTCAATCACCTCACCACTTAGGCCACTTGCCAAGGCTGACTCATCGTTCAATCCTATCGCCAACAGACCAGGGCTTGCTCTCATTGTTGTCCTCCTACTCAGCCTCAATGGGTTCTGGCTACCTCTGGTTGCAGAATCCGCCCCATCGGATCAAGTCGTCGAGGCCATGCAGCTAATTGGCAAGCATTGCCTTGCCTGCCATCACGCCGATAAGGCCAAAGGCGGCATGATCATGGACAGTCGAGAGGCCATCCTATTGGGAAGTGATTCCGGGAAGGTGGCCATACCTGGTGATGCTGCCGGAAGCTATCTCTTGGAGACGCTTTCACCCGAAAGCGAAACACACATGCCACCTCGAGACCAACTGACCCCTGAGGCCATTGCGACACTGGAACAGTGGATCAATCAAGGCATGGGCTGGGATACATTGGCGCTGGAGCGCGCTCAGTCACAGGGAAATGATCCTCGGGCCTTAGCAGCTCTTCCTGACTCATATCAACCCGTGCTGGCTGGGGCAGTCTCCGGCACCAAGGGGACCCTGCTCTCCAGTCAGGGAGCCAACCTAGTCCTAACTCAGCTCTCTCAAGAAGAACCAAGGGCGCAATATATTCAAACCCCTCACAGGGATGCGATACGTGCCGTGGTCGTGGATCAGGGTAGAGACCATTGGATTACCGGAGGTTTCGCGAGCATTCTTTTTTGGGATCCTCAAACCAAAGAGGTCATCGACGCAATCAATCAAGGCCTTCAGGGCCGAATCACTCAGTTACTCATCAGCCAGGACCAGAGTCGGCTCATTGCCTGCGAAAGCCAGCCAGGCTGGAAGGGATCCATCCATGTGTATGATCTCGCTACCCGCAAGGAACTGGCAAGTTGGCAAGCACACAAGGACGAAATCTTTGATTGCCTTGAAACGGCCGATGGCAACTACTGGCTGAGCGCTTCTGCCGACCACACCATCAAGGTCTGGGAATCAGACACTTTTCGCGAGCGAGATTGGCTCGAGGGGCACACTGCACCGGTTATGGCTCTGGCCGTGAATGAGGACAATTCCCTCTGGATCAGTGCTGGCAATGATCACAGCATCAAGGTCTGGGAAAGGGCCTCGGCTGAAAAGCTCTACGACCTGGGGCGCCAACACGCCTACAGCCTTGTGGACTTGGCCTGGTATGACAAATCATCGCAACTTTATGCTATCAACCAGCGTGGAGATCTTTACTCCTATCGCGAACTTCAGGCCCACTCCGGGGCACAATCCTCCAATACCGGGCGTGAAAAACTCATGGTGCGAAGCCAGAAACCAGCCTCTTGCTTATTTCTTTGGCCAGAGGGAGAGTCAATCATATGCGGTACCTTCTCCGGTGAGCTGATTGCCTACGACCTGGAGGGCAAACCCCGTTGGGAGCAAGCCCGGCAGCAAATGCCAGAAGCAATTCAGCCTCACTAGGCATTACAGCATCGACAGCTCCGCGGCTTGAGGTTAAGAAAATCTAATGAATATTCTCTGCCTGCATGGCCCCAACTTGAACATGCTGGGGCTCCGGGAGCCTGCCATTTATGGCACGGTTACCATGGAGGAGATCAACCAGGCACTCCAGCAGGAAGCCACCGCCGGACAAGTCATCCTAGAATGCAAGCAATCCAACCATGAAGGAGAGTTGGTCGGCTGGATTCATGATGCGAGGCAAAAGTTCGATGGCATCCTTCTCAACGCTGGAGCGCTCACCCACACCAGCATTGCCTTGAGGGACGCCATCTCCGCGGCAGGAGTGCCCACTGTGGAAGTGCATCTCTCCAACATTCATGCGAGGGAATCCTTCCGGCATCATTCCATGATTGCGGCGGTCTGCTTGGGCCAGATAGCCGGTTTCGGCAAGCAGAGCTACCTTCTTGGCCTGAAGGCGCTTATCGCGTCAGCCCGATGACCTCGAAGGATTAGAACCGTATCATTGACTCTATCAATAAGCCAAAACCATGAAAGTCAGTTCCCGCAAAACACTCGTGACATCCCAGCTGCTTGTGCTGGTCCTCTTTTACCTGCTGAATCATCCTTTCGGAGATCTCAAGGCAGCGGATCCATACCAGCCTATCAAGGTCATGAGTTTCAATATCCGCTATGGTGCCGCCAATGATGGGGCAAACAGTTGGTCCCATCGAGACTACCTGGTCCTGGAGACCGTTGAATTGGCTCAACCCGACCTGCTCGGTTGCCAGGAAGTCCTCAAATTCCAGGCCGATTTCCTCAAAAAACATCTGAGCGATTATGGCTTTCATGGCGTCGGCAGAGACGATGGAGGCGAAAAAGGTGAATTTGTCCCTTTGATGTGGAGAAAGGACCGATTTGAGATGATCGATGCGGGTCACTTCTGGCTTAGCCAGACTCCTGAGGTCCCAGGTAGCGTCAGCTGGGATTCATCTCTGACGCGCATGCTCTCCTGGGTGCTATTACGCGACAATCGATCCGGGGGAAAAGAATTTGTCTTTGCCAACACGCATTTTGACCACCGCGGTGAAGAGGCCAGGCTTGAATCGGCCAAGCTCATTCGCCGTCGAGCTGAAAGTATCCTCAATGAGTATCCGGTCATCCTAACCGGTGACTTCAACACAACCGAAGAAGGTGCCCCCTACGCTGCTCTCTGTCAGGGGGGCAACTCAGGAAGCCAGAAGCTGATAGACGCCTATCGGGTCATCCACCCCGAGCCTCAAGAAGACGAAGCATCCTTTTCAAGATGGACAGGGCACCGCGAAGGCAAGCGAATTGACTGGATCATTCACTCAGATCAATTCAACACCCTGCATGCCCTCATCAATTATACCCAGGAAAACGGGCGCTATCCTTCCGATCACTACCCGGTCGAGGCAACGCTGCGGCTGCGTCAATGAATCATCAAGCTCCCATTCCCGGGCAATCGGACACGCAGGCATGAATCAGGAACGTTCCGTCAGCAAGACCATTCTAGACACTTACAACCGAGATCTGCGGCCTTTGGCTGACAAGCTCTCATTCGAGCTCCCCGTTCAAGCCAGGGAGCCAGCAGGTTTCCCAAGTGTCCTTTTCCTGGGCAACCACTCTTCAGGAAAGTCCTCGTTCATCAATCACCTCTTGGGCGAGGCGATTCAAAAAACCGGCCTGGCTCCAACCGATGATGGTTTTACCCTTATCACCCACGGATCAAGGCAGGAATCCTTTGACGGACACACCATCACCAGTCACCCTTCTCTGCCACTGCAGCATCTTGAAAGGCTTGGCCCCTCCCTGGTCAACCGTCTCAAGCTCAAGACACTACCCAATCCAGTGCTGGAGGCATTCTCGCTGATTGACAGCCCTGGCATGATCGATGCCATTGGGGCTGCCAACACCAGGGAGTATGACTTTGCTGCTGGGGTCCGTTTTTTCGCCGAGAAAGCCGATTTGATTCTGTTTTTTTTCGATCCCGATAAACCAGGCACCACGGCTGAGACAATCAGTATCCTTACCCAGACTCTGGCAGGGCTGGATTACAAACTCCTCATCATACTCAATAAGGTAGATCTATTTCGCAACATCAGAGATTTTGCGAGAACCTATGGCACGCTGAGCTGGAATTTATCCAAGGCAATACGCACCAAAGATATCCCCCACATCTACAACCTCTATCTACCAGACCAGGGCACGGCCCTGCAGGAATCGGAGACCCCTGGAATCCCCTTGAGCGACTTTGATCAATCTCGTCAGGAAGTCCTGGAAGAAATCCGAAGGACCCCCACTCGGCGTGCTGACAACCTGGTCAGTGATCTACTTCAAGCCACGCGAAAGCTCATCATGCACGCCAGGTTGTGCAGCACGGTCAAACTGGAGTATCGGAAGCTGCAACTCAAATGGGGTGGTATCAGTCTCATTGCCCTCATCTTAGGCGGCCTGGCGACTTGGGGTGCCTACAAGACCTGGCCGGGCTGGCAGATCCCAGGTTCCATCGCCTTGACCTGTCTGGTGATTGCTATCGCATCCTGGGGGTATGGAAAATGGTTAAGGGGGCAATTTGTGGCCAAGCTGCAGGACCTGCCTGTGTTAGACCAATTATTTGCCGATACCTTTCGCCATGAACTGGCACTTCAGGAGCGAAGCGATCTCCGCGCAAGGTGGCATGGCATGCGCTCTGTGGTTCAGAAGACCTTCAGCATCCTGCATCCTTCAAGCATCCCAAGCCTGTTTTCCATGGGGCGGTCCATACGGAAGCTCGAGAACTTACAGGAACGCGACTTGCCCAAGTTAAGGCGGGAAATCACCGACCACTCCCCATCATCCTAAGCTTTCAACTCACCCTCAAAACCCGATGAGGGTTCTCTATTAAAGGGTTGCAGCGAAATTAGCCGACTCCTAAATTACACCTAACCTCAACCACCTAAACCGAATCATTCATGACCTCTCTTTCTAACTACGCCCGTGCAACGATGTTGCTGCTTGCCATCAATCTTTCCTCCTCAGACCTCACAGGCGATGAATGGGAATCCATTTTTGACGGGGGATCGATCGAAGCACTCAGAGGCTACAGACAAGAGGGTTTCCCTGATAAGGCTTGGAGCGTCAAGGAAGGGACTCTGCGAAGCAACCCTGAGGCAAGCTCGGTAGACCTGATTACCCGCAAGGCCTATGAGCACTTCGAACTGGTATTCGAATGGGTAGCGACTCAAGGTGCCAACAGTGGCGTCATCTACCGAGTTGCTGAAACGGGCCAGCAGGCCTGGCACACAGGCCTGGAGTATCAAATTCTGGATGATCCGGCAGAGGGTGACCAGGGCGCCAGCAAACACCTTGTGGGTGATCTTTACGATCTGATCAGTGCCCAGAACAAGGCCTTAAATCCTGCTGGGGAATACAACCTTTCGAGAATCGTCCTTGCTGGCGACCATTTGGAACATTGGCTCAATGGCGACAAGATCCTTGCCTGCAACCTTGAAAGTTACGGGGTTCAACAACTGATCGGCCAAAGCAAGTTTGCAGAGCATCCTGGATTTGCAAAAAGCCCTTCAGGGCACATTGTCTTCCAGCATCATGGCGACGAAGTCTGGTTCAGGAAAATCCAAATCAAAGCCCTACCAGCACCCACATCTCTACCCGAAAACCGCAAACCCAACACCCTTAATAAGGCATGGCGGGAAGCCGGATGGGCCAACCTTTTCAATGGTAAGGACACCCTTCGATGGAGGGGCTTCAAGAAGGAGGATTTCCCATCACAGGGCTGGACCATTGAAAATGACTGCCTCAAGCATATCAGCAAGGGAGGCGGTGGAGACCTGATCACCAAGACCAAGTTTGGTCAGTTCGAATTCGAGTGGGAGTGGAAGGTAGCGCCGGGGGCCAATAGCGGGGTCAAGTATTTCATCATGGAGGAACGTGGTGGAGCCATTGGCCACGAGTATCAGGTTATCGACGACTCAAAACATCCCGATGCACTACGAGGGCCCAAGTGGCAAACCGCCGCTTTTTATGATGTGTTTCCCGCTCAGAATCGTGTGATCAAGCCGGTCGGAGAATTCAATCACAGCCGCATTCTGGTTCAAGGCCAGCAGGCCGAACACTGGCTCAATGGTATCATGGTTCTTCAATACACCCTAGGCAGCCAACGTGTCCTGGATGCGGTAGCAGGAAGCAAATTCAAAAAGGTGAAAGATTTTGGCCAAAGACACCAGGGGCACATCCTCCTGCAGGACCATCAGGACGAGGTCCACTACCGCAACCTGCGGGTCAGGCGCCTGGGCAAGTTAGCCAAGAAATAGGGTCACTCCTTTGCCTGCACACTAGTGGAATAGGGCTAAGCTCTGATAGTTCACATGGGCAGGGGCTGGATGAGACCAAGCAGCCAAGACCACGTTAAAAACAGGCCTCACCAAGCCTTTATTTGGTCATAGGGATCAAGGTAAGGGTGCAAGGGTTTTCCTTTCCTTGAGCGGATACCAGTTTGCCAAACTTTCGGCCAACAGCCTAACCTTTGCGGGTTGCTGGTCGGCCAGATTGTGACGTTCATGAGGATCGGACTCCAAGTCAAACAACTGAGGCCCAGGAATGTCGCGCGGATGAGAGCTTTGGTAGCGGTTCACTTCCCCGTCATAGGTCAATAGCAGTTTCCAGCGGCCTTGAATCGTCCAACGGTAAAGCAGGGACGCTTCCGGTTTGTTGATATCAGCTATGTCATGAGCAAAACCTTCGCCGAATAATTGCTTCCTTGCCAACGGCAGGGAACCACGCATGGATTCTACCAGATCAAGCCCAGGCAAACCATTGGGCAAAGGCAGACCCGCTGCTGAAAGGATGGTGGGATAAAGATCAATGCTACTGACCAGTTCAGACCGGTGACTCGCTTTAAACTGACCTGGCCAACGAAACATGATTGGGGTGCGGATGCCACCCTCGTAAGGTGTCTGCTTGGATCTAGGCGCATAGCCATTTTTTTCTGGATGCTGGATCCAACCATTGTCTGTGACGTAGATAACCAGGGTGTTTTCGCGAATCCCCTTCTCGTCAATCAGTTCCAGAAGCGAACCACAGGTTTCGTCAAACCACGTGCACATGGCGTAATATTTGGCAACTTGCAAAGAATCCACCTTGTCACGGTAGCGATTAAGCAGGCGCTCGGGGGGATTATGGGGGGTATGGGGAAGGAATGGAGCATACCATAGGAAAAAAGGTTGTTCAGAGGTCATGGCATGGTCCACGAATTCCCGGATTGGCCCAAGCCCTTCCCGACCAATTGTCAGCCCATCATCCCCATGCCTGCCTCCGGGCTCGGGGAATCCTCTAGTCATGCCATGAGTGAAGCCACCTTGAGCAAAGGACCCCTCCCACCATTTGCCACTCTGGTGAGTGAGATAACCCGATCTAGCCAAGGCTGCAGGCAAGGAATCAAATTGGTTCAAGAAACTAATGAGTTCAGCTCGACGTTGCTGATCAATTTTTGATCCTTGAGGGGCATACTTGGGAGAAGGGTCATTGCCTGTCACGCCATGCCGGTGAGCATAGTGCCCGGTAGCCAAG
>Ga0182078_10665307_pt1 | contig 11180 bp, 10 predicted proteins | sample 071ome_15_FD_127749 | JGI IMG/M metagenome (GOLD analysis project Ga0182078, IMG submission 127749) | Metatranscriptome of coastal salt marsh microbial communities from the Groves Creek Marsh, Georgia, USA - 071409BT metaT (Metagenome... | ecosystem: Environmental > Aquatic > Marine >... | reverse complement strand
TATTTTGATAACCTCGATTTCGCGGAGGCCAGAGCCATGCTTGGCTTGTCCCTTGCCGCAGACTCAATGAATAACGAGCGCGCTGAAGCGATGCTGGCGCATGTGCAGCAAGTTGAGCGGGCGGTTGCTATCACACGAAGTGAATTCGCCTATTCCGCATCCATCAATCGCGCCGAAGTTGCTCGGCTCCTGAATCAAGACCTGGCCATGGGGCAGTACATTCCGCAAGCCAATGCCAAATCGGTCGGTGAAACTTCAGACCAAGGGCTTACTGACTATGCCTCATCTGACTACAAAGACGACATCTTGGCGAGCCATCGTCTGAATTTGCGCAGTTTTCGCATTACGAATGGCGCTTTTAGCCCAGAAAAAGCCATGACTCGTGGTGAACTTGCGATGCTTGTGGAGGATATCTTGCACGCGAAGTTTCAAATCAGTCGAACCGCCTTTATTGGTACCGCATCACCCTTCTCTGACCTGAAATCCAACAGCACCAGCTTCAACGCGGTCATGTCAGCCGTGACGAGAGGCCTCATGCAGGGTCGCGAGGACGGAACCATTGGCCCTGGCGATTTGGTCACGGGCGCAGAGTCCATTTTGGTCTTGCATAATTTGAAACAGATCCTGCAACGGGAAGCATAAGGAGACTTTGGAATGAAATTATGGATGGTAGTAGCCCAGTTCTTCCTGGCGTTTGCGGTTCAGGCCGATAGCCTTTCAATTTTAAAAGCCGAGGGGTTTGGGTTTGCCGATGCCAACCGGTTCCCCGAGAGCCAAGCGCGTTTAATGGCTGTTCGCGCCGCAAAGATTGATGCGCAGCGAAATTTGCTTGAAACGATTAACGGGGTAAGAGTTACGGCAGGCACAACGGTAAAGGACATGGCGCTTGAGAGCGACATTATTGGGACTCGGGTCAAGGGCATGCTTCAAGGCTCGTTTGAGATGGCATCCTCTGTTGAGCTGGAAGCTGATAACTGGGTTGCGAGTGTGACGATGGCCGTCTGCCTCGCACAAGATGATGGCGACTGTCGGGGCCGAACAACGTTGTCTTCAGTCACGCAGCCGAATTTAAAAGGTGCGCCAGTCGAGGAGCGATTCAGCGCGCAGGATGTGGCTGCTGTTCAGGCGTCGGCGCCTCAAACGGCAAACGCCGCTACGCCCGCGCCAGCCCAAGCTGAAGCTGCTCCTGCGGCACCCGCTGCGGCGCAATCGGCGGGCGGTTCAGCCCATTCGGGTCTCATCGTGGATGCATCGAGCCTTAATTTTTCACCGATGCTGGATGTGCGATTGAAAACAGCAGCCGGCAAGGAACTTTATGGGCCTGGTCATGTGCCGATGGGGTCCGACTGGCTGCACTGGGCGGCGACACTCGACAGTGCCCAGTCCATGGCTGACGTTGTCGGCGAGAATTCGCTCATTGTGACGCCCACTGGCCTTGGGGAAGCGTCGGAATTAGTGATAAGCGATCAGGACGCGATCTCGATCTTCACGAGTAATACGCTATCGGGTGATTACCTTGCTGGTGGCAAGGTGATCATTGTCGTCTCTGGTAGCTAATCTGGAGCCAACATGTTGATTCGAGCCTTCACAACCCTGGCGCTCGCTATGACCCCCGTTGTGGGATCGGTAGCCGAAGAGGATCCCTTTGCTGCACTTGATGCGCAGCTCGAGAGTCAGTTTCAGGATCTTGATGCTCAATTGGAAGCCGAGTATCAGGCTATTGATGCGGCTATTGAAGCAGCCTTTGCGCGCCTGAAAGGGGAAGTTGAAGGGGTCTGGGGACCTGAGGACGCCGTGTTACCTACGCAAAATGCATGGGTTGATTATTCCGAAGACAAGAAATCACGCCGCGAATTTGATTTCGAAGGCGGTTTTTTGCTTATCGAGCAAATCATCGATGACGCATCCACAGAGTCATCGTTGTCGTCAAATCTATCTCAAGCGGTTCAAGGTGCTCTAAAGGATACCGAATCAGATCTGAGTCAAAAAGACGACGTTTTGAATTATGCCAAGGCAGAGCTTGCTTCTCAGTCGATTTCTTTGAGCGAAGCACCACCTCAAAATAATCAGCCAGTATTAGAGGGATTAGTGGAGATCGATGCTTCGACGATCGCTACCGAGATTGAAGCCCAGGTACCCTCAGCGAGCGATGAGGAAGGCCAAGGCGCGCAGAGTCCAGGCAATGTGAAAGTCACCACAACCCAGCTAGCCAATGGTGCTAAGAAGATCACGGTTTCCGTGCCATTTAAGGCAGATTATCTCTCCGAGAGTGCCAAGCGTTACCAAGAGCAGGTCATGATTGAGGCGCAACGGCGCGGGCTGCCCGCCAGCCTGGTCTATGCCATTATGGAAACGGAAAGCCACTTTAATCCCCGAGCAAGATCCCATATTCCCGCATTTGGTCTGATGCAGTTGGTGCCGAGTTCGGGTGGCCTTGATGCGTACAACTACGTATATGGCGAGAAACTGGTCCTGGGGCCGGAATATTATTTCAATCCAGATCAAAATGTTGAATTAGGCACCGCATATCTTGATCTGTTACTTTCCCGGTACCTTCGAGCCATAGAGGACGAACAAAGTCGGGTTTATTGCGCGATCGCGGCCTACAATACAGGCGCTGGTAATGTCGCGAGAAGCTTTACTGGCAATACCAGCGTCAGTGGAGCCGCTCCAATAATCAATGATTTGACGCCCCAAGAAGTCTTTGATCATATGGTGGTGAACTTGCCTTATGAAGAAACGCGGAATTATTTGAGGAAAGTGACCAAAGCTCGTGAGCGTTACCGCGGTCTTGATCAACCCAGTGTCTAGATCGACTCTAAAATAGGCTAGAGCGATATCAGGAGGAGCCAATGATAAAAAGACTTCAGATGTCGGCGAAATGGCTGTGTGTTGCTGTTTTATGGGCATCAGCGTCGTTCGCTGATGATGTGGTTGAGAAAGCCTCTTCTGGCGAGATTAATTGGACTCAAGGTATCATTTACGCCAAAGGTTACGGCACAGCAAAAGAGGGGCTGTCCGCGCCCCAGAAACGCTTACTGTCCCGTCGTGCAGCGGTGGTTGATGGTCAGCGCAACCTATTAGAGCTTACGAAAGGCGTTCGTCTCACCTCGATGACCAAAGTGGTTGACCAGATTGTCGAGGGAAGCACCACCGCCACGCGAATTCAGGGCGTGATCAAGGGCGCTGTACCGGTAGAAGAGAACTACCAGAACGATATCTACACAGTGACCCTCGCCATGCCCATAGGGGGTGATCTATTGCAAGCCGTTATGCCGAAGCAAGCTGATTTGGCATTTCACAACGCGCGTCGAAGTTGGTCTGAGCAGTTATTAGCCAGATTCAGCCTCCGAACCCGAGTCAACCAAAGCCTAATATGGATAGAAAATCAGGTATTTAGCAGGGCATTTGCATCCAGTACTTTTATTTTGAGCAATCAGCAAGAGGCGGATACGGCGCGCCGAATTATCGAGTGGATTGAGTCGAACAAGCCAGACAATGTTGCTGAATCGTTGAGAGCATCGGTTAACGAGTATGCAGCAGGTGAGTTTTCGGGGCTTCTGATAGACGCGACGGCCGTGGCGGACTTTGAGATTGCGACTATTCCAACGATTCGGGCTGAGGATGGCAGCGTTGTGTATCCGAGCCAGGATACGTCTTTTGACGACATCGCGAACAAACGCGGGGTAAGTTATGACCTTGATATCAACGATGCCGTTCGCAATGAGCGCGTCGCGAGAGTGCCACTCATTATCAAGGCCATTGACACTTACGAGGGGCTAAACTCTGATCTTGTGATTCCAGCAAGCGCCGCGCAAAAGATCAAAGGCAGCGCAACTGCAAGCGCTGCGATGAACAAAGCGGGCGTCATGATCGTGATCGCGATATGATGATTAATCATGCCAGAGCCTTCCATCTAGTGCAGCGTGAGCGGCCCAAAGCAACGCAAAACAGCTTTTTGAGGCCGGTTGAACCCTTCAAATAAAGAAGCTTGTTGACGGTCATTCGAGGTGATGTCCTAAAGAGGCGTGTTCGAATAATTTAGGCGGGCGTTAAACCTTTTGACTGTCTTCTTTGTTCGGTCTCGAAATGCCTAATCACCGTCCAAGACCCATCACTCGGCATTGCGAGTTGGTTCAATGTCACTTGAGAGCAGGCGTTTATCAATGTTAATAGAACTGGGTGAGTGAACGAGATAATTGAGTCCTATCAATATTCGCATAAGCGCCAAAGCGTTAAAGACAAGATGCGGGAGCTCGCAGGCTATCGTCAAGACCCTCAAAGTTTGGCCGCGATGATGGTGATAAATCCCCTCGAATCTTGGTTTAGTTCCAGGTTAGTCATTACCGATCTTCTCTGAGCCGGGATAAGGCTAATTCGAGGGAATTTTGAACAAAGTGCCATTGGGTCTGAATACCCAATGCTCGAGCGTTTAGATGGGCACTAGATAGCGAGACTTCAATTCGTCAATTTCTATCTCACCAACGCCGACGGCTTCAAGATACCCTCGCAAACCACCAAATTCAGTCTCGATACCTTCGAGCGCCGCCTCTAGGTAAGGGCGTCGTACCCTTGCGATGACTTCTAGGGTGCCTTCATCGATATCTATTTGTTGTTCAGCCATACGATGGCGAATTCGTTCGATTAGGTCATTCGACTGATTGGTGAGCAAATAATCACGATAGACGTCGTCGTGGCTCACGCCCAAAAGTAGCTGAATGATCGCGACACCGAAGCCCGTTCGATCCTTTCCAGCGGTGCAATGAATAAGAAAACCCTGTTTAGTTTCTAAGAGGCCAGCCATCACGTCTCTATAGGCACCTGTCCAATCAGTCGCGATTTCTCGAGTAATCACCCGCATGAGTTCACTTCGTTCCTCCGCTGAATGGGCCTCCATCATCATTGAATTCCGGAGTTCATGGCTTGTGCCGGGCGCGATGGGAATGTGGCGGCGCCCTTCAAAAGGTGGGCCGAGCGGCGTGGGCGACATTTCAGTTTCGTCCTCACGTCTAAGATCACAAATCACGTCGATCCCAAGCGCCGAAAAGTCCGCAAAAGCATGCGCTGGGATGTCTGACAGCATACCGCAGCGAAACAATCGTCCTTGAGCGATTTGTTGGCCTTCAGCTGTTAGGTATCCGCCAAAGTCCCGGAAATTCAGGCTGCCCTCGATAGGAATGAAAGGGTGGGTTCGTGATGCAAGGTTCATGGTGTGGTCCTAAAACTAACGATGGCTGGCTGGGCAGAGACTGAACTTATTGAGCTAGTGGATCTGCGTTTTCAAGAGCGAAGCGGCTACAAGGCTGCCATAAACGTGGTCTTTAAAAGGGGATACATCCCACGCGGCTCGAAGTCCTGGACTCGTGACAAGCTCGGTCACCAAACCTTTCACGAGAAGATCAACCCATTCCTTGGCTTCATCAGCCGCCTTGCTCTGATAAGCAGATTCTGCGCTTAAAACGAAGGTGTGAAAGCGGCTCGCGGCCAGGTCAACGAAGTGCTTCTGCTCAGCGCTGGCCAAGGTTTCACCGGCGCATCCCAAGCGCCAGATTTCCTGCAAACTAAGTGTTGCGTTGCTCATGGTTCATTGTACGCACATTGCATCGTCTAGACCGCCTCCAAGAGAGATAGGACACGATATTAGGTTGATTTCGTTCGAAACCGCCGCCGTCCAATCGATTGCGATGAACCTGTTCGCACTCAACGCCCATATCTCGCGGCGTTGTCTCACCTTGGCGTGGAACTCAAGGGTTTGACAATTCTAGCCAGTGTGTCCAAGAGAACCGTATTCAAAGCTTCTGCACTTAAGGTTCCTGCATCAGGTGCTCTTATTGCGGCTCACATAACAGTCTCTGTGCGGCCCTGTATGAACAGCCTCTGCCCTTAAGGCTCTTTTACTTGGACACGGCCGGGCCTCGATCAAACCGAGGTTTGCTAGTTAAAGATCGTTCAGTAAGGGCAGCAGGTAGAAAGGCCGCGTGGGCTTCGAGCAACTCTTGGGTCATTTGTCGGATGTCATCAAGGCTCAACACGGCGCTCGTAAGCGGATCTAAACACATGGCTTGAAAGACAACTTCGGGGTCCATGGACTCAGCCGCTAAAACAGCGAGCCTTTGTACATTCGCCTGATTTCGATTGATAGCGGCAAGGTGCTCTGGCAATTCTCCAAACACCTCCGGCGTTAGGCCGTCGGAATCAACCTTGCACCGAACCTCGACGATTGCGCTTGAAGGCAAATTGTTAATCAGTCCGTCGTTCCTCACGTTTCCATAAATCAACTCTGGTTCACCCGTCGTGGCGGCATGAATAATTTGACTTCCATATTCTTGACTGCGAGCCAAGTCGATGGGCGATTCCCAGTTTGCCATTCTTTGCATGGTGTCTCGCCAGTCTGGGCGGTTATACAGCGTTTTGATAAAGCCATGGCCCCCATTCCAACCGCCTCCGGGACAATAACGTTCGATATGACCTTCAGTTTTCCTGAACCAGGGTGAGTACTCGGAGTTGTGACCAGAGGCCTCAGTAACCGGAAAGCCAAAGTGTTTGATGTATTCCATTCGAGATGTGTCCGAGCGCCAAATATCCTCCCGAACGGCCAATGCACGAATCTGAGGGAGCAGATCCTCACCTTTTGATGTGAACAGTGTGATCCAAGCCTGATGGTTGAGGCCAGCGCAGGCAAAGTCGATCGAGTGATACTCAAGGCCCAGTCGCGCAGCCCATTCTTTGGTCGTGCTTTGGACAGAGTGGCAAAGACCGACCAGGCTGATCCCGGGTGCCGCATTCAACATGCCGTCGCACAACATTGCCATGGGGTTGGTGTAGTTCAGCACAAGCGCATCTGGGCAATGCGTCATGATGCTCTGAGCAATCGATGCTTGAACAGGCAGTGTTCGTAGGCAGCGCATGATGCCGCCAGGCGTGAGCGTGTCGCCGATGGCTTGGGAAACCCCATACCGGTTTGGGATATCAATTTCCGCTTGAATGGCCTCAAAGCCACCGACAAGGATCGAGGTGATCACGAAATCGGCACCCGGAAGCGCCTCGGTGACCTCTTGATGCAGCGTGGCTTTCGCGTTATAGCCGCCCCGAATACAGATTTGGTCAAATATCCGACCTGCGAATTCGAGCCGCTCGAGATCAATGTCGACCAGCGCAAACTGCGCATTTGAGAGGGCAGGGTAGCTCAGGCAGTCCGCAGTCAGTCTTGCCGAAAACTCTAGGCTTCCTGCGCCTACAATGACGATTTTGGGTGGTTTCATGGTGTGCGCCTTTATCGGCCTTTAAAATCAGGTTCGCGTTTTTCCATGTAAGCCGACACGGCTTCTCCAAAATCTCTACTTTTAAATAAATTAAGCACGGACATTAAGACGTGGTGCGAATGACTCTCGAAGTCTTGGGTAAGGCCATGGCGGAATAATCGCTTCATTTCCAGTATGGCCAGCGGAGAATTGGCAGCGATCTTGTTGGCCCAACTTCGGGCTTCTTCCATCAGCTGATCATGAGGCACAATCTTGTTGACCAGCCCATGCTCGAGCGATGCGGGTCCCGAAAGCGGGTCTCCCAGCATGGCAATTTCGCACGCCTTAGCCCAGCCGAGAAGGCGAGGGAGATACCAGGTGCCACCGCTTTCAGGGATTACCCCCATTTTGGCAAAACCGGGTAGTAGCTTCGCCGAATCGGCCATGATTCGCATGTCGCAACCCAGCGCGAGATCAAGGCCGTAACCTGCCGCGGCGCCATTGATCACGCCGATCACAGGCGTATCCATCCGTTGTAATGTGACAGTGCAAATTTCTCTAGTGGAATAGTGTGATGTTCCGTCCGTTCGGCTCAGCGCGCCGCTGATCCCCTCACCAGCAGACGCTTGTTTGAGGTCGAGCCCGGAGCAGAATGCACGACCTGCACCCGTGATCAAAACCACTCGTGTTTGCGGGTCATCATCCGCCGCTTTTAGGGCCTCATTCAGGTCGCGGAGCATCCCGGGAGTAATGGCATTCATCGCATCAGGGCGATTCAAGGTAATCGTCGTGATGAATTCATCTTTCTCGGTAAGTATTGGGTCCTGGTCGCTCATCGGGTCCTCCTTGAGTCGCTATTTACGGGTTATTCTTGAGGAATCGCTATTAATGTAGAGTTCCTAAGATAGGTGTCCGATTAAAAGTATGTCCTAGAACGTTGTCACTAGCGATGCGATGTGGAGAGGGCGGAAGTCGCGAACTTGGATCAATTGCCCTCTCCCGGGCAACGATTGAATCTCGCGGCTAAGTGTCAAGTATCCACTCGATCAAATGTCTGTTGAGGTTGCTGAGATTCAAATATCCTAAATTTCCCAGCGCCTATACTCCTCAATCATTTACCGCTCATCAAGGGTTTCTGCTCCGAGTTTATCTCGCCGGGTGCGCCTGCTCCGAGGCTGGCGGATAGAACTTACTCAGTGATCGCCCGAAGGGATTGGCGACTCAGCACATGATGCCTTAGTTCCAATACGTGCGTTCCAAAGAGCGGGGTGGCAGCCATTGCGAGAGACTATGCGAAAAGCAGCGTCGTGCTGGCGCGCGTTGCCTAGGGCACTGTTCGCTGACGCACGATCGGCCTACGGCACAGCATCATCTGGTTGATGCTGATTCTGCGTAGCCTAATTTGCCCTGACCGGATGTTATCGATGAGCGCCTTGAGGGTGAGATGGCTTATCTCGAGCCTTGTCCATCATCAATTTTAATCACGGTGCCCGTCACACATTCAGAGGCGGGTGAGACGAGGTAGAGTAGTGTACTGTCCATCTGAGCGGGGTCACAGATCCGGCCACGAGGAAAGCCCTTGGAGATGTCGCCTATCCGCTCGAGCATGCCATCCATCATTTCACTGGAAAAGGCGCCAGGCGCGATGCAATTGACATTAATTGGATAGCGCGACCATTCCACTGCATGGGATTCGGTCATCCGGACAACGGCACTCTTAGTGGTCGAATAGAGCGTTGCCGCCGAATGGGCGGTGGTATTGAACGCTGCAACTGAGGCAATGTTCACTATTCGACCCGGCAGTTTGGCTTCGATTAGACGTTTGGCAACTTCGCAGGACAGAACCCAAGGGCCCACCAAATTGGTGTTAAACACGGCATCGGTCAATTCGTCAGACATTTTGACTGCTCGCTGAGCGTCTGGGATCCCTGCGTTATTGACTAAAATTTGAATCACCCCTAACTTTTCCTGCGCCTGCGCAAGCGCCGAGCGAATGCTTTCTCTTGACGTCATGTCAATTGTAATGGGCTCGCACACGCCACCTTCTGCTCTGATTTCCTCTGCAAGCGCTTCGAGTCGGTCCACTCGACGGCCAGTGGCCGCCACTTTCGCGCCGCACGCGGCAAGTACTTTGGCAAAACGTCGACCAAGGCCGGACGTGGTGCCTGTCACAAAAGCCACTTGTCCGGATAAGTCGGTCGAAACATAGGGCATGGGAAAGTCAGACATGGAGGGTTCCTCAACTAAAGCAATGGGTTCAGCGCGGGTGCGCGCTACTTTGATTTGACCTCGAGTCTATCACCGAAACCGGCTTTGAGGGCTCGCGGATGGAAACGGTGACAGAGGTGTTCAACCCACGTAGCAGTCGCCAGCCAGGATCAGCGCCAGAGGATGCGTTCATCAATATCCTTGACATCGGTCCGGCCGCAGAAAGCCATGGACAGATCAAGCTCATTGCGGATAAGCTCCAGCGCGCGAAGCACGCCTGACTCTCCGGCGGCGCCTAATCCGTAGATGTAAGCGCGGCCTATCATCGTGGCATCGGCGCCAAGTGCTAGGGCACGCAGCACGTCCTGGCCTGTCCGGATGCCACCATCCAACCACAATTCAACTTGATCAATCAGAGCCTCTCGGATGACCGGGAGCACATCGATGGTTGCCGGTGCACCATCTAACTGACGCCCACCATGATTGGAAACTATAATCGCATCCGCGCCCGCTTTAGCGGCCTGAAGTGCGTCTTCTGCTGTCAAAATACCCTTGATGATGAGTGGGCCGCCCCAAGCTTCCTTGATCCATGCGACATCGGACCAGCTCAAGGCAGGGTCGAACTGTTTTGCTGTCCATTCAGATAAGGATCCAGCATCTGTCACCCCCTGGACGTGGCCGACTATATTGCCGAAATGTCTTCGCTTGGCACCCAACATGCTGAAAGCCCAGCGAGGGTGCCCGAGAATGCTGAGCAAGTTGCGCACGGTTGGTTTGGGCGGCGTCGATAGGCCATTTTTTATGTCCTTGTGGCGCTGACCTAAAATCTGAAGATCAGCAGTGAGTACGAGTGCTGAGCAACCCGCATACTTTGCTCGATCGATCAACGACTTAACAAATCCTCGATCACGCATCACATAGAGTTGAAACCAGAAGGGGGATTTTGTCGCTTCGGCAACATCTTCTATTGAGCAAATGCTCATAGTCGAGAGCGTATAAGGGACTCCGAAGGTTGCAGCCGCACGCGCTGCCAGGATTTCTCCATTACCGTGCTGAAATCCGGTGAGCCCAACGGGTGCCAAAGCGACGGGCATTTGCACAGGCTGCCCAAGCATTGTCGAATTTAAAGAGCGTTCGCTGATATCCACAAGCACCCGTTGCTTGAAGCTTAAAGCCTGCAACTGATCTACGTTGGCGCGAAAGGTCTGCTCAGTCCAGGCGCCCGATTCCGTGTAGTCAAAAAACATCTTGGGTACCCGTCGTTGGTAAAGCGTTTTTAGGTCTGCGATGCAGGTGATAGCACTCATTAACGGAACTCCACAGTGGACGAGAAGAAAAAGGATTAACGCGCGTCTGCTTCTAAAGCTAAGTCTAGCTAAATCTTGTGTTGTCCGCCGAGTCAATTCCTGTAGCGTAAGAGAAAGTGGTGGCACAAACGATCGATCAAGTGAGGTGCAACACTGCGATGAATTCGATGCGGGAGGATAGTTCGCTCACTATTTGCTGCTTAGTTCTCCCGAACGTAAACGACCAAAAATTCAAAGACGCGAAGCTTTAAGGCCGCAAGTGCGCAACCACTCTAAAGCTCAAAAGTTGAAAATCTAAAGTTCCAAAGCCCTACCGTCCTGAAGTCCTGAAGTCCTGAAGTCCTGAAGTCCTGAAGTCCTGAAGTCTTGAAGTTCTAAAACCCTAACCCCCTAAAGTCATTAATTCCTCAAGAGTTAAGTCACT
>Ga0182078_10632648_pt1 | contig 11194 bp, 8 predicted proteins | sample 071ome_15_FD_127749 | JGI IMG/M metagenome (GOLD analysis project Ga0182078, IMG submission 127749) | Metatranscriptome of coastal salt marsh microbial communities from the Groves Creek Marsh, Georgia, USA - 071409BT metaT (Metagenome... | ecosystem: Environmental > Aquatic > Marine > Intertidal... | reverse complement strand
TCGACGCCGACGCCGACGCCGACGACGGAATCGGAGGCGTACGATGCGTTGGGGCTGCGGCGAGGCGCGGATGCGTCTGAAATCAAAGCAAAGTTTCGAGCGTTGGCGTTAACGACGCACCCGGATGCGGTGTCTGGGGATCGGGAGAGGTTTCGGGCGATCGTTCGCGCGAAAGAAATACTCTTACGTTCGTCGTCTTCGTCGTCTTGGGGCGGGTTCACGGCGGCTGAGACGGCGGCGAGGCGGGCGAGTGAGAATAAACTACCGAGGCACTTTCACGGTTTCGTCTTTGCAACCGTTGCGGTGCTCGTCGGTTTGGCGTACGTTCGGACGCATGCGGAGGACAGGAAAGAGGCGCGGTCACCGCTCGTGCGTCACGCGTTGGGTTTGCCGGAGAGGAAGAGCGCGGATGGCCGGGTTGATGGATGCTGAGGAAAAACTTTTAGAGCGTTTTAGTTGCGTTGTGTATTACCTGTTGTAAAATTGTTCGCGAGAAGAAGACTCAACCTATCAACGCTGCTTCACCTTGACGCTCTTATTCGTCCACCAATCCTCGGCGAGAACGACAATCTTATCACCCTTCCACAACCGAAGCGCGGTGTCCTTTCTCGGGGAAATTTTCAGCATGCCGTTTGAAAGCAAGACGCCGACAGCGATTTCGTCGCGCTCTCGCGCGCGTTCGCAGAGCACGCCCCATGTCAACTCGCCGTCTTCCTCGACGCTGAATTCGTCGTACGGACGAATATAAAGCTCCTTACCATCCTTTTCGAGCAAAAAGTCAAACAAACCGGCCAACTTTGGGTTTGCCGAAACCTGAAGGAGAGCACCGCCGATCAAGTTGTCGTGCAAGATGATGTCGAGCGTGCCAATGTTTGCGTAAACATCCTCCGCCACTCTCTTGGTCACTTCTTCGTCTAATTCCGCCACGATGTGTGGAGCGTGACCCGTGTTCGCGGTCTTTGCTAAGTGAGCGATTTGCATGACCGATGCCAGGGCGTAGCTGCTAGTGGGATCATTCGGACCATCTGGAGGCATAATCAAGACGGAGCCCGCCTCTTGAATCTTGAGCTTTTCAAGAGTCGCTCGTTCCATGGCGTCCGCCTTGATGTGCTTGACGGCGCAGCACTGGTTGCCCTTCAACTCTCGTCCGGGAATGTCAGCGTTCGAAACAACGGTGATTTTCGATCCCGGAGGCGCCAAAGTGAGCATGTCTTGCAGGCAATCTGAGCTGTCAGAGTTCCATCCCAACATGAAAATATTACGAGCCGCGGGAAGTTTGATCGGACACCTCTTCATGATGACCGATTGACTACCAGACTGCGGTATGAAGACGTCTTCCACTCCGTCTTTTCTCTTGCGGAATTCCTTTTCAATGACAGACTTGTTCTCCGCAATCACCACGACTTCGCCTCTCGAGGAGATGAGATGGTCGTCGCCCGGGCCCAAGATGAAGTCACCGCTATCAGAGGTGAGCCCGACGAGCGTGGCGCTGTTAAACATTCTCCACGCCTCTCTGAAGGTTTTCCCAGCGAGAGAAGGATGGGAGAAGGTGTAAAACTCACAGCTTTCGTCAGACTGAAGCATGAGATCTTCGAAGAGTCGACATCCTCCCGGTTGCATGACTGAAAATGCCTTGAGTTTAGAGAGCTCAGAGGTCCCGTTTACAAACGCCACCTTGCCGGCGTTCTTGTCTGATCTGTTCGTCAAGTCAACCGCTAAAGTCACGTGGCTTTCGTGATCACTCAAACGATGAGGCACTTGAACGATGATGTCGGGTTGCTTGCCGCTCGTGTTCACGTCTGACCTCACGTTGAGCACGGTCGCAGCCTTGTTGCTTTCAATCGTGCCTGTGTCGTCTCCGTCCTCGTGCAAGACGACTATGCGTTCGGCGTTCCACGCGTTGACGCGATCCAAATCTTCTGCGTCGTAACCTTGACCCTGTCGAGTCACGATTGTGATTTCAGGGAACTCAGAGAGCTCATCAGCGATGATATTATCCATCTCCCCCTTGTCTCTAGCGGCGAGTAGCACGACGGGCTTTTGGAAACCAATGCCTTCGCTCTTCGCCACGGCAATTTGCTTGAGCAACGGAATCAATTGCTTGTTCCAGTTGACAATCACGGTGTGATCCTTCTCGTAAACCTTGCTGTTTCCATTCTTCACCTCGTCAACCTTGCTCGCGATTTCGTCAGAGACGACACCGATGAGAATGGCAAAGGTAAACATGCCGATGAAGACGATGAGTTGCGCGACGATGATGGTCTTCAGGCTCTCTTCCGCGGTACTATCGGCACCTGGAACGTCATTCATCCAGTAAAACGTCTTTGCGATGGATTCCCCCCACTCTTCTTCGCTCACGTGTTTATATATCGCCGCCGCACCGAGCACGAGCGGCACCATCGCCGTCATGATCACCAGTATCTTACCGTACAGCGGCCACTCAAACACCCGTTGCGCGACGTACACCCCGTTATTCTTAACGTCATCAATCTTCCTCGCCAGGCTCGACCGTCCGTTGGACGCCACCACAGCTTGCGGTCGCATCGCCCATCCACCCCCGAGCGCGAACACCGCGACGCACGCGCTTCCGACAGCGCTCAACCTCAGCGACGGCGATTCCCAACCACTCTTCTTCGTACCCGCGTCCTCGACGACACTCTCCCCGCGCATCACCAACATCGCGCGTTCCGACGTCCTCACCCTTCGTCGCTCCTCGTGACGACGACGACATTCATTCTCTTTATCCCCTTCACCCGTCGTCGCTCCCAACGCTCGGCAGCCGCCGCCGCCGACGCGCGTTCGACGTTGCCGACGCGCGTAATCTTGTTCCCAATTCCCATTCCCACCGACCCGCGGTGTTCTCTTCGTCGTCGTCGTCGTCGTCGTCGTCGTCGTCGTCGTCGTCGTCGTTCGTCGTTCGACGATTCGTCGCACGACGATTCGTCCTCGCGTCGATAACGAACTCGGCGTCGTCGTCATCCTTCGCATCGTCCACGTCGGGACGTTCGACGACTGAGGAGTGGACCGCGTCGCGAAAGGATCGATTCAGTCTCTCAGTCGACCACGCGCGCGTGCGGTTCAACACGGTTGTGGAAATTCCATCTCTTGGTTCGGGACTCGTCGTTGTTAGACATGGGACTCGCACTCGCGCACTCGCGCACTCGCGCACGCAACGAACGATGATGATGTTTGCGCTTCGCGGTGGAGCGGTGTTCCTTCGACGAACCCGGGGGCGAGGGGCGACGACGACGACGACGACGACGGGGGTATCGACGAGGATGTCGAGCGCGGCGTCGACCGGTGGGAGCGGTGGTGGGTCATCGTCTTCTTCTGGAAAAGTTGAGTTTGAGACGGTCGGGGTCGTTCGAAGGAGACTGCGTGAACTGGAGACGCGCGTGGAAGCGGCGCTGGCGATCGCGGACGTCGCGGGACTTCGGTCGAGGTACGAAGAGTTGGATGCGGCGAGCGGGGCGGGGGATTTGTGGGATGAGCCGAAAAGGGCGAGGACGGTGATGGCGGAGTTGGCGGAGACTAGGGAAGAGTTGGAAGCGGCGAGGGCGTTTGAGACGCACGTGGACGATGCGAGGACGGCGTTGGAGCTAGCAGAGGCTGGAGAGGTGGAGAGTGAGATGGATGAGATGTTGAATGAAGCGGTGGCGAGCGTGGATGCGTTGGATAGCGCGTTGGACGCGTGGGAACTGAGACGGCTATTGGGCGGTAAGTACGACGCATTTGGCGCCGTGGTGCAAATTTACGCCGGGGCTGGCGGATTGGACGCGCAGGATTGGACGGAGATGCTCGAAAAGATGTATTTGGGTTGGTGCGAGAAACGAGGGTTCGGTGTGCGCGTGACGGAGCGACTCGAGGGTGAAGGCGGGGGCTTGAAGACGGCGACGTTGGAGGTGGACGGACGCTATGCGTACGGTTACCTGAGCGCCGAAAAGGGTACACACAGACTCGTCAGACAGAGTCCGTTCAACAAAGACGCGACGAGGCAGACCAGTTTCGCGGCGGTGGACGTCATACCCCTGTTTGAGGATGACATGGATGAGGTGGTGAGTCTGCCGGATAGTGACTTGGAAGTATCGACAATGCGAAGCGGAGGTCCTGGCGGGCAAAATGTCAACAAACTCGAGACTGCCGTGCGAATTAAACACGTTCCGACTGGTATTTCCGTTAAGTGTGATGAGCATAGGACGCAACAGGCTAACAAGCAAGCGGCGATGCTCCGTCTCAAGGCGAAGCTCATCGCAGTCGCTGAAGAGGCGCGCGTGGCGGACATCGCTGCTCTTCGTGGCGATGTCGTCAAGGCGGAATGGGGACAGCAAATACGCAACTACGTACTACACCCGTACAAGCTCGTAAAAGATGTGCGTACCGGTGAGGAGACGAGCGACGTGGCAAAAGTGTTAGGGGGTTCATTGGATGAGTACATGAATTCATACCTGCGATGGAAGGCAGCTTCATCCGAATAGACTAATTCTATGGAGTCTTTATTACAAGTGTAAATATATGTTTGCGTAGAGAGTACACAACAACGCCTCTAGCCCCAGAACGAATCGACAGTCTTTGAGATTTTCTCCTTGTGACCGCGTCCGTGCCTCTCCTTTGAGTGATTCACCTTTGACACGTAATTGCTGTTTCTCGCACTTTTCCGTTGCTTTTCCAGCTTTAAGCGCTGACGAATCGCCTCAGCAGCCGCGACTGGATCGACAGAGAACATTGAAGCCGTCTCCATCTTGAGTCTCCTTTCGGCTTCTTTGCGTTCTTTTCTGAGCTCCGCTTTCGTCGGTGCTGTTGCGGGACTTTTGGGTCTCTTGTCCTCAGCGCTTTCCGAGCCGCTTGCCGACGGTTCATCGTATTTTCTATGATTAAACTTTTGCATCGGGACAACTTCCTCGTCGTAAGTTCCTCGTCGATTGAAATCACCCTCATCATTTATCGCCGCCTGGACTTGCGCCGCTAGTTCCGCAATCTCATCGTCATTGAGCTTCATGTCGTACTGTTGCGTGTCCTCTTCATCAATCTCTTCGCCCTCTTCATCAATCTCGTCGTCCTCTTCTTCCTCCGACTCGTCTTCTGAATCAAAGTCTTCATCCGAATCGTCAGACTCTCTTCCTTTTTCATGAATCGCTTGAGTGTATTCCTCGAGCTGTTGCACTTGGTTTCTTGTGAAACCACTGGCGCGCAACTGCACATCAATCGCTTGACTGGGATCTATGCATGATGTGATCTCCTTGAAATCGGGATCAGGCTCGCCGAGAGGATCCTCCTCCGCGCGATAGTCCCAGTGCCGAAGGAAAAACTTGTGTAAACACTTGACATCGCGCCAGAAGAGCTCTTCGGCGTTGGGGTGGTTCGTGGAGATCATTTGAGGGAAATCGATGATGACGAGCCTTTGCTTGTCGTCGAGCATCAAGTTGAACTCGTTGTAATCGCAGTGAACCAAACCATGCTTCGCGAGCTTGACGATGTTTTGCATACAGTCGCGGTAAATATCACCAGTTCTTTCCGGGTTCCGAATCTGTCTCAAGGGGGCGCCACGGACGATAGACATGAGCACTGCGTGTCTGTTCAAGTCAATGGGTTCCGGAACGGGAAAGCCGTACTCGTGCAAAGCAACCATAAATTGGTGTTCTTTCAGAGCCGCAAGCCTGGACAAATACAACCAATTGTACTGAGTTCGCTTACCGAGGTAGTCTCGCTTACTCTTGACGTCCCGGAAAGACGTTCTCCCCAAGCGGTGGAGCTTGAGTGCCATCTGTCTCCCGTCGCCGTCGATGACCTCGTACACATCGGACTCTTTACCGACACCAATCTTCCTACCCACCCCCGAGATGACTCCTCGATTAACGAACGATTTCAAAGCCAAGAAATCGTACCCGAGCGGTGTCAATCGATACCCATCGTACTCTTTGTTTTCGTGATGCACCAACTTGTGCTTGAGGAGCTCCTTGATGTGCTTGAAGCCACCACCGCGTTTGAGTCCGGCGATGGCGTTGATGAGCTGCACGGGCACAATCTCGTGGTTCTTCATGCCCATCTCTGTCGCGACGAGCACGCGCCATGTGTCCTTCTCGAGGTAGCGCAGAACGTTGACGTCAAACTTCATGACTGGCGGCGGCGGCTGAGGGACGACGCGCTTTCGTGTTCGCTTTCGTCTTCTGGAGAAAGCCGAGCGTTCAAGGCTCTGAAACGCCCACTGAAGGTGTCTTTATCGTCTCCAAGCGAGTCCAGCGCGTGAGAAGAGGGTCGATGAGGCGAACACTGGCGGGAGCTTGGAAAGAGTGGCTTGCGAGCCACGAGCGAGTGCGCGAGTGTGTTTCGGACTCCGAACACAAATGTGTGATGATATTACAACAGGATGTCTGCGTCATGCTTGCGCGCTTCGTCGATGTATCTGCTTAAACTACATTCATATCATCGCTGACTCATCGCGGTTCAGCGCGGACTGCCGCGAGGCGAGCGTCGCTGAAAGTTGTGAGAGTCGGGCGTGCGTGCTGCCATCGATGACGAGCGGCGGTGTGATGTGTAAACTCGGCGCCTCGCCGATCAAAAACTGCAAAAGAGTCTGCGCCCGTCCGTAAATGTCCAAGGCAATTTGTTTGTTTTCCGACAACTCCTCGCGAACGCCCTCTTTCGCGAGCCGGCATATTTTTTCGTACACTAATTCCATTCCATCTGGAAGCGTTGCATCCGTATCGAAACCGGCGGCGCGGCAAGCCGCCGCCGCCTTCTCCGCGCGAGTATGCGCGGCGCAGAACGCTTCCCTGATTCTTACAGTTGCCCTTTTGGCGCTCACAGCCATCGAACTATTACTGGGTGAGTGGTTACTCGATGAAGTACTCGTGCTCGCGCTCGTGCCGCTCATGGCAATTGAGTTCTTCCTTTCCATGGAGAAGATTTCAGATGCGAATTTGTGCGCCGAGCGCAGAGCTTCGAGTGATACGAGCCCGAGCGCCAAGGCTTCAAGTTTATTGCCGAGGTTCCATTGCTCCATCGATGTATCGCGCAAAACAGCGGATGCCTTCTCGAGTACGCCGACGCGCACTCCAAGATGCATAGCTTGTATTTGCGACTGCGTTTGGCATCTCGCCGGCGGCATAAACACCCCTTGTTCTCCGGGAGAGCTGTCGCGAGAGCCGCGCGCTCGGCCACCAAATGTCGCCACTGGGCCATCACTTGGACTCGGCGACATTCGAGAGAGAGGAGACGAGCCCAAAGAGGAAGGGCGAAACGAAGAGGGTCGCATTGAACCTGGAGATGAAACCAAAACATAGTCAGAGCCAATGTTCACTCGTTCAGAGCTATCCATTCGCGCCTTTGACGCAGAGATGGGATAACTCGGACGATTCCAAGATTTTGAACTTGGTGTCGTCGTCGTCCTCGCCGCCGTCCTCGCCGCCGTCGTATCCATTTCATTCGGTGGTGATACACTATTACTTTCAATATCCATGTCAAATGTCATCGTCTCGCTTTCGTCGCTGTGCCCACTTCCCGAAGAGCCGTCGTGTTGCTTTTCAGCGTTCGACGGAGTCTTTGGGATACCGAGACCGACCTCAGTTTTGAAAAACGGATGATTGAAAAACTTGTCAAACGATATTCGGTCCGCAGCGTTTCTGTGCAGCAAACCTCTCAAGAGATTGATGCATTCTGGAGATAACTCCTTCGCGATTTCCATGGGAATTTTGAATTCAGTCTTTTGAATGTTTCGCAAAAGTTGCACTTGGTTTTGTCCCGTGAACGGAACCGTGCCGACCAACATTTCAAACAAAATCGTCCCAACGCTCCACAAATCTGCCTTGGCGTCGTACTTTTGATAGTTTAGAACTTCTGGAGCCATGTAAAGAGGACTACCGCACACGGTGTCCGCCATTCCTTCGCTATCTCTGATGTACCTGGCGAACCCGAAATCTGCAATCTTAAGCTCCGCGTCCAAACCATCCGAACTGAGCAACAAATTCTGTGGTTTGAGATCTCGATGGATGAGTTGAGCCTTGCGCATCGCCCTAAGCCCCTCGGCGAGCTGCTTCATGAAACGTCTCGCTGAGGCTTCGTCCATGCGTCCGTGCTTCTTGATAAACTGGCTCAAATCCCCCCCTCCGCAGTACTCCAAGACGATGTAAACCGTTTCTCCACTCGTCTCCATGTCGATGAATCGCAAAATGTTCTCGTCTCTCATCCTGCGCATCACCTCAACCTCGAGCTTGAGACTCTCCTTGAGTTTTTTGGATAATCTCTCGCACGCAATCTCCTTCACCGCCACGCACTGTCCCGTCTTCGCGCAGCTCCCGCGCCAAACCGTCGCAAAAGACCCTCGCCCTAGTCTTTCACCGAGAACCCACCGTTCTCCGACGACGCGGCGCGTCTCCCCGTTTCCTTCTCGACCAACATCCTCCCCGTCGGTTCTCCCCCTCTCCCGCGCGTCTCGCTTCATCGCCTCCCCACCGCGAGCCAACCCAGTGACCTTTTCCCGGACGTTCTTCGTCAACCACGCCGTCGGCGACATCATCTCGTCTTCCTCTTCACCGTCCGTCCGTCCGTCCGTCCGTCGCCCGCGCGCGCCCCCCCTCTAAAACAATCTAGTCGCACAAGAGCGATGCAAAAAAATCAAAAAAAGACTTCGAACGAGTCGAATCGAATCGACCGCGCCACCGACGAACGAACGACGGAACGAGACCAAGGCGCGGGCGCGCACCCGTCCTCCGTCGTCGCGAGCCACCCCGCGTTTCCGTTCCCGTTCCCGTCGCCGTCGTCGGCGCGCGACTCGAAGTGTCGTCGTTCGCTTTGAAACGACGCGCGTGACGCGGCAAGCATCTTTTCAACGACCATTCGGGGTGCCGTTCGATACGTTGACGATTCATGACTCAAAATTTACACACGCGGGGGGGGGGAAGTCGTTCCGTTCCGTTCCGTTCCGATTGATGCGTGCTGTGCGTGTGTACAGACAGTTCAAAGACACCAGGTGCCGCCTGTTTCATGTACTGTATATGTTTTAAATCTAAATAAACTCTATTTCATATTTTTGATGGCTAAAATCCCGCTCGAGTAGCATGGACGTCAAAGATGCGCGCGACGACGACGACGACGTCGACGATGCGCGGCGTCGGGACCGGTCGTCCCCGGTTCGCATCGCCCTCCGTCGTTCGCGGGAAGGAAAAGAGGAGGACGCATCGCGGTCGATGGTCGGTAACCGCGGTGTCGTCGCCGTTGTCGTCGTCGTCGTCGTCGTCGGTGAAGGATGGGCGTAATCGTCACTGTAATCTTTTGGTGGCTAACGACGCGGACGACGGGGTCATCGAAGCGGCCGAGCCTCGAGGGGGCGCGGCGGAGACGCGCCGGTCGAGGAAAACGAACGCGGGGATCGAACGGGTCGGGTCGTTCGCGGCGCTCGCCGGGACGACGGCGGTGCCGGGATTGATTGGGACGGATTTCGACCTCGCCGGACCCGGGAGCGTGTTCACGGCGGTGGCCGTCTTGGCTGTGATCATCACCGTGCACGAGTGCGGGCACTTTTTCGCGGCGAGATCGCAAGGGATACACGTGAGTCAGTTTTCTGTTGGCTTTGGACCGAATTTATTCACGTATCGCGGGCCAGAGGTGGAGTACAGCCTCAAGGCGGTTCCGCTCGGGGGGTTCGTGGCGTTTCCGGATGACGACGAGGACTGCCCGTACCCGGAGGATGACCCGGATCTTTTGAGGAATAGGCCGGTGCGAGACCGAGCCATCGTGGTGTCGGCGGGGATAATTGCGAATGTGATTTTTGCGTTCGGAATCTTGTACAATCAGGTGACGACGGTTGGGTTTAATGAACAAAAGTTTGAGCCAGGCGTCGTGGTTCGGGCGTTTACGAATGGCTCCGTCGCGCGCGAAGCCGGCATCGAGGCGGGTGATATCATATTGTCCGTCGACGGTGAAAAGTTACCGGCGGCTCGCAAATCTGTTTCAAAGGTTGTCTCCATGGTGAAGGATTCCCCGAACGCGCTGATGAAGTTTGAAATTATGCATCTCGGCGTGGATGGCGCGCCTGAGGTGAAGACGGTGCAAGTGCGTCCAAACGGCGTCGGCGGCGAAGGAAAAGTTGGGGTTAAACTCGAGTCCAATTCGAGCATCAGTAGACACGTGGCGCAAAACCCTTTCGAAGCCGCCCTACTCTCCACGAAGGAGTTCGCTAGACTCTCGTCCATGGTTTGGAACAGCCTGACGGGTCTGTTCACAAACTTTGGCGAGAGCAAGTCTCAGGTGAGCGGCCCGATTGCGATTGTCGCCACTGGGGCTGAGGTGATGCGTAACGACATCAGCGGCCTGTACCAATTCGCCGCAGTCATCAACATCAACCTCGCCATCGTTAACATTCTTCCTTTACCCGCTTTGGATGGTGGTTTCCTTCTTCTCATTGCCATCGAGGCGCTCCGAGGCGGCAAAAAGCTCCCAGTCGAGGTTGAGCAAAGCATCACCGGTGCCGGTGTGCTCTTCCTCTTCATCTCTGGGGCATCCTTGATTCTTCGCGATACGATTAATCTGCTTCCACATTAGTTTGCATTCATTACTGTAGGTGTTATGTTTTAATAAATGTACTGCGTAGAAGTTTTCGAGTGAGTGGCTGCTGGCTCGACGAGCCAAAAGGGTCAAACGCAGTTGCTTGTTTTTCGCATTTCAAGTCTAAAGAATTAAGGCTAAAGAATATAGGAGGGAAACATTTTTAAAGGTAAATGTTCGCCGCGCGCTCCTTGAACTTCAATTCGCGGGATTCGCGCATCGACACACCCTCAGCCACTTCCCTCTCGCGCTTGACAGTGTACAATTGCGCAACCTTGGTCTTCAAGATGCCAAAGTGATGCGGCTTGAACTCCTTGCGCGTGGATTGGCGCATGCGCAACTGGAACAACATCTTCTTGCACTTGGTCACTTCCTCCAAGAGCGCTTCGTTGGACAAATCCTTGAAATCCTTAACCTTGGTCGGCTTGAGCGCGGTAAACTCATCCGCGGCGGCGGCGTCGCCCTCGGCGCGCACCACGACGGAGGCGCGCTTTTGCGTGCGCGCAGTCGGCGCGGAAAGCTTGACGGCGCTCGGCCCGACGGTGTTGACGAAAGAGAGCGCGGCGTGCATGGTTCACTTCCTCGGTGTGACGTCGAGCCGCGCCGCGCCGCGCCGCGTCCGTCCGTCAGTCCGTCCGTCCGTCCGTCGGTCCGC
>Ga0182078_10061849_pt1 | contig 11201 bp, 9 predicted proteins | sample 071ome_15_FD_127749 | JGI IMG/M metagenome (GOLD analysis project Ga0182078, IMG submission 127749) | Metatranscriptome of coastal salt marsh microbial communities from the Groves Creek Marsh, Georgia, USA - 071409BT metaT (Metagenome... | ecosystem: Environmental > Aquatic > Marine > Intertidal... | reverse complement strand
GGCATATTGAAACAATAAATAGCTAAAAATTGACAGTTTATTGAGATATTTTAAGCCTGCTTTACCAAGCAGCTGCTGCCCTAAGACCATCACCTATTTCCGCCAGACTTCTAACGGTTGTCACGCCAGCATCATTCAAGGCTGCAAATTTTTCATCCGCAGTCCCCTTGCCCCCAGAAATAATTGCACCAGCATGCCCCATACGCTTGCCTGGAGGAGCCGTAACGCCAGCTATATAAGAGACAACTGGCTTACTTACATGCTCTTTAATAAAGGCAGATGCTTCTTCTTCAGCAGTACCTCCAATCTCACCAATCATCACTATCGCTTCAGTTTGGTCGTCTTTTTCAAACAAACTCAAAATATCAATAAAACTTGAGCCGGGTATTGGGTCTCCACCAATGCCAACACAGGTCGACTGTCCAAAGCCGGCATCTGTAGTTTGCTTAACAGCTTCATAAGTCAATGTCCCTGACCTTGATACAATGCCTACTTTCCCAGGCAAATGTATATGGCCGGGCATGATGCCAATCTTGGATTCTCCAGGCGTTATAATGCCTGGACAGTTAGGACCAATTAAACGAACCTGCTCAAGATCACAGGCTACTTTTACGTCAAGCATATCCAGAGTTGGAATACCCTCAGTAATACAAACTATTAGCTTAATCCCGGCAGACACAGCTTCCAGAATAGAGTCTTTGCAAAAAGGCGCTGGTACATAAATGACAGATGCTTCCGCACCAGTCTCTGCAACTGCATCCGAAACTGTATTAAATACCGGCAGCCCCAGATGGATTTGACCACCTTTGCCTGGAGTAACACCGCCAACCATTCGTGTGCCATACTCAATTGCCTGCTCTGAATGATAGGTTCCCTGTGAGCCTGTGAAGCCCTGACAAATAACTTTAGTCTCTTTATTTAACAAAATGCTCATTACTTGCCCTCCGCTGCTTTGACTACCTGCTCAGCAGCATCAGTAAGGCTCGTCGCAGCAATAATATTCAAGCCACTTTCTGCCAGCACTTTTGTTCCAAGCTCTGCATTATTACCTTCTAACCTGACCACCACTGGTACTTTTACCCCAACTTCTTCAACCGCACCAATAACGCCTTCTGCAATCAAGTCACAGCGTACTATCCCGCCAAATATGTTAACCAGAACGGCTTTGACATTGTCATCGGACAATATGATTTTGAATGCTTCTGACACTCTTTCCTTGGTGGCTCCACCACCTACATCAAGAAAATTTGCTGGCTGCCCACCGTGGAGCTTGACGATATCCATGGTGCCCATAGCTAAACCAGCACCATTCACCATACAGCCTATATTGCCTTCCAGGGCAACATAATTCAGCTCCCAAACTGCAGCCTGTGCTTCTCTCTCATCTTCCTGTGAAGGATCATGCATTTCTTTGATTTTTGGCTGCCTGTATAAAGCATTACCATCAATATTTAATTTCGCATCCAGACAATGCAGATTACCTTCTTTAGTAATGACTAATGGGTTAATTTCCAATAGAGCCAGATCACAGTCTTCAAAAATTTTCGCCAACCCAAGAAATATTTTCGTGAATTGCTTAACCTGGTCTGCATTCAGGCCCAGTTTAAAGGCCAGTTCCCTAGCTTGATAAGGCTGGGCGCCGACCAAAGGATCAATCGTAGCTTTTAAAATAAGTTCAGGTGTTTCCTCGGCAACTTTTTCTATCTCGACCCCACCTTCAGTAGAAGCCATAAACACAATACGTCTGGATGAACGGTCCACAACAGCACCCAGATAAAGCTCCTGATCAATATCCGTACAGGCCTCAACTAAAATTTTACTAACGGGTTGTCCATTTTTATCGGTTTGATAAGTAACCAGATTTTTGCCTAACCATTTCTCGGCGAAGGCTTTTATTTCCTCTTTGCTGGAAACCAGTTTTACGCCACCAGCTTTACCCCTTCCTCCTGCATGGACCTGAGCTTTTACCACCCACTCATTGCCACCTATTTTATCCGCAGCCGCAGCAGCTTCCGCAGGGGTTTCGCAGGCAAAGCCTACAGATACAGGCAAACCATATTCGGCAAAAAGCTGTTTTGCCTGATACTCATGTAAATTCATTTAAAAAATATCCTCATTGAGTTGAACAGAGCAGACGCAAACAAAAGATATTTGTTTGCCTGAGTTAGGCAGCCGCTCTTGCTATTTTCTCCTACTTACCTATCTTTTTAGTTAACTTTTTACTTAACTTTTTGCGTTTTATTTTCTTTTGCGGTTCGGCATATGAATCGCGTGCCCATTAACCGCCAACGCTGCTTCATGCACTGCTTCACTTAATGCCGGATGCGAGAATACTGTCATACCAATATCTTCTGCACTGGTACTGAATTCCATGGCAACGGTAACCAACTGCACCAGATCTGCTGCTGAGGGACCAATAATATGACAACCCAGAACCCGATCCGTTTTAGCATCTGCCAACATCTTCACCATACCATCAGAGTCGTTGGCGGCTACCGCGCGGCCAACTGCAAGAAAGGGGAAAGTTCCTACTTTATAATCAGTACCTTCGGCTTTTAACTGCTCTTCCGTTTTCCCTACGGAAGCAATTTCAGGGTGGGTATATATAACTGAAGGTATCAGATCATAATTCATTGCGGCTTTCTGACCAGCAATAACTTCAGCCACCATGACCCCTTCTTCAGATCCTTTATGCGCCAGCATAGGCCCACGCACCACATCACCAACCGCATAGACACCTTCTATGTTTGTCGCACAAGAGTCATTGACCTTTATAAAACCGCGCTCATCTTTTTCAATACCACAATCATCAGACAGCAAACCTTCGGTATAAGGCTTCCTTCCCACGCAAACAATTAGCTTGTCAAAGGTGATTTCCTGCTCCCCGTCTTTATCCGTATATTGCACTGTGACCGTCGGTGATTTGCCTTTTTTGACTTGACTACCTGTCACCTTGGCACCTAGTCTGATATCAAGCCCCTGTTTAGTGAGAATTTTCTGCCCTTCTTTGGCGATCTGCTGATCAACCATCGGTAAGAATTTTTCCGTAGCTTCCAGAACCACTACTTCGGAACCAAGCCTCGACCATACCGAACCTAACTCAAGACCGATAACCCCTGCTCCAATCACGCCAAGACGTTTGGGTACACTCTGAAATTCCAGTGCCCCAGTGGAGTCAACGATAATGCCGTCTTGCAAAGGTGTTGGAGGTATTTCAATAGGTACAGAACCGGCCGCAATAATCACATGCGTCGCAGACAAAGTCTGAGTCTTGCCATCATGTGATGTCACTTCCACTTTCTTATCTTTCAGTAACTTTCCTGTGCCGGAAATAGGCGTCACTTTATTGGCTTGGAATAAACCACCAATCCCGCCAGCCATCTGTTTTACAACTTTTTCCTTGCGTTGAATCATCGCTGGCACATCAATTTTTATTGCACCTGTGCCAATACCATGTGATTCAAAGTCATGTTTCGCTTCAAGATATTTATGTGAGGAATCTAGCAAGGCTTTGGAAGGGATACATCCAACATTAAGACAGGTGCCACCAAAAACCGGCTTGTTATCTTTATCCAGCCATTTTTCGATACAGGCGGTATTAAAACCTAACTGAGCTGCACGGATAGCTGCAACATACCCCGCTGGACCTGCTCCTATTACAATTACGTCATAATCTGCTGACATCAGTTTTCCTATTCTTTAAATTAGACTTCAAGAAGAATTCTGGCTGGATCTTCTAGCAATTCTTTTATTGTAACCAAAAATTGCACAGCTTCTTTCCCATCAATCATCCGATGATCATAGGACAAGGCTAAATACATCATTGGCAGTATTTTAACTTCGCCATCGACGGCCATCGGACGTTCCTGAATCTTGTGCATGCCTAGAATAGCTGTTTGTGGCGGATTTAATATAGGCGTTGACAACAGGGAACCAAATACCCCGCCATTAGAAATAGTAAAAGTACCACCAGTCATCTCTTCTATAGATAATTTGCCATCTCGGGCTTTAAGACCATAGTCCCTGATATTTTTTTCTATTGCGGCAAGACTCATGGCATCTGCATCTCTAAGGACAGGAACAACAAGCCCCCGTGGTGAAGAGACAGCGACACCGATATCCTGGTAGCCGTGATAAATAATATCGCTACCATCAATCGACGCATTCACTGCGGGAAATTGCTTTAGCGCCTCTATGCTCGCCCGCACAAAAAAGGACATGAAGCCTAACCGGACGCCATCATGTTTCTTCTCAAACATGTCTTTATATTTATTACGAAGCTCCATGACCGGCTGCATGTTGACTTCATTAAAAGTTGTCAGCATGGCAGTTGTATTCGTTGCTTCCAGTAAACGTTCAGCTACTTTAGCTCGTAACCGGGTCATTGGTACACGTTCTTCTGCTCTGGGGCCATTTGCTATTGGTGACGCTACTGGCTCCACTGAAGCATCAGAGCTTGCCGCTGGCACTTCATTTCCTTTTACAGAGGCACCTTCCAAATGTTTCAAGACATCTTCTTTGGTAATACGTCCATCTTTACCAGTACTAGCAATATCATTTGGACTCAGAGAATGCTCCTCTACCAGTTTTTTTGCTGCCGGACTCATCAGCACTTCGACATTACTGTTATCTTCTACCACTTGAGATACAGCAGGTTCCGATTTTGCTTCAGGTGCAGCACTGGCTGTTGCTCCAGCTTCAAACAGAGCCAGTAATTCGTTACTGACTATGGTGTCACCTTCAGCTTTATTAATGCTTTGCAAGACTCCATTGTCCGGTGCAACAACTTCCAGCAAAACTTTATCCGTTTCAATATCAACCAGAAGCTCATCACGAGCAACAGCTTCACCTTCCTTTTTATACCAGGTTGCAATGGTGCCGTCGGGCACAGATTCTGGAAGTGTTGGAGCTTTAATTTCAATAGCCATGATTTTTCCTTTTTATACTTAAAGGCTGAATTGATTAATCAGTCGTCTTTACTGAGACCCAGAGCATCGAGCACCAGTTTTTCCTGCTGAGCAAGATGCAAGGCTGTATAGCCGGCGGCTGGTGAAGCAGATAGATCCCTGCCCGCATAAGTCAATACCAACTCCGGATTAAGTCTCCTTAATACATTTTTCATGTGATGCTGACTCGGGTACCAGGCACCCATGTTTTGAGGTTCTTCCTGACACCAGATCGCTTCTTTTAAGTTTTCATAGGGTGTCAGCATTTTATGCAGGGTGTCTTCCGGAAAAGGATACAACTGTTCCAAACGCAGAATAGCCACATGCTCAAGCCCTTCTTCCCGACGTTTGGCACGTAATTCATAATAAACCTTGCCGCTACACATAATCGCCCGCGTGACTTTTTTTGGATCAATATCATCAGTTTCTCGCAACACTCTGTGAAAGCGACCATTTGCCAAATCCTCATAACTGGAAATGGCTTCTTTATGCCTTAACAGGCTTTTTGGGGTCATTACCACCAAGGGCTTTCTCAGGGGGCGCATCATTTGTCTGCGTAACATGTGGAAAATCTGCGCCGGGTTTGTTGGAACACAAACCTGAATATTGCCTTCTGCACAAAGCTGCAAAAATCTTTCCAGACGCGCAGAAGAGTGCTCAGGTCCCTGTCCTTCGTAACCATGAGGCAAAAACATGGTAAGGCCACATAACCTTTCCCATTTTATTTCACCGCTACTTACGAACTGATCAATAACCACCTGGGCACCATTAGCGAAATCACCAAATTGTGCTTCCCAAATGACCAAAGCATCAGGGCGCGTAGTGGCATAACCATATTCAAAAGCAAGCACCGCTTCTTCAGACAGTAATGAATCATAAATGACGAATTTGCGTTGAGATTCCGAGATGAAACTTAGAGGCACATAAGGTTCGCCGGTCACTTGATCATATAAAACCGCATGTCGATGAGAAAAGGTGCCACGTCCCACATCCTGGCCAGTAAGACGAACTTTATAGTTATTATCTACCAAGCTGGCATAGGCAAGAAGTTCTGCTCCGCCCCAGTCAAAAGGCTGCTCCCCGTTTGCCATGGCAGCTCTCGATTCCAGTACTTTTGCTACCTGCCTGTTGACCTTAAACCCTTCAGGAATCTCTACTAATTTATGAGCAAGCTCTTTCAGCTTATCTAAATTAATGGTCGTATCACATTTCATGTCTGTGTCATGGCCAAGATACGGACGCCAATCAACAAAAAGCGCTGTATTAGGAGCATGTACTAGACTTTTAACGACATGCGTTCCTTCATCTAAAGCTTTACGATAACTAGTATTCATTTCGTCAGCTTCTGCTTGAGAAATCAAACCTTCAGCAATTAGTTTTTTTGCATAAAGTGTACGAGTCGTTGGCTGTTTTTTAATAACGTCATACATAAGTGGCTGGGTTGCAGAAGGCTCATCTGTTTCATTGTGCCCACGACGCCTGTAACAAATTAAATCAACGACCACGTCTTTTCTGAATTTATTTCGGAAATCCAACGCGAGCTGAGTGACAAATAACACAGCTTCAGGATCATCGCCATTCACATGGAAAATAGGCGCCTGCACCATTTTAGCCACATCGGTACAGTATTCTGTTGAGCGAGCATCATCCTGCCGACTGGTCGTAAAGCCAACCTGATTATTAATAATAATGTGCACCGTGCCGCCTGTCCCATACCCTCTGGTTTGAGACATCTGCAAGGTTTCCATGACAACGCCTTGACCAGCAAAAGCAGCATCACCGTGAATGCACAAAGGCAGAACAGTTTCACCAATAGGATCTTTACGGCGATCCTGACGTGCTCTTACCGACCCAGTGATCACAGGAGAGCCAATTTCGAGATGCGAGGGATTAAAACCCATGCTGCAATGCACTTCGCCACCAGGCGTCATGACATTAGAAGAAAAACCCTGGTGGTATTTCACATCACCGGAACCACTATAAATAGCTTTTCCTTCAAATTCATTGAACAGGTCTGAAGGGTTCTTACCTAAAGTATTTACCAGTACATTCAGACGTCCACGGTGCGCCATGCTTATTACAATTTCTTTTGCACCATGTTCACCAGCGCGCTGAATAATGTCATCGACAGCATGAATAAGACTCTCACCGCCCTCCAGTCCAAAACGTTTCGTTCCTGGATATTTTGAATCTAAATGTTTCTCAAGACCTTCAGCGGCACTTAAGCGCTCCAGAATGTGCAACCTTGTTTCATCAGGAAAGCCAAAATTTCCTGAATTACTTTCAATACGGCGTTGAATCCATTGCTTCTGTTCTAAATCCACAATACCCATAAACTCATAACCAATGGAATTACAGTAAATACTTTCCAGCACTGCAATAATATCGGCAAGTTTGGCTTCACTTTGAGGCACAAATAAAGGTTGCGTTTTAAAAGTGGTATTCAGGTCTGTCGCAGATAAATGATGAAAATCCAGTTTCAAATCCGGTACTTCTTCCCGATGCATAATCCCTAAAGGATCGAGTTTGGCCTGTTGATGCCCTCTTACCCTGTAAGAGCTGATGAGCTGAACGACATTAACCTGTTTAGCTTCATGTATTACCGAAACCTGTTGATGATCGGCCGCGACTGGCATGGCAATCGATGCAATACCACGTCGAGGCAGGCCTTCAAACTGTTTTTCAATAGCTGAAAGCGAAACTTCCACCTGAGCATGATCTTTGCCATTAACATAGGGAAGATCGTTGAAATATTTTTGCCATTGCTCAGAAACAGAAGCCGGATCCGCCAGGTAGGCTTCATAAAGCTCTTCAATATATTCCAGGTTAGCGCCAGAGATATGACTGGAAGCAAGCATCAGCTCACGAAAATTTTCAGTATTGGACATAGCCTTTCCTTCAACTCTTCCCTTTAGCTCAAGTGGCGCGTTCCATCAACATGGACCGGATATGACCAATTGCACGAGTAGGATTTAAGCCTTTTGGACAAACTGCAACACAGTTCATGATTCCTCGACACCTGAAGACACTAAAAGGGTCTTCCAAATCTGACAGTCTTTCATCGGTATGAGTATCCCGGCTATCTGCCAGAAAACGATAGGCTTGCAGCAAGCCTGCCGGACCTACAAATTTATCCGGATTCCACCAGAAAGAAGGACAGTTTGTTGAACAGCAGGCGCACAGAATACACTCATATAAGCCATCGAGTTTCGCTCTATCTTCCGGTGATTGCAGACGTTCAATAGCCGGTGTTGGTTCATCATTTTGCAGATAGGGTTTAATTTTTTCATACTGCTTGTAAAAAGCGCTCATATCAACAACCAGATCGCGAATGACTGGCAAACCAGGCAATGGACGCAAAACCAGCTTATTGTTTTTGATAACAGTAGATACTGGCGTAATACAGGCCAAACCATTTTTACCATTCATATTGATGCCATCTGAACCACAAACACCCTCACGGCAGGAACGACGATAAGCCACACTGGCATCCTGATTTTTAACCAGATGCAGAACATCCAGCACCATCAGATCTTTACCATCAGGCAGCTCAATCTCCACATCCTGCATATAGGGCTTTAAATCTGTTTCCGGGTTATAACGATAAACACTGACTTGCACGATATGTCACCTATCTTTTTGTAGTAAGAATCTTATCAATAAGTCCGAACTTTAGGTTCAAAAGTCGGCACAGTAACAGGAGTGAAATTTACTCCACGTTTTGAAAGCACCTTGCTGTCTGGCATATAAAGAGAATGACAAAGCCAGTTTTCATCATCACGCTCTGTAAAATCTTCACGCGCATGCGCACCCCGGCTCTCTTCCCTTCTTTCTGCGGATATAGCTGTTGCTTCCGCTACTTCAAATAAATTTCCAAGCTCTAGGGCTTCAATACGGGCGGTATTAAAAGCCTGACTCTTGTCTTCCAGATGCAGATTAGCAATTCGTTCACGCAAGGCAGACAGTTTTTCTATCCCTTCACGCATAAAGTCACCACGCCTGAAAACACCAAAATGATTTTGCATAATGCCCTGTAATTCTTTGCGTAATTCAGGCACTTTTTCACCAGAAGAGCTTTCATTCAAACGATTTAAACGCTGTAAACTCTGTTCAATATCTGTTTCCGAGGCATCACGCATTTCAACGCCCTGGCTCAACATTTTTTCAATGTGAATACCCGCAGCACGGCCAAAGACAACAAGATCCAATAAAGAGTTTCCACCCAGGCGGTTAGCGCCATGGACAGATACACAGGCTGCTTCGCCCACGGCAAACAAGCCTTCAATAATTTTGTCGTTACCCTGTGCATCCTTGGTCAACGCCTGGCCATGCACATTGGTTGGAATGCCGCCCATCATGTAATGGCAAGTTGGTATGACAGGAATCGGTTCTTTTACCGGATCTACATGAGCAAAGGTACGAGATAATTCGAGAATGCCTGGCAACTTGGCGTTCAGGGTTTTCTCACCTAAATGATCCAGTTTTAATAAAACATGATCTGCTTCAGGACCAACACCGCGACCTTCCAATATCTCTAGCACCATGGAACGAGCAACCACATCACGCCCAGCCAGATCTTTGGCATTAGGTGCATAGCGCTCCATAAAGCGTTCACCATCTTTATTAATCAGATAACCACCTTCACCACGGCACCCCTCTGTAACAAGCGTACCGGCGCCATGTATCCCGGTTGGGTGGAATTGCCACATCTCAATATCTTGCACCGGAAATCCTGCCCGCAAAGCCATACCAACACCATCACCTGTATTTATAAGGGCATTGGTAGTTGATGCATAAATACGACCCGCTCCGCCGGTAGCAAAAACAGTCGCCTTGGATTTAATGTATACAATCTCGCCGGTCTCAATGCAGATTGCGCTGACGCCCACAACAACTCCGTCCTGATTTTTAACAATATCAGTAGCGAACCACTCATTAAAAAATGCGGTATTATTTTTCAAATTATTTTGATAAAGAGTATGCAGTAGAGCATGGCCAGTCCTGTCAGCAGCAGCACAGGTCCTGGCAGCTTGACCGCCCTTACCATAATCTTTTGACTGCCCGCCAAAAGGTCGCTGATAGATACGGCCATTGTCATTTCTCGAGAATGGCAAGCCCATATGCTCAAGCTCAAAAACAGCTTGGGGACCCTCGCTACACATATACTCAATGGCATCCTGATCACCGATATAATCAGAGCCTTTGACAGTGTCATACATATGCCAGCGCCAATCATCATTGGGATCTTCACTGGCAATCGCACAGGTAATACCCCCCTGGGCAGACACGGTATGCGAGCGGGTTGGAAAAACTTTTGAAATAACAGCAGTGTTATAACCGGATTGCGCCAGTTGCAAAGCTGCACGCATACCGGAACCGCCGCCGCCAACAATTACTGCGTCAAATGAAAGTGTTCTAATTTTAGACACGATTTAAATACTCCATAAAATATGCACGCCCCATACCAGGTACGCAAACAGGACAATTAGACAAAGCAATTCAAAAACAAAGCGCACTTTATTGGCGCTGGCGCCCAACATTTTTGAAGTCAGGTAATCAGTCGCAATAGTCCATATACCAATCCAGGCATGGGCACAAAGTGACAAGAGCGCAATCAAGGTGAAAATCCGAACCGGATTGCTGGCAAACAGAGCCCGCCATTCCTGATATTGCATATCCGGTCTTGTAATAAAGATGAAGGCAAGAAATAAAATATAGAGCAGTAAGATAACCGCAGAGACTCTCTGTACTACCCAATCATATAAACCGCTTCGGCCAAAGCTTGTGACATTGGTTACCATATCCAGACTCCTAGAGCGATAATGAGAACAAGGCTCACTACAATTGTAATTTTGGCGCCTACGGGTGCCGCTTCCTTAGTTTCTCCCAGGCCAAAGTCCATAAGCAAATGCTTGATACCAGCAACCATGTGATAGGCCAAAGCAGATAGGATGCCCCAGAGTATCAGCTTGAAAATAAAGCCGTTGGCTACTTCTTTTAACTGGTTGAAACCGCTCTCGCTGCCAAGTGACATATCAAATATCCAAAGCAGTAGAGCAATACCGACAAAAACGATAACGCCTGATATACGATGAGTGATGGAAGTATAGGCTGCCAAAGGCAGGCTGATGGTGGATATATCTAGATTTACTGGTCGCTTATCTTTCACTAGTCTACAACCTCTGCAGTGATAAAATTTAAATAACTATCAGATTTAAGCATTTGATAGTTTTTTATTATCATAACCCTAGGGTT
>Ga0182078_10142222_pt1 | contig 11220 bp, 8 predicted proteins | sample 071ome_15_FD_127749 | JGI IMG/M metagenome (GOLD analysis project Ga0182078, IMG submission 127749) | Metatranscriptome of coastal salt marsh microbial communities from the Groves Creek Marsh, Georgia, USA - 071409BT metaT (Metagenome... | ecosystem: Environmental > Aquatic > Marine > Intertidal... | reverse complement strand
TTGGCATCGTCCTGTATGAAGACTTTCGACGAATACAGGTGCACGCCGTACTTGTAGTCATCGGCGAACATGCCCCGCGGCGCCTTCTTCGGGATGAAGAGCAACGCCTTGAAGCTGACCAGGCCTTCGAGGCTCAACTGAATGTGCCCGAGCGGCTCATCCATATCGTTCGAAATGAACGTGTAGAACTCACTCAGCTGCTCGCCCGTGATGTCGGATTTCTGCTTGTGCCAAAGGGCATCGACCGTGTTGACCAGCTCGCCCTCGACATGCACGGGGAAGTCCACGAAGTTCGAGTACTTGCGGATGATGCTCTTGATGCGCCACTCTTCGGCAAACTCACCCTTGTCCTCTTTGAGGTGCAGCGTAATGGTTGTGCCACGCTCCGTGCGGTCCGTCTCCTCGATAGTGAACGATCCGCCCCCATCACTCGTCCAGCGCAGGCCGTGGCTGTCCGTGTCGGCATGGCGGGTGTCTATCGTGATAGTATCCGCCACCATGAAGGCCGAATAGAAGCCGACCCCGAACTGCCCGATCAAGGAGGCATCCATGGGACCGTCCTTCTTCTTGAGCTCCTGCACGAACTCAAGCGTGCCCGACGAGGCCACCGTCCCGATGCGCCTCAGGAGATCTTCTTTGGTCATCCCGACACCGGTGTCAGTCAGCACCAGCGTGTTCTCGTTCTTGTCCAGCTTGATGTCGATGCGCTGCTCGGCATCGGCATCCACGACATCACGATCCGTCAGCATGCGGAAGCGGATCTTGTTGAGCGCGTCGGAGGCGTTCGAGATCAGCTCACGCAGGAAGATCTCTTCGTGCGTGTAGAGCGAGTGGATGATCAGATGAAGCAGCTGCTTCATCTCGGCTTTGAACTCGTGGACTTCGGGAGCCTGGGTAGCTTCAGTCGTGGTCGTCGTGTCGTCAGCCATGGCGGCGAAGGCAAGGATGAGTGGGAGATAGAACGATATCTGCCACTTTTTTGGCTTCGCAGCGCCGTTTGTTCCATGAATAGACCGTCAATGGAGATCCTGACCGGTTGCACCTCCTACATGCCACTGGAGCGCGCGATCGATTCCGCCTCCCGCAATGGATGGCAGCCTACACCATTGATCCTGCTGGGAAGCCTACCCCGTCATACGAAAAGAGAGAAGCTGCCGGCGGGCTACGGCGCCGCGATCCATCGCCACTCTTCGAAGACGGGCACGTGCCTTCCTGAGGGCCAGCCGATGGTCCCTGCGATCGTCGACCGCCTTCGATCCTTGAATCAAGGGTTGAGAGGGCAGGCTCATGCGGTTGCTTTTCATACTTGCTGATGGATTTGGAGAGTATTTCCATTACGGCTCTTCCTCGTCCATCGGCTGCGACCTGCAATACTTAAACGGCGGCCAACCGCGCTATTCGGCTCGGGCGGGGACCAGGGCGTTGAGCCAGTCGAAGAGCACAGGTGCCATTTGCTCACGCCACGCCCTGGAGGCTGGGGCAATGACTTCAAAATGACTGGCATCTTCAACAATGTGGAGGCGCACGTCATCCCCCGCCGCTCGAGCCTCTTCGGCATAGGTTGTGACCTGTTGCCAAGGCACCACGTAATCGTGCCGGCCATGCAGCATGAGCTGTGGCACACCCAGCGGCAAGCGCGCCGCGGGCGAAGCCTGGCCGTAACGCGCCGGCAGCTCCTCGGGCGTGCCTTTCATGAGCTGTACATACCCATCCCCGCAGGGATTGGGGTCCTGCTCTGCATGCGCCTTCAGATCCGGAATACCATCCAGACTGACTGCGCCGGCAAGGCGAAGGGGCGCGGCGCTGTACAGGTCATCGCGGTCATCGTACCCGCTCCTGCCGGCAGCCCACAACGCCAGGTGCCCACCAGCCGAATGGCCCATGGACACCACCCGGGTCGTGTCCAGATCATGCGTTTCGGCCAGCGCGCGCACATAATCGATGCCGGCGCCCACGTCCTCAAACGTACCCGTCCACGCCCCTCCTTCATCCACAGCCTGACGATGTGAAAGACTCCACGTCGCCCATCCCCGCTCGGTCAAGGCGGCCATGAGGGGCTCCACGTTGCGGGGACGATGCAGTCCGACCCAGCAGCCACCGTGCATCATGACGATGACCGGATGCGGCCCTTCTGTCTGCGGTACGCGCAACACGCCCCACTGCATGGGATCCGAACCATAGGCAATGCGCTCTTGCTCGGGGATTTCCGGGTGGTCGAAGTCCCCGGGACCCAGGTATTGGGCTTGACTTGGTGTAGCGGCTGCCATGAGTATAATGGCTGTCAGAAACGTGGCTGAAAGGGTTCGAAACATGCGAGATCGGGAATGGGGTCCAAGGTACTCATTGACGGGCTCCGCACATGCCGGGAGCACTTTTTCAGAAATCAATCTCCGGCGCGGCCCAGGTCAGCGAATCCCCCTCGAGACCATGCGCGACGCTGACGACCTCCCCATCTTCGGGCACAAAGTGGATCAGGACGTACATGCGCTCCGGATCCGGGTAGAACGCGGTCCAATGCGGTTGCCAGTAGCGGTCCTTGAGCGCATGGTCATCAACAATCAATGCCCGTCCCCTGAGCGTCACGTATCCCGTGCCGTCCGGTATCTGATAGAAGACCGTGGCGCGCGGATTCGCGCGGATCTCGCGCACCTTGGCGCTGCGCGCGTTGGTGCCCATCCAGACATCGAAGCGCCCCGAATCAGGAGGAAGCGCTTCAAGAATCCGCGCTTGGGGTTGACCCGCCTCATCGAGGGTAATGAGCGTAAGCAAACGGGCCGAGGCCATGATGTCCCATGCTGCCGTGTGCCCGTCCGTCCACACTTCAGGCGTTGGTGAAGACGGACCTGGAGCGGTCTGTTCCTGACATCCTGCCATCAGCACGAGGGTCAATACGAATACCACGTAGCGCACAGGCATCCTCAGCGACCAACGGCGGCCAACCCCTGCTCGAACACGATATCGACCGGGATGCCTTCGTCCGCCAGGCGGTCCAGATCGGCCTGTAGCTGCTCGGGTACGCGAGCATACTCATCGACAAAGGCCGCGACGCCCTCGTAGTCGCCATCGCCCTGGAAGCGCAGGATTTTTCCGGTCAGCGCATTCATCGCCTCGATCATCATGTCGTAGTCCGCCCGATAGGTACCCGTAGCTTCGTCCCGGGTAAAGGCGCCCATCTCCGAAAAGAAGTTGAACCGGATCATGTTGGCCCGACCGTGGGCGCTTGATGCACCGAAACGCACACTGCGGAAAATGCCCGCCAGAAAGGTCACCATGTTATCCCGTAGATCGCCCGATTCTTCTCCTTCCTCGATCAGCTTTGACACCATGTAGAGGCCCAGGATGTCGGCCTTGCCTTCCTCGAGCGCCGAGGCGTGCTCTTTCAGCGCGCCGCGTACCGTGCCCGATCCGTCGAGCGTGTTCTTGATGCCCAGTCCGTGCGCCACTTCGTGGAACATGGTGTTGCCGAAAAAGGCATCGAAGGTCACGTGTTCGCGCTGGTGCTCGGCAATCAGCATTTCGGCAATCGGCACGAGGATCTTGTCGAACTTGGCCTGCATTGCGTTCTTGAGCTGCAGCCGGCGCGTGCCCTTGGCCAGCTGCACCCGCTCGTCGTTGGGCAGGTTGATGGCGATGGTCTTGGAGCCAGCGTTCGTATCGCCGGCGTAGTAGATGGCGTCGTAGGCATTCAAGTCGGAATCCGTGCCCGGCGTTTCCTGCTTGTACTCTGGGGGTACGGGAAGCCCCTCCTGCAGCATGGGCAAGAGCTGAGCGTAACGGGAGAGACGCTCGCTCCAGGACATATCCTTGACCAGCACGAAGGCTTCGGCGGCTGCCTTGTACCCGAAAAGTGCATCCTCATAGGTCTCGATGGGACCAACCACGATTTCAATGCGGTTGTCCTTCATGTCCATCCAGGCCATGTCGCTCTCGTAATACTCCCCGGTGACAAGGGCTTCAGCGCGCAGCGTCAAGTAGTTCTTGAGGCCGGGATCATCGGCATACTCGGCAGCGGCCAGCAATTCTGCCGACGCCGTCTGCATTTCTTCGGCGAAGGCCTCGTGGTAGGGAATGGCCGTCAGCGTTTCATCCGCATCGCGAACCACCATGGTGTAGAGCTCGGCCAGAGCGGGGTCCGCGGCGGATGCCGCCTCGAACTCGGCGCGCGTCATGTCCCGAGGGTAGAGATTGGCACCTTCGGGCTTGTCTCCCACGCCATCCAGGAACGGGGCATTGCCGCCGATCCGATCCCAGGGACCGTAGTTGATCTTGGCATACTCCCGCAGCGCTGGATCTTCGATCGAGGCCAACAGCGCGTCCCGATCCCCGTAGGCCTGCTTCCAGAATATGGCCTCCATCTGGTCGGCCGCAGCAAAAAGGTGCGGCAACATGCGGCACTCGTTCTCACTGAGGACACTCACATCCGTCATCAGTCGAAATGACGTGTACTGCGACAGCAGTTCGCGTCCGTACTCGCTGCCCTCGCTCATGTCGACATCGATCTGTTTCATGGAGCCCTCTTCAGCAAGGAATGCACCGCAATCGAAGGCGGTTGTTGCTTGGCCACAGCCATTGATCAGAGCGGTCGCGGCCAGGATAATGAGGAGTGTGGAGATGCGTTGCATGGAGCCGTCCGGTCGGTGATCATGTCAGCGGGTTCGGGTTTCGTAGGTCCGGGGAAGCGATACATCGCCGAGTACGACGAAGTCGCCGAGACCGGTGTGCTCGTCCGGATCGAAAATGGTGGGATCGTCCACGCTTTGAACGGAAATGATCAGCATACGGGTGCCCGGGCGGTACTGGGACAGGTGCTCTGGCGTCCCCGTGCCGGCTTCTACATGGAAGCCGCCCACAAAGTGCGCGACTTTGGCACCAGGCCGACGGGTCATGTGATCGGCAATGGACCACGCCATGGTCGCATCCCAGAGCGATTGGGCGTCCAGCATGGAGCCGCCGCCGTGCTGTGGCTGCGCAGCAGGCGCCGCGTGATCGGAGGACTCGTCGGGAGTGTCATGGTTCATCTTGGAGTGGTTCATCTTTCCATGATCCATGCCCTCGCCCATCTGATGACCCTCGCCTTCCTTCTTGGCTGCCATCTTTTCGGCTTTCATCTTCTCGTACTCCTCGTCAGTCATGTCCGGGTCATGCTTTTCGCGCATGGCGGCGTGGTTCATTTCACCCTCGCCATGCTGCATCTCGCCGTGCCGCATGCCTTCATTCTCCGGCATGGGTTCAGCTGCAGCATGATCGCCCTCGGAAGATGCCTCGACGGCTGCCTGCATGGCTGCCATGGCATCGGCCATGACCTGATTCCATTGCGCCTCGTAGCGCTCTGAAGCAGCAGCATACGGCAGCGGTGCCAAGTAGCTAAGGGCTTGATCTGAGAGCGAAGCGAGGGCGGTCCGTCCATTGCGGGAGACCATATTGGCGTAGCGCCTCGGCGCGTTGGCCGCAATGACAGGGAGCCCATGGGCTTTGGCAAACTCAACCAGCGGGCGGTAATCCGTTTTGTAGTTCGACCATGGACTGCTGGCCTGCTGGAAATGGGTATCCGTGATCAGACCGGACAGGTATTCGTCCACGATGTACTGCACATCGCGCGAGAACATCTCGAGGCTGAGCGCCGCGGCGTGTCCATGCGTATCGAACCAGCCTTCAAGTACCTGCTGTTCGATGTGGTGGGAGACGGGGTCATTGTGCAGCTCGCCAACGAAAACGACCTCGACAGAGGCGAGCGCGGCGCGCACCTCTGCCATCGTAGCCGGCGTGCCGTCACTGCGGTAGATGCGGTAGTCCGATTCGGTAACATCATCGGCCGTCGCCAGCTGGGCGGCGGCCGGAGCTGCCACAACAGCAGACAGAAGGGCGCCCCAAAGGACGGTCCGGAATATTTTTTTCATGGGCTTGGGGTGGGGGGAGAGTAGATTGCTCAAGGTAACGATAACCCCCGCGCCATCCGAGCCCCGGACTAACGGCGGCGCTTGTGGCCGCCTCTCCGTCCCTTACCCCCGCGTTCTTCGCCCTGATCATCGTCATGGTGCTCGTCCGCGTTGGCCAACGCATCGTCTGCCTCCGGCTGAGAGACCTTATGCAGGGTCTCGTGGTAGAGCTCGTCCAGGAGCATGGCCAGAAGCTCGGGCTCCTGTTCGGAGAGCTCTTCCACCAGCGGCTTGAAGCGCTGCAGGCGCTCCTTCTCCATGCGTGACAGGTCACGGAAGCTGGACTCGAGAACCACGGTCAGGCGCTCAGTTACGCGCTCTTGAACATCTTTCTCGTTGGGGACGTCGTGCTGTGTCATGGGAATGGAGTAGCGCTGGGCCAGGGCCAGCAGGTTGCGTTGTTCTTCGATCGTGATCAGGGTGATGGCGGTACCGGTCTTGCCGGCGCGCGCCGTCCTCCCCGCCCGATGCACGTAATATTCGGGGTCCTGCGGAATGTCGTACTGGATAACGTGGCTCAGGTCCGTAATATCGATCCCGCGGGCCGCGACATCCGTGGCTACCAGAAAACGCAGGCGTCCGTCGCGGATCTTCTTCATCACCTTCTCGCGGGCCTTCTGGGAGAGATCCCCGGAAATGCTGTCGGCATCGTAGCCGTAGTTCTGCAGGAAGGTCCCCAGGTACTCCACATCCCGCTTCGTATTGGCAAAGATGATGGCTGACTCGGGATTTTCCATCTCGATCAGGCGCACCAGGATGCGGTCCTTGGCCATGCGGTCCACACGGTAATACCGGTGCTCGATGGCATCCACGCTCACATTCCCGCTGCTCAGGGACAGGAAACCCGGATCGTTCAGGAATTTCTTGGACAGGTACCGGACGCGCTTGGGCATCGTGGCACTGAACATGCAGGACTGCCGGTCACGCGGCAAGTAGCGCTCCAGCTTCAGCATATCCGGGTAAAATCCCATCGACAGCATTTCGTCGGCCTCGTCGAAGACCAGCATCTTGAGGTCATCGAGGATCATGCGCCCCTGCTGGATATGATCCAGGATCCTGCCCGGCGTACCAATGATGACCTGAGCACCGTTTTTCAGTGCGCGGATCTGGGGCTCGTACTTGACCCCTCCATAGATGACCACGCTCGAGAAAGGATGATCGCCACGCAGGCGATCAAACTCCTCGTGGATCTGTTTAGCCAGCTCGCGCGTGGGCGAGAGGACGAGGGCCTGCGCCGCCTTCAGGTCCGGGTCGAGCAGATTGAAAAGCGGCAACAGGAAGCCGCCTGTTTTTCCCGAACCCGTCCGTGACTGCACGATCATGTCCCGGCCGTCAAGCAGATACGGTACCGCCTTCTCCTGGACAGGCATGAGCTTCGACCAGCCGATCGATTGCACGGCATCGCGCAAGGTATCCGGCAGGGAGGCAACCGTGGCCGCCGGAAGCGGCGGATCAGGTTCGGTGAATGACGACTTGGTCTGGGCTTCGGCGCGCTCGGCCTGTGCCCGTGAGGTCAGATCAATTCCGGTGATATAGCTCCGTTTGGGGCCTTCAGACATACAATGTGGGTTGAACAGATGAAAAGGCTGGCCTACATGGCCAATCCGCCATCAACATGGAGGACATGCCCGGTAATATACGAGGCTTCGTCGGAGGCAAGGAAGAGGACCGCTGCGGCGACATCATCCGGAGTGGCCGGACGACCCGCGGGCACCGATCCCAGCATGGCTTCACGGGCGGCATCGGACAGGGCGCTGGTCATGTCGGTTTCGACGTATCCCGGCGCCACCACATTGACGGTCACACCGCGTGCACCGAGCTCCTTGGCCAGGCTCTTGGAAAAGCCGATGATACCGGCTTTGGATGCGGCGTAGTTGGTCTGACCCGCATTGCCCATCACCCCGACGACGGAGGAGAGGTTTACGATGCGACCACTCCGCTGGCGCATCATCTGACGATAGGCGGCTTTGGAATAGTTGAAAACGCTCTTGAGATTGGTCCCGACGACGGCGTCAAAGTCCTCTTCGCTCATGCGCAGCATCAGGTTGTCACGCGTCACACCGGCGTTGTTGACGATGACATCAATCGACCCCCATTCGGAGATGACCTCGTTCACAGCCGTCTCTGCAGAAGAGAAATCAGCCGCATCCGCCTGGAATGCCTTGGCCTTGTATCCCGCTGCTTCCAGCTCGCTCACCAGCGCTTCGGCCTCTTCAGAAGAGCTGCGATAGGTGAAGGCTACGTTGGCGCCTTCCGAGGCAAAGCGCTCCACGATGGCCCGGCCGATACCGCGGGTGCCACCGGTTACGAGGACATTTTTGTCTGCAAATCGAGTACTCATGATGCGTAAAGGGCAAGCGTAGGTAGATGGTGGTCAGGCGACCTCAAGATCGGCCATGGAAGAAAAAGAAAGAGTCTCAACGTTACGACCCAAGGTGCGTTTGACCAGACCCGAAAGCACCTTTCCGGCGCCCACTTCGACAAACGTGGTGGCCCCGTCGCGCTGCATGGCTGTCAGCGCCTGAGCCCACCGAACCGGAGAGGTCAACTGATCGACCAGCCGCTCGCGGATTTCATCGGGATCGGTTGTGGGTTCGGCGGTCACGTTCAGGTAGACCGGGCAGGACGGCGTGCGGATATCGAGCGCGGCCAGACCTTCTGCCAGTCCCTCCCGCGCAAAATCCATGAGCGGCGAATGGAAGGCGCCCGAAACGGGCAGCTTCAGCGCCCGTCGGGCGCCGCGTTCCGAGGCCAGGGCCACCGCGCGGTCCACCGCTTCGACATCCCCTGAAATGACAATCTGTCCGGGCGAATTGAAGTTGGCTGGCTGCACAATCCCTTCGCCGCTGGCGTCCTTGCAGACAGCCTCCACGTCAGTGTCGTCCATGCCAAGGACAGCGGCCATCGCGCCGGGACGAATATCACCAGCCCCAGCCATCAGTTCACCCCGCAGGCGCACGATGCGCAGGCCTTCTTCAAACGAGATCGCTCCCGCGGCAGCCAGGGCGCTGTATTCTCCCAAGCTGTGTCCGGCCACCATCGCCGGGGTCGAAGCCCGGGATGGAAGGGCCGACATGACGGCCATGGAGTGCACGAAGAGGGCAGGTTGCGTGTTTTCCGTCCGGGTCAACCGCGCCTTGTCCGCATCGGCGTCTTCCTCATGTCCCGAGCCGAACATGATGTCGGTAATGTCGAAACCGAGTACCGTGTTGGCGCGCTCCAAGACGCTTCGTGCGGCGTCGTTCTCCTCAAACAGGTCCCGAGCCATTCCCACGAATTGGGAACCCTGACCCGGAAAAACAAAAGCAGTCATGGTATTCGTCGCTTCAGATTCGCTGGATAAACGATCTCGGGACAGGGTGGATTACGCTGAACCCGATCCGTCATAGGCCCATCGGACCCATGCTGCTCCCCATGTAAAACCGCCACCAAAGGCAGCAAGGACCAAATTGTCCCCCTTACGCAGTTGAGCCTCCCAATCGGCCAGACACAAGGGAATCGTAGCCGCCGTCGTGTTGCCGTAGCGCTCAATGTTGAGCATTACCTTGTCCATCGTGACTCCCATGCGCCGCGCCGTGGCGTCAATGATTCGCAGGTTGGCCTGATGAGGTACGAGGTAGCGAATGTCATCGCCACTGAGTCCGTTGCGTTCCACAATCTCGGCGGCCACATCGGCCATGCCCTTCACAGCCGCCTTGAAAACCGGCTGGCCCTCCTGATGCAAGAAATGTAGTCGTTTCTCGAGGGTCAGCGGCGAAGGGGGATGGAGACTACCCCCACCAAGCATGCACAGGGAAGACCACTGACTGCCGTCTGCGTGTTCGATCGAGTCCATGATGCCGTTGTCGTCATCGCTGGGCTCGAGAAGCGCACACGCCGCGCCATCTCCGAAGAGTACGCAGGTTGTACGGTCGGTATAATCGACAATGGTGCTCATCTTGTCCGCTCCAATCACGAGCACCTTCTCGTGCTTGCCGGACTCGATGAAACGCACGCCTGTCGAGAGGGCAAACAAGAACCCAGAACACGCTGCCGAGACATCGTAGGCCCATGCGTTGACAGCGCCTATCTCGGCAGCCACGATGCAGGCTGTGGCCGGAAAAAACATGTCCGGCGTGACCGTAGCCACGATAACGAGATCGATTTCGGTCGGATCAAGGTTGCGCTTGGCCAGGAGTTCTTGCGCGGCCTGGGTGGCCATATACGAGGTGGCCTTGTCGGGATCCTTGAGTATGCGTCGCTCCCGGATGCCGGTCCGGGTCCGGATCCATTCGTCCGACGTGTCGACCAACTTTTCGAGGTCGGCATTGGTCAAGCGATCCTCGGGCAGATAGTGTCCGATGGCCGTGATGGCTGCGCGTCGTGTTTCCATGGGGTTCAGAGGATAAGGTCTGCAGATTGGCATCATGCGTCCTGCGCATGTCCACCACCCCACAAGACACGTTCAGGCGGCTCAGTCATGTGTATTCTGAACCGAGGCGGCAATCCGCTCAGACACCTTGTGCGAAATCATGGTGTCGGCCGCAAGGATCATGTTCTTTATGGCTGTAGCGTCGGATCCACCGTGTCCGATCAGGACAGAACCATCGACGCCGAGCAGCGGCATACCACCAAACTCTTTGTAATCGAATCGGGCACGCACACCACCGAGCGCTTTGGCCACAATGGCCTGCTCTTCGGCGGGCATACCAAGGCGCATCATTTCGGCGCCAATCATCTTGGGAAGAATGCTCGCGACGCTCTCGCCGAATTTGAGCAGGATGTTTCCAGCAAAGCCATCACAGACGACAACGTCGGCTGCATGGGCCATTACGTCCCTTCCTTCGATATTGCCAACGAAAGAAAGACCGTCAGCCTGGTGGAGCGCCTGGTAAGCCTCCTTGGCCAACTCGTTTCCCTTCCCGGGTTCCTCACCAACGTTGAGCAGCCCCACCGTGGCCTCGGACATGCCCAGCACCTCGCGGGCATAGACGGCCCCCATCCGCGCAAATTGGACCAGGTGCTCGGCTTTGCAATCGACGTTCGTGCCTACATCGAGCAGGATACACGTGCCCTTGAGCGTCGGAAAGTATCCGATCACGCTGGGGCGAGCAATGCCGGGGAGTCTTCCAAGAATGAAGAGGGCTCCAGCCATGACAGCTCCCGTGTTCCCAGCCGATACAAAGCCTTGGGCCTTGCCCGCTTTGCACAGACCCAGGCCGACGTGGATGGAGGAGGCTTTCTTTGTCTTGATGGCCGTGCCGGGCGACTCGTGCATTCCGATGACATCGGGCGCATCAATAAC
>Ga0182078_10118033_pt1 | contig 11235 bp, 8 predicted proteins | sample 071ome_15_FD_127749 | JGI IMG/M metagenome (GOLD analysis project Ga0182078, IMG submission 127749) | Metatranscriptome of coastal salt marsh microbial communities from the Groves Creek Marsh, Georgia, USA - 071409BT metaT (Metagenome... | ecosystem: Environmental > Aquatic > Marine > Intertidal... | reverse complement strand
TTTCTCTTTATTTCCATTATTATAGGTGTATTCTTAGCAACTCTTAAGCAATAGGCTTTAGTTAGATATCGCTAACAGGCTATTTTTAAAGGAAAAATATGAGTTCCGAACAAGACAGTAAAACAGGAGAAAGCTTTATACCCGCAGCTAGAAAAAAGGGTAAAAAAGGCGTTGTCGGTCTAGTGGTTTTCATTGTATTTGTCGCAGCAGGCAGCTACTACTGGTTAAACAGGGATGACGATGTTGTTGAGACTCAGCCTTTGTTAACACCGGTTAGAATTGGCGATATTGAAAATACGATTGCCGCTACAGGCAGTTTGAAACCTTTTGAAACCGTTGAAGTTGGTGCCCAGGTTTCAGGTCAATTGCTGAGACTATATGTTGAGGCCGGCGATCTGGTTGAGGAAGGTCAGTTGCTGGCTGAAATTTATGCCAATCAGCAGGAGCAACGTGTCGAGTCGAGTCGTGCAAATTTAGCGGGTCAGGAAGCGCAGCTGGAATCCAGAATTTCAGCATTGGAACTGGCTCAGGCGAATGCTGACCGGCAGCGTCGTTTAATGGCTGCTGATGCGACCAGTCAACTGGATTTTGATAATGCCATGAATCAACTGGCGGCAGCCCAGGCTAATCTGACTCAGGCACAGCGTCAGATAGACCAGAGCCGGGCCAATCTGGATATTGAAGAGCAGGAACTTGCATTTACCCGCATTGTAGCGCCAATTTCTGGAACGGTAGTTTCAGTAGCGATGACTGAGGGACGTACACTGAATGCTGTGCAACAGGCGCCAACCATCCTTACTATCGCAGACTTAACCAAGATGTCAGTTGAGGCGGAAATCTCTGAAGCTGATATCGGCAGTCTCAAGAACGGCATGGAGATTTATTTTACAACGCTTGGCGGAGGTAATCGTCGCTGGAACAGCACCTTGAGACAAATATTGCCACAACCCACTATCACCAATAATGTTGTGCTCTATACTGGGCTGTTTGATATAGAAAATATTGACGGCGCGTTACTACCTGAAATGACGGCACAGGTTTATTTCGTCACTTCTGCCGCCAGAGATGTATTAACAGTTCCAATAGGCGCCTTAACTTTTCTGGATAACGGTCCGGCCTCTGCCGGGTCAGGCTTTAATGACATCATGGCGAATGCAGGCGGGCGGCAAGGCCCCTTTGCCGGAGCCCGTGGCGGCGTTATTCAGGATGGCGCCGGGTCAGCGTTTAATGCCGGCAGACAACGGCCTGCTGGAAACAGGGCAGGGACAACACAGCTTGCAACAGTTCAGGTGCAGTTGAATGATGGTTCCTTTGAGGAAAGAGAGATCATAGTCGGCTTGACCAGTCGCGTTGCTGCTGAAGTTATCTCTGGATTACAGGTAGGAGAGCTGGTTGTTTCCGGTGTTGTACAGGGTAATGTCAATGGCATAGACCGTGATCAATTAAGAAGTGCTTTGGGTATACCCGGGAGGCGCTAGCTAAATGAGCACTTCTTTGCTTTATTCAGCCGAGGGTTCAGAACCTGGCAGGCAAGCCGAAACTGATGTTGTTGCCCCGGCAACAGCAACGGCAATTCCCCTTATAGAGCTGCAAGGTGTCGTGCGCATTTTCACCACTGGTGGCGGTGTTGAAGTGCGTGCTTTACGTGGTGTTGATTTAAAAATTTATCCTGGTGAGTTCCTCGCCATTGTTGGGCAATCGGGTTCCGGTAAATCGACCTTAATGAATATTTTGGGTTGCCTGGATCGCCCGACGGCAGGCAAGTATCTGTTTGCCGGCAGGGATATTGAAAGCTTTGATGCTGATGGCCTTGCCTGGCTGCGCCGGGAAGCCTTTGGCTTCGTTTTCCAAAGCTACAATCTTCTGGGTTCAGAGTCTGCACTGGAAAATGTTCAGGTGCCGGCAGTTTATGCAGGCATGAGTGCCCATGAACGCGAGATACGCGCCGAGTCATTATTAAGTGCTCTGGGACTTGGTGAGCGAATGGATCATAGACCTTCCCAGTTGTCAGGTGGTCAGCAGCAAAGGGTGTCGATTGCCAGGGCAATGATGAATGGCGGCAATGTTATTCTGGCTGATGAACCGACGGGGGCTCTGGATACACAAAGCGGCATAGAAGTCATGGAGCTGCTGGAAGATCTGGCCTCCAAAGGACACACCGTCATACTGATTACACATGATCAGGAGGTTGCGGCACACGCTGACCGGATTATTGAGTTTCGCGATGGAGAGATCGTCAGCGATTCCGGTCCGAAAGCAGCTAATATTGATCCAAAAAATAATGCCAAATTACGTGAACTTTTCATGAGCCGTAAGGCATCGTCAATATTGACCGGCACCGGTGAAGCCATCCGTATGGCATTACGTTCACTCAAGGCAAATATCTTCCGTACCATGCTGACCCTGCTTGGGATTGTTATTGGTGTTTCCTCAGTCGTTGCCATGCTGGCTATCGGTGAAGGTGCACAACAGGAAATCATTCAGATCATGAACCAGCTGGGAACCAATGTGGTGACAGTGAGACCCGAGCGTTTGCCAGGCTCATTCCGCAGTATGCCATCAACCCTGACATTGGAAGATGCCGCTGCCGTAGGTGCGAATATCCCGAATATTGTGGCTGCTATTCCACAAATGCAAAATCGCAACTCCAATGTCCGCTTTGGCCGCAATGACACCCAGACCTCTGTTGTGGCAACGACGGGTGATATGCCTGAGGTGGAATCATGGCCACTGGCCCAGGGCGTATTTTTCACCAATGCAGACAGTGACGATATTGCCAGTGTTGCCGTACTGGGTTCTGAGGCCAGAGCAGATCTGTTTCCGGATGGTCAGGATCCGCTTGGCGAGTATATTCTGATAGGCAATATTCCGTTTCAGGTCATCGGTATCCTGACTTCAAAAGGCGCGCAGGGTTTTAATAATCCGGATGATTCCATCTATATTCCATTTAAAACCGGGGCTGTCCGGGTATTTGGCAAGAACGAGGCTGATGAAATCAGGGTGTTAATTGATGATGTTGAACAAATTGACCAGACTGAACAAAACATACTTGAATATCTGACGGCCCTACATGGTACGCAGGATATGAGAATGTTCCAGAATACTTCCATGCTGGAATCCGCTTCTGAATCGCAGGAAACGTTCACCCTTTTACTGGGTTCAGTCGCGGCCATTTCTCTGCTTGTTGGTGGTATCGGCGTCATGAACATCATGCTGGTCTCCGTGACAGAACGCACGCGGGAAATCGGTGTGCGCATGGCAACCGGTGCAAGACAGAGCGATATTCTGTCGCAGTTTTTATCAGAAGCCATAGTGGTTTCCTGCTTTGGTGGTGTTATTGGTATTGTTTTAGGCATAACAATAGGTCTTGTATTGCAGCGTTTAGACGTTCCCATTTATTTTTCCAGCACTCCAATGTTGCTGGCCTTTACCTGTTCAGTGACCACCGGATTAATTTTTGGTTTTGCGCCAGCCAGAAAGGCATCCAGGCTTGATCCGGTGGTAGCGCTGGCTAATGAATAATTTATTAAAAGTAAAACTTACTGTTGTCGGTATGAAAGTTAATTTGTTAATCGTTTTAGTGGTTTTCGGCTTAAGTGGCTGTGTGTCTGTCGAGGTGCCAGAGATTCTGGATACTGATGTCCCTGAAAACTGGGTCGGTCCACAGGTTGAGGGGGCGGAAGTCTGGCCAGCTCTGGTCTGGTGGGAAAGTTTTCAGGATGATGAGCTGAATACGATTGTACAGTCGGTCAGACAGAACAATCTTGATCTGCAAAATAATCGGCGCAATCTGGAAGCAGCACAAATTGCCTTGCGCGAAGCCGGCTTTAATTTATTGCCGATACCTGCTGTCAGGATAGGCACAGGCGCGCTTTACACCGATAATTTGGGTGCTTCCGAACTGGATAATAACCCTAACAGTCCGGTTGATCTGACCGGGTCCTTTACCTATAACGACATTCTCAGCAGACCTGGGACTTTTGAGGGGGCTGTCGCTGATTATCAGTCGCGTCGTGCTCAGGTAGCCAATACCGCATTGAACACGCTTGGAACGGCTGCCTCAACTTATTTCCAGGTTTTACTGATCCGTGATCAGATTCTGGCAGCCCAGCAAAACCTGGCCAATGCCGAGGCAATAGGGGAGATTACCCAGGCCAGGGTTGATGCCGGTGTTGCTGTTCCCATTGATGCTTTGCAACAGCAAATCGCCATACAACAGCAGCGCGCAAATATTCGCAGTCTGCAACAGAATGAGTTATCTGCTCTGGCGTCACTGGCACTGCTGTTGGGCATTTCAGTGCAGGAATTTGATATCAACGGAAATACACTGGAAAACATACTGGTACCTGTTTTGCGGCCGGGCATTCCATCTGAATTGTTACGTCGACGTCCTGATCTGGTACAGGCAGAAGCTGAACTACAAAGAGCGGCAGTGCAGGTAGAGTTAAGCCGACTAAACTTCTTTCCATCCATTTCTTTAACGGGTAGCGCCAATGCTTCAAGTACTTCGCTTAGTGAATTAATTTCGTCGCCGGATACGGTGATCAATATCGGCACTGATCTAAGTCAGCTCTTGCTGGATAACGGTGCGCGTAGACGCGGGCTTGAACAAAACAGGCTGGCTCTGGAAAACAGTCTGAATAACTATCGTGAATCCGTTATCAGTGCCTTTAACGAAATTGAAGTCCTGTTGAGTAATATTCAGTTACTGCAGGAGTTGGGAGTGGTAGCAGCGCGACAACTGGCGCAGGCGGAGGAGTCATTCCGGCTGGCAGAGGTACGTTATGCGGAGGGTGTTGCCGATTACCAGACTGTTCTGACCGCGCAAAATACGTTGTTTTTTCAACGTACAGTCCTATTGAACAACAAGATTCAGCAGCTTAATTCTATGGTTGGCTTCTACCAGGCTTTAGGTGGTGGCTGGGATGCAGACGATGAGGCAACGATGTCAATTGCCAGTGAATAAGTCCAGTTACGGCCTTTTATTGATAAATTCTTTCTGTTTACTCTCTAAGTTATTTAATTGATGGAATTTTTCGGCGATTTTGTGTTCTAAATTTTGGACATTCAGAAGCTGGGCGTATATTCTCCACATCGTTGTCATAAATACTTAACGTTGGCTTGGCTAAAAGCCTGAACATAGGTGTTATCACTATAAATGGTTAACGATATCACCCTGAAAGATCATACTCAGGAAAGGCGGATTTTTCTGTCCCGCTTACTTATCGGCGCCAGTATTGCAACTTTTCTGATTGCACTTCTCATAGCAAGACTTATCTATCTGCAAGTTTATCAACACGAGTATTACTCGACAGTTTCGGATAGCAACCGAATCTATAGTCAGGCCATCGCGCCAACCCGTGGGCTAATCTATGATCGTAATGGCGTTTTACTCGCCGATAACAAGCCCAGCTTTAACTTAACGGTAATTCAGGAAAACGTCAGGGATATGGATGCCAGCATCAACCTGATTCAAAACCTGATTGAGCTGCCTGAGCAGGAAGTTGAAGCATTCAAACAGCGTTTACGTCGACGCGGCGTACCATTTTCTTCGGTGCCCTTGGCTTATGCCTTAAGTGAAGAAGAGATTGCCCGCCTGGCAGTTAACCAGTTTCGGCTTCCCGGTTTTCAGGTTGAAGCGCAGTTGGTCAGATCTTATCCTCTGGGTGCGCCGATAGCGCATGCCCTGGGTTATCTTAGCAGTATTACCGAAGAAGAATTACGTAATTTGAATGCCGAACAATACCGTGGCACTCATCAGATTGGTAAAACAGGGGTAGAACGCTTTTATGAATCTCTGCTGCATGGACAGGTAGGTTATGAAACCGTAGAAAAGAATGCCCGTGGCCAGATTATGAACGTGCTCGACCGCACTGATCCGGTTCCCGGTGAAAATCTGGTCTTGCATCTGGATAGCCAATTACAGCTGGCAGCCTGGGATGCACTGGGAGATTACCGAGGTGGAGTGGTCGCTTTGGATGTGGCAACCGGTGGCGTTCTTGCCATGGTCAGTAAGCCGGCGTTTGATCCTAATCTTTTTGTTGGCGGCATCAGTCAGTCGGAATATACAGCACTGAATGATCCCATTGAGACACCATTGTTTAATCGGGCTTTGGCTAAATATGCTCCCGGCTCAACGGTAAAACCTTTTATTGGTCTGGCTGGTCTCGATTTTGGTGTAAGAACTAGAGATTATCAGGTCCGGGATCCAGGCTATTTTCGTCTGGAAGGTGACAGCCATATTTATCATGACTGGACCTGGTGGCTTACAGAAACCGGTCATGATCAGGTGAATCTGGCCAAGGCTATTTATCAGTCCTGTGATATTTATTTTTGGGATATGGCGGTGGATTTGGGTATAGACCGGATGGCTGAATTCATGGCCAAATTTGGTTTTGGCCAAAATACCAGCGTCGATATTTCTCAGGCCAACCCGGGAACCTTGCCGTCCAGAACCTGGAAAATGGAAACCTTAGGGCAGCCCTGGTATCCCGGTGAGACACTGAATTCTGCTATTGGGCAGGGTTATACCGAAGCCACGCCATTACAGCTGGCAACGGCAACCATGGTATTGGCAAACAAAGGGCATTGGCAGCAACCCATTCTGCTCAAGAGGGTGGGCTTATTAAACCAGGATATTCAGCATGAAAGTGCTATTCCGGATGTGACTTTACAAAATCCTGATGACTGGAACTTTATTCATCAGGCCATGCAGGATGTTGTCCATAAGGATGATGGCGGCTACCGCAATAACGGGACAGCCTATCCCTATATTTCCATGCTTGAAAAAATGCCTTATCACATGGCAGGGAAATCAGGAACTGCTCAGGTCGTTGGCATGGCCGCAGATTTTGATAATGATGCCGAGGTGCCGGAGCAGTATAGAGACCATGCCTTGTTTATTTCTTTTGCGCCGGTGGAAAATCCTGCAATCGCAATTGCAGTATTTGTTGAACATGGCGTAGGTGGCAGTGGCGTGGCTGGACCCATAGCCAAAAAAGTCCTGGACGCGTATTTACTGGATGAGTTTGGCGAAGTAAAACAAGAGTTTTTACCGGAAGCACCTGAACCTGATCTGCAACTAAGCGCTATTGAGACTGTACAGGAACAATTGTGAGCTCTTCTACTTTTATCAGGCAGCTTAGCGGCGACTTTAATAATCTGGAAAAACGCCAGAGTATCTGGGAAAAGCTCAACCTGGATTTGCCTTTGTTGTTTGCTTTGGTGGTACTGACTGCGTTTGGCTTACTGGTTTTATACAGTGCAACTGATGGAAATCAGGCAGAGATGCGGCGTCAGGTTATTTTCATAGCCTTGGCTTTCACTGTGATGTTCATTGTTGCCCAGGTTGATGTCAGGGTTATGCGACGCTGGGCACCCTTGATGTACCTGGGTAGTTTGAGTCTGTTGGTTGCTGTTTTATTTTTCGGGGCAACTTCGAATGGTGCGCAGCGCTGGCTTGACTTACCTGGCCTGCCGCGCTTCCAGCCCTCAGAGATTATGAAAATTGTTTTGCCTTTGACCCTCGCCGCGTATTTTTCAAGAAGAGCAATTCCACCACGTTTTAAACATATATTCTGGTCTTTGGTCTTGCTGGGATTGCCTGCTGTGCTGATTGCCATGCAGCCGGATTTAGGGACGGCCTTGCTGATTGCGGTATCCGGAATATTTGTTTTATTACTGTCCGGCATCAGCTGGAAACTGGTGGGTTCATCATTAGGCGTGGGAGTTTTATCTATTCCTGCCATGTGGATTTTTTATTTAAAGGATTACCAGCAACAGCGCATTTTGACTTTTCTGAATCCGGAAAAGGATCCTTTGGGAACCGGCTGGAATATTATTCAGTCAAAAACAGCCATCGGTTCCGGCGGATTGTATGGCAAGGGTTGGTTGAACGGAGTCCAATCTAGACTGGACTTTTTACCGGAAGGTCAAACGGACTTCATTGTTGCAGTGCTGGCTGAAGAATTTGGCTTAGCAGGTGTTCTGTTTCTCTTGCTGCTTTACCTGGCTATCATAGCCAGAGGTCTTTATATCGCAGGAGTTTCCAGCGACATGTTTACTCGTTTGCTTGCCGGTAGTATCACGCTGACATTTTTCGTTTATGTTTTTGTTAATATCGGCATGGTCAGTGGGATTTTGCCGGTAGTGGGTGTGCCTCTGCCCATGGTTAGTCTGGGCGGGACATCAATTGTTACTTTGATGCTGGGATTTGGCATTCTGATGTCGATCCACAGTCATGGTAAAACAGCGTTTCGTTACGCTGACTAGTTTACTTTGAATAGTTTTTATAAGGAAAATAATTATTAGCGGCCCTATGGCAGAGCAAAATAAATACAAGCTGATTCTTATTTCTTTCCTGGCTGTTACATTAACAGCCTGCGTATCCGCTCCTCCCACAACTTCCAATGCAGGCCGTTACGATATGGAGTATGACAGCCCCATACTGGAGCCTATTGATGTCGACTCAATTCCGGAAGTTATTCCACAGCCTGTCACCAGAACCCTGGCAGGGAACAAGAGTCCCTATGAAGTTAACGGACTCAGCTATACCGTCATGGACAGTGAGGTTGGTTATCAGGAAAGTGGCCGGGCATCCTGGTATGGGCGTAAATTTCATGGTCATCTGACTTCTAATGGTGAAATCTACGATATGTTCAGCTTTACCGCTGCGCATAAAAGCTTGCCGATTCCCAGTTTTGTGAAAGTAACGAATCTGGATAATGGCAAAAGTGTTGTTGTCAGGGTTAATGATCGCGGGCCTTTTCATGATAACAGGATTATAGATTTATCCTATGCGGCTGCTGCCAAGCTGGATTATGCTGACATAGGCACAGCAAGAGTCCATGTTGAAGCCTTGACGCCTTGGCTGGATGTGGCACCTGAGAGTGAGGAGATGCCAATGGTGCTGGCATCCAACAATACCGATGACAGTTCAGTAGATCAGGAAGAAATAGCAGCTGAGAGACAGCGTATAGAAGACAATGCCGGGCAGGATTATTTACAACTAGGTGCTTTTAGTAACCTGCAAAGTGCAGAGAACTTGTTAAATAATGTAAGAACCTTAACTGAAATACCGGCTTTTATCCGCAGTGATGTTAACCAGGGCACAAATAACGTTCTGCATCGTGTGCGTTTAGGGCCGCTAAATGAGACAATTCAACTGGATAGTTTAATTCAAAGTTTTATAGAGGCAGGTCTGGGCACCCCCTTCAGGGTGCGGCAGTAAAAAGGCCTGTTTTTGCCATAAAAAAGTCAGATTAATATGCGACATTTGAGGAAAACAATGCAAGCGATAACTGTGACAACTGCATTAACAAACAGACAGCTTATGAATAAAACATTTCATACCGGAAATACTTGGTGTGCCTATTGGTGCGGATTGCTGTGTTTGCTGATGCTTGCTTTCAGTTCCAGCACTGTATTGGCCCAGCAAAGCAGAATTATTCCCAGAGCGCCGGATATTGCGGCAACGTCTTATGTGCTGATGGATGCAACAACAGGTGATATTCTGGTCGAATCCAATGCCGATGTTCCTCTGCCGCCTGCCAGCCTGACTAAAATCATGACGGATTATGTGATTGCCAACGAGCTGCAATACGGCAATATATCGCTGGATGATGAGGTTTATATCAGTGTCAAAGCCTGGCAGATGGAAGGTTCCAAAATGTTCATCCAGGAAGGCACCACAGTGCGTTTGGAAGATCTTATTTACGGCATGGTCGTACAGTCAGGTAATGATGCCAGTGTTGCGCTGGCTGAGCATGTTGCTGGCAGTGAAGAAGCCTTTGCCGATATGATGAATCAGCATGCCGAGTTACTGGGGCTGCAAAATTCATATTTCCTTAATGCTACCGGTTTGCCGCAAGACCAGCATGTCATGTCAGCCAGGGATCTGGCAATTCTTTCCCAGGCTCTGATTGAACGCTTTCCGGAAAATTACGAAATCTACAGTGTCCCTGAATTCACCTACAACGGTATCCGGCAGCCAAATCGAAATACCTTGCTGTTTCAGGACAGAAATGTCGATGGCATGAAAACAGGTTTTACCGATGATGCAGGTTATTGCCTGGTCGCATCCGCTACCCGAGACGGTATGCGGTTGATTGCTGTTGTCATGGGAACAGACAGTACCAATGCGCGGGCTATCGAGGCACAAAAACTATTAACCTACGGCTTTCGTTTCTATGAAACCTACGAACTCTTTAGCGGCAATCAGGTGTTGTCCAGTGAAGAAGTCTGGTCAGGCAGAACCAATTCAGTTGAAGTTGGCGTGCAGGACCAGGTCTTTATCACTATTCCAAATAACAGCGGTGATGAGCTGGTAACGGAGCTGGAGATTGAAGAAACGCTGAGAGCGCCAATTAATGCCGGTGATGTTCTGGGACAGGTAACTATCAGCTTTGAAGATCAGATTTACTATCAGGGTGAAGTCATCGCGATGCAGACTGTCGAGAAGGGCAGTCTGATCAAACGTATCATGGACTGGCTGACTTTATTCTTTATGAGTCTTTTTAGTTAGCGCAATCTGAAAGCTTGTGGATACGATATATATAGAAGAAGACTCGGTAAGCATAGAGTTTCCCTGTGAATATCCCGTTAAGGTCATGGGTAGAAATACCGATGATTTCAGTGACGTCATTCTCGACATTATCCGGCGTCATGCGCCGGATTTAAGAGATGAAAATATCAGTTTTCGTCCCAGCCGCAATAAAAACTACCTGGCAGTGAATGTCATTATTTACGCCACGGGTGTCCAGCAATTGCAGGCCTTGTTTGATGATTTGAAGGCTAGCGGTCGGGTTTCCATGGTCTTGTAATTGTTGTGAATAACATGCAACAGGTTCTTGAAGCAGAACACTGCAAATTACGTTTCTTGGGTCTGCAACCCTATGAGCGTGTCTGGCAGGATATGCTTGAATTTACACTTAACAGAAATGCTTCCACTGTAGATGAATTATGGGTCTTGCAGCATGAGCCTGTTTTTACGCTGGGGCAGGCCGGAAAGCAGGAACACATTCTGGATGCGCATAATATTCCGATAGTAAAGTCTGACCGGGGTGGACAGGTGACTTACCATGGCCCTGGTCAACTGATTGTCTATTTATTGATTGATGTGCGCAGAAACAAATTTGGTATCAGACATCTGGTCGATCTGATTGAGAACTCTATTATTTCAGTACTGGCATCTTTTGGTATAGAAGGCACAACAAGAGCACGCGCACCGGGTGTTTA
>Ga0182078_10657026_pt1 | contig 11265 bp, 10 predicted proteins | sample 071ome_15_FD_127749 | JGI IMG/M metagenome (GOLD analysis project Ga0182078, IMG submission 127749) | Metatranscriptome of coastal salt marsh microbial communities from the Groves Creek Marsh, Georgia, USA - 071409BT metaT (Metagenome... | ecosystem: Environmental > Aquatic > Marine >... | reverse complement strand
GTTCATATGTTGAGACATCGATTTCGGTCGACTGTGTGAGCGTCATTTCTCCCCCTTTGCTGTAATGATGCTGCTCGTCTTACGAGAAGTGGAGCCCGGCAAACTCACCTGACTTCCACCACTGCTCAAGAAACTCGAAGTAGGCAACTGGCCCTTCAATGTAGGCCCCGCCGTTGAGTTGCTGATCACCCTCGAGCGGTTTGCCTTCATTGTTGTAATAGCCCGGAGTGCAGTCAGGCGACCCAATCACCGAGCCCTGCCGACCTTGGATCTGCTGTAACCATGCATCGACATCGGAGCGCCCTGCTTCAACCGTTGCGGCACCGATCTCCTCAGCATGGGCGACAACTGCGGCGATGGCGTCACTTGCTTCGACATAGTTATGCGGCACGTTTGAAATGAGATTCGCCGCCTGTGCAGTGGCGAGCACGAAGAGATTCGGAAATCCATCGACATGCGTGCCGTGCAACGTTCGCATTCCTGGTGCCCAATACTCCTCGAGCGAGGAACCACTCGCTCCGATGATCTGAAAGCCTGACCGGCGGGAAAGGTCGGTTCCCACTTCGAAGCCAGATGCGAAGACGATGCAGTCGACCTCGTAGTGCTGGCCGTTCGCCCACACTCCGGTGGCATCAATACGGTCAACGCCTTGCCCGTCGGTATCGACAAGCGTCACCGTTGGACGGTTGTAGGTCTGCAGGTATTCGTCGTGAAAGCAAGGTCGCTTGCACAGCTGCCGGTACCACGGCTTCAGCGCTTCTGCGGTCGTAGGGTCGGTGACGATCGCATCAACCCGCGCTCGAATCTCTTCCATTTTTTCGTCGTCAGACTCTTCGTACGCAGCGAGGGTTGTTTCGGGGCTGAGTTCGGCTCCGGCCATCACCCGAGCAGCAACCCGATCGCGAACCCGCTGCGCAATGTCGGTCCAGCCATCCATCACAAGGTCAACGTCGGCATATCCACCTGTTTGCAACAGAGTGAAGTTTCGCAACCATTCGCGCTGCCACCCAGGCTCAAGTGAGGTAAACCACTCTGGGTCGATTGGGTGATTATTACGAATATCAATTGACGAGGGCGTGCGCTGGAAGACAAAAAGCTCGCCTGCATCACGCCCTAACTTCGGAATGCATTGCACTGCGGTTGCACCAGTACCAATGATCGCAACGCGCTTGTCGCCAAGTTTGTCCATTGGCACATCAGCAGGCCCGCCCCCGCAGTAGTCGTAGTCCCAACGACTCGTGTGAAATGCGTGGCCCGCAAAGGAGTCAATGCCATCAATACCTGGAAGCTTCGGGCGGTGAAGCGGCCCGGTGCCGGTTGCCACATATTTTGCAGTGAAGTTGTCGCCGCGATCAGTGGTGATTCTCCAACGCTGGACGTCAGCATCCCACGACACCTCGGTAGCGCTTGTCGACAGCAGCGCGTTCTCATACAGACCAAATGTTGTTGCGATGCGTTGAGCGTGAGCGAAAATCTCATGAGCCGGCACGTACTTCGCCGATGGCACAGTTCCGGTCTCTTCCAACAGCGGAAGATAAATCATCGCGGCTGTATCGCACATGGCTCCGGGGTATCGGTTCCAGTACCACACTCCGCCGACGTCGCCAGCCGCATCGAGCAGTCGTACGTCCTTAACCCCAGCCTTTTTCAGCGCCGCACCAGTTACGAGACCAGAGAACCCGGCACCAATGATTGCGACGGTGACGTCATCGTGCACGGTTTCACGTTCAACGACAGGTGTGTACGGGTCGTCGGTAATTCCCGAAAATCGACCGGTCGGCTCGAGGTATTGGTCGTTGCCATCTGCGCGCAACCGCTTATCTCGCTCGAGCAGATACCGCTCACGTAACTCTTGGCGCCGCTCATCGGAAACCTGAATTGATTCTGACATCACCGCCCCTTTGGCAAAAGATACGCCGGCACTCCGACCTCGTAACGACCGGACTCTGCCTCACTGTTGAGTACACATCCCTCGTGCATGAAGCGATCACCCCGAGCGATAACCCCCTCTGGCACCCTCAACTGCTCGAGCACAATATCGCCTCCGCAACCTAAGCAACTCACCCGAACCTCAGCCATTACTGCGCCTCACACTCCAACATCACACGCCAACCCGGTCGACGAGGTCTGCGGTGAGACGAATCGATGTCATCCGCTCTTCGACGAAAGGCGTCGAATGCGACACGATGAGTTCGTCAGCGCCAGAGTGCGACAAAAACTCATCGAGATACGACGCCACTTCAGGCGGTGTGCCGACCGCTGAATATTGCATCATTTGCAGAAGATGTTGACCCTGTGGCATCGCAAGGACTTGGTCAGCCTGCTCATCGGTGTAGTCAACGCCTTTGGGCACAATGAGGGCGACACGCTCACGAGCGGCCGCGTGAAATTGCTGCAGTGCGTCGTCAGAAGATTCAGAACAGAACACGTTCACCGCGGCAATCACATGAGGCTCTGGAAGACGATCAGAGGGCACAAATGAGCGTCGGTATTCTTCGACTGCTTCGACAAGGGCGCCAGGTGAGAAGTGTGAGGCGAACGCATACGGGAGCCCCAGCGCCGCGGCGAGCTGAGCCCCGAAGAGCGACGACCCAAGAATGTAGAGCGGCACGCATGTTCCTGCTCCGGGAATGGCGGCAACCCCGTCGGCTCGAACAACGCCATCGAGCAAGTCACGAAGCTCTGCGACATCAGAGGGAAAGGAGTCTGACGACGTGTGATCTCGACGCATGGCACGGAGTGTGACCTGATCGCTTCCGGGTGCCCGACCTAAACCCAATTCGATGCGGCCAGGATGCAATGTGGCGAGCGTGCCGTATTGTTCTGCGATCACGAGCGGGGCATGGTTTGGCAACATCACTCCCCCAGCCCCCAACTTGATCGTGGACGTGTGGGCTGCAACGTGGGCAATCAACACCGCAGGCGATGAAGATGCAACCGTCGGAAGATTGTGATGTTCTGCGTACCAGACGCGGGAATATCCGCATTGCTCAGCGAGTTGGGCCATCTCGACACACGAGGTGAGGCCATCAACAATTGAGGTCCCGCGTCGAACCCGAGCGAGATCGAGCATTGAAAGCGTTCCCACCATGAGTTAAGTCTGCCATCTGCGAGTCATGAGTGCGAGACCGACGGCACTACCGTCACGGTATGGCACTCATCAGCGTCGAGGAGTTAGCGGCACGAATTGGGCGAGGTGATGATGACCTCGTGATCTGCGACGTGCGGTTTGATCTTTCAGATCATGACCGTGGCCGCCGCGATTACAACACCGCTCACATCGCCGGGGCGCGGTTTATCGACCTGCACCATGAGCTCGCAGTACACGATGGTTCATCACCCGCCGGCGGCGGGCGGCATCCGTTACCCACCACCCAGCAATTCGCTGAAGTGCTCGAACGTAATGGCGTCAGCCCTTCTTCATTCGTCGTTGCCTACGACGATGCTGGGGGTGCAGTCGCCTCACGATTGTGGTGGATGCTTCGTTCGATCGGACATCAACGTGTAGCGGTGCTCGACGGCGGGTATCCCGCATGGCTTTCAGCCGACCATCCCGTTGAAGCACACACTCCTGCGGTCAACAACTCAACGTATGAAGTTCCTCCTCATTGGGCAGGGGTCGTCACCGCTGATGAGGTTGTCGCCGCCATCGACAGCGGCCGAACCGTCATCGACTCTCGGGCGGAGGCCCGATATCGAGGCGATACCGAACCACTCGACCCACGGGCCGGCCATGTTCCTGGTGCACTCAACCTCTTCCACGGCGGCAATCTCGGCGAAGACGGGCTTCACCGTCCGGTGGCCGATCTTCGAGGGCGCCTGAACTCGGTCGACCTTGGCCAACAGCCAATCGTCTACTGCGGTAGCGGGGTCACCGCCTGCCACAACCTGCTCGTCATGAGCATGCTTGGCATCGCCGACCCTGGTGATGCATTGCTGTACCCGGGCTCGTGGAGTGAATGGTCACGAGATAAACAGCGCCCGGTCGCAACCGGTGACGCTCCCTAGAACACTTCTCGTGATTGCGCTTTTGGTTTAGCGAACGCCGAGCAGATCGACGACAAAAATGAGGGTTTCTCCCGGAGCGATCACACCGCCCGCACCCTGGTCGCCGTAGCCCATGTGGGGCGGAATCGTGAGACGGCGGCGTCCACCAACACGCATTCCTGTGACGCCTTGATCCCAACCGGAAATCACGTAACCGGCTCCGAGCTGAAAATCGAACGGCATACCTCGGTTCCACGATGCGTCAAACTCTGCTCCCGTGCTCCACGACACGCCTGCGTAATGCACGACGACTGTCGCTCCTGGCATGGCGGGGTCACCGTCGCCAACGATCTCGTCTTCGATGATGAGCTCTGCTGGCGGCTCACCTTCGGGCACTGAAATTTCTGGACGTTGACGATCTTCGCTCATGCGCTCACCCTAGTTGGAGGGGCTGATCGAGTCGATTGCTTCGCTCATTGCCCCAACGAGGATGTCGCATTGTTCATCGGTGATGTCGAGTGACAACGCGATGAATCCTCGGGCTGCGATGTAGCAGCCTCGGTGCAACAACTCATGAAACAATAACTGTCTCAACTCATGGTCAGACGTCTCCAGATCGTGTGGGCCGGTAATCGGCCCGTCAACGGTGTGAACAGCCATCATCGACCCGACACCAGTTGCCGAGAGCGGCAAGGTCGATGCTGTGAACAACTCATTGAGTCTCGATCGAAGCGATTCCCCGCGAGCAAATAGCTGTGACAACTTTGCTTCAGACAGCATTTCACTCATTGCCGCCGCCGCACCCGCCATCGACACCACGTTGTTATTAAAGGTGCCACCGTGGGTCAATGTGCCACCACGTGCCGGGTCAAACGCTGCCATCACATCGGCGCGCCCACCGAATGCTCCAAACGTCATTCCTCCGGCCAGGTATTTTCCCAGCGTCGTGAGATCTGGAAGCACTCCGGTTCGCTGCTGGAGACCTCCCGCACTCATCCGAGATGTCATGACCTCATCGAAGATCAACAGCGAACCAGTTTCATCGCAACGTCGACGCAATGCGGTGAGATACTCCTGCTGGGCTGGGATGCAGCCACCGGCTCCCATCATTGGTTCGATGAGCACTGCGGCAACGCTGTCATCGATGGCGGTGAGCGCGTCAATGTCGTTGTAGCGCACTCTCGTGAACTCAAACGGCGCGAGTAGAGCCTCTCCTCCATGTCCGAAATACAACAGACCCCCGTGGTACGCCCCATCGCAGACCACGATGCGCTGACGTCTCGTGTGGTGCCGAGCAAGTTGCAACGCCATGAGATTTGCCTCGGTGCCCGAATTGGTGAACCGCACCTGCTCAATCGATGGAAAGCGATCGACGACTGCCTCCGCTACTCGAATCTCGTCGGTGTGCACTCCCCCGAAACTCCAGCCGTGTTCTAGGGCTGCGGTCACCGCCGCCCGAACCGGTGCAGGGTCGTGACCTAGTAATCCTGCTGAATAGTCACCAAGAAAATCGACATAGGTAATGCCATCGACGTCAACGAGTTCGGAGCCCGCCGCTGATGCCACCCGGAAAGGAAACGGAGACATATCGAGTACCGACCGTGTTGACCCTCCTGGCATCACCGCTGATGCTCTCTCAAACAGCTCTTTCGAGAGGGGGCGACGATCTGCGTACCGCTGCTCGGCAGCCTGTCGCTGTGCGACATAAGTTGACATGTTCACATTGTGCCTACTTTGTGTTGACAATGAGAAACGGTCGGCGGTCGGTTCAGGCCGACACCGACTGCGACTCGCCGCCGAAACGTTTTGCTGATTTGGCGATGAAGAGAGCGATACCGACGATGAGCACTCCGGAAACTGCAATGAGAAGTGGCGCTCGTCCTTCCCCTGGGAAAAAATGTGCAATCGACCACGGCACATAGATGAGCAGTGATCCTGCTCCCGTAAATGAGAGAGCAACCCTTCCCGGGGTTGCCCCGACCGCCAGACATGCAACTGCGCTCGCAAGACCGAGCAGTGTTCCCACATTTACTGTTTCGATCGCAACGATTGCTGGTCCGGCGATGATCGCAACTCCACCGATGGCGAGCAGCACCTCAGGAACCCGCAGGTTTCGACGCTCACCGAGCCAGTAACTACCGACACCGATAAGCCACGTCACTAGCCCTGCGATCAACCCATTGTCTCCCCCGAATTGAGCCAACGATGCCGGAACGGTGACGACGATTGACAACACTCCAGCCATAAGAAAGGCCGGCACGAGGTCACCGTTGGTCGCTCTCAAGGGTTGCTGGCCGAGACCGATGAGCACCATTGAGGTCACCACGAGTAACAGCGCCCCTGCCGTCGCCATCTGATCGAGCATCATGAGTGATCCCGCCACCATTGCGCCAGCGCCAATCACTGCGGTGATGACCGGGTAGGTACCGATCTGTCGTTGCGCGATGAGCAACGTCGTTGCTCCGAGCAGCAACGTCACGGCACCAACGACAGAAATGTCCCACCACTCATTGGTTCCGCTACCCACGGCGAATATGACGCCAACAAGAAATGTTGTTTGCTGCAGCGGCCGCGGTCGACCTGCCCACAGCACGCCACTCAACACTGCGACCAGGCTTGCGGCTCCAAACACCACCCGATGCCCATCGCTCCATCCATACACCGGAATCGGTGCTAACGCGTCATACATCGCAACTCCGCCAGCGGTGCCGATGCCGGCGGTTCCCACCAGCCACAGAGTCCATCTCAGGCGACGCAGTGCGTCATCGGTGTGCTCGTCAAGCAATGCGCCACCCGCAACTCCGGCAACGGCAACGGCAGCAGGAATACCGATACGCCAACCGGTAGCGAGGTCGGGCCAGTAGCGAGCTGCGAGCAAGATCACTCCAACTGCTGCAAACGCCCCACCGAGATAGCCAAGTGCCTCAGCAACGAGGGGCATCTTGCGTTCGGCGCCACTCGTTGAAGTGCTCGCCGCATCACGACGCGCCGCCTCCTCGAACGAAATGATTGCCGCAACTTCCTCATCTGAAATGAGGTTGGCTGACTGCCAGCGCCGCAGCCATGCATGCACGACATCACTCTCTGGAGTCGATGAGGCCTCTGCCTTCTTGGAGCGCGATCGTCTGGTCAGCCATACGACGACGCCGATGATTGCAATGATCTCAACTCCGCCGAGGAACATCGCCCCCCTTTCATCGCCACCAGCATGTCACAGCGCGGCTGGTCGAAACGCTGTACCTGTTAGCGAGAACCCTGCCCGTCATCAACACGAATCACGGTTCCCGTGACAGCATCTGAGGCTGGTGAGCAAAGATAGAGCAACGTGCTGTCAAGTTGCGCTGGGTGCGCAATGCGCTTGCGTGGAAAATGTTGAGAGATATCGCCCATCCGCTCAAGCATTCCGTCCATCATCTCTGACTCGAATGCACCTGGAGCGATGCAGTTCACATTGATGCCGTAACGACTCCATTCGACTGCAAGCACTTCGCTCATGCGCGCAATTGCAGCCTTCGACACCGAGTACAACGCTGCCCCTTGGCCGGCGTAGTGGAATGCGGCGATACTCGCAATGTTGACGATACGACCCTGCTGTTCCGCAGCGATCAGTCGTCTCGCAACTTCACAGGCAAGGATCCATGGGCCCCGCACATTCGTATCGAGCACCGTGTCGATGAGTTCGGTCGACATTTTGTGCGCACGCTGGGCGTCGGGAACTCCGGCGTTGTTGACGGCGATGGTGACCGTTCCGCATGCCTCTTCGGCTGCTGCAACACCTTCAATGATCGACTCGGCGCTTGTCGTGTCCATCACCACCGGATGTGCGTGTCCGCCCTCTGATTCGACAAGGCGGGCGATCTCTTCAAGCCGCTCTCTGCGTCGGCCGGTCGGAACAACGATTGCTCCGGCATTGGCAAGTACCTGTGTGAACCTCCACCCAAGGCCGGAAGTTCCTCCGGTCACGAGTGCAACCTGGCCAGACAGGTCATGGGAAGTGTGTGGAAGTGGATAATCCGCCATGCCGACATCCTTGCCGACGCCGCAACGAACGATCGTGTCGGCAGAACCCGAGGCGGAGATCAGAGAATTTGGGAGAGGAACAGTTTGGTGCGATCTTCTCGGGGGTTCGTGAAGAAGTGCTCTGGGGTTCCGACTTCAACAACTTCGCCTGATTCCATGAACACCAAACGGTCGGCGACCTCTCGAGCAAAACCCATCTCGTGGGTGACAACCATCATGGTCATACCTCCCCGAGCGAGGTCTTTCATCACGTCGAGCACTTCAGCGATCATCTCTGGGTCAAGAGCTGAGGTGGGTTCGTCAAAGAGCATGACCTTTGGTTCCATCGCAAGACTGCGCGCAATAGCGACACGCTGCTGCTGGCCACCAGAGAGCTGACCGGGGTACTTCTGTGCTTGCTCTGGGATACCGACCCGTTCCAACAGCTCCATGGCCTTTTGTTCAGCTTCAACTTTTGACTTCTTTCGCACCCACACCGGGGCGAGCGTGACGTTGTCGATCACACTGAGATGTGGGAAGAGGTTGAACTGCTGAAACACCATCCCAACTTCTGAACGAATGCGTTCGATATTTCGGGTGTCGTTGGTGAGTTCGATGCCATCGACGACGATCGAACCCTCTTGGTGAACCTCAAGCCGGTTAATGCATCGAATCAGGGTTGACTTGCCCGAGCCCGATGGGCCGAGCACCACCATTACTTCGCGGTCTTTAACCGTCACGTCAACACCCTTTAGAGCTTGGAAGTCGTCAAACCACTTGCTCACTCCGGTGCACACGATCATGTCATCTCGCGATGCAAGATCCTCCGTCAGGGCCTGATCGGCGATGCTCATGAGGTCTCCTTTATCTGAAATCGGTACGTGTTCATCGTGCCTGTGCGTCTTTCAAACGAGCTTCTAAACGCTGCGAAGATTTCGACATGCTGTAGGCAAATACGAAATACACGAGACTGATGAAGAGCAGCCCCGGACGCTTTTGTCCGAGGAAGTCCGGCTGATTCGGAATCGTTGAGTTTGCGATACGCAGCAGGTCGAAACCTCCGACGATTGCGATCAACGATGTTTCCTTAAACACGGCAATTGCCTGGCCAACGAGATTGGGAATAGATACCCGCAAGGCCTGTGGCAACACGATTAGCGAGGTTCGCTGCACGGTGGTCAAGCCGAGTGCATCTGCTGCTTCGTACTGACCTCGTCGAACGCTTTGCAAACCTCCGCGAACATTTTCTGCCATGTACGCGGCAGAGAACACGGTGTAGCCCGCAAACACTGCTGCAAGGTCGCTGATGCCCATGCCTTTCGGGAGGAACAACGGCAACATGATCGAGAAGAAGAAGAGCACCGTGATGAGCGGCACCCCGCGAATCACTTCGATGTAGCCGGTCGACATCACTCGGAAGATTGGCAGTTTCGATGTTCGAGCGAGCGAGAGCAACACGCCAAGGGGGAACGAGGCGAGCATCACGTAATACGCAATGCCGACTGTCAACACGAATCCACCCAAGAAAGGCGGGGCCGTGATAACCAGGGTTGATTCGGTGTTGATGGCGGTCAGCAGCCAATGGAACACGACCATCGCTGCCACCCAGCCACCGGCGACCCGTCGACGAGTAGATCGGTCACCGGCGAAGGCGGGAACCAACAACACGACGATTGCGAAAATGAGGAACGAAATTCGAACCTTTTGCAGCATCGGATACCAGCCGAAGAATGCGGCAACCCAATTGAAGAGTGCAAACGCAAACAACATGGCTCCGAGGGCTCGAGCGACCTCGGTCTTTCCGGGAGCTGCGACGAAGTACAGCACGGCGGCTCCACCAAGGGCGAACATGGCCGCAATCGGAATATCGGTTGACCACACGTGCGCCCAGTCGAACGCCGGATCGCGAAGGATCACGAAGATGACGAAGGCGGGGCCAACGACCCAGAAGGCCGCAAGTCCTGCCCGCAGCGAGCGCCCCAGCGCCCGACCAAGAATGATGCCAACTCGGTGACTGGCAACCACGATGATGAGCAAGACCGTCCAGGGCACCTTGGTCGAAGATGCGACCGTCGTTCCCGATTCTGCGACCAGCACTCCGTCGACGAGCCCGTATTGGCCAAATGGCACCAGCCACAACACGGCGAGAAATGTGAGGGCGACCGCACTCAGCACCGTACCGAAACCCATGACACGGTCGCCGTCGGGGTCAGCTCGCTGCACGACAACCCCAGCGACCAAGCTGACCACCCCAATGATGATGAGCCAGGTTCGGACGGTGTCGGGGGCGTGCACTGGCAACAGAAGGCGGGTCACCAAACAGAACAGTCCGAGACCGACGAGGTGCCGTCCGAGTCGGCCTACGGTGTAGCCGGGTTCGACCTTCCACGCGCCAAGGCTGAGACCAGCGGCCAACAACACCACAGCAGCCGACACCCAGATTCGAATGATCTGGTCAGCCGGATAGTTGTAGATCATGAGGAGGCGAAGGTTCGTTGAGACCGACGTCCAATCAGCTTCCTCTGAGAAGACCTGACCCAGCAATGCCCTCAACAGACCCAACGTGATCGCTGTGAACACAATGGTCTGAATGGTGTTCGACACCGAAGAGAACAAATTGACCCGCACCCATTGCAAGGGGGAGGTCCGGCTCGAAGCACCATTCGGTGGCGATGTTGGAGTCATGGTCACGTCGCTCATCGGTCAGCGCTCCACAATCGCAAGACGGCGGTTAATCGTGTTCACCACTGAAGAAATCGACAGCGAACACGAGAGATAGAAAATCATGTAGATGCTGAACACTGCCAGCGTTTGAGAGTTCTTGTTGTAGACGGTTTGACCGACTTGGACAATTTCAGAGAACCCAACTGCGATACCCAGTGAGGTGTTCTTCGTGATGTTGAGGTACTGGTTTCCGAGGGGAGGCATGATCACTCGAAATGCCTGCGGAAGCACAACTTTCCGCAATGCTTGCGCCCGATTGAGCCCAAGGGCGGCGGCAGCTTCAGACTGCCCCGACGGCACTGCAAGAATTCCACCGCGGACCACCTCTGCGATAAACGCCGAGGTGTAAAACACCAGCCCCAAGAAGATCGACGCGTAGAACACGGTCAGCGTGAGGCCGGTATCACCGAAGTTGACGAACCTTCCTTCAGTCAGTGTTGGCCGCATCGCGTCAAGCGGCTTTGCTCCACGCCCGTCACCGAATTTGTCGCCAAGCACTCCCCAGAAATCACTGCCCGAGTTGATGATCCAACTCGAAAGCCCCGGCCATCCTCT